>Ga0209168_10000109_pt1 | contig 92505 bp, 92 predicted proteins | sample Coa_R1_FD_187156 | JGI IMG/M metagenome (GOLD analysis project Ga0209168, IMG submission 187156) | Surface soil microbial communities from Centralia Pennsylvania, which are recovering from an underground coalmine fire - Coalmine... | ecosystem: Environmental > Terrestrial > Soil > Unclassified ...
CGGCGAGTTGAAGAATCCGACCGACGTGAAGAGCACTGACAGCGGCCGTACCGTGTATGGCGGGGGCGGTATCACCCCGGATGAAAAGTATACGACGCCGACCTACAACAAACTCCAGACTGAACTGCTCCGCAAGTACGAATTCTTCAATTTCACGGCGAAATACTTCGGCGGGCGCGACGCGAAGTTGCCGAAGGGTTGGGACCCCGACGACTCGGTGATGAACGATTTCCACTCATACGTCCTGAAGCAGAACATTCCCTTCAGCGAAGCCGAGTGGACCGAGAATCGCCAGTGGATTCACGACCAGTTAAAGCGCGAAATGTACGCCACTGGCTTCAGCTACGAGGAATCCCAGCAGGTCGCTGTTCAGACCGATCCCGAAGTGGCCAAGGCCGCCGATTCGATGCAGGAAGCAAAGGCCCTGCTCGACAAATCGAAAAAGTTGATCGTCCGGCGCTTCGCGCGCGACGACAGGCAGTAAGCGGGCCGGCGGTTTCGCCTGCCAGTAACATAGGATTTGACACCACAAATAACCGTCCTGGACGCCGGCGGTCAGTATTGTCACCTGATCGCCCGCAAAGTCCGCGACCTCGGTGTTTACGCCGAGGTTCAGCCCAGCGATGTCCCAGCCAGCGAACTCAGAGGGCGTAAAGGCATCATCATCTCCGGCGGCCCTAGCAGCGTCTACGAAGCGGGCAGCCCTCGAATCGATCCCGAAATCCTGTCCCCTGAATTCGGCGCTCGCGTCTTCGGCATTTGCTACGGCCAGCAGGTGATCGCCTTCGAGATGGGCGGCCGTGTCCATCAAGGCGATCGCGGCGAATATGGATCAGCGCACCTCACACGGACGCGCGCCCACGTCCTGCTCGACGGCCTGAATGGCGGCTCCCAGGTCTGGATGAACCATCGCGACACGGTGGAGGCCGTCCCCGAGGGGTTTGATGTCCTCGCCTCCACCGAGACTTGTCCCATCGCAGCCATGGCGCACCGCGAACGGCCCGTAGTCGCCGTTCAGTTCCACCCGGAAGTGGCCCACACTCCTCAGGGAAAGCAGATCCTCGCGAACTTCCTGTTCCGCATCTGTAACTGCGAGCCGGATTGGAACCCCAAGGACCGTCTGGGGTCGATCGAGGAGCAGATCCGCAGAACTGCCGGCGACCGCAACGTGTTCTTCTTCGTCAGCGGCGGAGTCGATTCTACCGTTGCCTACACCTTGTGCCTGCGCACCCTGGGGCCGGCGCGTGTCTACGGCATTTACGTCGATACTGGCCTGATGCGAGACGGCGAGACGGAGTACGTCGAGCACCTCTTTCACAAGCTTGGCGCCACGGCGTTTCACATTGAGGATGCCCGCGCGGAATTTCTTGGCGCGCTTTCGGGAATCTGTGAACCGGAACGCAAGCGGCATATCATCGGTGAACGCTTCGTAGCGGTCCAGGAGCGCCTGCTTAGCACTGGTCATTTTCTCGACGGGAGCTGGATCCTCGGTCAGGGAACCATCTACCCGGACACGATTGAATCCGGCGGCACCGCCAAAGCAGACGTCATCAAGACGCACCACAACCGTGTCGCCGGCATCCAGAAGCTGATCGAAGCCGGCCGCATCATTGAGCCGCTCAGTTCGTTCTACAAAGACGAGGTGCGGGTCTTGGGAGCCGAACTTGGAATTCCGGACGAGTTTCTGCACCGGCATCCGTTCCCCGGTCCCGGCCTCGCCATCCGATGCCTGTGCGCAAGCGAGGAGCAACCCGTGCGACGGCTGGATCCAGGCTGGCTGCTGCCGGTACGTTCGGTCGGCGTCCAGGGCGATTCGCGCAGCTACCGAGCCGTGCTGGCTCTTGATGCATTCCCGGAGGGCGACGAAGCCACCGCCCTCGTGAATCGCACATTCGAGATCAATCGTGTCGTAGCCGTGGTGGGGACCAGCGTCTCCATGCTGGCGATGCATGGCACGAGCGGATACATCTCCACCGACCGGCTCAACCGCTTGCGGCGTTGCGACGCGATTGTCCGCCGCCTAACCCGCGACAGTGGCTTCGACGAGAAAGTCTGGCAGCTTCCGGTGGTGCTCATTCCCATCGGGACGGCGCAAAGCCCGGACTCGGTTGTGCTGCGGCCCATCGACTCAGTGGACGGTATGACAGCGCAGGTCGTGCGTATGCCCCCCGAGTTGCTGGATTCGATCCGCTATGAATTGCTGCAAGTCCACGGGATTTGCGCCGTATTTTTCGATCTCACCCACAAACCCCCAGGCACCATCGAGTGGGAGTAGCTTAGGGTCTCGTCCCTCGAAAATTTGGAGGATGTGGAAGGATGGAGCAGGCATTCAGCCTGCCTTTGGACCTCACCGAAGGCGTACGGTCGGGCATGGGAATGCTCCGTGTTGCCGCTCGCCGGAAATCATGATCGCCGGCGATGCTTCACAAAACACTTTAAGTGATCATGGCGCCCTTCCTCGAATGAACGCGGAAAACCGTGACGATTTGGATCATAACTCCGCACTGGAGTCAAAGAAGCGCCCGATGTTAGATTCAAAGCGGAGGCAAACCATGGAAATCCGCGCTCCCCGCGGCAACACCCTGTCATGTCATGGCTGGCATCAGGAAGGCGCACTGCGCATGCTGATGAACAACCTCGATCCTGACGTCGCCGAACGCCCCGACGACCTGATCGTGTACGGCGGCACTGGACAGGCTGCCCGCAATTGGCCCGCGTACCACGCCATTGTTCGCTCCCTGCGCGACCTGCGCAACGACGAGACGCTGCTGGTGCAATCGGGCAAGCCGGTCGGCATCTTTCGCACGCACGACGAAGCGCCTCGCGTTCTCATCGCCAACTCGAACCTGGTCGGTCACTGGTCCAACTGGGACGTCTTCCACAAGCTGGAGCGGCTCGGGCTTATCATGTACGGCCAGATGACCGCCGGCTCGTGGATCTACATCGGCAGCCAGGGGATTGTGCAAGGCACGTTCGAAACATTTGCCGCCGCGGCGAACCGGCACTTCGGCGGATCGCTGAAGGGGAAACTGGTTGTCAGCGGTGGCATGGGAGGCATGGGTGGCGCTCAGCCGCTCGCCGCGACAATGAACGATGCCTGCTTCCTGGGCGTCGATGTCGACCCGAAGCGCATTCAGAAGCGCCTCGACACCGGTTATTGCGACCATATGGTCCACTCGCTTGACGACGCTTTGCGGCTTCTCGATGAAGCGCGGGCAAAGGGCGCCGCCATCTCGGTCGGTCTGGTGGCAAATTGTGCCGACGTGCTGCCGGAGTTGGTCCGGCGCGGCGTCACGCCCGATATCCTGACCGATCAAACCAGCGCGCACGACCCGCTCAACGGCTACGTCCCCAATGGTATGAGCCTGCAGGACGCGCTGGCGTTGCGCTGCTCCAGTCCGGAGGATTACATCAAGCGCTCCATGGACACCATGGCCGCGCACGTCCGCGCGATGCTTGCTCTGAAACGCATGGGCGCCGTGACGTTCGATTACGGTAACAACATCCGAACGTACGCACACCAGGCCGGCGTCGAAGATGCCTATGATATCCCGGGGTTCGTGCCCGAGTACATCCGGCCGCTGTTCTGCGAGGGCCGCGGACCGTTCCGCTGGGCGGCCTTGTCGGGATCGCCTGAGGATATCCACACCACCGATCGGCTCGCGCTACAGATGTTCCCGAAGAACGCAGTGCTGGCGCGCTGGATGCGGCTCGCCGCTGAGCGCATCCACTTCCAGGGTTTGCCCGCACGTATATGCTGGCTCGGCTATGGAGAGCGAGCGGAGTTTGGCCTTGCGATTAATGACTACGTCCGGAAGGGCCGCATTCAAGCTCCGATTGTCATTGGGCGGGATCACCTCGACACTGGCTCGGTGGCGTCGCCTTACCGCGAAACCGAGGCTATGATCGATCATTCCGACGCCATCGCAGACTGGCCGCTGCTCAACGCGCTTCTTAACACGGCAGCCGGGGCCTCATGGGTTTCGATCCACAATGGAGGTGGCGTTGGAATCGGATACGCGCAGCATGCCGGCATGGTAGTTGTCGCCGACGGCGCAGATTCAACCGCGCACAGACTGGAGCGAGTTTTGACCACCGACCCTGGTATGGGTGTGATCCGGCACGTCGACGCCGGCTACGAGCGAGCGCGCGAAGTGGCGCAGGAGCATGGAATCCGCATTCCCATGGATCAGGTTTCGTGAGCGCGCTACACGAAGATCCTTATTGGCCGCGAGCCAGCTCCTGGCTTGCGGGCGACCATGAACCGGCTGCTGTGCGCCGCCTGGCCGTCATCGGAGCGCCGGTGCGGCTCGGCTCGATCACTCCGGGACGCTGCGATCTCGCGCCCGCGGCTATTCGCTCTGCCCTGGCACGCTTCAGCACTTATGACGTGCAGCACCGCGTGGACGTCCGATCCATCGCAGCCCGCGATTATGGCGATCTGCCGATCACCCACGACACGCCGGAACTGATACTCAACCCCGTGTCGAACGCCGTGCGCGCCGCGCTTGCCGAAGCCGACGCCGTGGTCCTGCTGGGTGGCGATAACAGCATCACGCGTGCCGGATGCCACGGCCTGGGGCGATGCGGCCTGATTACCTTCGACGCGCATTACGACGTGCGGCATCTCGACCGCGGCCTGAACAACGGCAATCCTGTCCGAGCGCTGCTTGAAGATGGCTACGAGGGACGCAACATCATACAGATCGGCATCCAGTCGTTCGCTAATTCCCAGGTGTATGCGAATTTCGCGCGTAAAGCCGGCATTCGGTTGGTGACCGCCGAGGAGGCGCAGAAGCGCGGGATGGAGTCGGTGGTTCGGGAGGCGTTGGACGTGATCCACGTCGACCAGGTTTACGTTGACATCGACCTCGACGTGCTCGATCGTGCCTATGCGCCGGCGACGCCCGGCTCCCGTCCCGGCGGGCTGACGCCCGGGCAGATTCGTCTGGCTGCGCGAGTCTGCGGGCTGCACCCCAAGGTAAAGGCAATCGACCTGGTGGAGATCGATCCCGAGAAGGACATTGCCGACCTGACCGCTCTCACCGCCGCAAGTTGTCTGCTGTCCTTCGCTTCCGGCCTCGCCGAGCGATGAGCGAGTTCGCCGTCGTCAATTGTTCGCAGCTTCTGACGCTGGGGGGCCCGGCGCGCCCGCGCGTCGGAGCGGAACTGCGCGAACTCGGAATCGTCGAGGACGGCGCGATGCTGATACGCGATGGCCGCATCGCCGCTGTCGGACGACGTCACGAGATCCGCGCCGACAACATTGTAGATGCGGACGGTGGCGTCGTAATGCCGGGCTTTGTCGACGCGCACACCCATCCCGTCTTCGCCGGCAACCGCGCCGACGAATTCGAGCGCCGCACCGCCGGGGCGACGTACCAGGAAATCGCAGCCGAAGGAGGCGGCATCCGGTCTACGGTCCGCCGTACCCGCGCGGCCACCGAAGACGAACTGCTCGAATCCGCGACCCACTATGCGAACTGGTTCCTGCGTTGCGGCACGACCACGATTGAAGCCAAATCCGGCTACGGCCTGACGCTCTACGATGAACTGAAGCTGCTCCGGGTCATCCGCCGCCTGGGAAACACCACGCCGCTGCGCTTCGTGCCGACATTCCTGGGAGCCCACGAAATTCCCGACGAGTTCCGAGGCCGGACCACAGCCTACGTCGACCTGGTCATCAATGAAATGCTCCCGCGCGTCGCCGCTGAGCAACTGGCCGAGTACTGCGACATCTTCTGCGAACCGCACATTTTCGGCGTCGACGAGGCCCGCCGCGTACTCCACGCTGCCGAAAAACTCGGCCTGGGACTCCGCATGCACGCCGACCAGCTCTCCGATTCCGGAGCGGCCGCCCTCGCCGCCGAGCTTCACGCCGCTACCGCCGATCACCTGGAACACACCAACGAAACCGCCTTGGCGCATCTCGCCGCGGCCCGAGTCCAGCCGGTGCTGCTCCCCGGAGCGGTTTACGCCATCCGATCTCATCAATACCCCGCTGCCCGGCGAATGATTGACGCCGGCCTGGCCATCGTCCTCGCAACCGACTTCAACCCCGGCACCTCGCCCACAACCTCCATGCCAATGATTCTGTCGCTGGCCGCCACCCAGATGAAGATCACCGCCGCCGAAGGAATAGTCGCGTCCACCATCAATGCCGCCTTCAGCCTCGGCCGCGGCGCCGAAATCGGTTCACTCGAACCTGGAAAGCGCGCCGATTTCGTGATCCACGACCGCCGCGACTACCGCGAACTCGCCTATTTCTTCGGCCTCGAGCCGGCGCGCGCCGTGTACATTGGCGGAACGTTGATATCCTGTTAACAAGCTGGCAATCCCATCATCTTCCAGGCGCGCAAAGCGTTTTGTTGTAAATGTGTTTTGGAACTGGCTCGGCGTCGGGGCCGGGCTGTTCACCGGCATCCTTCTCTCCCCGTACATGATCCGGAAACTAGGTCCGGAAGGCTACGGGTTGTGGGCGCTTTCCTTCGCGCTCGTCGAGTACTATACGTTTCTCGACCTGGGTTTCCGCTCGGCCACCGTCAAATACGTCGCCCATCATTTCGCGCTCCAGGAATGGCTCCAAACGAATGAAATCATCAACACGATCCTGGTTTATTCCGGCATCGTTTCGGGGTTCCTGTTCGTCCTGACCGTCCTTGCCTCCGGCTACCTGAAGTACTTCTTCAAAATGACGCCGGAGTACGAACGGTCCTTCCAGCTTTTGATTATCCTGATGTCGATTAGCTGGTGCCTCGGCTTCGTTTTCAACACGTTCGGCGCGTGCCTGGAGGCCATTCAGCGCTTTGACCTCTACACCAAGGTCAACGTCAGCACGACGGTGCTTCGCGCAGGCGGAACCGCTATCATCCTGTATCTCGGCTATGGACTGGTCGGCATCGGCGCCTGGACCGTCTGCATACAGTGCCTCGGCTACGCCCTTTACTTCGTCTCCTTCCGAAAGGCCGTCCCCGCCAGCGAAATTTCTCCGCGATTTGCCAGCCTGGCCACACTACGCCGGATGGGCAGCTTCGGCATACACACCTTCATCGGCAACATTTCGCAGATGGCTTTAAGCCAAAGCCCGGCGCTTCTGATCGGCCACTACCTGCCGGCGAAATTCGTTGGCTTTTACAACCTGCCAACTCGCCTGATTCAGTACACCGGCGATGCCGTCGGTCGCATCGGCATCATCACCAACGCCAGCGCCGCCGAGATTCAGGCGCGCGGCGATTCCCACGTCCTCTCGGAACTCGCCATATATACGAACCGCTACTGCGTCACCCTCTTCATGCCCCTGGCCATCGCCCTATGGGTCTTTGGCGACCGAGTTTTCCGCGTGTGGGTACCCTCGGTGGCCCAAAGTACCGCGCCCCTTCTGCCGATCTTGCTAGGAGGTTATATGATCGCGGTCGTTGGACAATTCAGTTCCGGCATGCTTCTTCAGGGCATGGGCCGGCATCAGCGCTATTCGCGAGCCCTGCTGGTGGAAGCCATCGTCGTCGCTGGTTCCCTGGTCTACGTCATCCCGCGCTACGGAATCATGGGAGCGGCCTGGGTGGTGGCCGTCTGTATGGTCCTTGATCGGGGATTCTTCGCGCCATGGCTCGTAAGCCGTGAGATGGGATTCTCATTCCTTCATTTCATGAATTCCATTTACACAGTTCCCACGCTCGTTGGCATTCCCGTTGCCGCACTGGCATGGTGGCTGCGGATCACGATTCTGCCAGGAAACAACCTGTTTCAGCTCGCGGCTATGGGCGCGATTGTTGCGGCGTCCTACCTGGGCCTGGCGTTCTTCTTCTGCCTGCCGCGGGAGCATCGCGCGCTGCTAGGAGGTTGGCTGGGCCGGCGCATTCCGTTCCTGAAGAGCGTGGGAGCGCACTGATCTGTGACCTTCACAAGTTCCCGGACCGTTTCAGGGCAACAAGGTAACGCCGGCTTCAGCAGGTCTTTGATCCGCCTACAGGCGGCGGTACGCGGCCGGCCACGGCTTGTTCCAGCCGAATGCGCGTGGAGGCGCTGCTAGATGTTCCTGCTGCATCAGTCCACGCATCGCATGCTGGTCCGATACCATCCGATGGTCGGGCACCTCTATGTGCCGAACCTGGCCGCACGCCTGCCGAATGAGACGGGCGGATATTTCGTCGCGACCAACTCTCAGGGTTTTCGTTCCGATTTCGAGTTCGCTGCACGCAGCGGGACACGGCCGCGCATTTTGATGTTCGGCGATTCCTACACGGCGGGCGACAACTGTGTCAACGCCGACCGCTATTCGGACCAACTGGGGCGACTGCTAGGCGCCGAAGTCTACAATTACGGGCTCTCCGGCTCCGGCACCGACCAGCACCTGCTCATCTTCCGTGAATTCGCTCGCGACGTCGAGCGCGATCTGATCGTCATCTGCGTGCAGATCGACAGCATACGACGCATCCAGGTCAGCCACCGCGAATCGATCGAGCGCACGACGGGCCGGCGCGTTCTGGTCGCAAAACCGTATTTCACCCTGGAAGACGGCAACCTGGTTCTGCATCATTCTCCCGTTCCTCGCCAGCGACCCGTGGTGGGTGCCGTGGAAACCCGTGTAACCGAATCCGATGGCCAGGGTTGGCGAGAAGCGGCGATCCGGGCCTACCGTGAAAGTCCCCATCTCTCGTACCTGCGCAAATGGGTGCGGACCGACCTACAGCGCGTGAAATCGGAGGTCTTGCGGCTCAGCGGAGCGCAACCATATCCCGAGTTTAAATCCCAGGACAGCGCGGGATGGCGTCTCATGCGGGCGATTCTCGAACAGTTCGCACGCGAAGCAGCGCCGACGCCGGTGTTGATCGTCCCCATTCCGACGTATGAATTCTACCTGCATGGTGTGAAACCGTCGTACCAGCCCTTCTTCGCCCAACTGGCGGACCCCGCGCACGGCGTTCATGTCCTCGACGTCAGCACGCCGCTTCTGAGTGAGCCCTGGGAAACACGACAGAAATATTCCTTCAAGGTCGGCGGCCATTTCACTCCGTTCGCAAACGAGAAGGTCGCTCTTTTGATGGCGGATTGCATCACGGAGCGCAAGCTGGTTCCTGCCGCTCAGCCCAGCGCTCCTGCTATTCGCAAAGCTGACTCCATCAATATCCTGGGGGTCTCATGCTTCTATCACAACTCCGCCGCCGCGCTGATTCGCGATGGCAAGATTGTGGCTGCGGCCGAGGAGGAGCGCTTCACCCGTCTGAAGAACGACCGCCGCTTCCCGCACAACGCCGTGAACTACTGTCTGGAGCAAGGCGGTGTCAATCCACAAGATCTCGCTGCGGTCGTGTACTATGACAACGCGCCACTGACCTTCGAGCGCATCCTCCACACCCAACTCAGCCTGGGTGAAGCCGCCGAGGATAGCTGGCAGCGCATTCTGCCTTCCTGGCTACGCTATAAGCTCCAGATCCCGCAGCTCATCCGGAATTACCTCAAGTATGACGGCCTGGTCCTCCAGGAGATTCACCACCGCTCGCACGCCGCCAGCGCATTCTACCCATCGCCGTTCGATAGCGCCGCAATTCTCACCATCGACGGCGTCGGCGAATGGGCCACGGCATCCGTTGGCTGTGGACACGGCAACCGCATCGACATGCTGCGTGAAATGCGCTTCCCGCACTCGCTCGGCTTGCTTTACTCCGCGTTCACGCAATTCACCGGCTTTAAAGTGAACTCCGGCGAATACAAGATGATGGGTCTCGCGCCTTACGGCGAGCCGAAGTATGCCGACATCATCCTCGACAAGCTTGTCCATCTGAAAGACGACGGCTCCATTGAACTGAACCTCGAATATTTTGGTTTCCTCGAGCATCCCTCGATGACCAACGAGCGCTTCGCCGGGCTGTTCGGCGGACCCGCACGCAAACCCGATTCCCGCATCACGCGCCGCGAAATCGATCTCGCCCGCTCCATCCAGTTCGTCACGGAAGAAGCCATGTTGCGCATGGCCGGATACGCGCAGCGCTTCACGGGAGAACGCAGGTTGTGCCTCGCCGGTGGTGTCGCGTTGAATTGCGTCGCGAACGGACGCGTGCTCCGCGAAGGCCCGTTCGAGGACATCTGGATTCAACCAGCCGCGGGCGATGCCGGTTGCGCCCTTGGCGCCGCTCTCGACGTCTACCACACCTACTTCGGAAAGGAACGCGCTCCAGCTGCGGGCAAACGGCCGTTGCAAGGTGGCTCCTACTGGGGACCGTCCTTCTCAGACGACGAAATCCTCGCGTTCCTCGACAGCAATGGATACCCGCATCAGCGCATGGACGGCGCGGAGCGTTCCAGCTTCCTGGCACGGTGCCTGCAGGAGGGCAAGGTCGTCGGCCACTTCGCCGGCCGTCTCGAATACGGTCCGCGATCGCTCGGTTCGCGCTCGATCCTGGGCGACGCCCGCAATCAGGACATGCAGGCCGCTCTCAACCTGAAGATTAAGTACCGCGAGTCCTTCCGTCCTTTCGCTCCGACTGTGCTGGCCGAGAAGGTCCACGAATATTTCGAGTTGGACCGCGAGAGCCCCTACATGTTGATCGTGGCGCCGGTCCGCGAAGAGCGCCGCAAGCCCGTGGACAAGATCGATAGCGAGGACTTGCTCCCGATCGTGCGGCAGGCCCGCAGCGACCTTCCCGCCATCACACACGTCGATTATTCGGCGCGCATTCAGACCGTGGTTCGCGAAGATCATCCTGTCTACTACGACCTGATCCGCGAATTTGAGCATCAGACCGGATGCGCGGTTATCGTGAACACGTCGTTCAACGTGCGAGGCGAACCAATCGTGTGCACGCCCGAGGATGCCTATCGCTGTTTCATGCGCACCGAGATGAACGTGCTTGCGCTAGGCAATTACATCCTGCTCAAGCAAGAGCAGCCCGCGTGGCCCGAAGACAAAGCCGAGGGTCTTGAAAGCGAGGACGCGTCAAAATCCGAACCCAGCCGCCATCCCGAAGGCCTGCTGCGCGATTTGCGGCGAATTTTTCAGAAACGGTTCCTGCCGCTCTCGGCCGTAATGCGGCAACGAGGCGAGGTTGGCGTCGACACCACCTTCCGTAAGGCACCCACGCAATGGTCTGAAATCAGCGGTCCTGCTTCGGGCAAGGAAACCTTCGAATATCCCGCGGCGCTGCAGGAAACAACACCCAATCCGAAACGTTTCGCGCAGGCGCTTTCTTCGTCCGAAGCACTGCGGCCGTTGCTGGAGGAGCTGATCGAACTCGGCCTTCGCTACCCCGCCGAAGAAGCGTTGGAAGAAGAAGTTTCCGAATCGGTCTACGTGATGTTCTAATTCAAATAGCAACGGTTGCTCCAATCCTGTCGTCTGCGTTATCAGGAGGACAATTGCGACTACTCGTTTTGGTTGGACTTGCAGCGTTGACCCTCGCTGCCGAAGAGACTCCGCTCGATAGTGGACCGACGTCCCTCATCATCACGTACCGCTGCAATCCCGCGCAGCGCGCGCAGTTTCGCCAGAACCTGATGGGAGCGGGCCTGCAGCGTTTTCAACATTGGAAAGAAGATGGCGTCCTCTCCGAATATCACGTCCTGTTCAGTCGCTACGTTGACACCGATTCCTGGGATGCGATGACCATCCTCCATTTCAGCAACTACACCAATCTTCAGCGCTGGAAGAGGGTGGAGACAGCGACTCCCGCCGGCATCACCCCGGAAATGCTTGCGATGACGACCTCTGTAAACACTTACCCGGTTGACCTGGCGCGTCGCGCGATCGATGAATCGATACCCGCAGAGCCGGTGTTCCTCGTCATCCCGTACTCGCAAGCGCCGTCCTACGACGATTTCGTGCGCTATGTCGACAACGTGCTGAAGCCGCAGTTCGACGGAACGATGAAAGCGGGAATCCTGTTCGGATACGGAGTTTACATGCAGCGGTATCCCGCCGCGAGGCCCTGGGACAGCCTGGTGGTGTTGGAGTACAAGAGCGACGACGATTTCGGCGCGCGGGAGAAGGTGATCTCAAGTGTCCGTCAACAGATGCAGGTCAACGATCAGCCGGTGGCGCAGGAGCGGCAGGCCGTCATCGCGGATGAACTGGTTCTCCGCCGTTAAGTGCCAGGGATAAAGCAGGATTCCATCCTGCCACCCTTTGCTTTCGTCCACCTTCGCGGATCAGCGGTCCATGGCGACAGGTTGAAACACCGCCTCACAGAGCTCGACGAATCGCGATGGTGTCAAAGTTAAGGGCAGCCAGGTTGGACGGTGCGAGTCCACTCCTCCGTTCGAGCACGAAGCGCCGCTAACCTGCCTTCGGGAAACAGATCGCCAATCACCGCAACCGAATCCGCCCCCGCCGCAAGCACTGCGCCCGCATTCGCCCGCGTAATTCCGCCAATCGCCACAAGCGGCCGAATCGTCAATGGGCGCAGCCGCCGCAACTCCTCAACGCCCACCACCGGATCGGGATTTTCCTTCGAAACGGTGGAAAACATCGGCCCGATCGCGAGGTAGTCCACCGGCTCATCGGCGGCTCCGCGAAGCTGTGCCTCATTGTGAGTGGAAAACCCAATCACCGCTCCGTCCCCGACCACCCGGCGAGCGGCCCACGGCGGCAGATCATCCTGCCCAACATGCAAAGCTGCGCCGAGCATGAGCGCAATATCAGCACGGTCGTTCACGACGAAAATGGCACTGGCGTCCGAGCACATGCGCGCCATCCTCTCAGCCCAGTGATAAATCTCCCGCGAAAAATGCCCCTTGTGGCGGAGCTGCAAAATCCGTGCACCGCCCGCTAGAATGGCCTCCGCGGCCGCAATCGCATCGAGGCCGCAACGGGTCAACACGCCCGTATCAAGCACCGGATAAAAACGAGGGATCGTCAACCGTTTATCATAACGTCTGAAGCAATGCCCTGCGTTTTGGAACTGCGCGACATCTCGAAGCACTACACTACCCAGAAAGCTGTGACCGGCATCTCACTACAGGTGCAAAAAGGCGAGTTCTTCTCGCTTCTCGGGCCTTCCGGCTGCGGCAAGACCACCACGCTGCGCCTGGTTGCCGGCTTCGAAGAACCCACCACCGGCGAAATCGCGCTCAACGGCAATCCTATCCATCACCTCCCGCCCTACCATCGCAACGTCAGCACGGTCTTTCAGAATTACGCGCTCTTCCCACACCTGACCGTGCGTCAGAACGTCGAGTTCGGGCTCCGGCGTCGAAAAGAGCTACACGACATCGCCGACCGCGCCCGCCGTGTCCTCGAGATGGTGCAGCTTGCCAACAAGGGATCGCGCAAGCCATCAGAGATTTCCGGTGGCGAGCGCCAGCGTGTCGCCCTGGCCCGATCGCTGGTGCTCGCGCCCGACGTGCTTCTCCTTGATGAGCCTCTTTCCGCTCTCGACCCGGCGCTCCGCAAACAGGTCCGCGCCGAGTTGAAGAGCCTGCAGCGCCAGGTCGGCATTACGTTTTTGTTCGTAACCCACGACCAGGAAGAAGCGCTCTCACTGTCCGATCGTCTCGCCGTCATGAATGCCGGCCAGATCGAGCAACTCGGCACGCCGCAGGACGTCTACCTTCGGCCCAGGACCCGGTTCGTAGCCTCCTTCCTTGGCTCCGTGAACTGGATTAACGGAATCGGCGTCCGGCCCGAAGCTACGCGCATTGTGAAACAGGCGCCCGCTCATCGCCCGAGCCATCCCGCGACGGTCGAAGAAATCACCTTCCTCGGAAGCCTCGTGCACATCCGGGCGCAACTCCACGACGGCTCGGCGGTAACAGCGGAGGTCTCGCGCTTAAACAACGGCTTCGCGCCGGCAGACGACGTCTACATCTGGTGGGAGCCTTGCGACGAGCTGAAATTCGACTAAGGAGCTGGTTCCTCGCCCCATCCTGGACGGTGATGCTGCTGCTGTTCGCGGCGCCGCTCACGGTCATCTGTTTCTACAGCGCCATGACTCGCGGGCCGTATGGCGGGTTCTCGCTGCCCTGGACGCTCGACAGCTACGGGCGTCTCGCTGATTCACTTTACTTCGCCATTCTGCTGCGGTCCTTTTGGATCGCGGGCGTCTCGACGATTTTCTGCCTCGTCCTCGGCTTTCCCCTCGCGCTCTTCATTTCACGAGCCGGGCCGCGCAAGAACCTCTACCTGACGCTGGTCATCCTGCCATTCTGGACCAGTTTCCTGGTTCGAACCTACGCCTGGATGTTCCTGCTCCGAGACACCGGCCTCATCAACACCGTGCTCCAGAAGACTGGCCTCATTCACGATCCGTTGCCGCTGCTCTACAATGATGGCGCGGTAATCGTCGGCCTCGTCTACGGCTTTCTACCGTTCACGGTGCTCCCGCTCTATGCCGCGCTGGAGCGTCTCGACCCCAACCTGCTCGAAGCTGCCGCCGACCTCGGCGCGACGCCCTGGCACACCCTGACGCGCGTCGTCATCCCGCTCTGCGCTCCCGGCATTCGAGCCGGGACGATCCTCGTTTTCATCCCCTGCCTGGGCGCCTACCTGACCCCCGACCTCCTCGGCGGCGGGAAGTCGGTCATGGTCGGGAATCTCGTGCAAAACCAGTTCACCAGCTCGCGCGACTGGCCCTTCGGCGCCGCCATCTCGCTCACACTGATGGCGCTGGTCATGCTGCTCCTGCTGCTGTTTATGCGGGGCAATTCCGAGGAGGGACTGCTGTGAAGCGTCGGGCCCTGCCCGTCTACGCCGCCGCTGCGTTCGCGTTTCTTTATGTGCCGCTGATCGTTCTATCCGCCTTCAGCTTCAACGCTTCGAAATTCACCGTATGGGAAGGATTTTCGCTCCAATGGTACGCCGCCGCCTTCCACGACCCTCAACTCGCCGAAGCGACAGGCAACAGCCTGATCATCGCCGTTGTCGCCACGCTGCTCTCCACGGTCATCGGCACTCTCTGCGCCTACGGTCTCTGGAAACGCAAATCGCCCCTGCTTGCCGGATCACTCTATCTCTCGCTCGTCACGCCCGAAATCGTCGCGGGCATTTCACTGCTCGCCTTCTTCCAGTGGGTCTTCCGATTCCTGCACGTCCGACTCGGCATGCACACGGTGATCCTGGCGCACATCTCGTTCTCCATCGCCTATGTCGTCATTGTCGTGATGGCGCGACTCCGCACGGTTGACCCCAAACTCGAGGAAGCCGCCCTCGACCTCGGCGCCAACGAATGGGGCGCTTTCTGGCACGTCACGCTCCCCGCAATCCTCCCCGGGGTCGTTGCCGCGGCGCTGCTCGCCTTCACTGTGTCATTTGACGACTACGTCATCACCAGCCTCGTCGCGGGCGTCGATTCGGAGACGCTGCCGATGGTGATCTACGCCTTCGCAAGACGCGGTGTCAACCCGGTAGTCAACGCCATCTCGGCCCTGATCGTCTTTGGACTCGGGGTGCTGATCCTGCTTTCCCAGAGGCTGCAGAAGACATGAACCGGCGAATCTTCCTGCTCGGACTCTCCGGACTCGCCGGCTGCACGCGCGATCGCCGTCCTCGCCTGAACGTCTGGAACTGGTCGAACTACATCGCCCCGGAAACGGTCCCCAAGTTCGAAGCCGAATACGGAGTGCGCGTTCGCTACGCTGTCTATGAAAGCAACGAGGAGATGCTCGCCCGCGTGATGGGCGGCAATTCGGGCTGGGACATCGTTTTCCCAACGGATTACCTGGTCCAGCCGATGCTGCAGCAAGGCCTGCTCGCGCCGCTCCAACACGACCTTCTTCCCAACCTGCACAATCTCGCGTCCGGGTTCCAACGCCCCGCCTGGGACCCGGCGATGCAGTGGTCTGTGCCGTACATGGTGACCGCGGCGGGCATCGGCTACAACCGCAAACTCACGCCACCGCCCACCGCATGGGAGGACCTTTGGAATCCACGCCTTCGCGGCCGCATGACCATGCTCGACGACCCCTTTGACGTTTTCGCAGCCTGTCTCAAGCGGCTGGGAGCTTCGATCAACTCTGCCGATCCCGCGCAATTGAAGCAAGCCCAAGCCCTGGCCATCAGGCAGAAGCCCATGCTCCGCGCCTACCTGAACGCCGAAGCCCGCGACCAGCTTGTCAGTGGTGACATTCTCGCCGCGCACATGTGGAACACCACCGCGCAGCAAGCCATCGACGCCTCGCCCGACGTAGCCTTCGTCTATCCGCGCGAAGGCTACGCGACGTATCCAGACTGTTCCGTGATCTTGCGCGAAAGCCGCCGCACGGAGCTGGCGCACAAATTCGTCGACTTCCTGCTGCGTCCCGAAATCGCCGCTGCAAACGCGCTCGCCGCCCGCACGACCACGACGAACGAAGCCGCCCGCGCCCTGTTCCCGCCCGACTTCCGCGATAACGCCACGCTCTACCCCGGTGCCGACATCGTGGCCCGAGGAGAATGGGCGCAGACCCTTTCGCCCGACAATCAAAGGCTGCGCGACCGCCTCTGGACGGAGATCAAAGCGTCCTGAGCCGCTCCTCCAATGCCGCCATTGTGGGAACGAACCAGACTTGCTCCCCGCGATTCGCCTCGTACACAAAATCCCGCAGCGCTGTACTCTCCGCCACATATTCCGAGATATCGCCGACGATCGCCACCCGCATCTGATAGGTCACGAACTTCTGAAGGACCTCGCCCGCGACACCCGTCCGAAGCCGAAAGAAGTCTCCCTCCAACTGAGCAGCCGGAATCGCAATCCAGCTCGCGCTCTGCGCCCAGGCATGAGGAAGCAGATCCGCAGCGTCACGTCCATTCCGTATGGGAGATACACACTCCAGCACGCGGATGCCATGCAACTCATGCAAAACCTCGGTCATTGATCCACCTCAAATCTTTCGTTCCAGGTAGAACCCAATGAACTGAAGCAGCGAACTGATGGTGCTGACGCCCCCGCTCAGCATGATCTTCAACCGCGCACGCTCTTCGTTGTAGATGGTCTCGATTCGAAGCGGCTCGTCTTCGCGCGGGCGCGATTTTGGAGCGCTCGTCAATGCGTTGGACAGACGGATCACTTCCTCGGGACCAATCGCGTCTACTTCCACAATGCTCGAAACATCGACTTGGCGTTCCCGCACCACTGGTTCGGCTTCGATTGGCGGCCGCCCGGTCATACGCTCCAGATCCTCCGCCGACACGCGATACTGCTTGCCGATGCGGACGGCTTTTAAATGCCCCTCCCGGACGTAATTCCTTACGGTCTTCACGTGTAGTCCCAGGAGACCGGCGACTTCCTCGACGGAATAGAGTTTTTGCGGCAATCCCTAAACTTCCCTATCAGCAAGTATAACAGTGCCCGATAGGGAATGATAGGGAAGTTAAGAGAATTCCCATCGGCGAGCCAATCGCCGCGCGATTACGAACAACACCAACCCCGCCCCGATCAGAACCGCCACCTGCGGCCACAGATGCGAAACCGGCTCATCACGCCAAAAGACTTTAGTAAACCCGTCAATCGCCCAGGCATTGATCGTGAGCAATCCCGCCTTTTGCATCGCCTCCGGCATCAGGAAACGTGGGAACATGCTGCCGCCAATTGACGACATCATCAGGACCACCAGCGTTGAGACCGGTCCGAGTTGTGCGCGCGTCCGGCAGGTGCTCGCCAGCAGCATGCCAAACGCGGCTACGGCGAACGCGGTCGAGAGCCCCATCACCACAAACCCGGCCAAATGCGAAGGCAGGTCGACCTTGAAAACCACCCATGCCCACACGAACATAATGAAAAGCTGTGCAAACGCCAGTAACGCGCAGAAGCAAAGCTTCCCCGCCAGTAGCATCCCCATAGTGACGCGCGAGCTCAACACACGGTCCAGCGTGCCGCTTTCGGCCTCATCGAGAAGCGACCCACCGGCTGCGCTCGCGCTGAATAACAGGAACATGACGCCGATCGCCGCGGCATAGAACGAAACCATGGGGTTGTTCTTTTTCTCGCCCACCACATCCCGCGCCTCCACCGCGATCGGCATGGCGCCACCCATTCGTTGCCCGATCGCCTTCAGCACCGCGGTCATCGCGACCTTCTGCAGTAACCCCATGACGAGTTGCGGGGCCACCATGTCGCTGCTGTCCTTGAACATTTCCACTTGCGGGTGTTCGACGCCGAAACCTTTCGGAATGACCAGCGCCACCGGAGCGACGCCCGACTTTACTGCCGCCTCGGCGCCGGCCGCCGTGTACTCCGGCTGCTCGACACCGCCGCGCGACGCAGGCCGGCCGAACACGTTGAGAGACTCTGAGCTGAGCCCCTGAACCAGAGTCTGGGAAGCCTGGCTCTGTTCCTCATCTACGACGATCACATTGACCCTCGGCGTCACCTCGCGCCGTCCGCCGAAAATAACCGCGAAGATGCTGAAGAACGCCACCGGCAGAATGAAACTCATGGCCAGCGCCCCGCGATCCCGCCGCAGCGCCATCAGCCCGGTACGAACAATTGGAACAATCACTCGCGCAGCTCCCTTCCCGTCCAATGCAGGAACACCGATTCCAGGTTCGGCTTCCGAAGCGAGACATCGGCGAGGTCATGACCCGATCTCGCGGCTGCGTCCAACAGCCCCGCGATATCAGTGGCCCGCTCGACGGAGAAATGCGCGAGTCCATTGTCGACGTGACCACCCCGGGCCTCTACCCATGCCACCACGGCATCATCCACCCTCTCGAAACGCGCCAACACCTCGCTACGGCCCTCAAAGGCATTGCGCACCAGCTCGTCCTTGGTCCCTTCCGCGATGATCTTTCCGTGATCGATGATCGCGATCCGGTCGCACAACCGCTCCGCCTCCTCCATGTAATGGGTCGTGTAGATAATCGAAATCCCTTCGCCCCGCAAAGACTCGATCATCTCGAAGATGCGATTGCGCGCCTGCGGATCCACGCCCACCGTTGGCTCGTCCATCAGGATCACCTTCGGCCGGTGAATGAGTCCCGCGGCCATGTTGAGACGCCGTTTCATGCCTCCCGAGAGACTGCTTACGGTATCGTCCGCGCGATCGGTCAGAGCCGCCCACTCCAGGCACCACACCACCGCAGCCTTCAGATCCGCGCGCCCCAATCCATGGTATTTGCCGAAGGTCTCCAGATTCTCGCGGCACGTAAGCCGCGAATACAAAGCCAGCTCCTGGGGCACCCATCCCAATGACCGGCGCGCGCTCGCCGAATCCGCGGGAGTATCGAAAACCGACACGCCCCCCGCATCCGGAATGACGCGGCCGGTGATGCAACGGATGAGCGTGCTCTTACCTGCGCCGTTCGGTCCGAGCATCCCCAGGCACTCGCCAGTAGTCAACTGCAGCGAAATCCCGGCGACCGCGGTCAGGTCGCCGAAACGCTTCACCAGCCCTTCGATTCGCAAAGCTGAGGCCATCTGGAATGAATTCATTGTACGCGACGGAACTTTTCTACGAGGTTCTTCGTAATTCCTGCCAAATTTGGCCGTCTTGAATGGCAGGAGGAAACATGACGTTCGTGCAGGATCTTCGTTTCGCAGTGCGTATGCTTGTGAAGACACCCGGATTTACCGTGGTTGTCGTCGCCATGCTGGCACTCGGTATAGGCGTCAACACAACGGTATTTACGCTGGTGAATGCCGTTCTGTTCCGCGGCTTACCGTTCGAGCATGCCGACAGAGTCATGCATCTTTCCTGCACCAACGTCTCCCAGGGACGCGAGCGCCTCGGCGTCTCCTATCCCGATTTTCGCGATTGGCGAAGCCAGTCGAAAGTCTTCGAAGCACTGGCCGCCTTCCAATTCGTGTCCGCTGATTTCAGCGATAACAAGACCACCCCGGAACGCTACGATGCGGCTCGCCTCTCCGTTAACGCGTTCAACTTAATCGGCCAGAGACCGATTCTAGGCCGTGATTTTCTGCCCGAAGAAGAGCGCCCCGGAGCCCCCTCCGTCTGCATTCTCGGCTACAGCGTTTGGAAAGGGCGCTACGGCGGTGACCAGTCGATCCTAGGCAAGACTATTCGCATCAACAACGTTCCGACCACCATCGTCGGCGTCATGGCGGAAGGCATGCGGTTTCCGGTAACCCAGGATCTTTGGCTTCCGCTCGTGCCCACCGCCGAATTTGAAAAACGGGATCACCGGCCACTCAACGTCTTCGGACGCCTGGCGGTAAGCGCCACTTTGCCGGAAGCGCGCGCCGAAATGGACACCATCACAAAACGCCTGCAACGCGACTACGCGAAAACGAACGCGGGAGTCGCGGCCCTCATACAGCCGTACAACGACGCCTACAATGGCGGACCCATTCGCATCCTTTTTCTGGCGCTGCTGGGGGCGGTCGGTTTTGTCCTTTTGATCGCCTGCGCCAACGTCGCCAACCTGCTGCTGGCGCGGGCCATGTCGCGTGCGCGTGAGGTCTCCATCCGTGCCGCTCTCGGCGCCAGCCGCTGGCGTGTCGTCCGCCAGTTGCTGATTGAAAGCGTGATGCTTGGCGTGATGGGTGGAGTCGTAAGTCTGGCCTTCTCCATATGGGGCGTTCGCGCGTTCGATCTCGCGGTGGCGAATGCCGGAAAACCGTATTGGATCAAGTTCACGATGGACTATTCAGTATTCGGCTATTTCGCGGGCATCTCGATTCTTACTGGCATCGTCTTCGGCCTGATCCCGGCGCTGCATGCCTCGAAACTTGATATCAACGAAGCGCTGAAGGAAGGAGGCCGCGGCTCGAGCGGAGGCTCTCGAATGAAATCGCTCTCCGGGGCGCTGGTAGTGGGCGAGTTGGCCCTCGCGTTGGTGCTCTTATCCGGCGCGGGCCTGATGGTCCGCAGCTTCCTGAATCTCTACATTCTCGATCTCGGCGTCAACACCGACAACCTGTTGACGATGCGCTATGGGCTGTCCGACAGCAAGTATCCGAAGGCCGAATCGCTGGTGCAGTTTCATGAGAAACTTCTTGCCGGCATTCGCTCGCTGCCCGGAGTTGAATCCGCGGCCATCGCATCGAATATTCCCATGACCGGTTCAGACGGCTGGAACTACGAAGTCGAGGGGGAAGCACCGCAGCCGGATAAGACCAAGCGCCGCGCGGTTTCCGGAATGGTGATCTCAGCCGGCTATTTCGAGGCGTGCGGAACGAAAATCAGGCGTGGCCGGGCGTTCGCTGACAGGGACGGTGGAACCAGCACGCCGACCGTGATCGTGAACCAGCGTTTCGCCGAGCAGCACTGGCCCCAAACCGATCCGCTCGGCAGGCATCTTCGCATCATCAAAGACGGAGTCGCGCCGGCCTGGCTGACGGTGGTGGGAATCGCACCGAATATTGTTCAGAACGATCCCGGCCGGGTGGAACCCGATGCAATCATCTATCTGCCGCTACGCCAGGAGCCGTTGCGCGGCGCAAGTGTGCTCGCGCGGACCACGGTAGCGCCCAATTCGCTCGCGACGGCTTTTCGCAAAGAGGTCCAGAACCTCGACTCCGAGCTGCCCGTGTTCGCGGTCATGACGCTGCAGGAACATTTGATGCAAGCCCGTTGGCCCTTCCGCGTTTTCGGTTCGCTGTTCGCGATTTTCGCAGGCATTGCGTTGATGATCGCCGGCGTCGGCATCTATGCGACGATGGCCTACTCGGTGAACGAAAAACGCCAGGAAATCGGAGTGCGGGTCGCCTTGGGAGCGCCCGGCACACGAATCGTGCGGCTGGTTCTGTCTACCGCCCTTCGCCAGCTCGCGATTGGACTTGTGATCGGTCTCGCCGCCTCCTTCGGCGTCACACGCATCTTAAAGGGAATCCTGGTGCGAGTTTCGCCGACGGATCCACTCACTTTCACGGTAATCGCCCTGCTGCTTTGCGCCATCGCCCTGGTCGCCTGCTGGGTCCCAGCCCACCGGGCGACACGAATCGACCCCATAGTCGCACTTCGCTACCAGTAAGCCTGGTGCGCAGGCGAAACCGCCTGCGCCACCTTTATGGCTCAATAGGTTACGAGCCAAGGTCAGTCTGCACGACTTCTGCCACGGATTGCTAATGCTCGGAGAGCATGGTCTTGATGTTGGCCTCAATATTGCCGCGATCGACCAACCCTGAGTAGATGGCCGCGAGCCGTCCTTGCCGGTCGATCAAATACGAATCCGGCATAGTGCGAACGCCATACTTCTCCGCCACGCCATCGTTGCCGAGGAGAATCCGGTATAGAACCCGCGTCTTAGCGACATAAGGGTTAATGGCCTTCCACCCGTCACCGTCCATAGAAACACCGACAACCGCGAGCCCCTGATTCCGGTACGTCTTATCAAACTCCATAAACCAGGGAATCTCTAATACGCACCCATGGCACCAGGTCGCCCAGAAATTCAGCAGCACGACCTTGCCCCGGTACTGCTCCAGGCCGACCGTCTTTCCGGAAGCGTCCTTCAAGGAAAGCGCAGGCGCAGCGGAGCGCTGCGGAACGGCTTTGATCGTCGCTCGAATTCCCTGCTCACCGCTGACCACCGCCAGCGCGAAAAACATACAGACTGCAAACCTCATCGCCCCTTCTCCTTTACGGCCAGCATCGCCCGAATCTCGCCCTCATAAACATCCCGGCCCACCAACCCCACATGCACGTGCACAATCCGACCCGCCGCATCGATCAGCATCGTAGTCGGCAAAGAATCGAGCCCTCCATAAAGCGACGCGATGGCATCGTTCCCGGCCAGCACCCGATAATTGACCCCCCGCGCCTGAATAAATGGCCGGACCGCCTGCCAACCCGCGTCATCCATAGCGACACCAAGCACCTCAAACCCGCGATTTCGATACTGCCGCTCAAATTCGACAAACCAGGGAATCTCGACCTTGCAGGGCCCGCACCAGGTGGCCCAAAAATTAAGCAGCACGGCCTTTCCCCGGTAGTCCGACAGCCGAACCGCCTGCCCTGACGCATCTATCAACATGAAATCCGGAGCGGTCTTCAATCCAGCCGTCGGCGACAGAAACTCGTGAACGAACCGCGATTCTCCGACACATGCCTCAACGCACCGTTCCGCGAACGCCCGCGTCGATGGAAACGCCAGCATCGCAAAAACCCCGCAAGCAGCCGCCGCAACAGCCCCTGCCGACGCCCACATCCATTTCCTGCTCTGCCGTCCATCCGCCTCCCGCCGAGCCTGGAGACGCGCCAAGCCTGTGCCGATGTCCGGTTGCCATTCGTCTCCCGGTATGAGCGTGGAGAGCCGTTCCTCCACCCACAATCCAGGGTTAATTTCCCTATTCTTCGCCATATCGCTTCAAATACTCCTTCCGGAACGCCTGCTGTGCGCGGCTGAGAAGGGTTCCCACTGAGGCCGGATTCAGGTCGAGAGCGGAAGCCAATTCGTCGTAGCTGAGGCCCTGGCTGCGCAGGAGCAGTAATTCCGCCTGGCGCGATTGAATCGCGCGCAATACCAGGCGGACCTTCTCCTGCTCTTCCTTTGCGGCGCGAACCTCCTCGGGAGTCGGTGACCCTCGGATGAATCCGAGCAGGCTTTCATACTTGCCGCGGCGCGCCTGGCGCCGCAGTTCATCCAACCCGGCGCGAACCGCCGCCCGGTAAAGCCACCCGACCGCTTTGTCCCCTTGTGCCTGTGGGTTTCGCGACCACTTCAGAAAAACCTCAACCGCGAGTTCCTCCGCGCGGGCGGGATCGCGTATGACCCCGGCAATGACGCGGGCAATGCGCTCGTATTGAGCGCGAAAGATGGTCTCGAGATCGAAACGGGCCTCGCCGGTACCCATCCCGGCGACGATTTCGCTCCGTGCGTTCACAACATTACAACGACGCGCGCCGGGGATTTATGACACGGTACCGCGGTCTTCGGGCCGTTCTTTTTTGGGCCTCGTCGGAAAATCCGGTAAATGGTAGGGCGTTAGGCGCGATCCTCCACTGCGGAACCGTCTGAGGCGATATCATGCCGTTTAGTCCCTTCAGGTCGGGTGTCCCATCTCCCAACGAAAAAGGAGGATCATGGTTCGATTTCGTCTGTTGATGACTCTGGCAGCCGTCGCTATTGCCAGCGCAGTTGCTATTCAGGGAAGTCCCCAGTTGGGCCAACCCGAGATCCCTCGGGACCACGTGACTTGGGTGGCCCAGGCTCTAAAGCGAATGCAAACAATCAAGCCGGGCATGACACGGGAAGACCTTCTAAGAGTGTTCACGACGGAAGGCGGTTTATCCACGGGCCTGCAACGGACGTTTGTCAGTCGCGACTGTCCGTACTTTAAGGTCGACGTTGAATTCAAGGCCGTCGGCCGGCCTGACCGTGATCGTGATGGACGCGTGACGCTTATCGAAGCTGACCAGGACATCATCGTTAAAATTTCGCAGCCCTACTTGCAGTTCAGCATCCTGGACTGATCCCGCCGAGGCGAAGGGCAGCGCTGACTTCGCGTACCGCAGATTCGGCGGGATACCTCGTCACGCAGCTTTTTCCTGATTCGACGACTCCCGGAGCCTTTTAAGATTGAGGCCCTCGTTGCTTAGCCCGTTCCATCGCGATTTGATTGATGTGCGAGAGTGCCCTGGCTCCCGACGCACCTTCAATAGTCCGCACCGCGATTTCCTGCACCTGGTGCTTGGCATCGTCCATCTGCTTCTTCATCTCGGCGATCTGCGCATTCTGCCGAGCCACAACCTCTTCCAGCGTCTTGATCCGCAGTTCCGCGATCCTCCGCTCCGCTTCCCCGTCTTTTTTCAGGAGCGCAGTCTGCTGATCCGCCTGTTGCTTAGTGTCCTTGACCGCCTGCGCTGCAGCCTGGTCCACCTCCCGCTTCAGCCGATTCGGAAAATCGGCCGAGTCCTTCCGCAGACGCGTGAGTTCCTCCTCCTGCTCCCGTAGTACCGCTTCCCGCAGAGCCCACGACTTCTCCAGGTCTTCCTGACGCTCGCGATTCTTTTTTTCCTGCTGGCGAACGTCCTCATCGAACTTGTCCTGAGCCCGTTTCCGTTCCAGGTTCTTCTTGTACTCGTATTCGTCGATTTCGCGTTGACGCTGTTTCTTCAGAGTCTTCTTGTTCCTTGCGTTCGCGCTCCGACGACGCTACGTTTTCTTCCCATACCGACGGTTGCGTGGCGATTTCCGCCTCCAACTGCTGCTTCCGGCTCTCATACTCCTGCACCATTTGGTCGAGCGCCGGAACCGCTACGTCAATTTTGTGGAGCCGCTCCAGTTCTTTTCGTTCGATGGCAACCGCGGAGCGCACCGTATCGAGACGATTCACTTCCTCCACCAGCTTCTCCGAGATGCCGCTCAACGCTCGCGAAACTTCTACTCCCAGCTTTGAGATCTCTGCGATTACTCCGTCGATGCTGACACCTTCCACGGCCTGCCGGGTCTCGCTTTCCCGGAGCCGCGACGTCTCGTCGGCCTTCGGATCCGCGAATTCGCGGGCCGCTTGAACCTCATCTTGTATCGCCGAGAATTCCTGCTGGACCTCAGCCTTGGGGCGCTTGACGCGCGCCGTCTTTACAGGGGTTTAGGCATTGGCTTTCACCCTACCTTACCGCAGGTCGACGACTCCTGCTTAGTACTCACTAAGTGAACGTACCCCCTCCGTTTACCACGATAAATTCCCTCGAAAAAGCCCGCCGATGAACGATATGGTAGTCGGAACAAGATGCAATACTACGCACAAGAATACATGAAGGACGCGGCGCTGACGGCCTCCCCGCTGGAATTGATCCGCATGCTTTATGAAGGCGGACTGTCCGCAATCGACCGGGCCATCGAGAAGCTCCAGGGTGGCGACATCATGGGGCGCGGCCGCGAGATCACCAAGGCGATCGAGATCGTCCAGGAACTGCGCTCGTCCCTGCGGCCTGATGTCGATCCCTCGCTGGTCAACCAGTTGTCCGACCTCTACGGCTACATGCAAAAGCGCCTTCTCGAAGCGCATGCGCAGCAATCCGAGTCTATCTTGCGCGAAGTATCAAGGCTGCTCCGGACCCTCTATGAAGCATGGCAGGGAGTGATGGCACAAATGCAGATGCAGAGAACAGAGTCCAGCGCTTCCGTTATGGTGGAGCGCGCCGCGGCAAGAGACGAAGAAGCTATTCCGGCTGGTTTTCTGTACGGGCAGGAGTTGCAGGGCCAATACTCAGGCCGGAGTTGGCAGCTTTAGAAGCCGGCTGAGCATTCAATTGACGCTCAATCATCTTACCAATCCCTAATCCGCCACCATTTGCGAGAGCTTGACCGAAAAATTCCTGGGCCATATCCATGCCCGTCTCCGAGGAGCTGTCCTCGCCCGATCCCAGCCAGCCTTCGGAGCTGGTTTCCCGGGCGATCTTGAGGATTTGGCCAATCATGAGCGCTTCAAATTGCTTAGCGGCATCGGCGATCTTCTTCGATTCGGGCTTCGCACTCGTTGTGCTGTCCGACGACATCTCCTGATCGAGTGCAGCCTTAAAATTGCCCGAACGGACAGACTGCGAGGTAAGAGCGCTGACGTCCAGCGTCATCGACCCCAGGCCATTCACGCTATTTGACACGATGGAAACTCCTACAAAACGTCAAGTTCGGCCTGCAAGGCTCCGGCGCCGCGCAGGCTTTGCAGGATCGCAATAATATCCCGAGGCGTTGCGCCAATCGAGCTCAGCGCGCGCACCAGTTCCTCGACCGTGGCCCCCTCGCGGAGCATCAGGTTGCGGGCCTTCTCTTCCTTTGCGCCTACGGCGACTTGCGGCACTGCCTGAGTCGTGCCACCTGAAAACGCCCCTGGCTGAGATACAGTCGTGGTGGTCTGAACCTCGACGGTCAGGTTTCCGTGCATAATCGCAACCGGCGCAACCTTGACGTCCTTGCCCATTACGACTGTTCCCGTGCGCTCGTTCACCACCACGCGGGCCGGCTCATCCGTTTCCACCTGCAGCTTCTCGATCTGCGCGATGAATTCCGCAATCTTGTCGTGAAACGCCGGCGGAACCACCACGGACACCAATCCGGCGTTATCCGCATGCGCCAGCGGCGTAGGTTGTCCGCTGAATTCGTGATTGATCGCCTCTGAAATGCGAGCCGCTGTCGTGAAATCCGTCTGGCGAAGTTGAAGATGCAGGCCGTTTGTCGGAGTAATCGAAGGAGCCAGACGCTCCACCATCGCGCCGCTCGGCACGCGGCCGACCGTCGGATGATTGACGGCCTGCGAATTGCCGCCTCGTCCCGCAATGAACCCGCCCGTAACCACGGCGCCTTGCGCGATCGAGTAGACCTGTCCATCGACTCCCCGCAGGCTCGTGAGAATCAGAATGCCTCCTTGCAGGTTCGACGCGTCGCCCATTGCTGCCACGGTGGCATCGATCTTGGTGCCGGGCTGGGCGAACGCCGGCAGTGTCGCGGTGACCATCACGGCGGCGGTGTTGCGCACCTGAATCGCCGATGGCGGCACCGACACGCCCATCTGTTGCAGCATGTTCAAAAGGCTCTGCACCGAGAAAACCGTTTGCACTCGATCGCCCGTGCCGTTCAATCCCACCACCAGCCCATAGCCCACCAGTTGGTTCTCGCGAACGCCTTCGAGCGACACAAGGTCCTTCAACCGAATGGCCTGCCGGGCGTTCAAAGGAAGGGCACAGAAGCAAACAAAGATGAGCGCTGCGTAAATACAATGCTGCATCGCTTGTAATGCGGGATGCCATACTGCCGCCGGTCGCCACCTTGTTTTCATCCACTTTTGTGGGCCAGCGGTCCATGGCAACAGGTTGATAACCTGCACTACACGCCTCATCAAACACCCTGCTTTCGTTTGCGTCAAGCGATTCATGTTTTAAAAAGGAAGCAACCCAAGAATAAAGCGATAAAGGAAGTTTGGCCGCCGTATCGCATCCGCCACGACGCCCTTCCCGTTCACCCGAAGCTCCATCTGCCCTACCCGCGCCGACGGCACAGTGTTGTCATTCTGCACATCAATGGGCCGGATGATCCCGCGTACCGTGATCGTCTGGTCCTCGGAATTCACCTGTATATGCTTGACACTCTCGATCAGCAGGTTCCCGTTCGGCAACACTTCGACGACATGAGCCGTCAAAGTCGCCGTCAAGGTGGCGGTTCGAGTCGTCGAGCCTTGCCCCTGAAGCTGAGTCTGCGTATTCGCGTTCGCAAGGTTCGCTAAAGCACCGGTAGCCTTCTTGACGCCCGCCAGTGCAGTAATCGAGCTGTTTACGGACGACTGCCGCTGCGTCTTGACATCGCCGGTGGCGACAGCGCTGGAATTTTCGCTCACCAGCACGGTGACTTCGTCGCCTACGCGCTTGGCGCGCAGATCCATCGCCAGGTCGCTGAACCTCGCGCTCTGGTTCCAAATGGAACCCGGCGACGATACCGGCGTGGTCATCGCCGGAGACGCGTGCACCTGTTCCAGGTACTTATCGAGTGCCGACTCCTGCTTCTGTTGCTTGTTCTTGTTGGCCGCGAACGCGGCCGGGATCAGAACTGCCAACACCGCATAACGCAGCATCTCAGTTCACCGCCGACATGGAAGGAACCATCACCAGCACCTTGCCCTTGCCCTCAACACGCGCGTGGAAGATTTTGCCGGTCTTCGGATTCCGCACGCTGATCATGTCGCCTTCGCGCCCCGAATTTGCGGCCTGCGCTTCAAGAGCCAGCCGCGCGTGGCCGCTCGTAACCTGAACCTCAACGGATTCCCCCGCCTTTACATCCAGGGGCGCCGAGAGCTGCGAGAGCAGCACAGGACGGCCGGCGCTAATCGGTCCGCGCGTCACGCGTCCTACGACCTCACCGAGGTTCCTGGCTTCCTGGTCTTCCTGCGGAAATCCGATCACCGTCTCTAAACGGACCTGTGATGCCTCAATCGACTCACCGGCATTGATCCTCCGCACCGCCACCACACGAGTCAGCGGCACCGCAATCCTTACGCGAGCCCAAATATCGAAACGCCGTCCCTTGCCGTACGCCACGTAGCCGCGCCACAGTGTATCCGTCGCGCTTCGGGATAACCCCGTTCGTGGAAAGACGTACGTTCCGCTAGGCGTTACCGTCCGGCTGACTTGGAGGACCTCGATCCGCGCATCCGGCGCTTCGAGCGATTGCCGCATTACCGCGACGATTTCGCCGCGCGACACCGGCGCGAGTTGCCACTCGAAACAGGCCTCGCGGTTGGGCGTCACCGCCACGTCCAACTGCCGCGCCAGGCGCTTCAGTTCATCGATCCGGATGACGCGGCGCGAGCCGGGGCTCGGGGCGTATCCGATCACCTTATCAGGCGGCGCTTCCGCAAACTCCGGAATCGCCCGCGCCAGGTCCGCCGTCAGAATCTGATCGCCGTCAATTGTTGTGCAAGTAGGTTGCATGCTCATCGCTAGTAGAAGCCACCACATTATTGGGTGATATTGTTTACTTGTTGGTACATCTCATCGGCCGCCTTCACCACCTTGGAATTTGCTTCATAGGCGCGCTGGCTGACGATGAGATTCACGAACTCGTCGACTACGCTGACGTTCGACTGCTCCAGGTACCCTTGCAACAGCGTCCCGTTACCTTCCGCCCCGCCCGGCAATCCGATGATGGCGTCTCCCGAGGCATCCGTCGGCGTGTAGAGATTTTTCCCCAGACTGTTCAGGCCCGCGGGATTCTGAAACGACGCGAGCTGAATCTGTCCAACCTGCTGCGCGTTCGTCTGGTTCGGCACCATCACGCTGACCGTCCCATCCGGCGCGATCGTGATCGACTGGGCCGTCGGCGGAATCGTGATTTGCGGCTCGAGCTGGTCTCCGTCTGAATCGACAATGGCGCCGTTCCGATCCAACTGGAAACTGCCGCCGCGTGTGTACGCGATCTCTCCGGTCGGCTTTCGAATCTGGAAGAAGCCCTTTCCCTGAATTACCAGGTCCAACGGGTTGTTCGTCGCCGAAAAATCGCCCTGCGTAAAGATGATCTCGTTCGACGAGGGCCGCGTCCCCAGCCCCAACTGCAATCCCGCCGGTACCGCGCTCTGCTGGCTGGCGGCCGCGCCCGGCTGGATCATGTTTTGGTACAGCAGGTCCTGAAACTGAGTGCGCCGCGCCTTGTAACCCGTCGTGTTCGCGTTCGCCAGATTGTTGGCGATATTGTCTACGTTCAACTGTTGAGCGGTCATGCCGCTCGCGGCGCTGAATAATGCTCGAATCATAAAATCTCCCCGAGTCTCGTCATTGTCCGACCCGTGCCACTTCCTCGACGGCCTTCTTGTCCATGTCTGTTGTCAGCGACACGGCCTTGTGCAGCATCTCGAACTGCCGCATCACACCCACAAGATGTACCGCCACGTCCGACGTCTTGATGTTGGAAGCTTCGAGCCTCCCCTGGTTCACTTCCGTCGTGGTCGACTGTGTCGGAGTGACTTTCGGATCGGTGTTCTTGAAATACGAATTGCCCTGCTTCGACAGCACGTTGGTATTCGGGAACGTAGCAATCGCGAGCTGGCCTACATCCGCCCCACCTTGCTTGATGATCCCTTCCCGCGTAATCTCGACCTGCAAAGCCGGATCTAAAGTGATGGTGCCGCCACCTAGCGAGGCCACCGGATAACCTTCCGACGTGATCAATGTCCCGGTTGCGGACCGCTGAAACCCGCCGTTGCGTGTGTACAGAGGTCCCGAAGGTCCGTTGATCGTGAAGAATCCGTCGCCGCTCAGAGCCATGTCCAGGGGATTGCCCGTGGTTTCGAGCAGGCCTTGGGAAAAGTCGGTCCAGTGGTGATCGACTGACGGCAGTTTCGGGAGGTAGCCGTCGTCGTCTCCCGCTTCCGCGGATTTGCTGCTGAACAGCGAATAGAATTCCTTGTCGCCCTTGTACCCGCTGGTCGCGGCATTGGCAAGGTTGTTCGCAAGCAGATCGAGCGTCTGCATTCGCGTACGGATGCCGCCCGCCGCCATGACGCTAATTGGATCCATAGGCACCGCCCGAAGTGCACGTACGACGCCAAAGCCCCGGCCTCACAAATTCCTTAAAAAACCGCGAAGATGGAGCGATATGTGGATGCGCCCTGCCGCGCGCTTCCGTCGAGGTCAAGTCGCGCTCGTCGAGACTTCGACGGTTCCCCCACTCTAAGTCCCTGAAAAACATTGCCTCTTCGGTGGCGTACCGCCTGCATAGATCCCCCGCGTGACCGCAATCAATGTTGCAGCATCACCCTCGGCGCAGCCGTTCGCGCCTGCCGCCGCTGGTGCCGCAAAATCGCAGGATGCTGGTTTGATTGCGGACTTCTTGAGTTTCCTGAACGAGATCCCCGACGAGCCGCAAAGCGGCGGCCAGGACGCGGGCCTGTCCGGGCAATCTTCCAAGAATAACGATGAGCAGAGCCTGCTCAATGAGCTCGCCGCAATGCTCGAGGGGGACACGAAGCAGACCAACTCCTCCCCCGTTCCCGATTCACAACAGATCCAATCGGACGGTCAGCAGCCGGCTCCCGGCGACAGCACGTCTCCGACTCTGAATTTCAGCGACACCCGAAGCTTGTTGGGAGCGTTGCTCGGCATGCTGCATCCCAGCACCACGCCGGCTCTCACGACAGCCGGCCCGGCATCGCCAGACCGCAAAAAGAACGACCTTCCCTCGGATTCCTCCGGCGCCCCGGTTTCTACGGCGGTCCAATCCACCACGCCGGTGATGCCCTTGCCGATGAACCTCTCCCTGTCCTTGCTGCAATTCCTCGAACCTGGAAGCAACAAATCTCCGGCCTCGACGGCCACCACGTCCGCTACGGCCGACAACTCAACTCTCACTCTCACTCTCCCTACCGCCGCGACCCTTACGAACACGCAATCAACGACACTGCCGCCTCCCATCGCATTACTGGCCAGCCTGATCGCCTCGGATATTTCATCCGTGACGACAACGCTGCACTCAACGCAGCAAAACGTGACGCCGCAAACGGCGACGACACTATCAAGCGATGCGAAGCCGGCTGACCCGCTTTCGGTGCCTGCAAAGCAGCAACTCGACAGCGCGCCCCAACCCGCGACCGCCTCCGTGCTCCCAACGCCGGTTTCATTCACTACGACAACCGACATTCAACCTCTCCTCAGCACACAGTCCAACGACAACGGCCAAACCACGAGCGCAGATACAACGCAGACCCAACCTCAGCCGACAGACATGTTCAACCTGTCCGCGCTACTGAATTACCAGATTCCCCAGACCACCGTCGTGCCTCCCACGAGCACTGCAGCGGGCCCACAGACCAGTGCCCCACTCCAGCCCGCGCGCGGAAAGACGCCGATGCTCCAAGCACCCCCGTCGGCGGTCCAGTACCTTTCTGTCAACGATGAGATCCCCTCCACTCCCATCTCCCAGCAGACGCCGCAGGCAGCACCCCCAACCGCTCCGGCAAAGAACGTCGAAGCATCCCCGATCCCGACAGCAACACCGAACGTAGCCTTCACTGCGAAACTGACCGAGGCCAGCGCGCCCAACCCGGCGCCACAAACTAATGCTGCCCCGGCGGCTTCGCAACCCACGGCCACAGCGGCGGACGGACCCGTCAAATCCGTACGCGCCAACACGAATCAATCCTCTGACCCGGCCCCACCGCCACCGCAGCAATCGCAGCAAAAAGATCAGGCCGCCGACCCGTCCACAACGATTCGTCCGGACACCGTGACGGCACCCGCGCCCGTCGCCCGCGAAGTTGCCTCCGCCCCGATCGCGCAACCACCCTCGACAACCGCACCGCCGGCTCAGGACCCCTCCACAACAGCAGCCGCACCCACGCGCTTCCAGGAAACCCAGCAAGTCAAGCCCGCCGCCCTGAACGAGATCTCCGTCCGTGTCGCCGGACCCGATCAATCGAGCGCTTCCATCCGCGTCGTGAACCAGGGCTCGGAACTGCACGTCTCCGTGCGCGCCTCCGACGAACAGCTCGCGGCGTCGCTTCGCGGCGATGTTGAGCACCTCGCCTCGCGCCTTGACGCCAACGGCTGGAACGCCGACATATTCAAACCAGTCACGGCCTCTGCGACAACACGCGTGCAGGCGTCCGCGGAACAGACATTTCAGGATCGTCCCGGTTCGGACAACCGCCAGCAGTCCCAAGACCCGTCCGGCCAGCAACAACAAAACAACGGTAGACAAAGACGCCCGGAATGGGCGGAGGAGTATGAACAATGGCAATAGCAGGTATTTCAGGAGTCACAGGCACATCCACGGATCCGACCAATAGCTCGAGCAGCACCAATTCCAGCAACACTATGGTCAACGAGCAGACCTTCTTGCAACTGCTCACCGCGCAGCTCAAGAATCAGGATCCGATGCAGCCCACCGACGGCGTCCAGTTCCTCAGCGAGCTAGCGCAATTCAGCCAGCTCGAACAGCTCATCGGGATCAATCAGGGTGTCTCCACACTCGATTCCGCCGTCTCCAAAACCAATAACAGCAATAGTAATTCGGGCACTCCGGCGAGCGGAACAACCCCGACCAGTGGAAATAATTCGAACTAATCCAACCAGGAGAATGAAATGGGAAATTTTTCAATTGCTCTGAGTGGCTTGACCGCCCAATCCGATGCCCTCAATATCGTCAGCAACAACCTGGCAAATCTGAACACCGCCGGGTTTAAAGGAAGCACTGCGTCCTTTCAGGAATTGGTGAGCGCCGCCATGGGATCGCAGCCCAACGGCATGGGCGTCGCACCGCCGTCGGCTCAGCGCAATTTCTCGCAAGGCTCTGTGCAAAATACCGGCGCTGCCTTCGACGCCGCGCTTGAAGGTTCCGGGTTCTTCATGGTTCAGTCCGCGGCCGGCCAGCAGATGTACACGCGCGCCGGCTCCTTCCATCTGGATTCCGGTGGCAACCTCGTCGACACCAACGGCAACGCAGTCCTCGGCTTCAACGCTGTGAACGGCGTTGTGACGCCCGGCGGCGCCGTTGCTCCTATCAATGTCCCGATGACCGCCGTCATGTCGCCCACCGCCAGCACGGCCTTCTCCTTCAACGCCAACCTTAGCGCCAGCGCTCAAACCAACGATACGTTCTCGACTCCTGTCCAGGTCGTCGATTCCCTCGGCGAAACCCATACCCTCACCGTCACATTCACCAAGCAGAACGCCACGGATTGGAAGTACGACGTCAACATTCCGCAGGCCGACCTTACGAGCAGCGGAAGCGGTGGCGGCAGCGGTAGCGGAACGACACCGCCACCCCTGGCTACCGGCACCGTCACGTTCAACAACATGGGACAACTTACGGCCCCCGCTGCCGGATCTCCGGTTGACATCCCCATTACCGGCCTCGGCGACGGCGCTCACGACCTCGACATCAAGTGGAATCTCTACAACACCGACGGCAGCTCGACGCTCACTCAATTCGCACAGGCTTCCGCCGTCTCTACGGTGAACGTCGACGGCAACACTCCTGGTCAGCTCACCAATGTGGCTCTCGGTGACAACGGTACGGTTGTCGCCTCCTTCTCAAATGGCAAGACCCAGACGCTCGCACAACTGGCCATTGCCGGAATTCAGAACCCCTCCACCTTGGAAGACATTGGTCAGAACGACTACACCGCCGGAGCGGGAACCTCGGCGCCGGCAATTGGTGTGGCCAATAGCGGCGGCCGCGGAGCCGTCCAGGCCGGGGCGCTGGAATCCTCTAACGTCGACATCGCTACCGAGTTCACCAACCTGATCATCTTTCAGCGCGGCTACCAGGCCAACTCGCGCGTGATCACCACGCTCGACCAGCTCTCCCAAGACCTGATGCAGATTCGTCCGTAACTATCGCCGATCGTGGAAACGTTTCAACAAGTCACGATGGTCTTCGTGGTCTTTGCGCTGCTCGGCGGCATGCTTTGGATGCTGCGGCGCAAAGGACTCGCCTCCTTTCGATTCGTCGCCAAAAACTCCGGCCCGGGGCGGCAGCTGCAAGTTATCGAGCGGCTGCCCCTCACGCCGCAGCACTCCGTCCACCTCATCCGTGTCGCCGATCGCACGCTGCTGATCGGTGTTGCTCCGGGCGGCTGCACGCTGCTGGAAAGCCGTGATGCCGCCGCCTCCACCGCGCTCCTGAACACACCAAGATGAAACGGCTCCTTCTCCGTTCCCTGACGATCCTCCTCTTGCCCGCCAGCGCCTTCGCCGCCTCCGCCTCCGGCGGCTCGATCCCCATTTTCGGCAATGGCCCGAACGGCGGCATTACGCTCAGCACGCCCATGCAGATCGCGGTCTTCATGACGCTGATGACGCTGCTGCCCGCCGCCATCATGTCCGTCACGCCGTTCCTGCGCATCACTATCGTGCTCCACTTCCTGCGTCAGGCGCTCGGCACTCAAACCACACCGTCCAACCAGATCGTCATCGGCCTCGGTCTCTTCCTTTCGCTGCTGGTCATGCAGCCCGTCATCTCGGACGTTTATCACAAAGGTTGGGAGCCGGTCGAAAACGGCCAGATGACCCTGCAGCAGGGCCTCGACGAAGGCGCCAAGCCTCTCAAGACTTTTCTGGTACGTTTTGCGCGCGAGAAGGACATAAAAACCTTCCTCGAAATCTCCCATTCCGCTGCTCCGCGAACGCCCGGCGACCTGGAACTCAAAGTTCTCATCCCCGCCTACATCCTCTCGGAGCTGAAAGCCGGTTTTCAAATCGGCGCGGTTCTGTTTCTGCCGTTCCTGATCATCGACCTGGTGGTGGCCTCCGTCACGCTCTCCATCGGCATGGTGCAGTTGCCTCCCGCCATGATCTCAGCGCCATTCAAAATCCTGCTGTTCGTCCTCGTGGACGGCTGGAGCCTCGTCATTGGCTCCTTAATGAAGACTTTCTACTAAAGGACTCCTCGTGACCCCTGAAGCTGTTGCTCACATCATCAGTCAGACTTTCTGGACCGCGTTCTGGGTTTGCGCCCCGCTGCTCATTATCGGCTTCATCGTCGGCATCGCCGTGAACCTCGTGCAGATCGCGACCTCGCTGCAGGACTCCGCCTTCAGCACCATCCCGCGGCTCGCGGCCTTCCTCGGCGGATTTCTCGCGCTGCTTCCCTGGATGCTGAAGCACTTAACGGCGTACACCGTTTCGGTATTCGGCGACCTCAGCCGCTATGCACGCTGACTTCATCATCAGCGCCTCCACCCTCTACTCCTTCGCCCTCGTGCTCTCGCGCATGGCGGGCGTTTTCGTGTTTCTCCCGTTGCCCGGCCTGAGCGCCGCGCCTGCCGCCGCGCGCGTCGTTCTCTCCCTCGTTAGCACCCTGGCCATGGCCTCGCGCTGGCCGGAACTCCCCAATGTGCCCGTTGGCGCCGGACAGTTTGCCGGATGGCTGCTACTCGAAACCGGCTTCGGACTCTGCATCGGAATGGCCGTCGCCTTCCTCATGGAGTCCTTTTACGTCGCGATTCAGGTCATCAGCGTCCAGGCGGGCTTCAGTTACGCCTCCACCGTTGACCCCTCGACCAATGCCGACTCCACCGTTCTTCTGATGGTGGCGCAACTCTTCGCCGCACTCCTTTTCTTCTCCTCGGGACTCGACCACCAGGTCCTTACGATCCTCGCCAACAGCTTGCAATCGCAGCCGCCCGGTACTTTTGAGCTCACCCGGCCTCACGTCGAAGCCCTGCTCAGCCTCGGCACGAATGTGTTCTCCACCGGTATCCGCCTGGTTCTGCCTCTGGCGACGCTTCTCTTCCTGGTGGACCTTTGCATGGGACTGCTCGGACGCCTCAACGCTCAACTCCAGGTCATGTCCCTGGCCCTGCCCTTCAAGATGCTGCTCTCGCTCGCCATTTTCAGTTGGTCCGTGTTGCTCTTTCCCAAGGTCTTCAACCAGCTCTCGAGCGCCATTTTCGGCGTCCTGAGGCAGGTTCTCGGAGTCTGATCCCACATGGCAGGCGACGCCAGCTCTCGCACAGAGAAACCGACACAGCGACGGCTGCAGAAAGCACGCCGCGAAGGTCAGTTTGCATCCTCGCGCGACTTTGTCGGCGGCCTGCAGTTTGCCGTCTTCGTGGCGATGGCGGGCGCCTATGGGAGCAGTTGGTTTGCCACCTTACGACTGAACACCAGGGCGCTTATTAACGCGGCGTTTAATCCCGGTCTTCAGGGCGATCAGCTTATGCAGATCGTCACCGGCGCGCTCGAGCAATCGCTGCTTCCTCTTGTTATTGCCGGAGGAGTCCTCGTCATTACCGGCCTGGCGTTTCAACTCGGTTCCACGCAGATGGCCACCAGCTTCGACAAACTCGCGCCATCGTTCAAACATTTTCAACCTTTCGCGAAGATCAAGCAGATCCCGACCCAGGGCATTCCCTCCATGTTCCAGGCCATCGTCATGCTGATCCTCTTCAGTTTGGTGCTCTACTACCTCGCGAAGAGCAACGCCGAAGCCCTGTTCCTGCTGCCGCTCAGCAGTCTCGAAGTGGGCCTTGCGCAAATGCGGTCGGCCTGCATGGAAGTGCTCTGGAAAGGCGCCGCCCTGCTGCTGGTCTTCGGCATCGTCGACATGGTCCGCCAGAGGCGCCGCTTCATGAAACAAATGCGGATGAGCAAGCAGGAGATCCGCGACGAAATGAAGGAGACCGAAGGCAATCCGCAAATCAAAATGCGGATTAAGAAACTGCAGCGCGATTTACGACGCCGCAAGATGATGAGCGAAGTGGCTACTGCGACTGCGGTAATCGTCAACCCGACCCATTACGCGGTCGCCATCCGCTACAAGCACGAAAGTATGTCGAGCCCCATCGTGGTCGCGAAAGGCAAGAACTACCTCGCCCTGCGCATTCGCCAGCGCGCCATCGAAAACCAGGTCCCGCTGATCGAAAACCCGCCGCTCGCCCAGGCGCTTTACAAGAACGTGCAAGTCGGGCAGGAAATCCCCCCCAACTTCTACCGCGCCGTCGCCGAAATCCTGGCCTACGTCTACCGCCTCATGAATGCACAATCGCCCAAGTCCCGCCGCGCCTCGTAACTGCGGCGCCGCGCGGGAGAAAACTCCACCCGCGGCGGATGTGGAAGGGTGGTGCAGGCGGTTCCGCCAGCGCCGCCTACTGCGCGGCGAAATACCCGTTCACATCCAAAACCAGATCCGTCCCATTCGTAACGAACACACTCACGCCGCCCGCCGTCCCGGCCGGAACAATCGCCGCGTTGGCCAGCACTTTCCCAAGTGGTGAGTTTAGCGTCGAAACCGTTGGCTGAGCCGCACCCGCCGGCCAAGCTGTCAGAAAACCCAGTGCCTGGCCCGCGGAAGGAACAACAGTAAAGTTGAGCGAGTAAGCCGCCGTCCCGGTCGCCGGCAATCCGCACGAACTGGAGGCAATCGCAAATGTGCGAGTCGAGTTCGCCGCCAGGCTCGGCGCTCCAAAGGCAACCCCTAAGCCCGTAGTCCGGGTATCCGCGACACGGCACGGCGTCACCGGAACGAACAACAGAGCCCCCGGAGAACCCGGCGCCGCGAAATATCCGTCGATATCGATAATCACGTCCGTATCGTCGGTGACGAACACGCTCACCGCGCCATTGGTCCCCGCGGGCACAATAGCTGCATTCGCGAGCGTACTCCCATCCGCCGAATTGAGCGTCGACACCACCGGTTGAACGGCTCCTGTCGGCCAGGCGGTCAGGTACCCCAACCCATGATGTGGAACCACCGTCACGTTGAGCGAATAAGCCTGCGCCGTACCCGGAACACTGCACCCGCTGATCGGAATCGGAAAGCTCCGCGACGAATTGCCGGTCATGAACGGCTGCCCGAATCCAGCCGCAAGGTCGCTGCGCCGCGTATCGGCGATCCGGCAGGGCGTCAGTGCGTAAAATGCCGAGGCATTCGCAGTGGTCGCCGTTGAGAAATAGCCGTTGATGTCAATGATCACGTGTGTTGCGTCGCTGACGAACACGCTAATCGATCCATTCGTCCCCGCCGGAACGATGGCTGCGTTGGCCACAATTCTTCCGTCGAATGAATTCAAGGTGGATACTGTCGGCTGAGTCTGTCCCGTCGGCCAGACCGTGAGATACGTCAGCGGTCCGGGAGGAACCACGGTGATGTTTAGCGAATAAGCCTGGGCGCCACTGGGGATGCTGCAGGGACTCGATGGAACAGGAACATCCCGCGATGTCCCGCCTGCAATCATCGGGCCGCCGAACGGACCCTGCGCATTGCGAGTATCCACAACCCGGCACGGTGTGACCGGGACGAAACGAAGGCCCGTCGGAGTCGATTGCGTCGTAGTTGTGAAGAACCACAGCGCCGACGGGGTCGAGCCCGCGCTATTCTTCGCCGTCACGTACCAGTAATAGACTGTGCCCGACTGCAAAGGGCCCGCCGGCGTGAAGCTGGTGGTTGTGAGGTTGCTCGCCACCATCGGCAGGTTCACCATGTTCGGCGACGTCCCGAAAAACACGTCATACGAAGTCGCGCCGGTCACTGCGCCCCACGTAAGGCTCGCGTTCAATGAAACGTTCGGCTGTCCCTGTGCCGGCGTGAAAACTGTGACAGGCGGGGGAGGTTGCGCCCCGGTCCCCGCGCCGGTTGAAAAATACCACGGCGGGGATGTCGTCATCCCGGAGGAATTCCGCGCAACGACGTACCAGATGTAGCTCGAATTCGGCGCCAACATTGATGCCATGTACATCGGCGTCGTCAGACCCGTGGCCACCTGCGAAGGGTACGAAACTCCCAGGTAGACATCGTAAGTTGCCGCGCCTGGAACGGCAGTCCACGACAGCGTCAAGCTCAAGGGTTGATTCATCGCCAACTGCGGCGGCGAAAACCCGGTGAACATCCCGAGAGGTGTCTGTGCCTGGCCCACCAACCCCATCGCGCAAAGACAAACGAATCCAAAAAAAGGACGCAAAGATCCCATGCCGACCCTCCGAGGTGGGGCAGGTGTTGCGCCTGCCCAATTCTAGAGAGTATGCATTTCCAGCATCTCTGAGTTCTCGTTCATTACTCCGCAATAAACCACGATTAACGATAGAATCGCCCGGCTCCGTTAGCGTTACCATAGGACAAGCCTGCCTATGAACCGTAGACACTTCCTCCTCAGCTCGGCCGCCGCTGCCGGCGCGGCTTGGAGCGCTCCGAAAAGCGCCAACGACACTGTTCGCATCGGATGTGTCGGCCTCCGCGGCAGAGGCAAGTCCCATCTGCACGCCTTCACGACCCTCCCCAACGTCGACCTCGTCGCGGTTTGCGACGTGGATGAATCCGTTCTGAATGCCGCCGCCAAAGACGTTGAAAACAAACGGCAGAAAGCGCCCGCGGCCTACACCGACATCCGCAAGATGCTCGAAGACAAGTCCATCGACGCCATCTCGATTGCCACCCCCAATCACCACCACACCCTCCAGACCATCTGGGCTTGCCAGGCGGGCAAGGATGTGTACGTCGAGAAGCCTTGCTCGCACAACATGTTTGAGGCCAGGCAAATTGTTGCCGCCGCTCGTAAGTACGATCGCATCGTGCAGCAAGGCAGCCAGAGCCGTTCCTCGGTGGCCCTCCGCGAAGCGGTCCAGAAGATGCGGGAAGGCGCTATCGGCGACCTCTACATGGCCCGCGGCCTTTGTTACAAATGGCGTAAATCCATCGGCCACACACCCGAGGAGCCGGTGCCGGCGGGTGTCCACTATGATCTGTGGCTCGGTCCGGCTCCACAGCACGCCTTCACCAAGAACCGCTTCCATTACAACTGGCACTGGTTCTGGGATTATGGCAACGGCGACCTCGGCAATCAGGGCATTCACGAAGTTGACATTGCCCGCTGGGGCCTCGGCGTGAAATATCCGACCAAGGTCTCGGCCATTGGCGGGCACTTCATGTTCGACGACGACCAGGAGACGCCGAATACCATCAACTGCGCTTACGAATTCAACGACAACGGCAAAAAGAAGATGATGACCTTCGAGGTTCGGCACTGGATGACGAACCACGAAGCGGGCATCAACGAATTCGACAAGAGCTCCAAGAGCAACACCATCGGCAACATCTTCTACGGTTCAAACGGCTATCTTGCCATTGACGGCTACGATCGCTACCAGTCGTGGATTGGCAAAGATCAGGAACCCGGTCCGGCGAACAAAGCGGGCGGCGACCATTTCGCCAACTTTATTAATGCCGTCCGCAGCCACAAGCGCGAAGATCTGACTGCTGAGATTGAAGAGGGCGCGGCGTCGACCACGCTCGTCCATCTGGCCAACATCTCTTACCGTCTCGGCCGCACCCTGAACTTCGATTCCGAAAAGTGGGCCTGCACCGGCGACGCCGAGGCCACGCACATGTTTACGCGCAACTACCGCGCGCCATTCGTGGTCCCGGAACTCGCTTAACGCAGTACGGCAACCTTGTAATTTGCCGTCTGCGCAAGGCCGCGGCCTGAGAGCATCGTTCGTCAAACGAACGAGAGTCGATGCGTCGCCTACACGCCACCGGATTGAGACGTCCGAACGACAGTTTCGACACCCTCCAGACCTGAATCGCTGATTCTTAACGCACCTGATTGGCACCCCGTTTGCCTCCTCCACGGTACGTCGCCTCAAAAGGAGGATGGATGAAACGGAAAATCGCAATCGGTGTAGTGCTTCTCTCCGCGCTTGCGGCCGAAGACCGCTTCACACTGAAAGCCCCGAACGGAATTGAGTTTGCCGAATTTCGTGGATATGAGAATTGGCAGTACGTTGCGCCGAGTGTGACCAATGATCAGATAAAAGTCATCGCGGCGAATCCCGTGATGATTGCTGCCTTCAAAGATGGCTTCCCCGCCAATGGTAAGCCGGTTCCCGACGGTGCGATGTTCGCAAAAATCGAGTGGGCCAAGAAGCCAAGCCCGGAATTCCCCACGCAGGCGACGGTCCCGGGCGATCTCAAAGCACTGGAGTTCATGGTGAAGGACTCGAAGAGATTTCCGGACACGAATGGCTGGGGATATGCCGATTTCAAGTACGACGCGGACTCCGGCAAGTTCACTCCCTTCGGGAACGCTTCGACCGGTAAGACGTTTTGTCACACGTGCCATACGGCAGTTCAGACAAATGACTTCGTCTTCACCGCGTATCCGACGAGGTGACGCACCGATGATGCCTTTCGGAGTGGTTTCGTGAACATAAACATCAAAAGGAGACATAAGAGTGGCTACTACAAGATTCGCGATCGCGCCCATGAAAGCGGCGCAGATCTCAAGGCCTGGTGGAGATTTCGAGATCGTTGAGCGGGAGATTCCAAAGCCGGGCCATGGGCATGTGCGCGTCAAAGTGCAAGCCTGTGGGGTTTGTCACAGTGACGTGTTCGTAAAGGACGGAAGCTGGCCAGGTATTCAGTATCCCCGTGTTCCGGGACACGAGGTAGTTGGCGTCATTGATGAATTGGGCGCGGGTGTTTCGGCTTGGAAGACCGGACAACGCGTTGGCATTGGGTGGCACGGCGGCCAGGACGGCACATGCCAGTCTTGCAGGCGCGGTGATTTCAAGAATTGCAGGAACGTGAAAATCGCGGGGATCAGCTATGACGGCGGGTACCAGCAATACATGGTCGCGCCGATCGAAGCATTGGTGCCCATTCCCGAGAGTCTATCTTCGGTGGAAGCGGCGCCGCTGCTCTGTGCCGGACTCACAACCTTTAACTCGCTGCGCCACAGTGGCGCGCTTCCCGGAGACCTTGTTGGGGTGCAAGGGATCGGCGGCCTCGGACACCTCGGCGTTCAGTACGCGCATAGGTTCGGTTACAAGGTTGCCGCAATCGGCCGCGGTCCCGAAAACGCGGCCCTGGCTCAGAAGTTGGGCGCCAGTGTTTATATCGACTCCAATGCGACCAATCCGGCGGAGGAATTGCAGAAACTCGGTGGCGCGCAGGTCATACTGGCGACGGCTCCCAGTTCCAAGGCGATGTCCGCCCTGATCGACGGCCTGGGCCCCAATGGCAGGCTTATGGTGATTGGCGCAACTGCTGATCCAATCGAGGTCACACCGGTCCAACTCATTTCCGCCAGCCGCTCCATTGAAGGCTGGTCGGCCGGAACGCCGGCCGATTCCGAAGACACGCTCAGTTTCTCTGAATTGTCGGGTGTCCGGGCAATGATCGAAACCTACCCACTCGAAAAGGCAGCCGAGGCTTACGCGCGCATGCTAAGCGGGCGCGCGACTTTTCGGGTGGTTCTCACAATGTAAGGCTACACGATGCCGCAGCCGACGCTGTATCACACGATCCTGATCGGGGGCCTTTCGATCTTCTACCGGGAGGCCGGCCCGGCAGATGCGCCCGTGCTCTTACTGCTTCACGGGCTGCCTTCATCGTCACGGATGTTTGAGCCGCTCTTTCAACGGCTCTCAGGCCGCTATCATCTTGTCGCGCCCGACTATCCCGGCTTCGGACACAGCGACTGGCCGGATCCGAAGAAGTTTGCCTACACGTTCGATCACTATGCCGAGATCATGAATCAGTTCGCTGAGGCACTGGGACTCGCGCGTTACACGCTGTACATGCAGGATTACGGAGGCCCGGTCGGTTTTCGCATGGCCCTCGCGCATCCGGATCGAATCGAGAGCCTCATCGTGCAGGACGCCGTAGCGCACAACGAAGGCCTGGGAGCCAATTGGAAGACACGGCGCGCGTTTTGGGCCGACCGCGCGGCTTACGAAATCGCACTCCGAACGAATCTACTGTCGCTGGCAACAACGCGTACGCGCCATGTTGGAAACGATCCCAACGTGGAACGCTACGATCCGGATCTGTGGACCGATGAATTCGCGTTTCTCAACCAGCCGGGCCAAGCCGACATCCAGAGCGATTTGTTCTACGACTATCGGACCAATGTCGAGTCTTACCCCAAATGGCAAGCCTGGATGCGCGAGAAACAGCCGCCGCTTCTAGTGATCTGGGGCAAGTACGACCTCTCGTTTGAGGCGTCGGAACCAGCGGCGTATCGCCAGGATGTACCGGACGCGCAAGTTCACATGCTCGACGCCGGTCATTTCGCATTGGATACGGCTGCGGATGAGATTGCTGTGCTGGTGAGGAATTTCATTGGAGACGGTAACCGCCGCCGTTAGGCCGGGATGCAGACAATCAGAGGCTGGGGACTACCCTCCATGGTCTCCACCCGTGCATTTTCGAACCGCAGCGCCAGCCGGCACGCGATATTTGCTATGCTACGACTCTCGTATGTTTACGCTCCGCCCAGAGCAGATGAAAGAGGTCGAGTCTGGCCTTTTCGATTCCTTCATCGCCCGTTTGATGATCAAACTCCGGGCGTTGTGGCCCGATCAAACCGCCGCCTTGGGCGACGGCTACAAGCAGTTTCTCGAATTTAATATTCAGCGTTGCTCGAATTACGGAATCGAGACGGAGTTGGCGATCGCCCGGATTATAAACCTGGGTTTCATCATGGGGCCGTATTTCGAATCGCGACCCGACGCCTTGTGGGCCATGCAGATCCTGAAGGATCCCACTCTGAGGGGTCCCGTTAAGGCCCATCAGCTCAGCTTTCGGGCGCGCCAGGACCTCCAGGCCACCGGGTACCCGGCAACCGACGATGCCTGTTGCCGCGATTTCGGTGAACGGCCGGTCAATGCCGCGATTCAAAGTTGCGGCGCGAACGTGCAGAACACCATCCCCTGCGATATCGATGATGTCGTTCTCTATGAGTCGCCGGGTTATCGGGGCGCGGCCCTCACCGGCGGGAGCGGAGTCCTTCGGCAGCAGGTTCTGGAGGTGGTCGGGGAGCCCGATATTCACACCTATGTATATCCGTACGCCGCGCACGACGAATCGCACGTGTTGGTGAAGGTGTTGCGGCCCGGCGAGTCGCCGATCGTGCATCGGACGGGTACGCCGTCGGAGTTCAAATTCGCTGTGCAGCGGGCCAAGCAGATGGTCCCCCCCGTGACGTTGCTTTCGCGAATTTTCAATCTCAGCCCCGCCGTGAACCGGTATCAAATCACGGCCGAGTCGTGCGGCGTACGTAATTCGGGCTCTGTAAACCTGGGCGGAACGATGACGGTGGTGGTCTATCCGCTGGACCAGTACGCGCTTACAGTATCGATTCCTCCGCTGGTAAACGCCGAAAGCACCACTATCCAGCTGTGGCACAACGGCCAGCCGCAGGACATCGCGGCGAATTTGACCAATCTGATCGGGACACTGCGCCTGATTGAAGTCAATCTCAATTATTTGAAGAGCCTGATACAACAGTCGGTGCCACAGGCTTACATCCAGTGGAGCGTGTCGTTCCTGGAGGGCCAATTATCGATCGCCACCGGCTATCGGGAAGCGCTCGATCACCGGGTATATTTTGGCTGCTCCGCCCGCATCGCCCTTACGATTTTCCGCGTCAGAGTGACATTGACGTTCGGAGCACTGATCGGCGCCGCGCTGGCGCGTTTGGAAGCAACCATCGACGATGCAACCCTGGCAGTCGACACTACCTGGATAGTGGAGGCGCCAACGGATGTGCCGGTGCCGGAGACCGCCCAGGGATCATTGAGTTTTCCCGTCCGCCTGAATGGCCGTGCGCGCGCGACACCATACAGCCTGCGGGTTCGAACCGCGGCCGGCAGCGGCTTCCATGCGGAAGGCGGATTGCGGCTCACTTCGTTCCGGGCGCTTGAGCTATTTGCGCACATTCATTGGCGCGGTATCGATGCGTTCGTGAATATCAGCTCACCCTCGGGCGGCGAAGAAGAGATGCCCTGGCATTTTGTCGACTCGTACGAAATCTGGCCCGGAATGGTGCTGATGTGATCCCCGAATACCTGATGCTCGAAACGCAGGTAAGCAACTGCATAGCCGAAGCGCAGGTCAACGGTGTTCCGATCTGCCGCGTGGGCGCGGATGGTGCAACGCTCGATAGCCGCCCTGTGAATCACTTTGTTCTCCCGGGATCAAACACCTTCACACTAGTCGCCCAACCCGGCGCGACGCCGCGAACCGCACTCACACCGAACGCGATCGACAGCAAGGCGAAGGAGAACATGAGCGCGTCACTTCGTCTCATCTCGGTTCCTCCTGGTTCTTTTCCCGACGATCCCGCGGCGCGAGAGATGCTGTCGGTGAGCTGGACCCCGAAGCCCGCGCAGCCCTACCGCGCCCCCGTGCTGTTGAGCGGCCAATTGGAGTTTCCTAAGCATCTGCCGGCCTGGTCCTGGACGAATGCGGTCTCACTTCGCTCCGAAGCAGCGCTCGAATCGATTGGGGCGATGATCGGGGAGTTGCTCGAGAGTTTCAGCCGGGGCGACCCCGAACTGTTCATAACCCGCTCGAACCTGCGCTTCGCGGAGGTCAGTGCGGCGTTCGATACCAGCATCGACGACGATGTGCGGCGCTTCCGTGAGCAGTTCCAGAGGATCTCATCGGAACCAGGGTTTGAAATGCACCCCATTGACGCCGAGACCATGGACCTGCGAATCTGCGCGGACGGCAAACTCGTGGAGTGCCTCGACCGCGCCTGGGAGCCGCTCCTGCGGTCCAATCGCTTGGGGAACGGAATCACACGGTTGCGCTATCCGATCAAGGTTGCTGATATCGGCGGTCGGCTGGAGATCGTTCGCTGACCTACCTCTCACTATCCAGCATCCGCATCTGGCGCTCATCATAACGGGTGCCGGCTACCTCTGAGGCCGGAACGGCTAGCTCGAGTTGCGAAAAATCCGCAGGCGACAGGTTCACGTCGAGGGCGGCCAAAGTCTCCGCGAGCTGGGCGCGCGTACGAGCGCCCATGACGGGAACGACATTTCTGTTCTTGGCGAGTACCCACGCAATCGCCAACTGCGCGGGTGTGATGCCTCTCACGGCGGCAAACGCTCTCAATTCTTCAACCAGGTGCTGATTCTTCGCGAGATTGTCGCCCGCGAAGCGGGGAAAGTGCGTGCGAAAATCGCCGCGTCCCGCGGGAACGGAGCCGGCCAGAAGGCCGCGCGAGAGGACGCCATATGCAGTGACGCCGATGCCCAGTTCCTCCAGCACGGGGAAAATGGCCGTTTCCGGTCCGCGGCTGACTAACGCGTATTCGATCTGTAGATCGGCGATTGGGTGCACCGCGTGGGCTCGACGAATGGTCTCCGGCCCAACCTCCGATAAACCGGCATAACGAACGTAGCCCCCGCGAATCAGGTCGCTGATGGCGCCGATTGTGTCCTCGATCGGAACGCCGGGATCGAGCCGTGCCGGACGGTAAATGTCGATGTGGTCCACGCCCAACCGGGCGAGGCTGTAAGCGACGAAGTTTTTGATCGCCACCGGCCGCGTGTCCTGTCCGCCCCAGGCGCCATCGGGTCCGCGCAGTGCTCCGAATTTTACCGAAAGCAGGACCTGACCCCGACGCCCCTGCAACGCGCGTCCGATGAGCATCTCGTTCCGGCCCATACCGTAGAAATCGCCGGTATCGAGGAGCGTAATGCCCTGATCGATCGCGGCCTGTATGGTCGCGATACTCTCATTGTCGTCCGTAGGCCCGTACATTCCGGACATACCCATGCACCCGAGTGCGATCGGAAAAACAGTGGGGCCCACGGCGCCCAGCCGGCGCGGTTCGGGCTTTCTTGTCTCAGCAGCCATGAGCCTATCGTAAGACGATTCCATGCTTTAATCTGGGTCACGTGATATTTGATCAGAGCGAGTATGACCTCCGTTGTGAATGGGGCTTGCAAGGTATCCGGCAACTCGCGCCCATCAGTGACGTGGTCGTAATTGTAGATGTTTTGTCATTTTCTACCGCCGTGGATATCGCGGTGTCGAGGGGAGCAGAGGTTCTTCCTTTTCCCTGGAACGGCAATTCGGCGGAGGAATTTGCGGCTTCGAAAGGAGCCGTGCTGGCCTCGCCGCGAAGCGCCAGAGACGGGTACTCGCTCTCGCCGGCCTCGCTGGAATCGATCGAGCCCGGTGTGGCGCTTGTTCTTCCTTCGCCTAACGGCGCCACTCTCTCACTCAATGCAGAGAGCGCCGTGACTTTCACTGCGTGTCTCCGTAATTGTGCGGCAGTGGCTGCCCGTATTCTTGAATACGGCTCGCGAATTGCGGTGATTCCAGCGGGCGAAGGATGGGGCGATGGCTCACTGCGCCCCGCTATCGAAGACTGGATTGGCGCTGGAGCGGTTCTCTCCTGTTTGACAGGGAGGCGAAGTCCGGAGGCCGATATCGCGGTGACCTGCTTCGAGAATTTTGAGCATCGTCTGGCCGACATGCTGACGCGCTCCTGTTCAGGCAAGGAGTTGGCGGAAAGGGGTTTTCTTCGAGACGTCGAGTTAGCTGCCGGTTACAATTGCAGCTCTGCTGTCCCCATTCTCAGGTCCGATCGCTTCACTAATTGCGGTGATTCTCAACAATAAATCACACTGTCGGCAAAAGACCGATATGGCGCGTAATAAATAAGGAAATTGTCATCGATATTTGTCTTGACACGCCGCGCAACCACACTTAGGATGTAAACAACGCTCGGAAAGTCTCCACCATGCAAAGCGATGACGTCACGCGACCGATCGAGATTCTGTCGGTTCTCGGCGTTGAAGAACAGCAATCGTTGCGCGCGATTGTCGAACATACGAATTGGTCGCTTGCCAACTACGATCGATTGGAGGACGCATCCGCCGCGATGCGTGAACGCGAGCCGTCTGTGGTTGTCTGTGCCGATCGCATTGAGACGTTTTACACCTGGAAGGATGTCCTGGCCACCCTGTCTAAAATCAAAAATCCGCCGCAACTCGTCGTGAGCAGCCGTCATCCCGATGACGCCATGTGGTCGGAGATCTTGAACTACGGCGCATTTGACCTGCTGCAAACTCCGTACGAATGGCAGGAGGTGATTTATTCGGTCAGCGCTGCTTCCAGGCGTCGGATCGCTGCGGAAAACGAGCCGACTCGTACAGGCGCGCCTATCGGATCGAACCCGCCTGGCGCCATCGAGCTCGTCGAGTGCGAATCGTTGGACGAACAGCATCGTCTGGAATTCCGTCTGTCGGAACAGCTTCGCAAAGCGATCTTATCCGGCAGCAGTAACGGTCTATGGGTATCGGAAATCTTGGACCAGCTCATGACTTTTTCGGTTGTCCATTTCACGACCGAAGAAACACTCATGGTCCGTCAGGGCTATCCTCACATCGCGGCACACCGGGCGCAGCATGACTCAGCTCGCTCACGCCTTGCCATGCTGGATACACGATTCCGGGAGGGAGACCGGCGGGCTGCCTTTGAGATATTGGATTTTCTCGACAGTTTTACTCGAGAGCACATTCCAACCGCCGACCGCGATCTGGCTGCGTTCCTGAGGAATACCGCAAGAGTCGAAACGCCGGCCGCTTATAACGCGCCCGCTCCGAAGCGGGCCAATGAAAGGGCGGCGTCGCCCGGCGCGTCGGTGACAAACATCGCGGTCAAATTATCGGCCCGGAAATAGGCGAGCTTCTGCGTGCCCGCTCCGGCGCTGTAGAGACTCCTGCCGTTGACGGTGTCGCGCGCATAACCGGGGAAGTCCTGCGCTGGGCCCGAACGGAGGAATGCCGAAAACTCCTGGGCTCCATCGGTGTACACGAGGTGGAGGAAAACGGAGCCGTCCAAACGGCACAATTTGCCGCGATCGAGGTGGTATCCGGGTGGAGCGAGTCTGGCCACAACCGAACCGGAGAAACCTTGGCGCTCCGCCAGGGTGCTGATGGCTACGAGATCCAGGAGCCATTTCCTGGGGTGATGCTGCGTCACTTCGGCGCGATGATCGGAAGCAGCCGCGGCGCAAACAGGCAGGACGCGCGACTGCATGTAGAATCGGTACCCGCCTATGCCCGCGAGAAGCATGGTCACACAAGCCGCCGCCGCCAACCACGCTGGGAAGGACGATCTCCGCTCGGAGGCAATGCGCTCTCGTATCCGCCGGTCGAGCGAGGCGGTGTCCACCTCCTGGGCTTGAATAGAGTCGCGAAGCCGGGCGTCGGCGCACAGGGAACACTGATCCAGGTGCGCCGTAAGCGCGGCTGAATCCGCAGGGGTGAGCCGGCCAGCGGCATGGAGAGCTAGGAATGACGCCGTATCCTGACAGTTCATCAAACTTCCTTCTCCGCGCATGCAGTGCTTGGCGCGAGACGCGCGCGAAGCGCCTCGCGAGCCCGGCTCAATCGCGACATGACAGTCCCCATCGGTAAATCCAGAATTCCGGCGGCCTCGCGGGCAGTGAAACCCTCCACGACGCACAACAGCAGAACGGTTCGGTGATCTTCGTGCAAAGTATCCAGCGCTTGCGAAATCTCTGCCGCGTCGAGCGCCGAAAAGCCTGTGGCGGGCTCCATGTGGCCCTCTATTCCCGCAGACAACGAAACCGCGGACGGCATCGCCCGCTGTTTTCTCCCCTGCGCATAAAATGCGTTGAAAAGGATTCGAAACAGCCAGGGACGCGCGAAGGACGGGTCGCGCAATTGGCGGAAATTCCGCCATGCCAGCAGCATCGTTTCCTGGACGAGATCTTCCGCCGCGTTAGCGTCCGAGGTGAGTCTCAGGGCGACACGGAGCAGGCTTCGCGTGTGTTGCATCGCAGCCTGCTCGAATTCTTCGTGTCGTGCCGCCACAAATCCTATAGGCTATTCTCCCGCGCCTTTCTGCAGGTCTGCCAATGCGGACAGGACTTCCTGGCTGTGCGGCTCCGGGTTGACTTTCGGATAAACCTTGCGAATCACGCCCTTAGGATCGATCAGGAACGTGGTTCGATTCGCCAGCGTCATCCCTTTATAATCCATCAGCGAGCCGTATTCGTCCACCACTTTGTGATCGGGATCGGCCAGCAGCTTGAATGTCAGGCTCTCCTTCGTGCAGAATTCCTTGTGCGAGTCCACCGTATCGACGCTAACTCCGAGGACCACGGCGTTCTTGGCCTCATATTGCGCCAGGTCGCGTTGGAAATTATGCGCCTCGATAGTGCAGCCTTTGGTCATGTCTTTGGGATAAAAGTAGAGGACGACCCACTTCCCGCGGAATTCTTTCAGGCTGACCGGAGTACCCTCTTGCGACATCAATTTGAAGTCCGGAGCGGGTGTGCCTGCGGACGGCATCTCCGTTGCGCCTAAGATCGCTGCGAGCACGAATGCGGCGAGCATGAGTTTCATAGATGATTGTTCTCCTGGGTTTGCGACTCCCGATTTCCGGGCTTGCATTACCTAGGATGCCCGCCATCTCGAAATTCATCCCTGGGCGGCAGGAGATTTATGAATGGCCCAGGACCTGGTGCGGACGATACGGTTCGGCGAGGGCTTTCAACTCCTCGCTATCCAACCTGATTTTCAACGCCGCGACGGCGTCGTCGAGATGACTCATCTTGCTCGCGCCGACGATGGGAGCGGTGACGCCGGGCTGTTGCAGAACCCATGCCAGGGCGATCTGGGCGTTCGGCACGCCGCGCTTTTTCGCCACTTCGCCAACGCGGTCAACGACGGCAAAATCGGAGTCCTGATAGTACAATTTGTGCGCGTAATCGTCGGTCTTGGCGCGCGAGGTGTCGCCGAAATCCTGCTTCCGCCGGTTGCCCATGACGAACCCGCGCGCCAGGGGACTCCATGGAATCACCCCGATTCCCTCTTCGCGACAGAGGGGCAGCATCTCGCGCTCCTCCTCGCGATAAACCACGTTGTAATGATTCTGCATGGTCACGAACTTCGTCCAGCCGCGGCTGCCAGCCGTCGCGAGCATCTTCTCGAACTGCCATGCAAACATCGACGAAGCACCCAGGTACAACGCCTTGCCCGCTTTAACCACATCGTGGAGCGCTTCAAGGGTTTCCTCGATGGGCGTGTGATAGTCGAAACGATGAATCTGGTACAGGTCGACGTGGTCAGTGCTCAACCGGCGCAGGCTGTCGTCGATGGCGTGCATGATGTGTTTGCGCGAGAGGCCGCGCTGGTTCGGATCGTCGCCCATGGCGTTGAAAACCTTCGTGGCAATGACGACCCGATCGCGCTGACCGAAGTCCTTCAGCGCTCTGCCGACGATCTCTTCGCTGACGCCTACGGAGTACATGTCCGCGGTGTCGAAGAAATTGATGCCCAGTTCGAGCGCGCGGTGGATAAAAGGACGACTCTCCTCCTCTTCCAGCACCCACTCGCGCCAGCGTTTCGACCCGTAGGTCATCGTGCCGAGGCAGATGCGTGAGACTTTGAGGCCGGTGCTTCCAAGGTTTACATAATCCATAACGTAATCGACGTCGATTATCGCACGCTCTTGACGGCAGAAGCAGTTTCTTCTATTATGTAGAAACCTTGCCTAAAGGCGACACACTCGGCGAGTTCGAACAGATAGTCCTGATCGCGCTCCTGCGCCTCGACAACGAAGCGTACGGCATGTCGGTCCGGCGCGAAATCCAGGAGCGCACCGGGCGATCCGTGTCGATTGGGGCCGTGTATGCCACGCTCGAGCGTCTCGAGGCTAAGAGCTACGTGTCGTCTTTCGTTGGCGATGCGACGGCGGAGCGTGGTGGTCGCGCAAAGCGGTTCTTTCGGATAGAATCTGACGGAAAGCGCGCATTGAAGGACTCTCAGGATACCCTGCGGAAAATGCTGGCAGGCTTGAAGGTCGACTGGCGCACCATATGATGACCTGGATCTTTGGGCTGCTGCTCCCGAAACGGGACAAAGAGATGCTGTTGGGCGACCTCCTGGAGGAGCGGCTGCTGATCGAGTCCTCCACGGGGCGGCGCGAGGCTGCACGTTGGTACCGCCGGCAGGTCCTCAGATCCTGCGGGCCGGTGATGTGGGCAAACTTTCGGCGCGGCGGTTGGCTGAAGACGTTGGGCGCCGCGTTTGCCGGCTACTTCGCCGTCGCAATTCTTGTGATGGCATCGGACGTTCTGATGTCCAGGTTGCTCGCTGCCGGCCGAGTCCTGTATCCACTTGTGAGTTTGGCGGCGGGATGTGCCGCGATGGTGTTCGGTGGTTATCTTGCGGCGTCGATGCGACGGGGAGCGCCCGCCGTCCTGGCGGTGATGGCGGCGATCCTGGGCGTGTTATCGCTGGCGGCGACGGGTGACCAGGCTCCGGTCTGGTATCAAATCGCGCTGATCGTCATGGGGCCCGTTGCAGCAATGGTGGGAGGCCGTATGCGCAGTCGCGGGAGGGGAGAAACGTGAAAGAGGATCTGAAAAACCTACAGGGGACCTGGCGGGTATCCGCACTGGAAGTGGATGGGCAGACCATGTCGGCTGCGGCGCTCGGTGGCGCTCAAATCACCGTGAAAGGCGACCGGTTCATCTCCACGGGCATGGGCGCCGCTTACGAGGGGGCGATCGAGCTTGACGGATCCGTGAAACCGAAGGCCATGGACCTGAAGTTCGACACCGGCCCCGAGAAGGGCAACACAAACGCCGGCATCTACGAGTTGAGTGGCGATACCTGGCGAATTTGCTTGAACACCCGAGGCAGGAAAAGGCCGGAGAAATTCGCCGCGCCGCCGGGCACGGGCATCGCCGTCGAAGTACTCGAACGTGGCGCCGCCACCGTGAAACCCGCGGAGATCATCCCTCCGGAACTCGAGAATGTGCGTCTCGAGCCTGCACCCGAGCTGGCCGGTGAATGGATCATGGTCTCCGGCTCACTTGACGGTCACCCATTGGATAAAAGGCTGGTCAAAATCGGTAGGCGCATCGTCGCCGGTAACGACATGACCGTCATGTTTGGGAGTGATGTTCACTCGAAAGCAAAGTACACCGTCGACCGTTCGAAAACGCCCGCGGCCATCGATATTTACAACACCGCCGGCGGTAGCGCCGGTAAACTCCAATATGGCATCTACGTCGTGGACGGAAAGACGCTGAAGCTGGCAATTGCAGCGCCCGGCCGCGATCGTCCTGACGATTTCCAGTCGGCGATCGGCGACGGCAGGACCGTTGTGGTCTGGACCGCCGCGGCTAAATAGCATGCTTCCGGGCTTCGTTTGCATCGACCATCTCGCGATTGCCGTGCGGCCGGGCGAGTTGGAACAGCAGGTGGCGGCATACAAGAATCTCGGCTTCGAGGAAGTGCACCGCGAGGACGTTCTGGGGCTCGACCAGGTTCGTGAAGTGCTGCTGCGCATCGGCGAGGGCCCGAATATGGTCCAGTTGCTGGAACCGCTGAGCGACGCTTCGCCCGTCGCAAAACTCATCGAGCGAAACGGAGGGCGCGGTGGATTCGCGCACGTCGCTTACCGGGTTGCCGATATTCAGGCCGCTTTCGACCATCTGCGGGCCAAGGGTGTGCAAATTGTGGACAGCGCACCGCGGCCGGGTTCTCGCGGCACGACGGTGTTTTTCGTGCATCCCAAGGCGTTTGGCTACCTGCTTGAAGTGGTCGAGGAAAGCGGCACCGATCCCGGTTGAAAGTCTCCTCAAGGGTGAAGCAGGCGGTTTCGCCCGCCTTTGTTGGACTTCACCGGGAATGCACACGCGAAAACGCCTGCTTCGCCCTTCCACTTTTCATCGTGAAACTCACCCTGCTTGGTATATGCTGAGTATCAGGCAGCGCCTCTTTTCGATGGCTTTTATCAGCGTTTCCGGCGAAGTGGGATGCCCCTACGAAGAGGTTGCCGAACTCATCGCGCGCGACCTTTCCGCGGAGCTGCTGGCCGGAGCGAATCTGCAGCATCGCATAGCGGAGGAATTTGGCGCCGCTTCGATACCTGAGAAAGCGCGAAAGTATGTAACGAGGTCGATCGCCTGTAGGATTGGCACTTCAAAACACGTTGTCATCAGCGGCCCTAAGTCGGAATCCGTCATCCGCGATCTTCCGTCGTCTCTGCGAATGCACGTGTTTCGCGATCGCGGCGGCAAAGTTCGAGATTTCGACATCGTTCTGAATGCGAATTCGCTGGATTGTCCGCAGATGGCTCAGATCGCCCACTCCACGATTTGCACCATGGGCCTGCTCACGAGCGGCTATTTGTCTGAAAAAGACGAAGCGCAAGCACAGTTCGATCTCCGCCTGCAGATGGCCAGGTTCGGAATTGCGCCACAGCACGGAACCGCCGCGGCACGCAAACAATTCAATCATCCCAGTGAAGAGATCTTCGCCAATCTGCTCGATTTTTACGGAATCCGTTGGGAGTACGAACCGCGCAGTTTTCCTCTGCAATGGGACAAGGATGGAAACGTACTCGAAGCGTTCAGTCCCGACTTTTATCTGCCCGAGGCCGACCTCTATGTCGAGATCACGACCATGAAGCAGTCGCTGGTTACCAGAAAGAATCGCAAGGTGCGCCTGCTGCGCGCGATCTATCCACACGTCAACATTCAGGTGTTCTATCAGAAGGACTTTCAGGACCTGGTGAGCAAGTACGGCCTGAGTGAACGAGTTGCCGGCTGATGGATCCGGTCATTGAGCGAATCCTGTTCACCGAGGAACAGATCGCGGCCCGTATCCGCGAGGTGGGCGCGGAGATATCGAGCAAATATGCCGGGCGCGAGTTGAAGCTGATCGGCGTTCTCAAGGGCTCCATCTATTTCCTGACCGCGCTGTCGCGAGAAATCAGCGTTCCGGTGAAGATCGATTTGCTCGCAATATCGAGTTTCATGAAGGGCGCGCCGGGCGTGGTCCGCATCGCGAAGGACCTGGACGACACGATTGAGGGCGAAGACGTGCTTCTGGTGGAGGACATCATCGACACAGGTCTGACAATCCGCTATCTTTTGCAGACCCTCGCTTCGCGCCGGCCACGCTCGCTCGGGCTTTGCACTTTGCTCGACCGCACCACCCGGCGCCTGGTGCCTGTGCCGATCGATTTCCGGTGCTTCGAAATCCCAGACCGCTTCGTCGTCGGTTTCGGGCTGGATTATAAACAGCTCTACCGGAATCTGGGGTATATCGGGGTCTTGCGGCACGAGCACTTCTGAGAGAGCGAAATCTCTTCCCACTTCCCGTAATCTAAGAGATATGGCCACGACAGTGTGGAAAGGGCATCTCACGTTTGGGCTGGTATCGATACCAGTCCGCATGGTTCGGGCGGCGCGTCCGGAGAAGGTGAGTCTGCATCAGGTATATCGGCCCGCGCGAACGGCCACTCGGGAACCTGAGGAGGAGCACGTAGCCGAGATACACAGCGCCGCGTCCGTTGCGAAGCCCTTTATCGCGGCGAAGGAACAGGATATTACGCCGGTCAGCCGTGTGCAGCAACGCCTTCTCGATCCTGTCGAGCAGACCCCGATCCCCTCAAGCGAGATCTTAAAGGGATACGAATACGCCAAGGACCAATATGTTGTCATCGACAAGGAAGACATCCGGAAGCTTACGCCGCAGACCGGGACCGAAATGCAGATTGTCGAGTTCGTCCGGCTTGCCGAAATCGACCCGGTGTACCTGGAGACCTCGTATTACATGATTCCGGATGGCGCCGGCGAGAAGCCGTACGCACTACTGTTCGAGGGCATGCGGGAAACCGGGTATGTAGCATTGGCTGAGGTCGCCATGCACCGGCGAGAGCACGTAATGATCCTGCGTCCCGGCAGGAACGGCATCATCAGCCATACGATGTTCTATTCCGACGAGGTTCGAACGATCGAAGAGTTTCGCACGGATAAAAGCCTCGTCACGCCGAAGGAGCTTGGTTTGGCGAAGACCCTGATCGAAGCGCTTGCCGCGCCTTTTGAACCTGCGAAATTCAAGGATAAGTATCGCGAGCGGCTGCGCCAACTCATCGAAGCCAAGGCAGAAGGCAGGGAACTGGCCCAGGCGGCTCCGCAGCCGGCGGCGAAAGTTGTCGACATAATGGAGGCGCTGCAGAAGAGCCTGGCGGCGGTCAAGCGCGAGGAGACACCTCCGCGTATGCCTGTGAAGGCGGAAAAGGCCGCGGCGAAACCGAAATCGCGGCGCGGCGGTTCGAGTTAGGCTACTGCCTGAGCCCGGGTGGGGCAGACTGTGGAAGGGTGAAGCAAACGGTTCGACTGCCCTTGGACAAGACACCAATGCACAGGTCGGTTGCAAACCGCCAGCCTCGCCGCAACCAAAGAATATTCAAGTTCCACATGCACGTTCATCATGAGAACCAAAAGGCAGGCGGAACCGCCTACGGCACCTGTCCACAGCATGCCCCATGGGGATTTTCGACGGTGCCACGCGATGATCTGGCGTACATCTCGAATAAGGCTTAAGCGCGCCAGCGAATTCCCAAGTCGAGCTGCTTGCGGCAGTAGTCAAGACTGCGCTCCATGTGTTCCAATTGCTGCCGTTTGAGCGCATCCATGTAGCGGCCGCGCAACGTAGGATCGTCCGCCGTGATCTGCGGCTTTTCATATGCCCGTCCGCGTTTCGCTAGCGCGATGAATCGCTCGAGGTCGCGTGAGCGGCCGCGTGGAAACCACTTCGTCCAGAATTCGTCGCTGTAGACCGGCAGAACGACGGGCGGGCGGCCCGTAATGGGTTTGCAGTAGATGTGCACCTGCGGCAGAATCTCGGCGGCGCGTGCCACCAGCGCTTTGAAATCGACCGTTCCCTCGCCTAGCGGAACCCATTGGACGGCGATCCCGCCCGGATGCTCGTACACCACGGAATCGCGAAGGTGGAACGATACGGCGTAGGGTCCGAGCTCCTCGACGGTCGTGAGCGGATCTTCCGCCACAAAAACCGGGTTGCCCGTGTCGAGATACGACCCGACGAATTCCTTGCCCGCGGTCTCAATCACGGTGCGCGTTTGCCATGCCTGCAGATCCTTGTGGTTTTCGATTCCAATTTTCAGACCTGCGTCCATCACCTGGCTACGTACCTCGCGGAGAATCTTGAGCGCCGTTTCGATGTGGCGCTCCACCGGTCCGTCGTCCGGCATGCTGTAGCGGTCACCGGCTATCAGAGCCCGTACAATTGGCGAACCCATCGCGGCAGCGCGTTCGATGTTCTTGCGCAACGCGGCGACCACCTGCGGATAAGCATCGGCAGTCTTGGGAAGGATCGCGCCGCCGCCTGTTTCGAGGTGCAACCCCAGGTCTTTCGACCAGGCGCGGACCTCAGCCCAGTGCTTGGCATCCATCACGCCAGGGTCAATGGAGTCCTGCAGGAATATGGCATCCAGTTTTTGCGCCACACAGTAGTCCGCCAACTGGCGATCGTTCCAGCCCTGATAACGAAGGCAATAGGTATTGAGGCCGAGAGGCCATGTTCGAGACGCGGCAAATGACGCTCGTTGAAAAAAGGGAAGAGCGGAGCTGAGGAGGAAATTACGCCGGGTCATGAACCCGAGTATGGCAGGCTAAACAGTCATCGCGCATGGGCAACCCGTAACGGGGACCGCATGCGCGATGTTAGAAATCTGTGAAGAGAAGGCTTACTTCGTGGTAGCTGTCGTGTCGGTCTTCTTTGCCTTCTTGGGCTTCTTGCTCTTCGTGGTCTTTGTGCTGGTCGTGTCGGTCTTGTCCTGGGCGATAACAGCAACGCCGGTCAGGAACGACAGGCCGAGCATAAGAGTCATGAGCTTCTTCATTGGTTGGTTCTCCTTAATTCGATGGCGAGTTGAATCATCAACTTCAACTCCATGATGACAACGCCACATGAAGTCGTTCTTAAGTGCCTATTAAATCAAATTAACGGAGCGGGCCTTCGGACGTTAGAACATGGTGAGATAGAGGCGTTCACAACCGCAAGGATTTATCTGCGCCGCCTCTAAGCTGCTGAAAGATATGGGTTTGAGATGGTGCGCCAATTGACGCGGAAATGCGGATTTGCCCTGCTAAGGCCTATTATTAAATCGCATGAAGAAAAGGGATATCACCAAGCAACTCGCCCGCAGCGCCCGCCTGACCCAAGCCGAGGCAGCCGATGAGGTCGACCGCGTCGTCAGTGAACTGGTGCGTCGGGTACGCAAAGGCCAATCCGTTTCATTGCCGGGGTTCGGAACGTTCGCGCCGGACAAGGATGCAGAGTTTCCGCTCGAGCGCTGGGTCAAGAGCCTGAACAAGGGGCATTCGTGAGGCGGCCCCGCGGCATCTCCCGAGAACGGATCGCGGGGGTCCTTAGGCAATCCATCGAGCGAGGCGTAATGGTCGACATCGATGACCTCGGCGTGTTCATTCCCGGAGCTCACCACGGATTTCGTTTTGTGCCGGAGACCCGGCCGCGCGTGTTCATTGCCTATGTCCACGAGGATCTCGAAGCCGCCAATCGTCTTTATGCCGGCTTGTTGGAGGGAGGCGCGCGTCCTTGGATCGACAAAAAGAAGCTGTTGCCCGGTCAGAACTGGCCGCGCGCAATCGAAACGGCAATCGGAACCTCCGACTTCTTCATCCCGTGTTTCTCTACAAACGCCGTCTCGCGGCGAGGTGTCTTCAATGCCGAGCTTCGCTACGCGCTGGAATGCGCAAACCGGATTCCACTCGACCAGATCTTCATCATTCCGACCCGCCTGGACGAATGTGTTGTGCCGCAGCAGATTCGCAGCCGGATACACTGCGTGGACTTGTTTCCGGACTGGCACGTGGGGCTATCGACGATTTTGAAAACCATCCATCAGCAGGTGTCCAAACGAGAATACAAGCGCCCGGCGTGAAAGGATTCCACCTTTCGCGGCATTTCGTAACTTGGAGGACGTCATGCTTCCGCGATTCCTTTCGTTATGCACGCTTTTTGCCCTGCCTGCCCTCACGCAGGTAGTCATCATCAACGGCCGCTGGCCGGTTCCGATGCCATTGCCGCGTCCGATCCCGATTCGGGCGGACTGCACCATCAAATCTGTCGAGGTTGATGCTGACATTCGTGACCAGGCAGCCCATGTCCGCGTGTCGCAGGTGTTTCAAAACCCCTCGCCGATGCCCATGGAGGCGCAGTTCCTGTTCCCGCTGCCCGAAGGAGCCGCGATCAGTGGGCTGACGCTTATCGCCGGTGGCCAGGAAATGACCGGACGGCTCTTGAGCAAGGAAGAGGCCCGCCGCATCTATGAAGATATCGTGCGGCGGCGGCGCGACCCGGCACTGCTCGAATACATGGGTCACGATCTGTTCCAGACCAGTGTGTTTCCCGTGCCGCCCGGCGGCGAAAGCACCGTACAAATCTCTTATTCGCAACTTCTTAAGAAGGACAGCGGCCTGGTCGATTTTCTGTTACCCCTCGGCACGGTGAAACATTCCGCCAAACCGGTACAGAACGTGTCCGTGACGGTCAATATTGCGTCGACGGCGCCGCTTCGTACAGTCTATAGCCCCAGCCATCAAGTCGACATCAGCCAGCCGGATTCCACTCACGCGCTCTGCAAGCTCAGCCTGCACGATGTCGCAAATCCGGATGACATGCGGCTGTTGTATTCGAGCGATGCCAGCCCCGTGGGTTTGAATGTCATCAGCTACAAGGCTGAAGACAGTGAAGACGGCTATTTCGCATTGCTCGCGACGCCCGACGCACGCGGCTCCGCGGCCCAAAAGATCGCGAAGACGGTACTTTTTGTGTGCGACCGCTCCGGCAGCATGAGCGGCAAAAAGATCGAGCAGGTGAAAAGTGCGCTCCAGTTCCTGTTGCGGCAGCTACAGCCGGGCGATACGTTCAACATCGTTGCGTACGATTCCGAGGTGGAGAGCTTCCGGCCGGAGTTACAGCGGGCGGATGGGACAAGCATTCAGGCGGCCCTGGCATGGGTCGACGGAATATCCGCCGGCGGCGGCACGAATATCGACGGCGCGCTGCGGACCGGATTGCGAATGCTCACCGATAGCTCCCGGCCGAATTATGTGTTCTTCCTGACCGATGGACAACCCACGGTGGGAGAGCGCGGCGAAGTCAACATTGCCTCAAACGCCGCCCGGGAGAACAAAGTGAATGCACGCATGTTTGTTTTCGGCGTTGGATTCGATGTGAACGGCCGGCTGCTCGATCGGCTGGCTCGCGAACTGCGCGGGCAGTCTGTTTACGTCAGGCCGAACGAGAACGTCGAGGCTCCGATCTCGTCGCTCTACGCAAAAGTCGGTTACCCGATGTTGACCAACGTCGCTCTCGATATACAACTCGATGGCGGAACAACATCGCACGTGTACCCGCGGCAGATGCCGGACCTGTTTCACGGCGACCAGTTGGTTCTGGTCGGCCGCTATCGAAAAGGCGGCGCGGCGAAGATCGTCCTGACCGGCTCGGCCAACGGGAAAAAGGAAACGTTCACTTACACAGCAACGTTTGCCGACAAATACTCAGACGATACGAATGGGTTTGTCGCCAGGCTGTGGGCGATCCGGCGCATCGGCGACATCATTGACGAGATGGACTTGCATGGCCGCAACCAGGAACTCGTTGATGAACTGGTCGCACTGTCAACAAAGCATGGGATTCTGACGCCTTACACTTCATTCCTTGCGGATGACAACGTACGCTTGACGTCGCGGCGCGCCAATGTGAGCGTAGCAGCGGAATCGGCGGAAGTTCAATTGAACACTGTCGGCGGCGCGGCAGGTTTCAACCTTCGAGAGCAAAAATCGAAGTTCCAACAGGCCACGAATATGGACGCGTACGATGCTCCGGCCGGATCCACACGCGCCGTGAAGCAGATCGGCCAGAAGGCGTTCTTTAAGAAGGACCAGGTATGGCAGGATTCCACCGTCACCGCCGAGCAGGCGAAAAACGCGATTCACATCGTGCAGTTCAGCCGTAAATACTTCGACCTGGCGGCGTCGCACGGCGGCGCCATGGCGCAGTACCTGGCGTTTGATGAGCCGGTGCTGGTGACACTCGGGAACCAGACGTATCAGATCGATCCGGAGCCTAAGCCGTGAACTCGCGACTGCCGGCGCGGTTTATGATAGCCGCATGGCACTGGGTTCAATCGTTGTAACGGGGGCTTCAACCGGAATCGGCGAGGCCTGCGCCTTGCATTTCGATAAAAAAGGTTACCGGGTGTTTGCGGGCGTTCGAAAAGAGGCGGACGCCGAGACTCTGAAGTCGAAAGCATCGGACCGCCTGACGACAGTTCTGATGGATGTAACCGACCAGGAGTCGATCCGGCGTGCGGCGTCGTCGCTCGGCCGCAACGAGATTTCGGGGTTGGTCAATAACGCCGGCATCGTTGTTGGTGGCCCCATTGAATTGCTTCCGCTGGAGCAGTTCCGGCGCCAGTTTGACGTCAACGTTTTGGGCCAGGTCGCCGTTACGCAGGCGTTTCTGCCGTTCATCCGCCAGGGACGCGGCCGGATCGTGAATATCGGCTCCATCGCGGGCCGTAGCGCGCTTCCGCTGGCGGGAGCCTACAGCGCGTCAAAGTGCGCGCTCGAGGCGATCACGGATGCGCTTCGGATGGAACTGCTCCAGTGGGGCATTCACGTGGCAATCGTTGAGCCAGGCGCCGTGCAAACGCCCATCTGGGGAAAGGGTCAAACAGCCGCTGAGGAATTGATGAAAGATGCGCCGGAGCATCTGCTCGATCTCTACCGGCCCCTGATCGAGAACATGCGAAAGGCGGCCGCGCGTGCCGCACAAGGTGCGAGCCCAGTGAGCGAGGTCGTCAAAGCAGTGGATCACGCTATGACATCCGCCAAGCCCAGGACCCGCTATGTCGTGGGCTTCGAGGCGAAGGTCCGGCTGGCGATGAACGGTCTGCCGGATCGGACCCGCGATCGAATCATCCTGAACCGGATCAACGCCATCGCGAAGGAGTCTTAAAGGACGCCATCATTTCTCGTCCGCCGACGGACCGTATATTCCCGGCACGGGCACGCCGAGCAATCGCAGATATACCGTCAACTGACCTCTGTGGTGAATGTGATGATTCATTAAGCCCCGGCCCCGTAAGACGCTCCAGACAGGTCTTTCCATGCCGGGGAGGACGAGCATGTTGCCGGCGAGGCGCTCGTCACTCATGGCGGTAAGTTGTTCGCGGCACGCCGCCACGTTCCTCTCAAATGAGGACAGCAATTCGGCGTTGGTGGGCGATTCAGGGGGCACTGCGCCGGTGCGCTTCAGATACACGGCTGCAATTCCAGGCAGCGCGGCCACATGGTTCGCCAGTCTGCCCAGGGTGAACGATTTTTCGGCGGGTCTCCACGAGAAGCGGTCATCCGGGACACGCTCCAGGATCTTTCGTGTGGCCGCCATCTCCTCGTCAAATTCATCGAGCAATCTTGTCTTCAATGTTGCGTCTGTCATCTTATCTTGTGCCTCCTTCCGCGGCAGCCACAGCCTGGTCCAGAAAATCCGCGGCCTTTTCAAACCGGTCGTACGACATCATGTGCAACTCCTCGACGCGCCACCTTTGAGACTTGGGCCAGTGTCGCCGGTGCGCCCACGTCTTAAGCATGAGGTCTTTAATTTCGGGATTGCCGCCCGTAGCTCTATCCAGTTGCGCATACCAGCGCGCTACCAGGGCTTGAGCAGCAGGTCCGGCGGGGTCCTGATCCATCGTGGCTTCCAGGTCGCGGAAAAGCTCCACTCGTTCGCGCCATTGTGCGGAGTGCTCCTCGCCGGGCTGATTCCGAAGCTCCACCACTTTCGCCCAAACCCGTTCGTTAACCTTACCCTTGCGCACCTCCAACTCGGCGCGCTTGATGAAGGCAAGCACCTCTTCCATCTTGAATTCGGCGGCTCGCTGCTTCATGGTGTCGGGCCAGTTGGCGCGATCCATCCACGCAGCAGGTGAGTCCGTTTGTACTTCCAGGTCGCCATCGTGAGCCCGCCGAGCCAGGTTGTACCAACGCCGTACCAGCTCCTGCGCTTCTGCGCTCCCCGGGTCTTGGCCCAGTAGTTCCTGGGCATCGCTGTACAACTGGCGCCACTCAGCCGACGGTCCCTCCTCGTAATAGCGCCGGTGCTGCTCCCAGGATTCCTCGCTGTAATACTTCTTCATCGCGGAAATGCTTTCCTGCATGTCGATCACCTCGATAATTTTTTTGAGTGTGGCGGGATCGGCAGGCTTACCGGATTCGATAGCGTTTTCCGCCGCGCGGATCACGCGAATCGTACGGCTGAGGCGTTCCTGACGCTCTTCGAGCGCCTGTCGCTGCATGCGCAACGTATCGCGCCATGTCAGGGCAGGGCGCTTCAACACCGCGCCAATGTCCTTCAGCGGCAATCCAAGGAACTTGAGCGCGATGATTTGCTCCAGGATCTCCAGGTCGCGCTCGCAATAAACCCGGTAGCCCGCCTCGGTCCGAACCGGCTTGAGCAACGCCAACCGGTCGTAATGGTGTAGAGCCTTGACCGTGACGCCAGCCAGTTTGGCGAACTCACGAATCTTGTAGTGCCTGCTCAATCCAGCCTCCCCAGACATGCTCAGGTCTGACCTAAGGTCAGAGTCAAGCGCAATCTTAGCAGACCATCTCCTAAAGTTTTAGTTGACAGCCTCTCCTTTTCGACGCTATACTCCTAAATGTTTAGGAGGTAGCTTGCCTCGTAAAAAGGCGACGGAACAAAACCTGACTCCCCTGGAACTGGAAATCATGAGCGTTCTTTGGGAGACCGGACCCGCAAATGTTCAAAATGTCCAGGCGGCGCTGAAAGGCCGGGAACTCGCCTATACCACCGTCCAGACGATGCTGAACGTGTTGCATCGCAAGGGCAAGGTCAAGCGCGAGTTGAAGGACCGCGCTTACGTTTACCGGCCCGTGCTAAGCCGCAAAACCGCGGTGACCCAGGCCTTGGGCGACATGCTGGATCGATTTTTCGGCGGGTCGGCGGACGGACTGGTCATGACCCTGGTCGAGACACGCCATCTGACGCCGGAGAAGCTCGAAAAATTGCAACAGATGCTGAAGGAGAACGAACATGGAAAGGATTAGCCCGTATCTGCTGACGTTTGTGTTCAACGCGGCCTGGCAGATTCCACTCATTGCGTGTGCCGCATCGCTGGCTTGCCGATTTATGCGCACGCGCCCGGCACAACATCGTCACGCGATCTGGGTCGCGGCTCTTTTCGCTGCAATACTCGTTCCCGCCGCGAGTGTCTGGAAGAGCAATCCACCTCGAGAGACATTCTCAGTGCCCACCCAGGCTGCACCAATTGCGACTGCGGCACCAGTTCGTTCGACGCCCCCGTTCGTTGCGCAAGCAGCGCCAGAGCAGCGCTATGTGCCGGTCGGCAAGAGCACGGCGAAAGCAGTATTTGGCATTTATCTCATGATGTTGATCTGTGCGGCCGGCAGGCTTGTCTGGGGTTGGATGCAGAGCGAGCGAATTCGGAAGGGTTCAGTTGTCGCCTTCACATCCAACGCGGTTACCGCGATCTGGGAACGCTGCGTGAACGCTTTTGATGTGGACGGTGTGCGTCTTCTGAATTCCAACGCGGCTTCGGGGCCGCTGACAGCCGGCCGGGATGTGATCATGCCCACCGCGCTATTGTCAACCGCGGATGAGGCAGTTCTTGCCACCGCGTTCGGCCATGAACTGGCGCATGTTGCACGGCTCGATTTCTGGCTGAACATCGGATACGAGTTGCTTGGGCTGCCGATCTTCTTCCATCCGGCAACGGCGTGGATCCGCCGTGAGATCGCGCGGACCCGGGAATTGGCGTGCGATGAGCTGGTCACTGAGCGGCTCGTCTCGCCTAGGGACTATGCCAAATCGATCGTGAGCATTGCGGGGACCATGTCGGGCATGGCGGAAACGGGATGCACTTTGGGCGTACTGGATGGAGACATCCTCGAAGAACGCGTGCATCGTTTGATCCATGAACCATCCGCGAACCGGAAACGCGCCCGACTGGTGCTGGTGTCCGCCATGACCGGGCTGGCGATTTGCGTAGTAACAGCCACTGGACTCGCGATTTCGGCACGCGCGCAGAGTGCCGCCCAGCCTGAGATGAAAGCCGCCGCGACGGCAATCAGTTCGGGCGATTTCAGCGGGGCCGCCGACCATTTTCGCCGCGCGGTAGCACTCGACCCCGAGAATTTGAAGGCTCGGCTGTGGCTGGCCTTCGCGCTGGTGCGGGAATTCGGCGCACAGGCGCAGGACAGGGCGAGTTTTGAATCTCGCGTGAAGGTTGCGACCGGCGAGAGCAGCGAAAACAATCCACTGCTCCTCGAAGCGTACGCCCAATACGAGGAGATCCTCCGGCGCGACCCCACAAACGAGGGAGCAATCTTCGGATTGTCTTCCGCGGGCGGTCCGATCCAGGCGAAGCAAGCCCGGGAACTGATGCAGAAGCTGATTGCCGAATATCCGATGAACCGGGATGCCCATTATGCGTTGGGTGCCATCGATTGGCGGCTCGCCTACCCGCCAATCAGGCAGGCTCAAACGGCCGCGAGGATATCGCGCGACACTTATCACATTCCGGATCCGGAGGTTCGGCGGAAGCTGCGGGTGGATTGGATGCCGACGATCGACGAAGGTCTGCAAGCGCTCACTACCGCGCTCCAGCTGCAACCGAACCGGTCTGATGCCATGGCTTACTTCAATCTGCTGGAGCGCGCCAAGGCAGCGATTGTCGACGCGGACTCGGAGTCATCCGCTTTAATTCAGGACGCGGATTCGTGGGTTCGCAGGGCTATTGCGGCTGGCCGCAGCATGCCACCGGGTGGGCTTCAAACGTTTGACGTCGATGCGCCGTTGCCGCCGCTCGCGATTCCCGCGCCCCCTCCACCTCCGCCTCCCCCACCCGGTTGGGTCAGGGGCGAGCCTGCGCACCCAGGCAGGTGAATTCACGGTCAATTACAAATTCACCCGCTTTTCCGACTCTCGGTCAAAGGAAAATGTGATGTCGGTAACGCAGCCTTAAGACTGCGTTATCGCGGTTTTCATCCACTTTTGTGGATCGGCGGTCGATGTAGACAGGACGTTTAAATTAGCTGCAGTTGATGATGACCCGGCTCGTACGTGAACCGTGTTCCGCGAACCAGCAGACGTGTTCGCTGACAAGGTCAAACTCCATCTCGTACTCTCCCGGCGCTAGTCCCGAGAGCTTCACGTCCAGCGTGAGCTCTTCGCCTGGTTGGATAAATCGTTCTTCGTGACTTAACGAAGAGCGGAAAAAATCCCACACTACTTCGCCGCTCCCGAGATTCCGGAGATGGCATCCCAGATTGACGCCGCCAAACCGTATGGCTCCAGGCAACCATACGAAGGCGCTGTTATTCTTCACCGTAACGGTGGCAAGAATCGGTTGGAAGGCGGTATGGGATGTTTCCTTCAAAGTGACGTTCAAGTCGACTGTAAGCGGCTTTCCCGTCAGGCTGGAGTTTTTGGGCAGTTGTTCTTTATGCAGGAAGAACAGGCGATTGGCGCGCGCAATCGCGAGTGTGTTGCTCACCACCTCCGCGGCAATGGGAGATCTACCGCCCTGGCGCAAAAAAGCGTTGTATTCCGGAAGCGACACACGCAGAGGCTGCAATGACAGGAGCGCCAGTTCTACCTGATGAAAGCCGGCCTTCTGTGCAAATTGCCAGATATCTTCGATAACAATGTCGTTCTCAAGAACGGCGTGGTTGTTCATCTCCTGCTGAGATAGGTCGCTCTTGGAATGCTCCGGCCCGGGTTCAGAAAAACCCGCAATACCATGACGCCTCAACACCCGGCCCATTTCCGAGATCAAGTGTTCAACGTTAGGAACATGATGGAGAGCGTCAAAGCAAATGATGCGGTCCATACTCTCGTCGGCGAAAGGGAGCCGATAGCCGTCATAAACCGAGAAAGTTGGCGCGGGCTGGTCGCCGATCGGAGGCAGCCGGGAGTAACGTTCCTTTCCAATGGCCAGGGCAGTTGGAGAAACATCGACGGCATGCACCTTCAGACCCATCTGTGTGAGATAGTGGGAGGTCCAACAAGGCCCCGCCCCGAAGTCGAGGACGTCCATGTAACGGAGCAGGTCGAGTCCCTGGATCAACGTACAGAACTGGAACATCACTTTGGGGCAGTCTTCCGGCCCCGCGAACGGCTTGCATAAATGGTAAGTATGGTCGTCGAGTTTGGCGAAGTACTCTTCGGCTGCCCGGTTGAGGTCGTCGACGGAGTACTTCTGTAGTAGCTCTTTAACTTCGATCATGCCAGTGCGTAAGACAACTCCCAATTGTAGCGGTGAACGCTACAATGCTTTTCTTGGCGATGAAGCTCGCGATCACAGATCGGGGAGTGAAGTTTGCGTTCCTCGTCGCCTTTACGCTCACCCTCGTCATCGAGCTTTTCGTTCCACCGACGCTTGGACTGGCCGACAATGGCGACTTCCAAAAAGTCGCCGCATACTTCGATCTGTTTCCCATCCTTTCCAATCCCTCACAGGATAACGGTAAATTCCATTTTTTCAGTCCCAAGTACACCCGCGACGTTCACCTGGTCCTTACACCTCCCGTGTCCGGCGAGAACTGGACAAGATTCGTGTATTCGATACCGTATCAACTTCAATACGCGCGGCGCACCGACGCGGAATTCATCGACGTGCTGTATCTAAGCGGGCTTCACCGGCCTCCCGACGAAGCCGGCAGGCGGTATTGGCTCGATGCTTTAAGCACTCACGGAATGGATCGGGCCGCAGTGTTTCACGCCTTCATGAATTCGCCGGAATGGAAGCTCGGCGGAATTAACGCGAAAGGCGAGAAGCTGATCTCTACAACTCCGATCCTCGTCGCGCCGGGCGTCTATGCGGCGAGGCTCCTCGCCAAAGACGGACTCGCCGATATCCGGCTCATTGGCTTCGTATACGCAGCGATCCTGGTTGCGACGCTCGCATGGGTTCTTCCGGTCATCCGGGGGTTTTCGGCCGGCTCGTGGGCATTGCTGCTACTCGCGGTTTGGCTCGTCCTGGGAGATGTTTCCTACGCCGTTCAACTTAACTCGTTCTTCATTGACACTGGGGCGTTCGTCGCTTTGTTTGTGGCGATCGTCTGCCTGGTCCGCATGGCCGCTGCCGGCGAGGATCTGATGACCTGGATTGCCGTGCTGCTGGGCATAATTTTCTTTACGACCTCGAAGCTCCAACACGTTCCGGCAGGTTTATGTTTCGGGACGATTGTTGCTCCACGCTCTCCGGAGTCACACCCGTTTCAAACCCCTGGTACTCGGCGGCTCCGTCGCGATGCTGTTTGGAGTCCTTGTCATCGTGCGGTACACGATGCCCGATTACCGTGCGAACCCCATACACAACAACATATTTCTGAACATAGTTCCGAACGCGCCGGATCCGCGGGATGCGTTACGGCAACTCGGTTTGCCGCCCGATTACGTCCAATACTCCGGAGTCCATGCCTATGCAAACAATAGCCCGATGTTGCTGCCAGGCTACAAGGCGGAAATCGCTCGGGTCAGCCAGCGTCGGATCCTGCTTTTCTATTTGACCCACCCGAACGTCATCATACGGGTACTCGAGCGGGACCTGGGCGATCGGGACTTGTTTCGCAACTGCTGGATGGGTAATTATGAGCAATCCGCCGGCCTTCCGCCGCGCACTCTTGCGCAGTCATTCGGATACTGGAGCCGGCTCAAAGTTATGCTATTCACAGGTCATCCCTGGAGATTTGCCTGCTATTGGGCGGCTTTGGTCCTGCTCACGACCATTGCTCTAATCCTGACGCGGTCTCACCCGTTATTCAAACTTGTGTTCTTTGCGATGACGGTTGCTGCTGCCGTCGAACTGGGAATCGGAGCGCTCGGTGATGGATTAGAAAACGGAAGACATCTTGGAACGTTTGCGGCCTTATGCGATTTCACCTTGCTTGCGGCACTGGCGGTAGCAAAAATGGCGCTGGTCAGCTTGCGCCGCCAGCGCCATTCAACTCACTCTTCACAAGCAGCTTAGTAGCCGTAAGGGTGCCAGTTACCCCACTGGTCGTAATAACCATTTACGTAGGGATGCCAGTTGCCCCAATTATCGTAGTATCCATTGACCTGTGGGCCAACGTATACGCCAAAGCCCGGCCGGAAATGCTCACGCCATACATGACGCTCGTGTTCCCTGTACTCGTGCCGCTCACCGCGCCAGTGGTCCCGATCATGGTCTCGAGCCACCGCCGCTGCTGGGCTAAGGATTGGTAGCGCTACGCCCATGACCAGCGCCGGCAATCCTAGTTTTCTGAACATAATTGCCTCCTCGCTTAGTTGGATGCTTCCCTACTAAAAAGGCTGCAATCTCTTTTGACCGGAAAAATTACAGTTACCGCTGGCACCAATTTCCATATTGATCGTAGTACCCGTTCCGGGAATCGCGATTGCGAACTTCACGATAACGATCGCCGTCGCGATCACGAAACTCCGTGCGATTGTCCTTCACGCGATCGCGATCCACACGTTGAACAACGGTGTGTTCTCGCACGTTATCGCGTTCCGCCGCCAAACCACTTACCGGGGCCGCGAGCGCCATCACCGTACCAAGAATCAAAGCTCCGAAACTGAACTTTTTCATAACCGCCTCCGCTTCTTGGATTATGTTCAACCTCGCCGGGGCTGTATCCCTTTGTAAGGGTTCAAAGAAGAATCGTTCATCTGATATCTTGTCCGAAGACCATGCGCTTGATTACTGCTCTACTCCCCATTGCTCTCGCCGCGGCACAGCAACTACATTTCGAAGAACACACCATCGCGACTGGGTTGACCGGCGGCTACCAGGTGGTTCCCATCGACATGAATAAGGATGGCAAGATCGACCTCATCGCACTCGCGAGCGGAATGAAAGACCTTGTCTGGTATGAGAACCCGGGATGGGAACGTCACGTCATCGCGACCAATCTCCCTCGCATGATCAATCTCGCGGCGTGGGATACGGACGGCGATGGCATTCCCGAAATTGTGATCGCGTACGAGTTCTCGATGGAAGCGACGAAAAGCCTGGGCATCGTGGCGGTGCTTCAGCACAACGGCGATCCTCGACAACCGTGGACGATGAAGGAGATTGATCGTATCCCCGCATCGCACCGGTTGCGTTGGGCCGATATCGACGGATCAGGGAAGAAAGTTGTCATCAATGCGCCGCTGACCGCGTCCGATGCGCACAGTCCCGACTTTCGCGGCCACGTACCACTCGTTTACTACCGGCCCGGCGACTGGAAGCGCCGCACAATCTCCGATGCCGAAGAAGGCGTACTGCATGGGATCTGGATCACCGACTGGGACGGCGATGGCCGCGACGAATTCCTCACCGCGGGCTTCCTGGGAATCCATCTCTACAAGTTCGGAAAGTCGGGCGATTGGTCTCGTTCCGAGATTGCCCGCGGAGATCCGGCCGCATGGCCGAAATCAGGTTCCAGCGATGTGGCAGTTGGAACCTTGGGCAAGGAGCGATTTCTTGCTGCCATCGAACCCTGGCATGGAAACCAGGTGGTGGTTTATCGAAAGCACGGGGAGCAGTGGGCGCGCGAGGTAGTGGACGATAGCCTGCTCGATGGGCACACAGTCGTCACGGCCGATCTCAACGGGGACGGGCGCGATGAAATCATCGCTGGGTTCCGGGAGAAGCCGTATGGCGTCTATGTTTATTCCTTCGACGGCAAACGGTGGAATCGGCAAGTTCTTGACACTGGAGGCGTCTCAGCGGCTGCTTGCGCGGTTGCGGATTTGGACGGCGACGGCCGGCCCGACGTCGCCTGCATCGGTTCGGCCACCCAAAATCTTAAGTGGTATCGCAATCGCTAAGTGGTTGAACTTTTTGGACGGCGGATGCATCACACCTGTAGGCGCCGAAGCTGACGCCGTCCCCGGCGTGGCTGCATCCCTTGGGGCCCGCCGGGGAACGTAAAAGTGTGTCACCCTGACACGGTTACGAGTCGGGGCCACTCGCGGATCGAGCGGCTGGTACGCCGTTAACTCATTTAGGGCGTTGCATCTGCGAATTCTTCCGACCCGAACTCCGTACGTACTTCAGCAAGTTTGATGCCGCGCGAAATCCTCAGGTGTATCAAGATCGATAGAGGCTTCCGGACAGTCGACCAATAGTGCATCCGAGAGGTTGGAGACGATGATCCCTTTGCAGCCTTGATCGGGTTTGAGGACCAGCAATTTTGGAAAAGCCGACCGGGCGAAAAATGCCGGTACCCCAGCCGTGCCGGAGTATTGGGAAGCCACAATCGTTTTACCTGTCACAGGTGCCGGATTGCCAATCCCCGAAGGTACTCCGCGGTGACGAAGGGTTGGTCCGCTAAGGCAAGGATCGCTCCATCGACGGGCCGTCCGTCCAGAGCCCCTACGCGGGTGTGGATGGACGAACCCATGCCCTGCGATCACACTTCGCAACTCCTGCTCGCGCGCACCCAGTACCACAAGGACCGGTCCACATCCGGCAGATCGCGCCACTTCGACCGCGTGTCGCGGGAGCGGCCGTCCGCGGAATGCGAGCAACTGTTTCGCAGTTCCCATGCGCGTGGAAGCGCCCGCTGCCGGTATGATGATCGCCGTTTCAGGCATAGTTTCTTACCAGAGATTCGCAGCAAGAAGGGCGTTCTGCCCGGACATTGCCCGACCCAAGTTTCCCGTTTCAGCAGGTTGAGCATGGATATCGCTCTTGCGATGCTTGAGCATGACCCCCGACCGTCCCGACAACGCCGCCTGAATCTCCGAGATGATCGAAAGCGCCACTGTTTCGGGTGTGTCTCTTCCGATATCCAGGCCCACAGGCGCGTGGACGAACGGTGGAATCGGCGTATCCAATTCGGCGAAACAGTCTGTTCGCGCGCGTCTTTGGGCCGAGAATACCGACATAGCGTGGCCGATGCTGGAGGATGGCCGGCAGCAACTTGAGGTCGAGCGGATAATTGTGAGTCATGAGAAGGACTGCTGAGTCTGCGCTGATCTCGATATTGCGGAGAAGCCGACCGGCATTGGCGCTGGATGCGTCACGTACTCGGTTACCCGCGCGCCGAAGTTGTAGGGTAAGGAGATCTCAACAGCGCGGCGGTCAGTTCTGACGTAGCGCGTGCATTGGATCGATCGTTACTGCTCGACGCGCAGGAATGAGCGATGCAAGACTAGCTATGGAAGCAAGGACAAGCGGGACAGCGATAAACGTGACGGGATCCATGGGCCCTATGCCAAAAAGCAGGCTTTGGATGAACCGCGTCACGGTCAGTGCAATCAGCATGCCTACGATCAGGCCGACCACCGTTATAGTCGCGGCGTGTCTTGCGACCTGACGCGCGACTTGCGCCGGTCGCGCGCCGAGCGCTACCCGAAGACCTATTTCGCGGGTGCGCTGCGAAACGAAGTAGCTCATCACACCATACAAGCCAATAGCCGCTAACAAGAGTGCCGTCGACCCGAACGCCGTGAATAGCATCGATTGAAAGCGGCGCTCGGAATATGTGTCACTTACGCTATCCTCCAGTGTTGCAATGCTAAATACGGCTCGATTAGGGCTAAGTGTTAGGACTTCGCGGCGAATGGTTTCCGCAAGTTGCATCGGCGGCACCGCCGTCTTTACGAGATAATTAGGATCGGGATTGTAACTCGGAATGCCGCAGAGATAGACCATTGGACTCGGTGTCTGTGTCAGACTTAATTCCCGTGAGTCAGCAACCACGCCCACAATCGACATCTGCAGCGGAATTTGGCCAAGACTGGCAGTTATATGTTCACCAATAGGAGACCGTTCTCCAAAGAACTGACCCGCGAACCGGCGGTTCACAATCGCGTCGTTCCGCTTGGGATCCGGAAGGCAAGTAGCGCCGGACAGAAACGGAATTCCAACCACCTTAAAATAGTCGGGGGACACGGCGCGAATCGAAGCCATAACCTTGTTGCCTTCGGTCTCGGTGTCGCGGCCGGCAATGTGAAATTGAAAACTCGCTGCGTCAGCGGACCCGGGCAAACCTGTCGCAACCGCCGCATCCCGCACCCCGGGAAGCGCCCGCAAAGCGGCGAGGGTGCGCAAATGACGTTGTCCGATGGCCGGCATGTCGACCGTTTCGCCCCAACTGGCGCTGATCCGGAACGTCAGAACATTTGAGGGATCAAATCCAGGGGAGACATGAGTCACCAACTCCAGGCTGCGCAGCAGCAGACCGGACGCCACCAGCAGGACGGCCGCGATCGCGATTTGGGCCGAGACGAGTCCTTTCTGCAAACTCGCGCGGCCGCCGATTTGCGTCCGGGATTGAGCGGCGAGCGAGCCTGCGATCTCGGTTCGCGTCGCATGGAGTGCGGGGACCAGTCCGGACAACACCGTGGTCAGGACGGTCAAGAGCAAAGTAAACAGGACAATGCGCCAGTCCAGATGGAGTTCCGCTGCACGCGGCAATTTTGCCGATTCCATCCGGAAAAACTCCATGCCCCAGGAGGCGAGCATCAAACCAGCGCCGGAACCGATCAGCGCGAGGACGAACGCTTCGACTAGTAGTTCTTTGATGACGCGTGAACGCGCCGCCCCGAGCGAGAATCGGATGGCGATATCGCGTGCGCGCCGGGTCGCCTGCGCGAGTAGAATCGCCGCCACATTGGCGCAGGCGATGAGCAGGACCAGCGTCACACCGCCGAACAGAATCCACAGCGACCGGCGGACTCCTGCGACCGTTTGCTCTTTGAGAGGATCAATTTTCACGCCCCATTTGCTGTCTGTCGCGGGATATAGCCGTCCCAGCGCGTTCTGGACTGCGGCAAGATCGGCTTCTGCCCGCTCGCGCGGTACACCGGCCTTGAGGCGTCCAATCGCGGCGTACCAGCGCGATTCGCGCGCCCGCATCACCATGTCCGGGAATTGCGCTGAAAGCCAGATGTCTACGTCGTTTTGGGGAAAACGAAACGATGGCGGCATCACGCCGACAATCGTGTTTTGCCACCGTGCGAAAACGAGGCGTTTGCCGATCACATCCGGCGAAGCGTTGAAGCGCCTTTGCCAAAGCCTGTGGCTGATCACTACCGCCTTGGGACCGCCGAATCTCTCCTCCGCGGCTGAAAAGGTGCGTCCCAGTTGCGGCAATACGCCGAGGACTTGAAAGTATCGCGGAGAGGTAATCGCCGCCGTCAGCCGTTCGGGCAATTGGCCGCCCGTCTCCGATTCGTTTTCAACGTAGAAGGCGGCTATAGATTCGAAGGTGTGATTGAGACGGTTCCAGTCCTCCACTTGCGGAGGTGCGGCGTCGGCCTCCTGGTGGCCGGGGTTCACGTTGTGAACGGTCATGAGCCGCTCGCTGTCGGGATACGGCAGAGGCTTTAAAAGGACCGCGTCGATCACCGAGAAAATCGCGCTGTTCGCGCCAATTCCGAGCGCCAGCGTCGCGATGATCACGAGCGAGACGGCCGGGCGTTTTGCGAGCGATCGGAGACTCTGCATCGTTAATTAGGACGACGCCGGCTGGCGGCCGGTTAGTCGGTAAGGGAGCCGCAGACTGAATTCGAGATCCCGGCTTCCATGCCCACAGCAGAAGCCTTTGTGTGCGCCACCACGCAGCAGCCGAAAACTCCATGGTCAGCGGCCTGTGGAAGGGTGGCGCAGGCGGTTTCGCCTGCGCGTTCTTGGTCAGACTGAACAACCTGGCACAGTCCGCACAACAACCGCCTGATTCGCCGTTCGACCCGCGGTCTGACCCGTTGACCGGTGATTTCGCCGCGCTCACCTATTTCGTGCCGTCCGAAACGAGGGGTCGAACGTCTAATAGGGTATTGGAGGACCTGTGACCCAGGAGCTGGTGTACGTAGAAGAATTAAGAACAAATTACGATCAAGCTTTCGAAGAGCTGGTCATGCGGGTGCGAGAGCTGCAAGTTACTGAAATCAAGCAGCCGAACAATATCGAGGCCATTCGGGATTTGAGGCAGCGCGTCAAGCAAGCCGAAGCGGCTTATCGCGAAGCCCGCAACCTTCTCGCCGACCAACTTTTGCGCCACTAACATTACCTGTCGGAATTAAGTCGTCTTTTCGTGGAAAAAAGGTAATTCTCTAAAGCAAATTCCCTGAAGCACCGATTTCTTTACGCAGAGGTAAGGGCGTATGGAATCGGTGCACCCACGGATCGGCCTTGTTTCCCGGCTGGCTGCTAATCTCTCCTTTCGGACGAAATCTCTTCTGTTGGTTTCGGTCCCAGTGGTCGCGCTGGTCCTGACCCTCGCGCTTTCGAGCCGCTCGGAAACGCTCCGGAACGAGTCGGAAGAGCTGACCAAAAACGCGACGGATATTCGCGCGCAGCTTCAGAACATATACATCCTGATGGCTTCCGCCGAGTCCGAAGTCCGCAACTTCGGACTGAACGGCCGCGAAGAAGGCATCCAGCCGCTCGGCATGATCGGACCCTCGATCGACGGGATGTTCACCAAACTCGGCGATCTTATCCACGAGAGCGATCACGCCGGCGCCCGGCTCACGCAGGTCAAGCAGTTGGTTGCTGAACGCCTGGAAGGGCTCAAGCAGCTACGCGCGTACTATACAAACCCCGAGTCTCGCGGTACTGCCGCGTCGCCAAAGCTCATCCAACAGGCGCGCATCTCCCCCGATATTTTGATGGCGCTCGTAGATCTTGGCGGAAAGGTCCTCAAACCCAGGCTTGAACGTGAGAAGGTCATCCAGGGCAAGCGGGCCGGGCTCCGATTGGGCGTGCTCGCAACGGCCGCCATAGGCGTCCTGGGAGCCGTCCTTGCGGCATTCTGGTTCGCGGCAGGCCTCTCCCGCCGGGTGCGCAAGCTGAAGACTTGCGCCGCCGACCTCGAAGAGGGACGCATGCCATCGCCCGTTGTCGGAGGTGGCGATGAACTTGGTGCACTCGCCCGCGCCCTGCAAAGCGCCGGGGAAACCGCCGCGTCGCGAAGTGAAGAGCTGAAACTCGCGCTCGAAGGCGCCGAGATCCTGATCTGGGAGCTCGAAATTGCAGGCGGCCGTATCCGCTACCAGGCAGGATCCGGGGCTCTTCGGAATGCCAGCATTCCCGCCGACCTGCTGCAGGACACCGTCGAAAAATGGATTGCCGTCGTCATGGCCGAGGACCGCGACCGCGTCCGCCGCGAACTGTATCGTGTGGCGGCAGAAGGCGGTGTTTTCCAGGTGGAATACCGCGTTGTTCTCACCGGCGGCGAAATCCGTTGTATGAGCATCAAAGCTCAGTCATATTCAATGGGCGCCGGGAAGCCCCAACGGCTCCTGGGTATTCTGGCCGACATTACCGCCGCGAAATTCGCCGCCCAGGAGATTGACCGCCAGGCTCAGGAACTGATCGCTTCACGCGAGGCGCTCCAGCAGCAAACGCGCATTCTCCAGTCCATCCTCGACAGCATGGGCGACGGCGTGGTGGTTACGGACACGGATGGCAAGATCGTCCTGCTGAATCCGGCTGCGAGGCAGGCTCTCGGGGATCAGGCTTTTGCAGGGAATGCGCGGCAGTGGTCGCAGCATTACGGCCTGTTCCTGCCCGATATGGTCACGCTCTACCCAGCCGAGCAGCTTCCCGTCCTGTGTGCCATTCGAGGCGAATCCGTAGACGGAGCCGAGATCTTTGTCCGTCCGGCTGGTTCGATGGAAGGCAAATGGGTCAGTATCACCGCCAGGCCGCTTCGTCAGGAGGATGGAGCTGTTCGCGGTGGAGTCGTCGTGATCCGCGATATTACCGCATCCCGCCATGTTGCCGAGGCTTTGAAGATCGCCAAACAGGAAGCTGAAGACGCGAATCACGCCAAGAGCGAATTCCTGTCCCGCATGAGCCACGAACTACGGACGCCGCTGAACTCGATTCTCGGTTTCGCGCAGATCCTGGAACTCGGCGAATTGACCGAACTGCAGATGAGCAATGTCGCCTATATTTTGAAGGGCGGATACCATCTGCTCGAGTTGATTAATGAAATCCTCGACCTCGCCCGCATCGAATCTGGCCGCCTGAGCCTCTCCCCGGAGCCCGTATCGGTACAGGAAGCCATTCAGGATGCCGTGGAGTTGCTCGAGCCGCTGGCTACCCAACAAAATGTCACCCTGAGCGCGCGCATCTGCGATCGGCATGTGCACGCCGACCGCCAGCGCCTGAAACAAGTCCTGCTCAATCTGCTTTCCAATGCGATCAAATACAACCGGGCCGGCGGCTCCGTCCTGGTTTCGTGCAGTGAGCCGGAAACCGGAAAACTGCGCGTCGAAATCGTCGATACGGGAGCCGGCATTCCTCCCGAGGGTTTGAAAAAGATCTTTAAACCCTTCGAACGCCTCGATGCGGATAAAACCGACATCGGCGGCACCGGCCTGGGCCTGGCACTCTCCAAGCGTTTGGTCGAAGCCATGGGGGGCACCCTGGGTGTCGAGAGCGCTGTCGGCCTTGGCAGCCGGTTCTCTATCGAATTCGCGACGGCGGAAGACCCGGCGCGCTGGCTGCAAACGGAGGAGGCCGCCGGTGTACTGGCGCAAAGCACACCCCGCACCCATCGCGGAACCGTTCTATACATCGAAGACAACTCGTCCAACCTCCGGCTCGTGGAACAGGTCCTCAGCCATACCCCGGATATTGGATTGATATCCGCTATGGAAGGTCGGTTGGGGCTCGACCTGGCCGATATGCATGGCCCCGACTGGATTCTGCTCGACGTGCACCTTCCCGACCTCTCCGGCGACGAGGTGCTCCGGCGTCTCCGTTCCAATCCGCGTACCAGGCAAATCCCGGTCACGGTCCTCAGCGCCGATGCGACGCCAGGGCAGATCAACCGCCTGCTGGCGGCCGGAGCGCGCGATTATCTCACCAAACCGCTGGATGTCCGCAAGCTCCTCAGCCTTTTGGAACAGACCATTCCGGACGGCCGCCTGGCGGGATTGGGAGTAGGGAACGGGTATGCAGAAGGAAATCATTCGAACTAGCCGGATTCTCATCGTCGACGATCAGCCCGCCAACGTACTCGTGCTAAAGCAAGCCTTGCAGACCGCTGGCTATCTGTACATGGCCGGTGTTACCGACTCGCGCGAAACCCTGCGAACGTTTTCGGAGTTTCAACCTGACCTGGTGGTCATCGACTTGAGAATGCCGCACGTCGACGGCTTTTCCCTTCTGCGGCAGCTACGTTCGCGCGTTTCGGCATCGCAGTTTTTGCCCATATTGGTCCTCACCGCCGACAACTCCCGTAAGGCAAAGCAGGAGGCCCTCGCCCTCGGCGCCAAAGACTTCCTTACCAAGCCCATCGATATCGCGGAAGCCCTCCTGCGCATCTACAACCTGCTGGAGACGCGCTGGCTGTACAACGAGCTTCATCACCACAACCTGACCCTGGAAGAAAAAGTGCGGCAGCGAACCGCGGAACTGGAACAGGCCCAACTCGAGATCCTCCAGCGACTTGCCTTGGCTGCGGAATATCGCGACGACTGCACTGGCCGCCACACCCACCGGGTGGGTGAATGGGCCGCTCTGCTTAGCCGGGCAATCGGTCTGCCGGAAGATCACGTCGAATTGATCCGGCGGGCTGCTCCCCTGCATGACGTCGGCAAAATCGGCGTCCCCGACGGCATTCTGCTGAAGCCCTCGAAGCTGACGCCCGAAGAGTACGAACAGGTGAAACGACACACCGAAATCGGCCGCACCATCCTGTCGGGCAGCCAGTTCTCGATGCTTCAAATGGCTGAGCGCATCGCGTTCTATCACCACGAACGCTGGGACGGCTCGGGCTATTACGGCCTGAAGGGCGAAGATATTCCTTTGGAAGCCAGAATCGTGAGTATTGTGGATGTGTTCGATGTCATCATCCATGCACGTCCCTACAAGGCCGCATCGAGCGTCGACGTTGCTGTCAGCGCGATTCGGCAGGAGGCTGGAAAACAATTCGACCCGAATCTTGCCCAGGTATTTCTGGAACTAAACTCCAAAACAGACCTGATGGAGTTGGAGGAAGCGTTAGTTGCCGGGAATACCGCTGTCGCCGGTCTGATGGTCGGCGATCTGAAAGCGTAGGAACTCGTAGACGGCCTTGAGTGCCTCCGGGTTTTTGGTCGTGATTCGGACCCTCCCTCCCCGTTCCGTCTTGCTGAACTCATAGGTGATGTCCGACTTCAGCTCCTGCATGACCGGCACGCCCGGAGGCACGCGGTCATGAATGAGCATCGGCGCCTTGAAATCGCCCGCGGCGAACATCTTCGCGATGTGACCCAGATGCATCTGGATCTGATCTCGACTTTGCGTATCTTTAGGGTCGTTTGCCTCTACTTCGATCGCCCCGCCGTCCGAATAGAGCCGGAAGTGATGCGTCGTTTTCTCGTGTGAAAACCCCATGACGTGATCGCCGCGTTGGTTCACCGCCCCGTGATGCTCGTCCTGGGCGAGAAGCGCGCTGCCGGTCAGAATAATCGCCGCAAATAGAGTTCTTTTCATCGAAATCGTCCCTTTCGGGAAGGCAGGTCGATCAGCGCCTCGAGCAGCCCTGCGCGCCCACCGTCCGGAACCGCACCAAGCCGATCGTCCCAATCGACCAGCAGCTTTCGCAAATGATCGCGCAGCGCGCTGAGTTCCGCGATCTGCTCTTCCACCTGCCCCAGCTTCGATTCCGCCAGCGACCGAACCTGCCGGCATGGCGCGCCACCACCATCGCGAATCCGCAGAATCGGAGCCAGTTCCTCCAGCTTGAATCCGATCTGCAAAGCGCGCCGGACGAGCCGCACCCGAGTCACCGCTTCAGGAGGATACTGGCGATAACCCGCGGGAGTCCGCCGGGGTCGCCCCAGTACGCCGACCCGCTCGTAATGCCGCAACGTATCCGGACTCACGCCGCACAAGCGCGCGAGTTCACCCGAACGCAGCAATCTCGGAACAGTTTCGGCTCCCACCTTCCTGATGGTAGTATCCACTCTGGAACGAATTCCAGGGTCAAGCGATTTTTCGCAGTGCCGCAACTGGATCCAGACGCGTCGCACGGGCGGCCGGCAGATAGCTCGCCACCAGGGCAACAGCAAATAGCAGGGTTGCGATGAATCCAAACACGGCTGAATCGAACAATCCTACGCCATAGAGCATTGAAGCCAGCAGTTTGAGAAGCCCCGCGGCTCCCACCATGCCCGCCAGAATGCCAATCGCCGTGAGAAGCATGCCCTTTCGGATGATGAGCCATAGGATGGTACCGCGGTCGGCGCCGATCGCCATCCGGATCCCGATCTCCGTCGACCGCTGGTCCACAGAATAGGAGAGCACGCCATAAATCCCGATTGCCGCCAGGACAAGAGCAATCCCGGCGAAACCGCTCAGCAGCAATAAATTGAACCGGCGGGGGCCCACCGACCCCTCCACCACGTCCTCCATACTACGGATGTCCGACACCGCGAGCCTGGGGTCGGAGGCGGAGACCGCCCGCCGCACGCTGGCTGCAAATGCCATTGGTTCGGACCTGGTGCGCACCACCAGGGTCAGGAATGGCATGGAGAACTGGCTGTAGGGAGCGTACATCTGCGGTTCCGGTGCTGACTCGAGACTCGTGTGCCGGACGCCCTGCACGACACCCACGACCTCGCGCCAACCCGCAGTGTCCAGGCGAATTCGTTTCCCGATCGCCAGCTCGCTCGGCCAGAAACGCTGCGCCGCGACATCGTTGATGACGACCACGTTGGGTGTATCGGCAGTGTCCTGCTCCGAGAGCGTCCGGCCGGCCAGGATGGGAATGCCCATCGCTTTGAAATAATCGGGCGTCGCGCAACGCAGTTGTGCTTTGAACTCCTCCCCAGGCGCGGCGGGTGGGCGACCCTCGATGTCGAAATTGAAACTCGGGCCATTGCCCGCCAGCGGCAGGTGAGTCACGCCACCGGCCGCTTGAACCTGAGGGTCCGAACGAAGGCGCTCCAAAACCCGCCCGGCAAGCGCCTGCCGCAGTACCGGCCGATAATTCGCGCCGCGGAGGTTAATATTCGCTGTAAGCACGTTTGCAGGCTGGAAACCGGGATTCACATGGTTGAGCAGCACGAGGCTCTTCACCAGGAGTCCCGTCCCGATCAGTAGAACCAGCGACAAGGCAACCTCGGCAACAACCAGGCCACCTCGAAACTTCTCCGAGATGCGCAGAGCCGGCGCAAGTCCGAAAAGGACCCCCGCACCGGCCGCGATGAGCAGCGTGAAGGCCAGCACCGGCAGGTTCAGCCCGCTCTCCCCAATCCGCGGAACGTTGCCCGGCGTCATGGCGACGATCAGCCGGATGAGCCATCGTGCCCCCACAAGACCAAACAATCCGCCCAATAGTGACAGCACCAGGCTTTCCATGAGCAGTTGCCGGATGATTCGCAGCCGCCCCGCGCCGAGCGCGGTCCGAATTGCCATCTCCCGCTGCCGCCCGGTTGCGCGCGCCAGCAGAAGATTCACCACGTTGCCGCAAGCGATGAGCAGCACGAACACCACTGCGCCCAAGAGAACCAGCAGGCTGCTCCGATAATTGTTGGTCGTGTCTTCGAGCAGCGGTACGACGTTCACTCCGTGTCCCGTGTTCTCCCGCGGATAGGCCTTCTCCAACTGCGTCGCAATAGTGGCCATTTCCGAGCGGGCTTGGTCGACACTGCTACCGGCCGTCACACGCGCAACCACGTTCAGGATATGCATGCCGCGTCCTGCCATTCGGGACGTCGGATCGATCGCCAGAGGCTCCCACAGATCGATTTGCCGGGTCGGGAAATAGAAGCTTTCAGGCATAACGCCCACTACCGTGTACTGGCTGCCGTTGAGCCCGATCTGCCGGCCGATGATCGCCGGATCGGAACCAAAGCGGCGCTCCCACAACCCGTAGCTGAGAATGACAACCGGGTTGGCCCCGGGTTTGTCGTCATCGATCGAAAATGCGCGTCCGAAACGGGGTTTCGCATCAAGCGAGCCCAGCAGGCTTGCTGAAATCGCGGCGCCATGGATCTGCTCGGGATCGGCTGAGCCGGTCAGAGTGTAATCGCCCGTCGTATATGCCGACATCCCCTCCAGGCTCTTGCTCTGCCGCCGCCAATCGGCAAAGTCGGCAAATGATACGGACCCCGCCGCTATCCTCGGACGCTTCTCCCAGATTCTGACCAGTCGTTCTGAGTGCCCGTACGGCAGTGGCCGCAGGAGCACGGCGTCGATAACGCTGAAAACCGCGGTATTCGCCCCAATACCGATCGCAAGCGTCAAAATCGCGACCAAAGTGAACGCCGGATTTCTGAAGAGCATCCGGATACCAAAGCGAAGATCGAGAAGCATTCCTGGCAGTGTAAACGGTGGAACGCATTCCAGGGTCAAGAGGAGAGAGAGAATAGTACGGATGAAACCACGCGTCCTGGTAACCAAGAGGATTTACCCTGAAGCGATTGACTATCTGCAGCAGCACTGCGACATCGACTACGAAGAGACGGATATCGGCCTCAAGCCCGAACAACTGCTCGGCCGGATTCACGACAAACAGGCAGTTGTTTCCCAGCTCGTCGACAAGTTCACCCCCGAAGTGATCGGCCAGCTCGACGGCCTGAAAATCATCGCCAACGTCGCGGTGGGTTTCGACAACATCAACGTGCCCGCCGCCACCCGCAAAGGCATTCTGGTCACGAATACGCCCGACGTCCTCACCGACACAACTGCCGACTTCGCCTTCGCGCTATTACTCGCCGCGGCGCGCCGTGTTGTCGAAGCGCACCAACACATCCACGCCGGCGACTGGATCCGCTGGTCTATCGATTTGCTGGTCGGACACGACGTCCATCACAAGACGCTGGGTATCTTCGGAATGGGACGCATCGGGCAAGCCGTCGCCCGGCGGGCACGCGGATTTTCAATGCGCGTTCTCTATAACGACGCCATCCGCGCGCCAGAGCACGCCGAGCGCGAACTCGAGATGCAGTTCGTCCCCAAAGAGCAACTGCTCCGCGAGTCCGATTTCATTAGCCTGCACGTCCCCCTGAACGATTCCACCCGCAAGCTCATCGGTGAGCCGGAATTGCGGCAGATGAAGCGCAGCGCGATCCTTGTGAACACTTCGCGTGGCCCGGTGGTCGACGAAGCAGCCGTCGCACAGGCGCTGTCCGAGCATCGGATTGCAGGAGCCGGCCTCGACGTGTTTGAGAACGAACCGAGCGTTCACCCGCAATTGCTGAGGCTCGACAACGTCACATTAGCCCCGCACATCGCCAGCGCGTCCATCGATACCCGGCGCGAAATGTCTATGCTGGCCTGCCGCAATGCGGTAGCAGCGCTTCAGGGGAGACGGCCTGAAACGCTGCTTAATCCCGAATTGTGGGACTCAAGGACCGCCCAGAGAGAAGCTTGAGCACCAGAAGATCCGACGGCTGAAGGTTGGTCACGGGCAAGTTGTTGAGATCGTCCTCCGACTGGACGATATGGTTGCGAATCAGCGACCGCAACTGTTCTATACTGACCCCCAACTCCTCCGCAGCCTCGCGCTCGGAGTAGTGGGACTTGCTCGTTATCGGCATTCAGGACCTTTCAAAATCTTCCTAATGCGATTCTAGGTCTTCTCGAGTGCCATCCCAATCAGGGAGAGAACCTAAACAAGTTTACGGGTATCGCTGACGGACTTTGGTACTAAAGTCGGGATGTTCTCCTTTGATTTCAAGATTATGGATGCTAATGGCTTCGTCTAGTGTTCCGGCGCTACACTCAAAGCGGATCATTCTATGCCCGACAAACACCCAAGCACTCTTCGTCCACCGACGGAAGTCTTGACCCGCGGCTTCGACCCAAGCCTCTCGGTCGGTTCGGCGCGTCCCGCCGTCTTTCGCAGTTCCACCTACGTTTTTTCCAGTCCTGAAGCCGCCGAGCGAGCATTCGATCTTATGGCCGGCCGCGCCAAGGGCGAACCCGGCGAGAAGGTAGACCTGGTCTACTCCCGCTTCAACCACCCCAACGCCGAGATTCTCGAAGACCAGATCGTCCCGCTCGAAGCGGGTGCGCACGCCGCGCTCGTCTTCAATTCCGGAATGGCGGCGATCATGACCGCGATTATGACGTTGATGCGGCCGGGAGAGTCGATCGTTTACACCGTGCCGATTTATGGCGGCACCCAGCATTTCATTCAGGACTTCCTGTCCGTATGGGGAATCAACGGAATCGCTGTGCCCGCGGGCGACCGAAGCAGCCTGGAACAGGCCGTCCGATCCGGGCAGAACGTGAGCATCGTTCTCGTGGAATCACCCGCGAATCCGAGCCTCGTAATGACCGATATCCGGCATGCGGCAGAGGCCGCTGCATCCCTTCCCAAGCCGGCTCTCGTGATGGTGGACAACACACTCATGGGGCCGACCTTCCAACACCCGCTGGAACACGGGGCCGACCTGTCGCTCTACTCGGCCACAAAGTATCTGTCGGGCTTCAGTGACATGATCGGTGGTGCGGTGATCGCTCGCGACCCTGACCTGATACGGCGGATCCGCAGCAAACGGAGCCTGTTCGGCAATATTCTCCAGCCCGACGAGTGCTGGATGCTCGATGGCCGCCTGCCGACTGTCGCCCTGCGCATGAATCGTTCAAGCAAGAATGCAGAACGCATCGCGTCCCACCTGGCGCGCCATCCGAAAGTGCGGAAGGTCCTTTACCCTACCCTGTTCGACGACCCGGAGCAAACGCGTATCTACGAGCAGCAGTGCGATTTCCCCGGCGGCATGCTTTCCCTGATCCTGCGCGGCGGCAAACGGGCGGCGTTTGAGTTTCTGCGCCACGTCCGGATCGCTCGAAATGCCGTCTCGCTGGGCGGCGTCGAAACACTGGCCTGCCACCCCAAGTCAACCACCCATTCCGGATTCACCGAAGAAGAGTTCCGGCAAGCCGGAGTCACCGACGGCCTGGTCCGCGTATCGGTAGGAATCGAAGACTGGCGCGATTTGTTAGCCGACTTCGAACAAGCCCTGGAGTTGGTATAGAAGACGAGTTCCGACGACACGTCCCGCGACGATTTGGAAGGACTGTTGCCAAGGACTGCAGGTCCATGAAAGTGGATGAACAAAGGTGGCACAGGCGGTTTCGCCTGTGCATTTTGGGGTGAGCGCTAAAAGGCTGCCGGAATCGCCGCCTTTCCACAGAATCCAAAATCCGGCACTGGGAAGTCACAAACCAGGCGAAACCGCCTTCTGCACCTTTCCACAGCCCGCCGCCAGGTGCTGATCAATGACTTCCAGCAAATGCGACGGGTGCACGGGCTTCGAGATATAGCCGGTCATCCCTGCCCCCAAACATTTCTCCCGATCCCCGTTCATGGCGTGCGCTGTCATCGCGACGATGGGCAGCCCGGCCCAACGCGGCTGTTGCCGGATGAGACGCGTGGCTTCCAATCCATCGAGGACAGGCATCTGCACGTCCATAAGGACAAGGTCAAACGTCCCGTTCTCCAGTTTCGATAGCGCCTCGCGTCCGTCATTCGCGAGTTCGAAGGTGAACCCTCGTTTGCGCAGCACCGCCATCACAACCTTTTGGTTTACCTGGTTATCCTCGACCACCAGGATGCGCGCCGGGCTAGCGTCCGTCGTCCCGCCAGCCGCCTGCGACTGCCTGGCCGGTTCCTGGTTTGTCGCGCCCACTGGAGCACCACATTTCAAATCAACCGTAAATGTCGTCCCTCGACCAAGAGAGCTCTCCACGTGTATGTCTCCATCATGAAGTTGCGCCAGCTTTTTAGTAATTGCCAGCCCCAAACCCGTGCCACCATACCTGCGGCTGATGCTGCCGTCCGCCTGTGTGAATTTGTCGAATATATAAGGAAGCGTTTCAGGAAGAATGCCGGGACCGGAATCGCGCACCGTCAACGTCAACCGTACCTCGTCGCACCCAATCGCTACACATCCTAATTCCACTGCAACAAAACCGTGCTCCGTGAATTTCACCGCGTTGCTGACCAGGTTGGCCATGATCTGGCGAATCCGCAACGGATCTCCGATCACCTCGCGGGGAACATCGCTCGCAATCTGGTGCTCAATACGAATGCCCTTATGATGCGCCACGGGAGCATGCGCGCGCACACAGTCCTCAACCATCGAGCGAATGTCGAACGCGATGCGCTCCAACGTCATTTTCCCGGCTTCGATTTTGGAAAGATCGAGCAGGTCGTTCAGGAGCGAAAGCAGCGAATATGCGCAGCGCTGCGCGGTCTCCAGTTGATCGCGCTGCTCCTCCGACAACGGACCTTCCATGGTGATGTCGATCATGCCGAGTATGCCGTTCATGGGTGTGCGCAACTCGTGAGACATGTTCGCAAGAAATTCGCTTTTTGCATTGCTGGCTTCTTCCGCCCGCCGGCTGGTCTCCTCCAGTTCCTTCGTCCGTTGGTGTATGCGCTCTTCGAGCAAGGTCTCGTGTTCCTGTATCAGCACCTTCGAGGCGGCGAGCGACTGCACCATGCGATTGAACTGTTCACCCAGTAACTCGACCTCATCCCCGGTCTGAGAAATCTGAATCGGTGCGAGCCGTCCATTGCAAACGGAGTGGATGCCCAGTTGCAAAATACGGAGCGGCCGAACCAGCAGACGGGTTGTGAACCTGGCGATTGCCAGCGCGACCAGCAGCACCACCGCTCCCAGCAGCAGTCCTTTGGGCGCGTCGAAAGTGTCCTGGCGCAGATCATATGCCAGGATGATCGCGATCACCCAAAACATCAAAGCTGCGGTAAAGAGTGAGAACTTTGAGGCCAGTGAGCGGAATGCGCGGGTTCCGGAGTACCCTCCGTCAATGGGAGAAACCTTCACATCCTGCCATCGGCCGAACCTCACCCGATGTACATAGGCGCTATACCCTACTTACACGCAAACGAGAGGCTTTGTTTCAGATGTGAAAAAACTTCGGAAACGAGGCGAACCAATCTGGGGGTTCGTACGTCTTAATATACAAAGCAGCTGGTCTCCGTGCGGTCCCTTTCCCCAACAACCAACCCCGCACGGAGACACCCTAGTATACATCGATGTTCGTTTCCGAACAACCGTTTCGTTACCGAACACATCAGCCGCCCTTGTTACAGAATCGGACACGCTGACATCTCACGATAGGGGTAAGTTGCGAAATGCGTTCTCTGATTCCAGTTCTTCTAATAATGTCGTCGGCCGTGCCGGCGTCCGCTCAAAAGGGAGGCCCTGACCGGATCGCGCGTGAGGTTCGCCATGAACTCGTCATGCTGCCGTACTACAGCGTCTTCGACGATCTGGCGTACAAGGTCGATGGGAGCAACGTCACGTTATTTGGCTATGTGACTCAGCCCGTTCTCAAAAGCGACGCCGAGCGCGCCGTAAAGAATATTGAGGGCGTCAGCAGTGTAAACAACCAGATCGAAGTCCTGCCCGTGTCGCCCAACGATGATGGCATCCGCCGCGCCGTTTATAGAGCCATCTACTCGCAGCCCGGCCTGGACATGTACAGCCTGCGGGCTGTCCCCACTATTCACATCATTGTGAAAAATGGCAACGTGATTCTGACGGGAGCCGTCTCCTCACAAGCCGACAAGGAGCGCGCTGGTATCGCTGCCAACGGCGTTTCGGGGGTGTTTAAGGTCACCAATGATATTCAGGTGGGAAAGTAGCGTTCTTGCGGGCGAGTAAAGGGCGATTGAGGTATTCCACGAAATCGCTCATGGCCCGGAAACGCGACACCACCTCTTTGTAAAGATCCGGGGTCGCGGCGATGGATGGCTCCAGCGTAATGTCGAGCAGCCAATCCTTTTTGCGGATCAGATCGAGCGCCGGGTGATCCGGATCGAAACCTTTGGGAGCACGCGTCAGTTCGTCGCCCCGCAATGCTCCCAGGAGTTTTTTGGTCTTCGGACGGGCCAGAATCCGGCGAAGTTCCGGGTGCGTCTCGGCGATGTACGTCCGCACCGCCAACAGCACTTCGGGCGATGAGTGATAAAGCCCGCCTGCAACCTCGATCTCCTCGGGCGACACGCTGAAATAGAATCCGCCGGTTTCGGTGCCGCGGCGCCGGAATACGGCCGACGTGTTGGTCTTATACGGAAGCTTGTCTTTGCTGAAGCGCGTGTCGCGGTAGATTCGGAAAACGGCTTTCTTCGGATCCGTGACGTAGTCCGGCGCGAACTTCGCCAGTTCAGCATTAAGCGCCTCAACCAGCGCCAGCATCGGTCCGCGAACTTGTTCTTCGAAAATGTGCTTGCGAGGTTGAAACCACTCGCGGCGGTTGTTTCTTTTCAGTGAACGAAGAAACTTCAGTCCTTCGGTCGGAAAGCCCTGAAACGCGGATGCCATAATCTCAATAGATGGAGTCGAAGCAGCGTGTTCTTGACTGCCTGGCCCAAATTCCCAATCTACACGTAATCGAGGACGCGCCGTTGAGCCGCCTGACACGCTTTGGGATCGGCGGACCGGCGGCGATCTATATCGAAACAGCGGATGAGGCAGCCTTCATTGCAGCCCTGACCGTTGCGCGGGACAGCGGGGCCCCTTGGTCTGTCATCGGCGGTGGAACCAATCTCATTGTTTCGGACTCCGGATTTCCGGGAATCGTCCTGCGCTTTACCAAAAGCACCATCCAAAATGCCGGAACGTGCGTCGACGTGGCAGCGGGCGCCGTCCTGCAGGACCTCGTCGACTACACGGTGGAACGAGGTCTCAAGGGACTCGAAACCATGACCGGGATTCCGGGTTCGGCAGGCGCGGCCGTCTATGGTAATGCGGGAGCGTACGGGCATTCCATCATGGAACGGGTCGTCGAAGTGCGTTTTTATGACGGCTCCGGCATCCGGACTATCGACAATGCCCAATGCCAGTTCCGCTACCGCGAAAGTATCTTCAAACGGCACAAGGACTGGATTATTTTCTCGGTCCGGCTTCGTATGGATCAGGCTGTAGCTGCCGACCTGCGGCAGACAGCCGGCGGTATTCTCACAATCAGGAATGAAAAATACCCGCCGTCGATGCAGTGCGCCGGAAGCATCTTCAAGAATCTGCTGCTGGATGAATTGCCGTTATCGGCCCGCCAGCAGGTGCCGGAGCGGGTGGTTCGCGAGGGCAAGGTTCCCTCGGCGTACTTCCTCGAACAGGTGGGCGCCAAAGGCATACGGAATGGCGGCATCCACGTCGCGGACTATCACGCCAACCTGATTTATAACGCCGGCGGTGGGACGGCGCAGCAACTGTGCTCCGTCATCGCGGACTTGAAGTCGCGCGTAGTAGAGCGCTTCGGGTTCGCGCTCGAGGAGGAAGTTCAGTACGTAGGCTTCGAGGGAGCTTAGGCGAACGTAAGCCTTTGCTGCGCCGGCGGCGAGGGCGGCCTCTCCTCCATTTCGCGTCGCTGATTCCTTAGCATCGCCGCCACCAATTGCCAACTCGGGCCCGGGGTGTCCCGCCATGGCGCCGGCACGGTGATCATGCAAAAGCCGCGAGTCTCCGGATCAAAATGGAAGAATCCGGCATGGCGCTGCAATAAGCGTTTCCACTGTTCCGGCGAGGCGCGGCCTGCCTCGATCAGCCCACACTCCGATGGAATCTCGTTGACCTCGACCAGCTCGGCAGGCGTGACGAAATAGAATTCGTTCGAATAACGCATGCCGATGCGACGCTTCAGCGGCTGCCGCAGCTCATTCAGGAAATCGGCCCGCGACACTTTGACTTCGTAGCATACCCGCTTCATTCCGGTGTGTGGCAGTGAATTCAGAGCAAAGGCGTCGAGTCGCTGCGCGTTTCCATTGCGCCGCCCGGTGCCGACCCGCAACTCGCGAAAGAACAACCACTCCGAGCGCGACGCGTGCATGGCCCGCTCGACCGTGTCCAGCAGCTCCGAACATCCAAAACCCGGGATCAAAGCTGGGGAAGGTACCGCCATGCGGGGATTATTTCACATTGCGCACCCCATTCGCCACCTTTTCGCCTTCCCTCCGACGGTGGCGCAGGCGGTTTCGCCTGCGCGTTTTGAGGTCTAAAGGCACTCTGAAGTAAGCGGCTTCAGCCTTACTCTCGAGCCCCCGAAGTCTCCCGCAACGCCACTTCCAACTGTTCCGCGAAATTCTCTCCCGACTCCGACCACAATTTCCGCCGGTCCACACTAAGCGCATCGTCCAAATCATGGACCAGTTTCAAAAGGCTCCGGATGTTGTACTGCGCCATCCGCGCGTAGTTGGGCAATTCGGGCTGTGGCAGAAACAGCGCATCAATTCCGAACTCAATCTGCAACTGTTCCTCGGCATCCTCAAACGCCGGCCCAAAGCAACTCAGAGCGACGCGCGCCGGCGCCAGCTTCCATTCCCCGTCGAACTGCCATAAATCCCAGAAACTCTCCAGCCGGAACGAACAGTCCTCGTTCTGGAAGGTTTTCGCGGAACTGACGAGATCGCCGGATTGTTCGGGCATCGTGAACGTTTGTTCGATCAGCGCGGGTTCGCTATAGGCGATCGGAATCACCTTGAACACCGACGCCCCCATCATCAGTCTCGAAAACGGGAAAAGGTGGAGCATTTTCTCGTAGTGCCGCAGCATGTTCTGAAGTGTGAATCCATTCAGCCAGTACGAGAGGAAAAGCTGGTCTGCCATAAGCCCCTTTGTTACCATCGTACTCGACTCCTTGCGACGCTCACCGCTACTCCCAATCTTTCTCATCGTATGCGTTGACGTCCTGGGCCTCACGCTGATTCTTCCGCTGCTGCCCTTCTACGCGGAGCGGCTGGGAGCGAACCCCACCGTAGTTGGCCTCCTCGTGTCCACCTACGCCCTCTGCCAGTTGATCGCCGGACCGATGCTCGGACGCATTTCCGACCGTGTGGGCCGCCGTCCTCTGCTCCTGGTGAGCCAGATGGGAACCTTTGTCGGCTTTCTGATTCTGGCCTACGCCAACGCGCTGTGGCTGGTATTCCTGTCACGCGCCATTGACGGGCTCACGGCGGGAAATCTCTCCCTCGCGCAGGCCTACATTTCCGACGTCACGAAACCCGAAGAACGCGCCAAATCTTTCGCGTTGATCGGCATCGCCTTCGGCATGGGCTTCCTGGTAGGACCTGGGGTTTCCGGCTACCTGTCAGGCTTCAACTATCAATACCCGATTTTCGCCGCAGCCGGCCTTTCATTTACCAGCATTCTCTGTACCTATTTCCTGCTGCCGTCGAACACGCCCCATCACGAGGGCGAAACAGACAAGAAATTCACACTTCTGGACTGGCATCGCTACGCCGAGTTTTTCAAACGTCCGGGACTCGCTCCGTTGCTCTACCAGTTTTTCGCGTTTACCTTCGCCTTTGCGTTCTTCATGTCGGGATTTCCCCTCTTCGCGGAGCGGCGGTTCACGTGGGCTGGTCAGCCATTCGGTCCTAAACAAGTGGGGTACGTATATGCCTACGTAGGATTCCTCGGAATTATCCTACAAGGTGGGCTGATTGGCCGGCTTGTGAAGACTTTCGGCGAGGCCAAACTGGCCAGGGCAAGCTTCTTAATCGCCGCTGTCGGTTTGGCGATCCTATCATTCACATATGGCATTCCAGTTCTTCTCGTCGCCGCCGCCCTGACAGGTATCGGAACCGGCGGCTTGCGCCCCGCCCTCACCAGCCTCATCACGCGAGAGGCGAAACGGAACGAGCAGGGCACAGTATTGGGCCTGAACCAGTCGCTCATGTCGGTGTCCCAGATCACAGCGCCGTTCTTGGCTGGTCTTCTGATCGACAATCACTGGCTCAAGGCGTGGGGACTGGTCGGAACGGGAGTCTCTCTCTTGGGCCTGATCCTTTGATGTAGGCCTCCATGCGACAAATACCTTAGCAGATTGTGGTGAAATCGCAGGCTGAATGCCCGCCCCCCTTTGTTCGCAACCTGTTGAGCCATAAAGGCGGCGCATGCGATTTCGCCCGCGCGTGCCGCTCTCAAAGAATTCTGCCACGGGTCGCCTAGACTCTAAAAGAAATCGCCCCTTCGGACGATTATTCCACTGGGGCATATGGCGAGCCACGAAACTCCGCTCGAGCTTCTGGACTGTCTTCTAGCGGGATCATCCGCCGAAGAACTTCAGCCCAGTCTCCTGCGACTACCTCTCCAAGAGCGTGACGCCTTGCTCTGTACAGCCTGTGGCATGCGCGAGGAAGT
>Ga0209168_10000114_pt1 | contig 90328 bp, 80 predicted proteins | sample Coa_R1_FD_187156 | JGI IMG/M metagenome (GOLD analysis project Ga0209168, IMG submission 187156) | Surface soil microbial communities from Centralia Pennsylvania, which are recovering from an underground coalmine fire - Coalmine... | ecosystem: Environmental > Terrestrial > Soil > Unclassified ...
CCGCCGAAATGGTCGGCCCGCGCCACGCCGCAGCGGACATCCACGCAGCGTCTCCTTCATCAGCTCAGAGCAGAAGTGTGGGGACGTGGCCTTGGCGTAGGCCCCAATTTCTCCGACTTCGCATCACAGGCACTGTCGACCACGAAGCCGCAGAAATTCAAGCCCTCTCTTTCCAGTGCCCTACTGTACTGCAATGCTTAGCCGAGAATACGTCAAAAAGGGCCAAACTCCAGAGGCGGGTTAACAACCCGCCGCAGGCTGACAGCCTGCATCCCGCTAGAAGTCGTAGCGAAGTGCGAGCTGCAGTGTACGCGCCGAGCTGCCACCGACCTGTGTACCGAGCGTTTGCGTGAACTTTCCGAAGCTGGTCTTCGCCATGTTCACCGATCCGTCGGTGTTGTAACTGATGTTGTTAATGTTGAGCTGCGCCGCGGCAAAGCCGAAATTCGGGTGGTTGAACACGTTATAGGCTTCCGCGCGGAAGGAGACGGATTGCCGCTCCGTGAGCTTGAACCTCTTCACGAGAGAAGCATCCATCTCATTGAACAGCGGATTGTAGAACACGTTGCGCCCGCCGTTTCCGATCTGACCGGCCGCGGGGTAAGTGAATTGCGCGATCTGCTGCGGCGTAAAGAAGAATACGCCGTTCCCGAGCCGCTGAACGCTGCCGATGCCATAGTCTGTTCCAGTGTACTGGGCATAGCTATTGCCCACACCGCTGATCGCCGTAGTCGCGCGCTGCGAACTGACCGAGAACGGCTGGCCACTCTGCGTAATCCACAGGCCTCCCAACTGCCATCCGCCGAGAGCCGTGTCGACAAACCGGGGCCAGCTGTTGCCAATCCACTGGCCGCGTCCCACCGGCAGCGTGTAGAAGGCGGACACGTTAAAAGAATGCGGCCGGTTGAAATCGCTGAGCGCCCGATTCAATCGCGGATTGAAGGTGTCGATGGGAGCCGTAAAGCCGTTGCCTTCCGCCGAGATGTTATCCATGGCTTTGCTCCAGGTGTAGTTGGCGATGAACTGCAGCGCTCCCGCGGTACGCCGCAGCGTGGCTTGCATGGAGTCGTAGTAGGAACGTCCGTCGTTCGTGCCGAGAATTACCTGGTTGTACTGCGGGTAGTTGCGGAAGTAGGTATCGGGGATGCCGGCAGCGGCAAACTTCGTGTATTGGTTGCGGTCGATGGAGTTCACCACCGTGCCGACGCGCCCCTGGCTGATGTTGGTCGCCCCCACCGTCGAAACCGCGGCAGCCGGAGTGCCGAACAACTTCACAAAAACGTTGCTCGCGGGCACCACCGTGGAGTTGTTCGCAACATAGGCCTGCATCTGCAGGAAGTCCTGAATGAAGCCGTTGGTATAGATCTTCGGCTGATTCACGTCCTCGTTCATGAACAGCTTCACACCCCGATTGCCGACGTATCCCACCTGCAGGATGGTGTTCGAGGCCAACTGGCGCTGGACCGTGAAGCTGTAGCTCTCCACGTACCCGGTGCGGAGGTTGGGATTGAACAGCACGATGGAAGTGGAGCGCGTGACCGGAAGAGTAAGTTGCGGAGCCGAAGGCGCTGCCGGAAGCGGGTATTGGTCACTGAACCGGACATCGGTTCCGTTTTGGTTCGGATAAATTGGCACCGCCTGGGAGAAGCCCGGCGTGTTCGTATCGGCCAGACTGACGGCCGCACCGATGGCGCGGTCGTAGAAGATGCCGAAGTTTCCGCGAATCGCGGTCTTGCCGTCGCCTTTTACGTCGTAAGCAAAACCAATCCGCGGCGCAAAGTTGTTGAAGTCGTTGCCGTACCAGTTGGTGCTCTTCTGGACGGTGAGATTCGTGGCCGTGTTGTAGGCCGAGATGGAACCCGCATTGGCAACTGTCCCTTGAAGCCCGTTGGATTCCGACGGAACGGCGAAATACTCCCAGCGCCATCCCACGTTCAAAGTCAGCCGATTCGAAACGCGCCAGTCATCCTGGAAGAAGTAACCGTGTTCCCGCAGTAAGAAGTTGCGGACGCGCGGGGTGCCGGATGGCTGGAAAGTCTGCAAATCGCTGTAGAACGTTTCCGTCACCTGGTCGATTCTTCCGAGCAGAATGTTGTACATGGCCTGAAAGTTGGTGAGAGCGGCGGATGACAGACCGGCAGGCTGAATGGCCGGCACGTTATTTCCATTGGCGACGTTCATGCTCACGTTCGGCCAGACGTTCGCGTAATTGTATCCGTATTGCGTGGTGTAGCGGATGTTTCCGCCCAGCTTGAAGGTGTGCTTACCCCAGATCTTGGTCAGGTTGTCGGTGAGGTCGTTCACGGGCGAATTGCGGCCTTGCGCAAATCCGGTGAAGTAATAATCCGTTAGCGCCAAGGCAGAGCCATTCCATACGACAGTGGGCCCTTGAGGACGATTTGGCCGCAGGAAATCGACGGAAGCGCTCTGATGGCCGATGCGGAATTCATTGACGAGGCTCGGAGTCAGCGTCCAGTCGGCGCCGGTTCCAAACCCCCAGCGATGGCCGCCCTGTGTGCCATTGAGTTGTCCCGGAAAAGTTGCCTCGGCGCCATTCAGATTGTCGGTGGACGAGTTGCGCTGCCAGCTCCAGCGGAGAAAGACCACGAGGTTGTTATTGATGTGGTGGTCGCCACGGATGGTGAACTGATCCTCAATGGCCTGCACAGGATTGTTGAACCGGAAGTTTGCCGTGTTCAAACCATCGCCCTGATCGAGGCTGTTGGGTGCGGGATACATCGCCAGAATTTTGGCTACAGCGGGATCGATACCGCGATGGAGCGGGTCGGCCCCGGCGATATTGAATGTCTGTGTGGCTCCATTGGCGACATAAGTGAAGAGGCCTTGCTTCATGTTCAGCGTCGGAACAATGCGGTTTTCGATTACTTCCTGCCGGGTCCGCGTGCCCTGAAAGTTGCCGAAGATGAAAGTCTTGTCGTGTATGATCGGCCCGCCGAATGAACCACCGTAGATGTTACGAATGAATTTGGGAACGGTCCCGCCACTCTGATTGTTGAAGAAGTCGTTGGCGTTGAGGTCGGTGTTCCGCAGGTAGTCGAACGCATTCCCATGGAACTGGTTGGTACCCGAGCGTGTGATCAACTGCACCTGGCCGCCGGCACTCCGTCCGTACTCCGCTTTGCCACCCTGGGACACCAGGCGAAACTCCTCGACCGAGTCACTATTGTTGGCGGTCATGGACAGGCCCAGCCGCGGCGCGACCGAGTCGTTCACGTCAATGCCGTCCAATGTCGCGTTGTTGCTGCCTTGCCGCAGGCCATTGATGCGGGAGTAGCTGGCATCCTGGCCGGCACGCACATCGATCTGAACGCCCGCGCCCGCCGTGATGGCCAGAATGATAGGCCCCCGGCCGAGCTGCGGCAGAATATCGATGCTTCGCGTGGGAATGGCTGTCGAGATTTGCGATTCCGTCGTTTGCACAGTCGCGGCGCTCGCCAGCACTTCGATGCTCTCAGAGGCCTGCCCGACTTCCAGCTTGATATCGACATCGACAGTGGCCGCGACGGTCAATTCCACGGCTCTCATCACAGCGGTGCGAAACCCGGCGATCGTAACGGTCACGTTGTAAAAACCCGGCTGCAGGTCGGGGAAGATGAAGTGACCGTCGGCTCCACTTGTGGTCTGCACGCTCACTTGTGTTTGGGTGTTCACCGCCGAGACGGTCGCATTGGGAATTACTGCATTGGTTTGGTCTTGCACGGTTCCTTCGAGCCGCGCATTACGGGTTTGGGCGAACAGCGCGAATGCAACGATCGCGCAGAGGAATATGCGTACAAAGAGAGCGATGCTTCTCACAGGAAACCCCCTTCTTCCCCCGTCAGTCGATCACGACTCGTAGGGCCGTGACATGGCCCACCTACGTTGTTTTCGATCCGGGGATTGCAGCGCGGTCCGGCGATCGCGCGGCGAGACGGGTGCAACGTGAGCTGCTGAGTCTGACACCCCGTCAAGGCGAGTGAAGTTGCTTGCAAGAAGAATACATCAAACACCTTATTAGTACAAGGGCCGAAAGAAGGTCATAAAAGAGTTTTATGGGATGGCCGGACGCTCGCGCCCGGCCCGGTTTATTACAGTTTTTGAAGCGCTTGACGAACTGCGTCGGCGAACAAGGGAATCCGCAGAATATTGGCGGCGACATTTTGTCCGGGCGTGGCCGCGGAGAGGATTCTGGTCAAGTCACCGACGGGGTCGTCGCCTTTGGCGGCGTCGCGAAGTTGGGAACGGAACTCCGCTACGTTGAATTCGACGGCGGAAGCCGCGGCCAGTCTACCTTCCAGGTTTACGGGAAGGGGAGACATGAAATTGTTCTGCCGCAGCTCGGCGAGACTGATCACTTCGCCATACTGCGTGCGGATGAAGCGGTCGCCGAACTGAACCTGTAGCGCCGCGACGAGCGCGTTCGCGAAATTGTCGGAATCGGCAAGGGTCATGTTTTTCGAGGGATCGGGTGAAGCCCAGTCGTTCGCTGATTGTGCCATGGATACTCCTTTTCAAGGTGGGGAGACTTTGGGCGGACGTGCTCCGATTGCCAATTTGGCGCACAGGCTGCCAGCCTGCACCACACGTGCCTCCCCGGTTTCACGATATTGCGGGAAGAAGAGAGTCGGTTGGGCAGACGCTCATAACCGCTTGGAAACAAAGCCCCGGGATTTCAAAAAGAGTTGTGACCCTCGATTCTTTGGTGGTAAAATCAGGCTGTAACTGGGAGGTCGTCTAATGGTAAGACTGCAGACTCTGGATCTGCGTATCGGGGTTCGAGTCCCTGCCTCCCAGCCAATTCCCTTTTGAGCCCCCAGCCATGCAGATTGTCCGAATACTCAGTTTCTTGCCTTTGCTGCCGGTTTCGATAGCTTTTGCGCAGGAGCCAGCCAATCTGTTCGATCAGCCGCCCGCCGGGGTCGAAGACGCCCTAAAAACGCGGGTAATGAAGTTCTACCAGGCGCACATTGACGGCAAGTTCCGGCTAGCCGACCAATATGTGGCGGAAGAGGCGAAGGACGATTTCTTTGCCGCCGACAAGGTGCAATGGGAGTCCTGCCAGTTCATTAAAGCCACTTATTCGGAGAATTTCACCAAGGCTGCTGTCGTGACGGCCTGCCGGACAGAGTTGCGTTTCCGCGGCCACAAGATGCCTACGACCGCACCACTGACGACGCATTGGGAGGTGGTCAACGGCGAGTGGTATTGGTACCTGCTGCATGCGGCTAAGACCGATACACCGTTTGGGCCGATGGAAGGAGGCCCCGATTCATCGGGCCCCGTAGTCTCGGCAATTCCGAAGGATCCCGAACAGGCGGCGCGCGAAATTCTGGCGTCTGTAAAAGTGGAGCCCACGTCCCTCGCAATTGATCCGTCCAAGTCGACTCGACAGGAGGTTCACATCAGAAACGGCATGATGGGGAACATTTCGATCTCCGTGGACAATACTGGTTTGCCTGGTCTGACGATCAAGGCACCCACTAGTCCGATCGGGCAGGGTCAGGAAGCTGTCGTCGTTTTTGATTACAATGCCGAGAGTCCTGATATTCAGTGCAAAGACTGCCTGGCGCACCCACAGTTGCGGCAGACCGTGACGGCGAAGATCCATGTCGATCCTACGGGTCAGATCTTTCCGATTGACCTCGTTTTTCTCAAACCCGCGGCAAAATAACGGCGCGGCCTTCCTTTCGGCATTTGGCTGTTGAGATGCATTGCCTCTCCACGGAGGCAATGGCTTGTGAATACTCTGGCAATCGGAATGGGCGGTCAATTGGGGGGCCTGGACTCGCAGGGCTCATCGCTCAGGGCCACCAACCAGGCGAATAATCAGTTCATGTACAGTCTGTTGGAGGCGTTCACCGGCTCCGGGACCCGTACAGACAACAGCATGGTGACCGGGCAGAGTGTGAGTCAGGATTCTGACAGCTTGCGACCGAATTTCGTCGCTACTTCGCCCTTCCTTGCGGCTCGGACCAATGCCAATGTGGAAACGGCCGTAGCCAGTCCCAAAGCGGTTTCCAATCCGGTCACTACCTCGTCGCCCGCAACCATCACTTCGCCGGCGGACACTACGACCACTCCACCGGCTTCCTCTTCCTCCAGCGATCAGCATTGGTACGGCGCCAGCGCGGCCGATGATGCATACTGGGCCAAACAGCCGGCGGAGGTTCAGCAGTTGCGCGAAATCGACGATCCTGCTGCCAGGGCAGAGCTCGCCACAGAATTAAGCGAGAAGGGATACGCGATAGACGTTCCGATTATGGTTTGGGGTTGGGACGCTGCTGCGACCACGGCTCTGCGGCAGCAGTTTGATTACACCTGGGTTCCCGCGTCGAACCAGCCGAATGTTACGGCTGCGCCCGGACTATCGGGCGGGGGGATCACGCCGTACGACCCGAATAATCCCCCCGCTGGTTCTATTGCCGTTTAGCGAGAAGGACAGGCGAAACCGCCTGTCCCACCAAGCTGCCTCGGCCGCAACCCAAAGGTCTGTAATACACCCTCACTGGATCGGGATGAAGGTGCTGGCGGCGAAGTACGAATTGCCGGCAGCATCGAGTGCCACCAGGCCGACAGGTTGGCTCGGGCCGGTAGCCGTGTCGGCTGGAAGCTGCATCGCAATGATGTACACGCCCACCTGACCGGTGACGGTTTGAGCCGAGACCAGGTTGGCGCCGCCGTTGTTGATGCCAACGACAAGCTGCGTTGTTACGTTTTGGTTCGGTATGCCGGCGCTGTTGGTTGACAGTGTCGGACTAGTCTGTCCGAGGCCCGTCGCGAAGAAGTAGATCGTTTCGCCGCGCGTAGCCGGGCTGGTGGGACTGATATACGTTCCGTCGGCGTGCAAGGCGATTGCCTGGTTCTGCAAGCCAAACGCATTGGTTTGGAAGATTCCGGGCGCCAGAGGCTGAAGTTGCACGCTTTGAGTGCTGGAACCTCCGCCCACACCGGTCACCGTAACCTGAACGAAGCTCCGGCCGGCGACTTCGAACGGTACTTGAACCACAATCTGTTCCGCACCGCTGATATTCGAAATGGAGTAGATGGGCGCTGGGAAGCCGTCGAAACTCACCGACGCGCCATTACTCGCCGGCATCACGAGCGGTAGCACCTCCGGTCCGATGCCGGTGGTGGCCGAAACTGTGCCCGAGATACCGGTCGCGATGCCGGTGCCCGTGATGAGCGCGATACCTCCGGCTGAAATTCCGGGTTGGAAGCTGGCTCCATTCAGGAATGCCAGGTTGCTCGGCCCCGCGAGCCGCGACGTGAGCGTGAACGACACGCTAAATCCGGCGGCAGTCGCCGTGACGGTGATCGAACCCGCTGCGCCGGCTGTGACCGTTGTTGAAGCCTGTCCGTTGCTATCGGTGGTGGTCGAAGGCGAACCGACAGAGGCCGATCCCGACGATACTGCAAATGTCACCGGAACGCCGCCGACCGCCTGATTCTGACCGTTGACCACCTGTACAACCAGCGACTGTCCGAATTGCGAGCCGACGACCGCTGTTTGGTTATCGCCGGAGATCTTCCGGATCCCGGACGCCGGCACATTTATCTTGATCGTAAATGTAGCGGTTCCAGTCCCCGCAGTGACGGTCACGCTCGCGCTGCCGCCCGTGTTGCCGGCGGTGGCCGTGGCCGACGCGAAGCCCGCGCTGTCTGTTGCCGAACTGACGTTGCTCAGCGTAACCGAGCCGGTGGGCGAGACGGCGAAGCGTACCGGCACGCCGGTCAGAGCCGTGCCGCCTGCGTCCTGGACCTGGACGCGAAGCGCGATCGGGAGTTGCTGTCCAACGTTCACGGTCTGGTTGTCGCCGTTGATCTTGACCACCTTCGCCGGCGCACCGGCCGTCACTGAAATGTTGTAGGTAAAGTCGTCACGATACCCCACTTCGGCGGTGATTTGCGCCACGCCGGGAGGACCGGTGAACACCAGATCGCACACAACCGTTCCCGTAGCGTCGCTCAGAACTCCAGCGCCAGTGTCGCCGGCGCAGGTAGCCCCGTCGGTTCCCGCGGGGTTGGGCAGAATGCGGAGGCTCACGTTGGGGATAGGCACACCCTGCGATGACGAGACCGTGGCCAAAATTGCGCCTTTTTGCGTCGAACCAGACGCTCCAGAGAACGTGGACCCTTGGAAGGGGCTGATGTTCACTGTAGGTGGCACGGGACGGGTCGAAGTGGTGTCGTAGGTCGTCAAATAGAACGTTACGGTGTTGGTATTGAGCCCTGTCGTCGGGTTCGTCGCCACAGCCGTGATTTGCGATTGGCCGTATCCCGAGCCGGGCTGAATATTGGTCGTCAGGAAATTCACCGCCGCCTGCCCGGTGTTATCGGTCGGGACGGTAATCGTGTTTCCTCCGGCCTGGCCCGGCAGCGACAGCGCACCCGGCTGCAGACCGGGAACGAGCGTATAAGTCACCTGGGCGTTCGCCAATGGGTTGCCATTCGTATCCAGAACCAGAACGGTCAACGGTGAGCCAAATCCCGGCACACCTGTATTGCGCTGCTCTCCCACCAACTGTCCCTGACCCGCGACGATGGAGACTGTACCCGCCAGCGTTCCGCCCGACGTGCTCGACCCGAGCGTGATATTGTAGTTCGCCGTTATGCCTCCCGCTGTCGCGGTAACGACTACGGCACCCGAGCCGGCGGCTGCCGTCACCGTTGTGAAGGCGAAACCGTCGTTGTTCGTCGTCGCATTGGCTTGCGAGAATGTCACGCTGGCATTATTCGCTGTGTACGCGACCGGGACGCCGGCTAATGGCCGCCCTTGTGCGTCCAGAACACGCGCGATGAGAGGGTTCGAAGTCGCTCCCGGCGCAATCGCCTGGTTCCCACCATAGGCGAGAATCGTTGCCACGGTTCCATTCGTGATCGCCGGCGCAACGTACGACAACGCGCCCGCTGGATTCGGCAAGGTCACTTGAGCAGTGGTCTGGTTCTGCCCCAGATCGTAGCGGGCCAGGCTGTTTCCGGACGCGATATAGACACGCTGGGGAATTGCCGTGATCCCGACTTCATTAGTCACTGCAACGGCCGAGATGTTGCCCGGGAATGCGCCGCTGAGTGGAACGGAAGTCATCAGGCTCCCGCTTAGTGTGACCAGATAGAGCGTGGATGTCGTGCCGGAGTATGCCAGGTATTGGGTATTGTCCAGCGTCCACACGCGATCCAAGGCTGTATTGAAGCTGGCGCCAAATCCCGAGAGAATTGGCCCGGGCGTACGGTTGGCAAGATCGATCGATAAAATAGCGGAGCCGGTGATCGGCGTTTGGTTGACGGCCAGTCCAAAGCGCCCGTCGGGAGTAAAAACAAGTTTGCCCGGATATGCATTAAACGAAAAACTGCCGTTCGTCGTGACGGCGAGGTGCGAGGGATCGATTTCCTCAATGAGATTCCTGGTGGAAACATAAAGCAGGCCATTCGGTGCCAGGGTCACGCCGCTCGCCTGCCCTTGAATAGTAAGATTCCCAATGTTCTGACCGCTTCCTGTATCGATCGCGCTCAGGATGCTGCCAATGTTGGTCGTTGTATTTAGGACGTACGCACGAGTACTGTCGAAGCTCACGGCGATATCGGTAGGAATGTAATTGGAAGTCAGGCCACCCTGAACAAGTTCGACATCCGTGCTGGTATCGAACACGTGCACGGTGCCGCCAGTCCCGCTCCCTGTGGCCACCGTGAGGACGATCAAGCGACGTCCATCCGGCGTGAGAATAGCACCCGTGGCCGGTTGTGTGAGGTTCGCCACGTTGTGGGCGTTGAAGAAACCCTTGTCGAGAGCGGTGATGGTGGCGTTACTTGTATTGGCGATGATATATGCCTTCGACAGATCGGGCAACGCGACCGTCAGGAAGGAGCCTGCACCGGCTGAGAGCGTCGAGGTTAACACCAGGGGATCCGCCCCAAACACGCTAACGTTCTGTCCGGTGGAAGAAGCTCCGGGTAGGGAGAATACATTCTGTGCTCGGACAATGGGTGTCAGCGCGGGGAAAAACAGGCACACGGATAGAAGGAACCTACGAAACATTAGACAACCTCTCTGAGATGACTGGACGCGGGAAACAACCGAAGGAACATCGTATCACACTGCGTGCAGTGCGGACCAAGCGCTTTCAGCGTTATGAGCAATAAAAAAGGGGAGGCCGAAGCCTCCCCTTTTTCCGGTTGCAAGCAACCCTTACGATTGGCGATTAATGGCCCTGAACTTCGCCAACTACGCCAGTCCGGTTGAGGCCGGATCCGCCATAGAAGTCAAGCTGGATGGCCAGATAGCCTTCGGCAAGCTTCTGAGCGCCGGCGTCGCTGATGAAGGCGAACGCATGGCACCACTGGAAGTTGGCCTGGGCAATGATGTAACCCTGGAAGCCCGGGGTCGCCGCAATGCCGTGGTCGCCGCCATTGGACAGAGTGAATACAAGCTCTGTGCCCGGCGCTACGACTGCGGTTGTTGTTTGAGCAGCAGGAGCCGCGCCACCACCGGCGGTGTTGCCGTAGTAGTTCAGCTTCACGTTACCCTGTTGCGTTGGCGTCCCGAATGGATCGAGCGAAGTGTTGGCGATCGCGATACCTGTATCGAAGCCTGCCTGGTTCGTCACGAACGGGAAGAGCAGGTTGCAAGAGCAGATGTTGACCGCGAACAGGTTGCGAGTCGGATACGGCTGGCAGAAGCGCGGAATCGGAGCGCTGGCGCTAGCAGTCTGTACCGTTGCCAGAGGCGCAAAGTTCACCTGAACGGTGGCTTGGCCGAGGCCCGGCAGATTGTTGGTGGTGTTGCTGATGAATGCCGGGTACACCGGTACGATCGCGTCTTCGATCGTGTTCGGGTTCGACAGTAGAACTTCGTACGTCACGCCCGCGGTGGTTCCGCTGACGCCCAATCCAGTGAAGGCCACGCCGCCAATAGTGGCGCTACCGGAGCCGCCGCCACCGACAAGAACTGCCACGCCAGTAACGGTGGTGGTGTTCTCGGCAACCAGCGGAATCACGGTTGGCACGAACAGACTTACGCCTGCCCCGATGCCAGCGAATTGGAAGGTGAGCTCGGTGCCTGTATCAGCAACGCCGACAGCTCCGTTGCCCGTACCGGTTCCGAGGATACCCGGAATGTTGGATACGAAGCCCGATTCTGAGTTATACGGGAAGCCCAGCACGTTCTGCAGCGATACCGGCGAATCCGGTACAGGAGCAGCCGGAGTTCCGGAGTACTGGCCGTAGTGACGCGGCTTGAATGCGCTACCGAAACCTTCTCGTGCGCGAATGCTGAGATTTCCAGTCTGTCCCGTGAACGAACCCAACAAGTTGCCATTGAGGTTGTTGCACTGCAGGAAGTTGCCTGTGCCATTCGCGATTGTGAGACCCGGCAGAATGAATGCGACGGTCTGGTTCGGGTTGTTGATCGAAACCTGCTGCGAACCGGTTACGGAAACAAATTCTACGATCTGCGTCGGAACCAGCGTGGAAGAAACACCGAGCTGGCAAGCATTACCACGGATGTTGGTGATGCGGATGACGCGAGTCGCCAAGGTGCCAGGAGCGTCGATCGGCACACCGTTCCAGGTGATGGCGTTCGCGGCGCTCTGGAAGCCCTGGAACACGTTATACCGGTTCAGCCCGACGGTCGAGCTGGTGGAGCCGTTATAGGGGCCATTGGCGCCAACGCCACCGCCCGTGCCCAGGATGTCGCAGCCGTTGCCGACGATCGGGCCAGCCTGGCAACCCAGTTGGGTGAGCGCAGTCGAGCCAACCGGCGGGTTGGGTGTCTGAGTTGTGGGAACCGGGCCACCGTTCGCCGCGCTCGGGAACGGCTCATCAATGGTCAGAATAGCTTCTGACAGGTTGTTGCTGCTATTGATGATGCGGCTGGTGATGTTGGTGTTCAAAAAGATCTGAACGTTCGACAACGGGATGGGTACGCCAACCTGTGTCGGGGAACCGCCCGTGCAGACGAGTGTCAAATCACCCATCAGCTCGGTCACGCCCTCCGCTCTAACGATCGGAGGAACGCCGCCGTTCGCATTGCATATGAACGACTGTACGATTTGCGCGTTTGCTGGCACTGCCGACAGCAGAAGCGCCACGACGGCAAACGCTAAAAGCCACTTGCGAAAATCTGCCATTTCCTTCTCCTTGTGAATATGTGAGTTTGAATTGATGGAAGTTCTCTTTCCAACCTGAGCCTCTAAGGTGCGTATCCTCGTAAAGATCATGCGTTCACTCAAAGCGTCCCTAGCAGGAGCCAGCGGTAAACTCCGCCTGCTTCCGCTCCGACCGCCTGACTGTAGTCACCATCTTCAGTTGGCTCAACTTGTCGACTTCTCTACTTTCTGTTCGTGCTCGCGGGATTCATGCTTCTCAAATGAATGCCGCCAAACCCTTTGGACGCAGTCAAATCATACATAACACCCAACACGAGTCAAGTCAAGTGTAAAGTGTTACTTGGGACCAAACTGAGCCCACTGGGTCCACACTTTGACCCAGTGTGTCATTACAACACGTCACGGCAGCGAAGTCAAAAATTTGGCGGCTGAACGAGCGGAATTCTCATTGAATGGCGATGGGAGTGATGCCATTGGTCGGATTCCTGCGCCGAATGGCGACGTCTGGACTCAGGCCCTCCGATTCTCACTTCCCGAGTCAGAATGTGCAGTGGATTACTATTGACACACTCAGTGTGGCAGGGTGACCTACATATTTAATTCACTTAAAAGTGTCTTCCAACGCCGCTTTTCCCCAGCCACGGTGAACTGCTTCGCCGACACCCGGCAGCGGCTGACCAACTCCCGGTAGAATCGCTTGTCGGCCTCCGCTTTCTGCAACAGAACCTGAAGCGCACGGGTGTCTCCCACCTCGAAGTAGCCGGGATAGTCCGCCGCGAGCAGACCGACTGACCCTGGAATTCGCGAGGCCAGCACGGGGGTTCCATCGACCAACGCTTCCGAGATCACGTTCGCCCCTCCCTCCAGTTTCGAACTCAGGACGAGAAGATGACTCGAAGCGATGAGCCGGCGGACTCGGGCTTGGGATATCGCTCCCAGCCAGCGATACCGGTGGTTATGCAATTGCTCGGCTTGCGCACGTCTCGCCATGGACTTGTTCATGGCGGCGCCGGCGTGCACGACCTCGATGCGCGAGGGGCCGGGCACGCGGCGCACCGCCATCGCGGTTCGAAAGGGGTCTTTTACCGGGCGCAAGTGCCCAATCACGCAGACCCGGAAATGTTTGGGACGGTTCGGCGCGGGTTTCGTGGGGCTGGCCGACTGGTAAATGACCCGAACCTTGTGGCGCAGTCCGGGGGCGAGTTCGAAGGCGGCCAGCGGTTGGAGGCTGATGATTCGCCAGGCCAGGGCCAAGGCTTGTTGCGCGCGGCGGGATCGATGGATGTCGCGGTAAACATCGGTCCCGGTGAGGGCGACGATCAGGGGCCGATCGGGAAAGAGCGCGGCAAACTTCAGGGCGGAGGGCGCGCTGCGCTTCGCGTGCAGGGCAACCAGCGCGTCGCAACGTTCGTTGGCCCAGGCCTCCAGGATTACCGCCTGGTGCCCTAGATTACGCAGGATGCGGGCCCAGCGGAGCGCCGTGATCCGGTTCCCGAACAGCGTACCCGACCGGGCGGGAGTCACGATTCAGATGCGCACTTTGGTAGTGTACTCGATATGGAAGAGCTGTCTTCATCCGAGCTTCGGGCCATGCTGTGTGACGCCCGCAACCGGACGATGGAACTGGTGGCGGACCTCACCGACGAACAGATGGCGGTGCCGGAGCTGGACATCATCAATCCGCCGGTCTGGGAGATGGGTCACGTCGCGTGGTTCTGGGAGAGGTGGGCTCTGCGGCATCTGCGGGGTATTGCGTCGATTCATCCGCACGCGGATGAATTCTGGGATTCTGCGGCCGTATCGCACCATGCACGGTGGGAGCTGCCGCTGCCATCGCGGGCTCAAACAGTGCAGTACATGCGGGAAGTGGCCGATCGGGCGCTGGAGAGGCTGCCGGACGGCGAAATCTCGGACGACGAAGCCTATTTCTATTGGCTGCCCGCGATGCACGAGGACATGCATGCCGAGGCGTTCGCTTATACGCGGCAGACGCTGGGTTTTCCACCGCCGCCTTCTTGGCGCGAAGGCGGGGAGGTCGCGCGCGGTGCCGCGGCCGGAGACGTGGAAGTCGAAGGCGGCAGTTACCTGATTGGCGCACGGCCTGGGGAACGGTTGGTTTTCGACAACGAGAAGTGGGCGCACGAGGTACAGGTCGCGCCGTTCGCAATCGCGCGGTGTGCGGTAACGAATGCGGAGTTCACGGCTTTTGTGAATGACCGCGGGTATGAGCGGCGGGAATGGTGGAGCGACGAGGGTTGGTCATGGCGCGAGCGGGAGGGCGCTCGACATCCGGTGTACTGGATTCATCAGGACAACGGGGCATGGTTCCATCGATTTTATGATCGGCTGAGGCCGCTCCCGCTGGAGCAGCCGGTCATTCACGTGAACTGGTACGAGGCCGACGCGTATTGCCGCTGGGCGGGCCGGCGGTTGCCGACCGAGGCCGAATGGGAGCTTGCCGCGGCGGGCGCAACGAAAGCTGCGCGGTTGGACGCCGCCGCGCTCGGTTGTGCCCCGGTGGACGCCTATTCGGCCGGAGACAGCCAGCATGGGTGCCGGCAGATGATCGGCAACGTCTGGGAATGGACGGCTACCGATTTCCTGCCATATCCCGGTTTCGTTATTGATCCCTACAAGGAATATTCGCAGCCGTGGTTCGGCAGCGATCGCAAGGTGCTGCGGGGCGGATGCTGGGTGACGCGGTCGCGCTTGATCCGGAGGACGTGGCGGAATTATTTTACGAAGGAACGGCGCGATGTCTTTGCCGGTTTTCGGACGTGCCGGTGATGCGGCTTGTAGATTGCCAGCCACTGTTTTGGGGACTGTGGAAGGGTGAAGCGGGTACTCCGCCTGTCGCCATGCATCGCCAGCTTCTGGGTGAGAACCGCTGCAACGCAGCCACATTCGTGGACGAACCCTTCCATACCAAGGGTTGTTAACTCGCGGCAGGCTGCCAGCCTGCATTTACTCGATGTAGTCGTAAGCGACGAGGGTCAGGAATTCGGAGAAATCCGCGCTGGTCATCATCTGGCGGAAGAGCTTTGCCGCCTGCTCCAGTTCCTCCGACCGTTTCGGCGCCGTCGCGAGTTGTTCGTCAACCGCCTGGTTCACCATGTCCGCGGTCACAGTTCGGCCATCCTCGAGCCGGGCCCCGAACTTTACCCACTGCCACACCTGCGCGCGGCAGATCTCGGCCGTCGCCGCGTCTTCCATGAGATTGTAAATCGGCACGCAGCCGACGCCGCGCAACCACGCCTCGACATACTGCAGCCCCACGTCGATGTTCCAGCGCAGGCCGGCTTCGGTAATAGACCCATCCGGCGGCGTCAGCAGGTCCTTCGCCGTCACGTGTACGTCTTCGCGCTTGCGCGAGATCTGATTCGGCTCCTTCATGTGCTCGTCGAAAACCGCCTTGGCAATCGGCACCAGACCCGGGTGCGCGACCCAGGTTCCGTCGTGCCCGGCACGCACCTCGCGGAGCTTGTCCTGGCGCACCTTTTCCAGCGCCTGGTCGTTTGCCACAGGATCGTTCTTAATGGGCACCTGGGCCGCCATGCCGCCCATGGCATGGATTCCTCGCCGGTGGCACGTCTGAATTAGCAGATCGACGTAGGATTTCAGGAAATGCCGCTCCATGGTGACTTCGGCCCGGTTCGGCAGCATGAAGTTCGGGTGATTGCGGAATTTCTTGATGAAGCTGAAGATGTAGTCCCAGCGGCCGCAGTTCAGGCCCGCGGAGTGGTCGCGCAGCTCCCAGAGAATCTCGTTCATTTCGAACGTCGCGAGGATTGTTTCGATGAGAACCGTCGCCCGGATGGTCCCGCGGGGAACGCCGAGCGTGTCCTGGGCGAAGTTGAAGACGTCGTTCCACAGGCGCGCTTCGAGATGGCTCTCCAGTTTCGGAAGATAGAAATACGGCGCAGAGCCATTCTTCAACGTCTGCTCGACGTTGTGGAAGAAGAACAGGCCGAAGTCGAAGAGCGAACCGGAGATCGGCTTGCCGCCGAGCAACGCGTGTTTCTCGTTCAAGTGCCAGCCTCGCGGGCGCACCAGCAGTGTGGCAGTCTTGTCGTTCAGCTTGTAGGCCTTGCCTTCAGGGCTGGTGTATTCGATGGCGCGCCGGAGCGCATCGCGGACGTTGATCTGACCATCTACATTATTCGACCAGCTCGGTGAATTGGCGTCCTCAAAATCTGCCATGAACACGTTGGCTCCGGAATTGAGGGCATTGATGACCATTTTGCGATCGACCGGCCCCGTGATCTCGACGCGGCGATCGGTAAGGTCCTGCGGGATCGGCGCCACGGCCCATTCGCTCTCGCGGATCTTCGCGGTCTCCGGAAGAAAATCGGGCAACTGGCCGGCGTCGATAGCGGACTGACGCTCACGGCGTCGTGCCAGGAGCTCCTGGCGGCGTTCTTCGAATTGGGATGCCAGGCGGGCGACAAACCGGCGTGCTTCCCTCGTGAGGATTTCAGATTGCGCCGGGCTCACGGGCGCGGTGATTTCGAGATCAGGTTCTTGAACCTGGGGACTACTCGACATTGTGGGATTAACCTCTTATTCCGGAAGTCGCCATCATTTCGAGGCGATTGCTTTTCTTTTTCGGCAACGGCATTCGCATCAGACCGATTGCCATGCAGGCGGAGCAAAACGCCAGGACGGCGCTCCCGTAGAAGACCGCGCTCCAGGACCCAGTCCTTTCGAAAATCAGTGCGGCGACACCGCCGCCGACGATCGACGCGACTCCCTTGGTGCTGTACATGAAGCCGTAATTGGAGCTGACGTTACGGGACCCGAAGAAGTCAGCCACGGCCGGGGGGAACAGGGCATAAACTTCGCCCCAACTAAAGAAGACTAGCGCCAGGCATACGATAAACGCCGTGTCCGATGTGCGGCCGAGCAACATGACGTTCGCGAGGCATGCGGATTGGATAAAAAACGCGATGACCATGGTGCGCTCGCGGCCGAGGTGGTCGGAAACCCAGCCCCAGAAGAGCCGCGACACACCATTTGCGATGGGGTTCAGCGTCAGGGCGAATGTGAGAGCCGGCGCTCCTATTTTGAGGCTGTCCGCGAGCGGCGCGACCTGCGCCGTCACCATGAGCCCGCCGATGCCCATCATGAGCATCATCAGGTACAGCACGTAGAAATGCGGCGTTCGCAGCATCTCGATGGAATTGAAATGCTCCTCGTGGCTGCGGACCTTCACTTTCGCGGCGACTTTTTTCGGCGCAATCTGAATGGTTGCCGGATTCTTAAGGAACTGCGCCGCGCAGACGATCAGCAGGCCCTGTGCCATGCCCGTGTACAGGAATGCGGCACGATAATCCGAGACTTTTAATATGTGGGCGATCACTGGTATGAAGAGCGCGGTGCCCGATCCAAACGCCGCTGTGATCAGCCCTGCCGCGAGTCCTCGTTTATCGGGAAACCACTTCAGGCCGACGCCGACGGAGCCGCAATAGACGAGGGCCGCGCCGACGCCCGCCATGGTGTAGAAGAAGTAGAGTTCCGGCAGGCTGTTGATGCGTCCCAGCATGGCCCATCCGCTGCCGCAGAGCAGCCCCGCGATACTGACGAACATGCGCGGACCGAGTTTGTCGATGAGCCATCCCGAACAGGGCATGAACCAGGTTTCGGCGGCGATGAAGAACGTGAACGCCCACTGGACGTCGGAAAGCTTCCAGTGGTGCGCCGCGATCATCGGCTTGACGAACAGGGTCCAAGCGTATTGCAGATTGGCGATCATGATCATCGCGACGACAGCCGCCGCCAATCGAAACCACCGATTCACGTGTTACCTCCTGATAGCATTTCAGATTCGGATTGTATTGCAGGTCTTGTGAGGCAGGTTGTCAGCGGTATAACACAGCCTCTGATTCTTCGCGTCCCTCGAAAATTCGGAGGCTGTGGAAGGTTGGAGCCGGCATTCAGCCTGCCTTTGGACCTCACCAGGAAATGACAGGCGAAAACGCTTGTCCCACCTTTTCCAACATGAGCGTTACCGGTGGTTGTGGCTATGCTGCCTGGTCGTGCAGGCGGTTTCGCGCGCTTTTGGAGCTCGCCGAGAACGGGTAGGCGAAACCGCCTGCACCACCTTGCCTCCATCCACTTTTGTGGACCGGCGGTCCATGACGACAGTCTGAAGGCCCGCTCCACCCTTCCACGGCCGGCTCCACGTGGCGTTTTCGGCTGCCCGGCTCGGAGAAAACTGAGTGGCATCGTGCTTCAGCCTGCGATTCTGGCCCCTAATAGCCTCGTACAAGCATATACAGTTCTGGTATGAGGCATGGGAATCCCCAGACGATCTCCCAGTTCCACCACAGCGCCGACCACAGCCTCCAATTCCATGGGACGACCCGCTTCCAGGTCCTGTAACATCGAAGTTTTGTGTTCGCCGACCTTTTCGGCGCCGGCGATCCGCTGATCGATGGAAATCGGCATTCCGATTTCGAGACGCGCAGCGACGGACTCCACCTCAGTCATGATGCTGCGGACGATTTCACGCACTTCAGAATCGCGCGCCATCTGGCCGAGCGTGGCGCGCGTCAAGGCGCTAATGGGATTGAATGCCACGTTGCCCAGAATCTTGACCCAGATTTCGGTTCGTATCTTCTGTGTCACGGGGCAGCGAATTCCCGATTTGATCATGGCGTCAGCGATTGCCTTGGCACGCTCAGAGCGCGTGCCGTCGGGCTCGCCGAGGGACAGCCGGTTGCCTTCGACGTGCCGGATGACGCCCGGCTCCGCAATCTCCGTCGCGAAGTAGGCGATTGACGCCAGGACGCGACCTGCGGGAATTGCCGCGGCGATCGCGCCGCCGGGGTCGACACGCTCCAGGTGAAGATCGGGAAAATACCACCACGGAATGCCGTTCTGGGTGCTTACCACCGTGGTGTCCTCACCGATCAGCGGATGAAGTTGGGGCGCAAGCTGCGTCAATCCGTGCGCTTTCACGCCCAGGATGATGACGTCGACCGGGCCTGCTTCCTCCAGGCTGCCGATGACGCGGGGGTGCACTTCGAACGAGCCATCCTCAGCGATGACTTTCAACCCGCGTTCCTGCATCGCGCGCAGGTGTGGTCCGCGCGCGAATAGTGTGACGTCCTGGCCTGCCTGCGCCATGCGGGCGCCAATATAGCCCCCTATAGCGCCGGCTCCGGCGATGAGGAATTTCATTCGCCGCCGGTCAAAGCCTTAGCCACTGCGCCGCGCTGAATTTTGCCGGTTGCGGTGCGTGGAATGGTCTCAACCACGAAGAGTTTCTTGGGGACTTTGAAGTCGGCGAGGCGTTCTTTGCAATAAGCGACAATGGCCGACTCCGGCTGCGGTTCTCGCAACACCACCGCGGCGGCGACTTCTTCGCCCCAGGTTGGATGGGGAATGCCGAATGCGACCGCCTCAGCAACGGCGGGGTGCGTCAGTAGAACCTCATCAATCTCCCGCGGCCCGATCTTCTCGCCGCCGCGATTGATCAGCTCCTTGATACGGCCGGTCAGCGTGAGATAGCCTTCGGAATCGAGCACGCCCTGGTCGCCGGTTCGGAACCAGCCATTAGTGAAAGACTTCGCGTTGGCTTCGGGGTTGTTTTCGTAACCCGAGACGACATTGGGGCCTTGAATGACGACTTCGCCGCGGTCGCCCTGAGGCAGAAGATTACCGGCATCGTCCATGATCCCGATGTTCACGCCGGTTCCAGGCCCGACGGAACCGGGCTTACGAGCGGCGGGCGGCGTAGGATTCGAGGCCATCTGGTGCGAGGCTTCCGTCATTCCGTAAGCTTCCAACACCGGCACGCCGAAAAGGCTCTCCATCTTCGCCATCATTTCGGGAGGCAGCGCCGCGCTGCATGAACGGATAAAGCGCAGTCCTTCGCTGCCGGCGGGACGCTCGGTTGCGCGAGAGAGCAGAATGTTGTGAATCGTGGGAACAGCGGAATACCAGGTCGCGCCCGAATCGCGGACGGTGCGCCAGAACGACAGGGGATTGAACTTGTTGGGGACGGCCACCGTGCCGCCGGACCGCAGGGTCGAAAGCGTTGACGCAACCAGCCCGTGCACGTGGAACAGGGGCATCACACAAAGCGCGACATCCTGCGGCGTGAGGCCGTAGTGGGCCACGATGTTCGCAGTCGACGCCGTGATGTTGCCGTGCTTGATCGGCACGCGCTTGGGCCGTCCGGTGCTTCCGCTGGTATGCAACACGAGCGCCACATCGTCGCCCGAGGGAGCCTCGGCGGTTTTTCCACCCGGCGCGCCCGCGATGCGAACGAATCCGGCGCTATCCATTTCGAGGCTGTAGACGGGAACGCCACGTGTAGCAGCCGCTTTGCGCGCCGCCTCCGCGCCCTCCGGCGGACAGAGCAACACTTTGGCGGCGGTGTCCTCGAGATAGAAGCTGAACTCATCCTCGCGATATCCCGGATTCAACGGGGCGGCGGTACCGGCGATGGAAGCCGCCAGGAAACTGACCACCGCCGGCAGGCCGTTCGGCAATACCGTGGCGACTCGATCGCCTCGTCCGACGCCCAGCGAGGCGAGTGCATCCGCCATCTCCGCTACCTGCTCGCGCAGGGTTTGATACGTGATGCGAATCCCGGAGTCAGTCAGAAGAAAAGCCGTGCTCGCGGGCGGTGCGCCTTCGATGAGCGCAAGAAGCGTGCTGGGTTGAGACATAAATACAGTATTGCCGGAATGCCCCAGCCGAATCCAGGCGACGCCGGTTACTCGTCCTTGATGATCTTGCTCAGGTGGCGCATCCGGGATTTAAGCTCGCTCGACGCCTCGGCGACCATCGAGGTGTCCGGGATGACGTGCGGAGTGAAGAAGATGATCAGCTCGGTGCGGTCTTTGGAGTACGTCCGGTTGCCAAAGGCAGCGCCAAGCCAGGGTATCCGGTTCAACAGTGGAATGCCACTGGTTGCGAGCGTCGTGTGTTCGTCGATGATTCCGCCGATCGCGATGGTGTCGCCATCCTGAACGGTAACCTGCGTCTGGACCGACTTCTTGTCAAACGAGGGCGACTGAATGTTGCTCGTGGTGGTGGCAGCGGGCGCGCTGACCTCCTCGTCAAGAATCAGCGTGACCACGCCGCTCGGGTTGACCTGCGCGACAAACGAGAGAGTGGTACCCGTGTTCCGGCTGCTGACGCTGTTCGCAAAAACGGAACTGCCGCTCTGCTGAACACCGCCAACGACTGCGCTCGCGGTCAGTGTCGGAACTTCCTCGCCTACGTTGATCGACGCGGGAATGCTATCGGTGGCGATAACACTGGGAGCGGAAATCACCTTGGCTTTCGATTGCGACTCAGCCAGGCTTATCGCCGAAAGGAGTTCCTTCGTCCGCGACACCATGAACCCATCCGCCAGCCCGATTCCCGTGGCTCCATCGAAGTTGAAGCCGAAGTGAGGCGACGAGCCGGCCTTGGCGTCCTGCAGGACGGCGGTCAGACCCGAGGCGAAAGAACCGGTAAGTTCAACGGAGTAAATCTTGGCGTCGACCAGCACCTGGCGCGGAGGAATATCCATCTCCTTCAGCAGCTTCAGAATAGATTCGTACTGCTGGGGCGTGGCCTGGATCATTAGCGAATTGTTGAATTGATTGGGAACGATCCGGGGGGCATTGGCGCCTCCGAATCCGGAGTTGCTATTGCCGAGGTATTGACCGGTCAGATCAGCGCCGGTAGGGGGCGCGCCGGTCGCCGTGTTGGCGCCAGCGCTGGGTTGCGCCGCATTGGGCGCCGTCTGAGCGCCGGGTGGCGGATATCCGTAGCCGCCGCCGTAGGGGGCGCCGTACCCTCCCCCGTAGGGCATGCCGCCTCCGCCACCATAGCCGCCGTAGCCCATTCCTCCGTAGCCACCGCCGAACCCTCCGCCACCAAATCCACCACCTCCAAATCCGCCACCTCCGAATCCTCCGCCTCCGAAACCGCCGCCTCCAAATCCGCCACCGCCAAAGCCGGAGCCATAACCGCTAATTCCGCCGCCGGCGCCCATGCACGAATACCCGTAACCCGGCTGGAAGAGCTGCATGATTCCGCAGGCCAGCATGCTGGCATTACCGTATTTCACGCGATAGACGAAGAGATCGACGGCGCCCGCGGTGATTTTGGGTTTCACATCGAGCGTCGCCAACCACTTCTCGACTTCGGTGAACGCGCCCGCGTTCGCGGCGATGGCAATGATCGAGTTGATGCGGTCGATCCCTATAAACTTGAGCGGAGAGTTCTTCTCGTTCAGGGAAATCGATTTAACGACCGACTCCAACTCCTTCACCAGGTCGGTCGGCTTGCCGTTCTTCACCTCGAAAACCCGCACACGCTTGCTCGCCATTTCGTCGTTGTCGAACAGGGAGATCAGCTCCATAGTCCGGCGCATATTGCGATGGCTGTCGAGGATGAGCAACAGATTCGCGGGCGCGTACGTATACATGCGCGCGTTCTCGCCGATGAATTCGTTGAGAAGCTTCGCCAGATCGTCGGCGATCACGTACTTCAGGAACACGAGATTCAGCATGGTCCGGTCGTCTTCCGGAATATCCGTGGGCTTCGTCACGTTCTCGGGCGGAATCGGCAAGTGCTGCACCAGGTCGAGCGGGACGATGCGATACAGGTCGCCTTGCTTCACCATTCCGAACCCATTGATGCGCAGAATCGCCTCGAGCAGCGAACGGGTGTCGATGTCCTTGATCTCACCGTAGGTGTTTAGAATCACGCCGCCGCGAACCTTGGGATCGAGGATGTAGTTGAGATGGAGCTGGCGCGCCAGCATATCGATGACCTGCGTCAGATTCGCGTTGTTGAGGGTCAAACCACCATAAACGGTCGGCGGTCCGGCCGGCGGCGCGGCTTGCGGGTTCGGGACGGCTCCGGGAACCTGCGGATTCTGCTGCGGTGGCTGCGGCTGCTGCGGGGTCTCCGGCGGCATCGGGCGGGGAAACATCCCCGGGGGGATTGGCGTTTGCGCCGACAGGGCGACGGCGAGCAGCACAAGAACAGCGGCCCAGCGCCAGCGAAATAGATTCACTTATTTCTTCTCCGGGGATTCAGGAGCGACGAGGGCTTTCTCATCGGGCGTCAGCTCAGTTTTCTTCTTGGTCCAGACGTTGGAACCAAAAGGCGTCTTGCGCTCGAAGCGAACCGAGTCGCCCAGGTCTGTTGCTACCGGAGGATTCTTATCCGTGGTTTCCGCCGCCGGCTGCACGTCGTCGGCGGAGTACTTGCTCAACCCGAACGGGGTTTGCCGATAGATCCACTTCTTCCCCTGCGCGTCCGTGTAACTGTATGTGTGAGGCGCGGTTAGTTTTGCGCCTTCCGGCAACGCATCGCCGGCTATTCCCATCACCCCGACAAAAAGCGAAACAGCAATAAACCTCTTCATTTAAACTCTCCTAGTTTTTGCGGCTGAAATTCGTTACTGCACTGCTTCCCAATGGCACGAACTGCCAAACGGAGTCTGCCCGGTGACTTTTTTGTACCCGTTCACCACTGCTCCCGTGGCGGACGTATCGCCGGGGTTGCACGCCCGGAAACCCCCGCCCGTATCGGCGCCCGGGCCGTTGGTGGCCTCGCTCGAAAGACTCTTCGGTTTTGCGGCCTGAGCAGGCGCCGCCGTTTGTTGCGGCGGCGGATTGTCAGCCACAAGCGGCGTCTGGTCCATGATTTCGTCCAGTCGCTTATGAATCTCTTTGCCTTCCCATTCGAAAACGACCGACTTGTTGTCGATCGCCGCAATTTTGAAGGGACCGATCGTCTCGCCCGGATGATAGCCCTTCTGATCGGCGCTGCCGTGTTCACTCAGCACGATGGTGGGCGGTTCGCCGTTCCAAAGCATCACGCCGTGTGCCGACGGCAGCGGGGGAACCGGTTTTTCGGCCGGCGGCGGCGCGGGAGGATCGGGAATCGGAATCGCATTGCGATCCTTCGAGAACAGGTTTTTCGCGGCGATATCCGCGTATTCCAGTCCGGCGATCGGCGGCACCTTGGCCAGCGGTGGAACCGGACGCGGCGGCGCCGGCTTAATCCTGGCCGTTTCCACCACTTGCTCCTTGTGCGTTTCGGTAGTCCATTCCCTTCGCAGGTACACAAACGCCAGGGCAACCAGCACAACAATAGCCGCATTGGCCAACATCAGGTTGCGCTTCAAAACGCGATGCCCCCCTTCTTCTCGGGAATCAGCTTGCGCGGGACAATCGCTGCAATGGTCAGGCGTACCGGCATGCTCTTCTGCTTCATGTTGGCCAACCCGAAACGAATGTCCTCGGTCGATAGCAGCTCGGGCTGAGCGCTTAAAAACGAAATGAAATTCACCAGTTGATCGGTGCGGCAATCGACCGTGATGGACACGGCGACTTCGCCATAGGCATCGCCGAACGATTTCGGCTGGCTCAGTTCCACCTGGCGCACTTCAAGCGGCGGCGCCTGGTTCTGCGCCACGGTTCGGACGATCTGAAGCAGTCGCGCCTGCGCCTGGGCAGCCGTATCGGCCAGAATCATCCCCTTCTCGCGTTCGGCCAGCTCGTGCGACACCTGCTTGTAAATTTCTTCCTTTGCAGGCACGGTGGCTGCGGTTTGCCGTAGCTTGTCGAGGCGCTTCTCCACCTGGTCGGGCGATTCGACCGGGGCGACCACTTTGACCGAGCTGCTCGATGGGCTCGTGCCGATCCAAATAATTAGGGCGAGCGCGACGGCTCCCCCGAGTGCCATGAGTGCGCGGCGGTCGCGCTCGCCGATCGTCACGGCGTCACTCCTTCGCGGGCTGCCTTAATACTGAAGGATTCGCCCCCAATGGTGCGGGTCATGGGCATCGTGAACTCGGAATGCTTGAACTGCTTCGTACCGTCGAGCACCTTGAGGAGCGACGCGGCCTGGTCGGTCTCACCACCGATCTGGAGGCTGGTGCGGCTTAGCTGCAGGTTGCCCAGCCAGGTTGGCGGCCCGAGCACCCGGCTGAGCTCGTTCAGGGCGTCCATATCTTCCTTGGAGCGCAGCCGGAAATTGTCGAGGGTCTGAGCCCGATTGCGCGCGATGGCAATTTCACGGTCGAGTTCCGCCGCACGGCGGGCTCGCGGCTCCACTTGCTTGATCTCCCGCTCCATGGTGTCGATGTAGCGGCGGTTTCCGTAGGCCCCGAACGCCGCCACGGCTCCCAGAGCGAGCAGCAGGATGCTGGCTAAAGCAATGGTCGGAACGTACATCCAACGCGACCGGACCGCGCGCTCGGTTTCAGGAAGCAGGTTGACCGGCAGCGCCAGCCACGGGCAGGCGCCTACCAGCGAGGTCGCATACGGAAGGGCCGCACGCGACGAATCATCCACAGGGGCGGCAACCGGCTTCGGCAGGATGGACTCGAAAGGGGACGATTCCAGTTCGGGCGGCAGACGAAGCTCCGATAGCGCCAGTGCGACGGCGCGCTCCTCGGGCATATCCAAGCGCGCCGAGAACAGCGGATGCGACGTGCTCTCGCCGTAAACCTCGAAGCCTTCTCCATCCTCGGTTCGATCCGTGGCAATGAAACCGTCCGAAGCGGCGAGGCCGTAAAGCCGCAGGGCCGAATGCATGACGGCAGCGGAGAATGTAAAGCTCGAAACCTTGATGCCCGCTTCCCGCAATAGCGACAGGTACTTCTCCAGAACGCTGCGTCGCGTGATACCGACCATCACCTGCGGCGTCTTGCCGATGCGCGCCCAGGCATGCTGAGCCTCTTCCTCGGCATAGGGGTGCATCGCGTCGACCTGGTAGTTCAGCGCCGCCGCGATGTCGCGGTCGGCCACGCCCGGCATGGGGACCTGCCGCACGATCACATCTTCGCGAGGCAGGAGAACCGTCGCGGTCAGGTGGCTGACGCCGAGCTTTTCCAGAAAGCTCGCATACCTGCTGCCCCAGTCCCCTGCGGGGTGTTCGCGAAACTTCGGGACCGTACAGTAGCCGATAATCCGCACTCCGCCGGGACGAACCCTGGCGACGGTAACTTTAAGATCCTCGCGACCTATTTCGATGCCAACGCCCGTTCCAAAGGCGAGCCATTTCCTGAGATTGCTTACGGCCGTCATTGTGTCATAAAAGCGTTGTCGTACCAGCGCATTACGTGAAAGGGTGGATTGTAGTTCGGGCCAATGATGGCGACCAGCGCGGACACCGACCGTCGCAGGTCGGAGAGCGTACCGTTGGGGGTTCGTGCGGAAGCCGTCGCCCGGAACGTGAAGAAGAGCCCGCTTCCGATGCCGAGACGGCTCACGGCGGGACTTTGCGTGAACTGCTTGATCTGATCGAGCGTCCGAATCGGCCCCAGGCGGCGCAAAGCCACGATGTTCGCTACCGTGTCGGGCGGAACACCGAGCGCGTACATGACCGCGGGCTGTACTGTATTGACGTCAAACGGGCCAGCCGGGCCATACACGGTGACGCAATCCTTCAGGCCGATGCGGGGAATCATGCGCCCCTCCGCATCCTTGTCGTAATGGCCATAGAAGATTTCCGGCGTCATACCCTCAACCAGCAATAATTCCTCGATCTCTTCAAAAGACGTGTGACGGGCGCGAAAAGACGGAGTCAGCGAGAGATAGTACTCGTCGAACTGGGAAAACGAGCCGCCGGGGGTAGGGGCGCGCCAGTCCAGTATCCCATTCATAATCAACGAGGCGCGCTCGGGGGGCACGCTCAGCGCCGCGAGCAGGCTCATCAGCTCTTCGGGACGGGCGGAGTTGATGTTGAGCTTCGAGGTCTCGGGGATGACTTCGACTTCGGCATGGCCCTCCGGGAATTCGTAGCGGATCAGGGGCATGGGGGGTTGATAGTAAAGCGCCGTCCCGTCCGGCGCGTGGTAGGACTGTCCCCATTCCATCCAGAGCATGGCGCGGTCGATGGCGCCCGAGGCGATGTAGTAGGTTTTGAGGGCGTCGACTTCGGTGGAGGTGCGCTCGGTCTCGCTGCGGACGTGGGTGGCCACGGAGAATGCAATAGCCGAAAGGGCTGCCGTGAGCCAGAGGACCATGAGGAGAGCTCCGCCATGCTGAGCGGAAGGGTGGCGGTTTCGCCTGCCTTTCGGACGGTTCAACGGAACGGGCTGGCGAATCCGCCTGCGCCACCTTGAACTAAATCCCATAATTCCCCAGCGGATCGCGTGTGATACGCACCGGTATGGTTAGAGTCAGCGGCTGAATTGCGCCCGCATCCGGATGGAGCGGAGACATCTCAAATCGAATCGCGTTCGGCAGGACTGGCTTAATCCAATGCACAAACCACAATGCCGGCAGCTGACGCTCCGAAGGGGGCTTCGGGACAACCCAGCTGTAGCTGAACCGGCAATATGCGAGCTTGTCGGCCAGGACGAACGACGACGGACCGACTTCGATGGGCACGAACCGCGGCGCAATCTCACCGGTCTCTTCCCGCTCCATGCCGCTGCAAAACTGGCCTGCGCCTTTCGGGCCGGTGTAGAGACGTTCATTAACGATGAGCCGGACGCCTTCGCCGTCCTCGCCGGGAATCACCTGGTATTCGAGCAGGGTCGGCATGCCGCGGAAGGCCTCGTGGAGCGAGTAGGCGGTGACGAATCGCATCGACGTTGGGTCGCCTTGGAAGAAAGAGATCTTCGCCGGAGGAGCGTCGGCGGTGGGTATGCATTCCGCCTTCACCGGCATGATGTCGGCAACCTGGGACTCGAGGATGTGCTCGATGCTCGAGACGCGGCGGTTCTGAGTGAAATGGGCGCGCGACCGGTCCATGGCAGTCAGCCCGGCGTTCATGGCGTAGAGAATGCCCACAGCGAGAAGGCTGACCAGGGTAACCGCAATCAGAAGCTCGATCAGGGTCACACCTCGCTCAGAATTCAGGTTATAAACCTGTCGCGATGGACCCGGTGGCGCAGGCGGTTTCGCCCGCGCATTCACGGTTAGGTTTGAAAAGGTGGGGCTGGCGGTTTCGCCTTTCCTTTCCCGGTGAAGTCCAAAGGCAGGCTGAATGCCTGCTCCACCCTTCCATATCCTCCAAAACGTCGCAGAAAGCGAAGAGTTGGGCTTCATGGATTCGCCACCTGCGCCGGCTTCAGGAATCCACGCCGAAAACCACTTAATGAGAACGTCTTGCGCTGGTCTCGGTCCATCCACCAGATCTCCAGCCGCACCCGCTCCAGCATTGGGGTATACGGCCCCGCTTTCGGCGGTACCTCAAACGGCTCGATCACCGCGCGCCAGCCGCATTGCACGTTCCCAGTGAGCGACGGGTCCCAGACGCCCTCGATGGGCGTCATCAGCGGCGCTTCCTTCGCGAGCAGCAGTTCGTCCATTTTCTGCCGGGCCAGAAGGGTCGCCCGGTCGTAAGCCGTCAGGCGCGCCGCGTTGTGCATCGAAGTTGAAAGCGTGGAGAGCAGGCCAGTGACCGCGATCGCCATGATCAGCGTCGCGACCAGCACTTCCAGCAGCGTGAATCCACGGTTGCGCATTATTTTTCCACCTGCGGCACGCCGGTCATCGGGTCAACTCTCACGATCCGCTGCGTCCCCCTGCGGTTGAGCAGCGCCACGCCAATGCTGGGCACCGTGCCGCCCGGATAAAGGAAAAACGTGCGCGGCGCGTCGGGATCGGCATTCGGTTGCGGCGGCAGGATCTCGGCGATTGTGATCCCATCGGGCAGGTCCAGGCGTTTTGCAAACGAACCGTCGACAGAGCGCAGCGCCAGTGCCCGCTCGGCTTTGCTGATGGTCACCTCGATGGTCTGCTGACGCCGCTCGGCGCGATTCAAACCAGTGTCGAGAATCGTAACCACGTCGTTGACCGCGGTATTGAGGCGCAACGACTCGAGCCCCGACGAAACGGTGGGAAACGTAATACCCGCGAGAATGCTGATAAGCACAATCACCACGAGCATCTCGATGAGGGTGACGCCGTGGTTTCGCGCCCTACTTCGATTTCCAGCTAACAATGTCGGCATTGTAAGAATCGCCGCCCGGTTGTCCGTCCTGGCCGTACGAGATCAGGTCTGGTTCATCTCCGTGATCGCCGGGAAACTTGTAAACATACGCGTGGCCCCAGGGGTCGGTCGGAATTTCCTGCGGGAGATACGGACCGGACCACTGGTTCACACCTTCCGGCCTCACCCGAAGCGCCTGTAGGCCCTGCTCGGTCGTAGGATAGAGTCCGGTATCGAGCTTGTAGGCGCCCAGGGCCGTCATAAACGAGTTGATTTGCGCGTGCGCCTGCGTTACACGCGCCGCATCGGCCTTGTGCATCATGCGCGGCGCCACCAGCGCCGCAAACAGCGCGATGATCGTCACCACGACGAGCATCTCGATCAAAGTCACACCAGCTTGCGTTGCTCTTCGCCTTCGCATATTCTCTCCTTGCCTAAAGGGCAACATCGTTAATACTCGTGATCGCCAGCAGCATGCTCAAAATAAGCGCGCCGACGACGATCCCCATCACCAGAATCACCAACGGTTCAAACAGGGCGGTAAAGCGCTTGATCGCGGTCTTGGTATCGTTCTCGTAAATGTCGGCCATCTTGTGAAACATGGTGTCCAGGCGGCCGGTTTCTTCGCCCACACTCAGCAGATGACCAGCGAGAATCGGAAATTGGCCTGCGCGCTGTAACGGAGCCGCAATTCCCTCGCCTCGCTTAACGCCTTGCGACACGAGTTCCAACGACCCGGCAATCCGTTTGTTATTCAGAATCGCGCCCGCGATGCCGATGGACTGCACCAGCGGCACGCTGTTTTGCACTAGAGTCCCCATGGCGCGGGCAAACCGAGCGGTCTCGGCCTTACGCAGCGCATCGCCAAGCAGCGGGATCTTCAGACGCAACGTATCCCACCACAGACGACCCTTCACGGTTCGGGTATAGGTCGTGATTCCGACCACCAGAACCGCCAGCACAATGAGCGCAATCGGCCCGTAGCCCTTGACGATCTTGCTGGCTTCCAGCATCAGCTTGGTGGGCAGCGGCATCTCCATATGCGAACCCTCAAAGATGCCGGCGAAGCGGGGAACCACGAAGTTCAGCAATACCAGAATCGACGACACGCCGACCGTGGCCAGTAATGCCGGGTACACCATCGACGAGATGATGTAGTTGCGCAGCTCGTCACGGGTGCGCTCGAATTCCGACAGTCGTTCGAAAACCGCCGCCAGCGATCCGCTCGCCTCGCCCGCGCGGACCATGTTGACGAACAGGTCCGAGAAATAATCGGGATGCGTCGCCAGACTGTCGGCGAGCGACCGTCCGCCCTTGAGCACTCGCAGCACGTCGAGGACAATGAAACGAAACGATCCCCGTTCGCTGAGCTCGCTGGTAATTGAAAGCGCCCGGTCGAGCGGCACGCCGGCGTTGAGCAGCGTCGAAAGCTCCTGCGTGAAGAACAGGACGTCGCGCTGCTTCGGTCCTTTAAACACCGGCAGCTTGAGGTCCAGCGACTTTTTCGGTTGCAGTCCGACGTAGACTGGCGTCAACCCCTGTTTGCGAAGCTCCTGCGCCACGCGTTTGTCGGTCTCGGCGTTGAGGGTGCCGGTGCGAGTTTTGCCGTCGGAGGCTACCGCTTTGAAGTAATAGCTGGTCATGCCCCTCTAAAACTCCTGCGTGACACGCATCACTTCTTCCACCGTTGTGACGCCCCGCGAGATCTTGATCCAGCCGTCCTCACGGAGGCTCAGCATGCCATTCCTGCGCGCGGCATTGGTAATCTCGGCCGCGTCGGAGTTGCGCATGATCAGCTTGCGGATCTCGTCGTTAAGCTCCATCATTTCGAAGATGCCCACACGGCCCGTGTAGCCCGACCCGAAGCAGTGTTCGCAGCCGTGTCCGCGGAAGCATTGCACGCTCTCGCCATCGGGGGCCATCTTGTAACCTGACGGCGCCTTGCAGTGCGGGCAGATGACTCGAACCAACCGCTGCGCCAGCACCGCGACCAGGGACGAAGTAATCAGGTAATTCTCCACGCCCATGTCCGTAAGCCGGGTAATGGCGCTGGGCGCGTCGTTGGTGTGCAGGGTTGAGAAAACCAGGTGACCGGTGAGCGACGACCGGATTGCGATGTCGGCCGTCTCGCGGTCGCGAACCTCGCCGACCATGATGACGTCCGGGTCCTGACGCACGATATGCCGCAAGCCGGCGGCAAACGTCAGCCCGATTTGATTATTGACGTGAATCTGGTTGATGCCGTCCATCTGGTACTCAACCGGGTCTTCGATCGTGATGATCTTCTTGTCGGTAAGGTTGATCCGTTTCAGCGCCGAGTACAGCGTCGTCGATTTGCCGCTGCCGGTTGGCCCAGTGACCAGGAAGATGCCATGCGGGAGCGATGTGAAATGCTCCATGCGGTTCAGCATATGCTCGTCAAATCCCAGCCGCGTCAGGTCGTAGAAATCGCCCGCAGAGCGGTCGAGCAGGCGCATGACGACGCTTTCGCCGTATAGAGTCGGTAGCGTCGAAACGCGCAGATCTACTTCGCGTCCCAGAGTTTTGATCTTGATACGTCCGTCCTGCGGGAGACGGCGCTCGGCGATATTGAGCTTCGCCATCAGCTTCACGCGCGAAATAATGGCGGCTTTCAGCTCGCGCGGCGGCGCATCTTGGCTGTACAGAACGCCGTCAATGCGATACCGGACCCGGAACTCCTTCTCGAACGGCTCGATGTGGATATCACTGGCACGCTTTTCCACCGCCAGGGCGATCATCGCGTTGACGAGACGAATCACCGGCGCCTCGCTCGCCATGTCGCGCAGATGCTCGAGATCTTCGGCATGCTCGGCATCGGTGCCGAACTCGCCCTCGGCTTTCGCAGCCTCGCCGTAATAACGGTCGATGGCGTCGATGATCTCCTGCTCGGGCGCGAGCACCGTCTGGACTTTCAGGCCGGTACAGCTTCGGACGGCCGAGATGGTCTCGAAATCGAGCGGATCGGCCATCGCAAGCGTGACGGTGTGGTCTTCACGGCCCACAGGCAGGCAGCGAAACTGGCGCAGGAATTTCGGGGAAAGCGCCTCGGTTTCAGGCGAAACGGCCGGCGGACCCTCGATCGCGATCAGCGGAACACCAAGCTGTTCCGAGAGGGTCGCCAGAACATCACGCATGGCGATGAATCCGAGGTCGACCAGCGTCTTCCCCAGCTTCTCGCCGCGCTCTTTCTGGAGCTCCAGCGCCCGATCCAGGTCCTCTTGCGTAATGAGCTTACGCTCGAGGAGCATTTCGCCGAGACGCATGAGCTTAGAACTGCTCCATCTTGATCGCCGAAGCTGCGGCAGCTTTGCCGGCGCGCAAGGCGCCTCGCGTGGCATGGACGACCAACTGCATCGGCAGAGACGCCGTGTCCTCGCCGGTCCAGAAAAACAGCGACACCGCCAGCGTGATTTGTTCGGTGTCCGGAATGCCTTCGAGCATCCCGGCGGACTCGATCAACATCTGGGTCATCGTGTCTTTCAATGCCGACAGGCGCTCGATCTTCTTTTTATGAGTGCGAACGGCTTCATCCGGTGTGATCTTCTGATGAAACGGTGAGATTCCCGCGGTAGGCGCGAGATCGACCTCCGCCATGAAAACCACTCCATAACCAGGCAGGTACGCGCCCTGCGTCGGACCGAGGATGCTGACGGGCGAGTCGGGCCAGAGACTCTGCAGTTTGCGGTCGAACTGCGTATCGACGCCTTTCACCGCATCGCGCGTAACACGGGCCCGGCCCTCATCAACGGCGCCGCCGCGAGGATTCGGGGCAGAAAGAAGCGGTGCCGCGGCAAGCAACAAGACAATCAGGCTCTTCATCGCGCGCCACCCGGCCGTTCCGTGGAGTAATTGCTGGCGACCACCCAGCGGTTAATCTGCTTCTGGTAATAGGCCATGGCTTCCCTCATGCTCACGAGGTCCGTCTGGCGATCGGCCTCATAACGCTTCTGGGAGGCATCCAGCAGCCGAGCAGTCTCTTTCGCCTGGCGCGACTCGCTATCCGCAACCGCTTTATTCACCTCGGTCCGGATGCGCGCTTCAATTTGTGCTGAATCCACGGCGCCCGCGGCAACCACCGCGGGCCGCATTGAGCCGTGCAGAAGAATCGCTCCCGCTAAAACCACGGCGGAAGCAAAACCCATGGCCGGACCCGAGTGCCAGATCCTCTGCCACCAATGCGGCTCAAACACCTTGTCGGATACGAAAGCAATGCGATGGGGCGGTTCTTCTTCGGGCAGGGAGAGCAGCGCCGTATGGGTGGCCTGCAGGCGTTCCAGCTCTTCGCTACAGGCCTGGCAGGAATGAACATGGGAAGTAACGGTCGGGTCGGCGGGTGCTTCTCCCAGCGCGTATGCCTTTAAATCGACTGCGGAACAATTCATGACACACTCCCGGTGTTTGACTTTGGGCGCAACTGCGCCTCCACCGGAGCCAGTGTTTCCTTGAGAAGGTCGAGGGCGGTATACACTCGCGACTTGATGGTCGAGACGGGACAATCCAGGATATCCGCCATTTCCTCGAACTTGAACCCTTGATAAACCTTGAGCAGCACCGCCTCGCGCTGGTCCGGATTCAGGCGCTGGAGCGCCCGTTCCACGGACAGCTTGAGTTCCATCGGATACATCCGGCTGCTAGTATCGTCGGTGCGCGGCTCGGCGACAATTTCGCCTTCCGGCCGGGCTTTGCGAAGCAGCGAATAGGCTTCGTTATGGGCGATGCGGAATATCCAGCCGGCGAACCGGTCGGGGTCTTCGAGTTTTTTCAAGTTCTGGTACGCCTTCAGAAACACGTCCTGGCTGAGATCGAGAGCGTCCTCGCGGTTGCCCACCAGTCTCAGCAAATAATTAAAGACACGTTTCTCCCAACGCGAGACGAGGACGTTGTACGCATCAACGTTTCCCCGTCCCGCCCGCCGCGCCTGGGCGATGAGATCACGGTCCTCAACTTCCCGAAATATCAGGTTTCGGCTCCGTTCGCTTCTAGAGACGCACCCGGCCGATGAAAAGACGGTAGGGTAAGCTTTAGCTTGCCATAATCAAGGCCAGACGGAAGTGATTTCGAGGGCCGCGTGGGGTAAACGGAGGGGATGAACGAACCGTCGAGGTTCTCCAACTCGATGAAACGCATAAACTTGTGGAGTTTCTCAGCCAGTTCCCATCCATGGCTTCAGGCTTCAACCGAGCGGAAGGTTAAGTAAGCTACATAACGCACGGACGCTCTCGCGCATCCAATAATCAGGAGCGCAGAGAAAAATGAAAAAGCTCTTGCAACGCTTTGCCTTGCCGTCCCTACTGGCGGCATCGCTCTGTTTCTTTACAATTCCTTCAACCGCCCTCGCGCAACACCGGGGTGGCGGAGGCGGCGGTTTTCACGGCGGCGGTGGGGGCGGATTCCACGGCGGCGGAGGCTTCAGTCACGGTTATTCCGGAGGCGGTGGCCGTAGCTTCTCCGGAGGCGGGTTCAGCGGCGGCGGACGCAGTTTCTCGGGCGGCGGCGGACGCAGCTTCTCAGGCGGTGGAGGACGTAGCTTCTCGGGCGGCGGCGGACGTAGCTTCTCGGGCGGTAGCCGAGGATACTACGGCGGCCGCACCTATGGGGGCGGCGGCTATTACGGCGGACACGGATATTCTGGCGACCGTTATTACGGTGGCCGTCATTATTATGGCGGCGGCTGGGGCGGTTACTATCCCGGCGGCGGCCTCTACTTCGGTTTCGGCGCGCCCTATGCGTACGGCGGTCCGGTCTGCAACCCAGCCGGTTACTACGACGGCTACGGCAATTGGATTCCGTATCCCGGTTGCTATGCGGACCCATACTACGGCTATTGAAGAAGGGCTGTTACGATGAAGCGTACGCTTGTCCGATTACGCCGAAGCAGTCCACTATCTCTACTCGCTTGGCAATGAGATCCACACTGCCAAGCTCGGTCTTGAGAGGATTTCCCTCCTTCTAAAAGCGCTGGGGGACCCCCAACTGGCATGCCGTTTTGTCCATGTGGCCGGCACCAATGGCAAAGGGTCGACCAGCGCGATGATTGAGGCCGGCCTCCGTTCCGCAGGGGTTCGGACCGGCCTTTATACTTCCCCCCACCTCATTGAGCCCACCGAGCGCATCCAGATTGCTGGAAAGCCTGTAACCGGACAACAATTCGCCGATGCGTTTGATAGGGTCCACGAAACCGCTGAGCTGATGCTCGCAAACGGCGGACTCGACCTTCACCCAACCTACTTCGAAACCGTCACCGCCATGGGATTCCTGCTGTTCCGCGATGCGCAGGTAGACACCGTGGTTCTCGAAGTGGGCATGGGTGGCCGGCTCGATGCCACGAACGTCGTGCACCCGGCCCTCTGCGTAATTACCCGCATCGATTACGATCACCAGCAATTCCTCGGCAATACGTTGGAGCAGATTGCGGGTGAGAAATTCGGGATTCTAAAACCTGGTGTTCCGGCTGTGATTGCACGGCAGCCCGCGGAGGTTCAGGCTCCCGAGGGCACCATTTCGACCGACGACTTCCCGGTAACGGACGTCCATCTGCACACTCGTGGCAGCCGTTTTCGCGCCCTGGGAACCGAAATCTATTGCTCGCTCGCCGGGGAACACCAGATCGAAAACGCCTTGACTGCATCGGTTGCGCTGCAGCAACTCGGGTACCCGCCCACCGGAATCCGTCAAACCCGTTGGCCCGGCCGCTTGGAGCACGTTTCGGAGCGGCCCGAGATCATTCTCGACGGCGCCCACAACCTGGGCGGCACGCGCGCGCTAGTGAAGTTCATTGAACGGTTTTACTTTGGGCGGCGAATCTGGATTGTCTATGGCGTGATGCGCGATAAAGCAGTCGCCGAAATTACGTCGCTGCTGTTTCCGCTGGCGGAACGCGTGATTGCGACGGCGCCCGTGAATTCCCGCGCGCTGCCACCCGAGCAGATCCCGGGCGATAACGTCGAAATTGCGCAATCCGTCGGCGATGCGCTCGCCATCCTCGACCGCGAGGCGTTCCCGACCGATGTTATTTTCATCACGGGCTCGCTGTTTGTCGTCGGGGAAGCGCGGGCTCTGCTCGTAAAATGAGACTTACGTGTCTCGAGTGCGGGCGTACCTCATCACCGATCCTCTGATCGCGCTGGCGACGATTATCTATGCCACCATCAGTGTGGTTCTTTCGTTTTTCGATTCTTCGGGACGACGTCCCGCGAGCATCGCGGCCGCGTGGGCCCGGCTTCTGCTATTGATCAGCCGCGTGAAGGTGCGGGTGAAGAACGGCGAGCGTATCCAGGCCGACGGCAGCTACGTGATCGCCTCGAATCACGCCAGTTATATGGACACACCAGTAGTCCTGGCCAATCTTCCTGTGCAATTCCGTTTCCTGGCCAAGAAAGGCCTCTTCAGTATCCCGTTTTTGGGGACGCATCTCGCCAGGGCAGGACACATTCCGGTTTACCGGGGAGATCCGCGCGCGGCAGTGAAGACGCTGAGCCGCGCCGCGGAGGCAGTTCAGGAGAAGCGAATTTCGCTGCTGGTGTTCCCCGAAGGCGGGCGGACCCACGACGGCGTTATGCAGGATTTCAAGGAGGGCGCTGCCTACATGGCCATCAAAGCCGGTGTGCCGCTTGTCCCGATCGCCTTGAAGGGTACGCGTGCCGTGTTGCCCTTCGGCTCGGGCCATGTGCGCGGCGGTCTGGTTGAACTGCGCGTTGGGGAACCGATTCCCACCGTCGGCCTCAAGCTTCACGACCGCGTGCGAATCACTGAGGAAGCGCGGGCGCAGATCGTCGCCATGCTGCAGGACTCAGTAGAAGCCCAGTAGTATTCTGAAGATGGATGAGTGAAGTAGTTACGATCATTCTTGCAGCCGTCGTCGTGCTGCTGCTGATGCGTATGACGGGCGGAGGTGGTTGAAAACCGTCTAAGCCTGGTGGTCCGCCGGGCTGCTAAATCCAAAACGAAAAAATCGGCCTATTCTGAAAGAATCACGCCCATGTTCAGAATCCTGGCCGTATCGACTCTGCTCACCGCCGCGACGTTGGCCGCCGCGGACGTCCCCTCTCCTGCGCTCCTGGTCCTCAATAAGGAAGACGCCACGCTCGCCATTGTCGACGTCAAGGCCGGCAAAGTCGTGGGGCGCGTTCCGACCGGCGAAGGGCCTCACGAGGTCGCCGCCTCGTCCGACGGCAAGCTCGCTTTCGTCGGTAATTACGGCGCTCGAACGCCCGGAAGCACGATTTCAGTGATCGATCTCGCGGGACAGAAGGAATTGCATCGGGTCGACCTGGGACCGCTGCGCCGGCCGCACGGCATGGCCTTCGCCGACGGCAAAGCCTACTTCACCGCCGAAGTGAATAAGCTGATCGGCCGCTATGATCCCTCGACAAACCAGGTGGATTGGCTGCTCGGCACCGGCCAAAACACCACGCACATGGTGCTGCTCAACAAGGATGCCAGCCAGATTTACACGGCGAACATCAGCTCCGATAGCATTTCCGTGATCGATCGCGGTGCAAACGCCGCCTGGAATGAGACGGTCATTCCGGTCGGCAAGGGGCCGGAAGCTATCGACCTCTCGCCCGATGGCCGTGAAATCTGGACCGCGCACTCACGCGACGGCGGCGTTTCCATCATCGATCTCGCGTCGAAAAAGGTGACGCAGACCCTGAGCCTGGGCACCGAGCGCTCGAATCGGCTGAAGTTCACCCCGGACGGCAAGATGGTGCTCATCACTGATCTGGACGCCGGAGAACTTCTGGTTCTGGACCGCGCTACCCGTAAGGAGACGAAGCGCATTGCGATGGGAAAGACGCCGGAGGGCATCCTGGTGACGCCGGACGGGTCGCGCGCATACGTTGGGGTCGCGGGCGACAATCATGTCGCGGTTGTTGACCTGAAGAGTCTCGAAGTCACGGGCCAGATCGATACCGGAAAAGGGCCGGACGGTATGGCCTGGGTGCGGTAGCCGGGTCGTTGCTTGCGCTTCACCGAGAAAGGACAGGCGAAACCGCCCGCCCACCAAGCTGCCTCGCCGCAACCCAAAGGTGCCGCAGCGTCAGACAGCTAAACCTTCTGCCGCTGGGCGGCACGCATCACATTTTCGATCAGCTTAAGCCCGCAGTCGCCCTCAAGGCTCAAAATCGACTCGGGGTGGAACTGGACCGCTTCAATCGGCAACTCGCGGTGACGGACACCCATGATGACGCCATCCTCGGTCCGCGCCGTGATCTCCAGGCAAGACGGGAACGTCTCATGCCGCGCAAAGAGCGAGTGATATCGGCCGACCTTGAATTGCTCCGGCAGGCCTTCGAACGCGCCCTTGTTCTCATGGGTGACCAGGGAGGGCTTGCCGTGCATCGGGTAATCGAGAACGCCCAGAGCACCGCCAAAGGCTTCGACGATTCCCTGCAGTCCGAGACAAACGCCAAACACCGGAAAGCCCGCGCGCGCCGCATACTTCACCAGGTCGGGCACGCCGAAATCCTCCGGCCGCGCCGGCCCGGGCGAGATCAGGATGAGGTCGGGTGCAATCCGCTCGATGACCTCGGCGGGAATGCCCGCCCGGTAGGTCACTACCTCCGCGCCGGTTTGCCGCGCATAATTTGCCAGCGTGTGGATGAAGCAATCGTCGTTGTCCACCAGCAGCAGTTTCAGCCCACGGCCAGCCGTTTCCGCAGGCTCCGCAATCTCGGCTTCCTTTCGGCCTGACCGCAATGCGCGGACGAAACCGGTGGTCTTCATCCAGCATTCCTGATGCTCCTGCTCCGGCACTGAATCGAAAAGGAGCGTTGCGCCGACGTTGTATCTCGCGATCCCGTCCCGCAGGTGAATCGTTCGAATCAGAATACCGGTGTTGATATCCCCATTCGTGGAGATCATGCCTGCGGCGCCGCCGTACCAGCCGCGCGGGTCTTTTTCAAGGTTCTCAATCGCCTGCGCCGCGGCCTTCTTGGGCGCGCCGATGACTGTCACGGCCCACATGTGCGACAGGAATGCATCGAGGGAGTCGAATCCAGGCTGCAAAACGCCCTCGACGTGGTCCACCGTATGGAACACGCCCGCATAGGATTCGATCAGGCGACGTCCGATCACCTTCACCGAACCGGGAACACAGACGCGGGACTTGTCGTTGCGGTCGACATCCGTGCACATGGTCAGCTCGGATTCGTCCTTGCTGGAGCTCATTAGCTCGCGGATGCTGTCGGCGTCCACCAGTGGATCGCCTGTGCGCCGGGCCGTACCCGCAATGGGACAGGTCTCGACGCGATTGCCCTCCACACGCACAAACATCTCCGGTGATGCTCCGATCAGTTGTTCCTCGCCAAGCTGGAAGAAGAACTCGTAAGGGCTGGGGCTGGCGTGCTGCATGCGCTGAAACAACTCCGACGGCTTGCCGCTGTAGTTGGCCGAGAACGTCTGCCGCAGCACGACCTCGTAATACTCGCCCTGCCGCATGCCTTCACGGACCGCTTCAACGCCCGCCATGTACTCTTCCGGCGTATGATTCGACACGATCTCGCTCTCCGCCCGTTTCGGAGGCACGGAAACCGGCTGGCCGGTGCGCGCCAACCCCTTGGTGGTCAGCCCAGAGGCCTCAAAATCGTATTGGAAGCGTTCGATCTGCTCTTTTTTGCGATCCATGAAATATATGTCGTCGCAAAGGAACAAATGCAGATCTTTCGTGCCATGGCGTGGTAATTTCAACTCAATCGGATCAAACTGCAGCAGCAGATCGTACCCAAACGCCCCGACAAATCCCAATCCGGAATCCTGTTCCGAGCGCAGCTCCTGAAGGAGCGCCCGCAGAATCGAAAATGGCGACGGCTGCTTGCTGCGTTCCTCTTCGGGAAACAGCCGCGGCAATGGCTTCAACCGCCCTTTCAGCGTCGGCCCATCCAGAACGAAGGAATCCCAATGCGGATGGCCCTCGATCAATGGCTGGAGAATCCGGTTGATCACCTCGCCGCGCTCGTTTAATGGCCGGAGCACCACTTCGCGCCCGGTTGCAATCAATTCCAGCGGAGGACAAACCGAGGCAAAATCCCAGCGGGAATAACGCTCCGGATATTCATAACCAGACGAAAGATAAATCCCGCGACGCGAATCGAGCCGCTCCATCACGTGTTTCAGCCCACGTTTAAACGGGAGTTTTGAGGAGGTCCGGGTCACCAAAATCCCATTCGGGGTTTTGTACTGGAGTGACGGCATGCCTCAGAGTAACACCACCTCGCCGGGGGGCTTTGTTGCGACAATATAGGAACAATTCTGTTTGCCGTGCGTATAAGACACAAGATGAACCGCGTCACATTAGCCGTACTGTCCTTAGTCGCCATGAGTGTTCAACTCCCCGCCGCTAACACGCCAGCCTGGGTGGCCCGCAGCAACGAAAACGCCCTCTACGTTCTCAAGGGATTCGCCCACTTCGGGCCCGAAGGAGTCGCGAGCCTCGGAATCGACGGCTTCGACGACCAGATTCTCGATCTGAAGCCGAAGATCTACGAACGAAGCCAGGAGTACACGCGAGAGGTCATCAAGAACCTGGAGAGCCGCCTGGCCAACGAGAAGGACCCGCTCGTCCGCCAGGACCTCGAGATTCTGATCGACTCGCTACAAAAGAATCTGCATGGCTCCGAAGTTCAGCACAATTATCAGATCTCTTATTCTGATCTGCCCCAGACTGTCTTCACCGGCATCCATGCGCTTCTCGACGATCAGATCGCCGCCAGCCGCCGTCCCGCCGCGTTAATTCGCCTGAAGAAATATGTGGGGCTCGTGGATGGCTACGAGCCGCTCAGCAAGCTGGCGGAGGACCGCATTCGGGAAAGCCTGAAGCGACCGGGTCTGGTGGGTCCACCCAAGGCCGAGGTGGAGAAGAATCTCGCCAACTCGGCATTCTTCGTCAACGGCATCGGGCAGTTGTTCGAGAAGTACAAGATCGAGGGCTACCAGGAAGCCTTCGCGCGGCTCAAGGACCAGCTTAAGGAGTACGACGAGTTCACGAAACGAGAGATCCTGCCGCGGGCGCGCACCGACTTCCGTCTGCCTCCCGCGCTGTACTCGATTCAGCAGGAGCAGGTCGGAGTCGATGTACCACCCCCGGAGCTGGCGCAGAAAGCCCGCGCCGCATTCACGGAAATCCAGGGCCAGATGCAGACCATCGCCGGACAGATGGCCAAGGAGAACGGCTGGTCGTTCTCCGATTACCGCGACGTGATCCGCCAACTGAAGAAAGATCAGATCGTCGGTGACGCCATTATGGAGCACTACCGCAAGCGCCTGGCCCAGATTGAGGACATTGTCCGGCGCGAGCACCTGGTGACGTTGCCGGACCGCCCCGCAATTATCCGTGTCGCATCGGCGGCCGAGAGCGCGCAGCAGCCAGCGCCGCACATGCAGCCGCCGCGACTGGTGGGCAACACCGGTGAGCGGGGAGAGTTCGTCCTGCCGCTAAACGCCCCCTCGACGGACGGGAAGCTCGAGAAGTTCGACGACTTCACGTTCGACGCCGCCTCCTGGACGCTGACCGCGCATGAAGCGCGCCCCGGCCATGAGCTGCAGTTCGATTCGATGGTAGAGCACGGCGTGTCGCTTGCCCGCGCCATCTTCGCGTTCAACAGCACCAACGTCGAGGGCTGGGGGCTTTACGCCGAGTGGGTGATGGAACCTTACCTGCCGCCGGATGGGCACCTGATTTGCCTGCAGCATCGCCTGATGCGCGCGGCCCGGGCGTTCCTCGATCCCGAGCTGCATCTCGGCAAGATCACTCCCGAGGAAGCGTTACGGGTTCTCAAACAGGACGTCGTAATCTCCGAACCCATGGCGAAACAGGAAGTGGAGCGCTACATGTACCGCATGCCCGCCCAGGCCACTTCGTACTTCTACGGGTACACCCGCTTGCTCGATCTGCGAAAAGAGACCGAGAAGGCGCTCGGCAATAAATTCAACGCACAGCGATTCCACGACTTCATTCTGTCGGAAGGTTTGTTGCCTCCTGACCTGATGCGTAAAGCCGTCATGGACGACTTCGTGAAACCCCAACTCGCCGGCAATTCCGGTTTATGATAAGGGAATTCCATCATGAGACCCGGTGAATGGGTTACGACCTTTTTGCAGGATGTGAAGTTCGCCGTTCGTTCGCTGTCCCGCACCAAGGGACTCGCGTTGACCGTTATCGTGACGCTGGCGCTAGGCATCGGCGCAAATGCGGCCATCTTCAGCCTCGTTCGAGGCGTGCTGATGCGCCCGCTGGTCAACCGCGATGAGGATCGCCTGGTCTACATCCGGCAGAGCGCCAAGGGGCTTGGTATCGACAACGCGACATTCTCGGTGCCGGAAATCATCGACCTGAAGTCGGGTATAAAGACCATCAGCGCATTCGGAGATTTTTCGACCATTGGCTTTACGATGGTGGGTCTCGGCGAACCGCGTGAAGTCAGGGCCGGGGTCGTCGGGGGAACCTATTTCGATGTAATGGGCCTCCATCCGGTGCTGGGTCGACTGCTCGATATGCGCGACGACGGCCCGAAAGCGGCCGGCGCCATGGTGCTGACCTATCGTTTCTGGACTAACAATCTGAAGAGCGATCCGACCGTGCTGGGCAAGACGGTGCGGCTCGGGCCGCGTACTGCGACCGTGGTTGGCGTGCTGGAGCCCTGCGTTCCCTATCCGGCCGAGACAGAGATTATCGCGAACGTCGTAACGAGCCCGCATCACCTGTCGGCCACGATGGTGACGGGGCGCGTTCATCGTATGACCGAACTGTTCGGCCGCCTGGCGCCTGGCGCCACGCTGGAATCGGCCCGCGCCGAGTTGCGCACCGCCGAAGCGGCAATCCTGAAGGATCACCCCGAGTCTTATTCTCCGAAAGCGGATTTTCGCATTGACGCCAGGCTCCTCCGCGACCAGATCACATCGCGCGCCCGGACGGTCCTGCTCGTTCTGATGGCCGCTTCCATCCTGGTGTTCGTCATCGCCTGCTCGAACGTCGCAAACCTGATTCTGTCGCGGACGGTGCGCCGCGAAGGGGAACTGTCCATCCGTTCCGCCCTGGGCGCGAGCAACTGGGCGCTTCGCCGAACGCTGCTGGCGGAAAGCCTGCTGCTTTCGGTGGTTGGCGCGGCGCTCGGGCTGCTGATCGCTCAGCCGATGGTGGCGGTGCTGGCGCGCTACGCCTCGCGATTCTCCGTTCGCGCGCTGGAATTGACCGTCGATTCGAGCATGCTGTGGGTAGGAGCGGGGCTCGCGATCATCGCGGCCGTACTGCTGGCCTTCGTGCCACGGCTGCCGTCCGCCGGCGATTCCCAGGGATTCAGCCTGGCGTCGGGCAGCGTGCGCATGAGCGGGACCACAAGCCGCAAGCAGCGCATCTTCGCCGTTACACAAATTGCCGCATCGTTTGTGCTGCTCACCGGCGCGACCATGCTGCTCAAGACGCTACTGGCGCTGCAATCGGCGCCAACCGGTTTCGACACGCACCACGTACTCGCGATTAACGTGCCGCCCAACGACTATGGCCACACCCCCGCTCAGGTGACGTCGTTCTATAAGGAAACGATCCGGCGCGTATCGAGCCTGCCGGGTGTGGAAGCGGTGGCGGTGGGCACTGCCGTTCCCTGGCGGGATGCAAGCAGCTTCGGCTTCGGCATGGCGTTCAGTGCCGATGGTCATGTCAAGGCGCCTGGCGAGGACGACCCGCGTGGCCGCCTGCGCGTCGTTTCACCTGCCTTTTTCGCGGCACTCGGTGTTCCGATTCTCGCCGGGCGCGATTTCAACGATAACGATCGCCGCGACGGCGAAACGGTGGTTATCGTCAGCCAAAGCGTGGCACAGCGGATGTTTCCCAACCAGGATGCGGTGAACCGTCACATCATGTGGACGGATCCGGTGCTCCAGTTTATCGGCATGAGCAGCGCTCCCCGCCGCATTGTCGGGGTGGTGGCCGATATGGACGACGAGAACATTGTGCCCGGCGCCGCAATGACGATCTATCATCCGTTCAGCCAGCAGGAAGGTTGGGCGGGACGGCTCTTCATTCACGCCCGTGCCAATCCGTATGGCCTGGTTTCCCCGGTCACACGAATCATTCGCGACATGTCCGCCGACCAGGTAGTGGAGCGCGCGTCGACGCTGGAGGATATCCGGGCCGAGGTGCTGACACCGGATCGGCTGAACACGGTGGTGTTTGGGGTCTTCGCGGCCGTGGCGCTGCTCATTTCCGTGGTGGGTGTCGCGGGTGTATTGGCGTTCTCGGTCAGCGGCCGAACCCGCGAATTCGGGATCAAGCTGGCGATCGGCTCGCATCCGTTGGATCTCGTCCGCGGGGTTCTCACCGAAGGAGCGATAATGGCGGGGCTGGGGGTCGTGGCAGGCACAGTGTGCGGCTACGGGCTGGCCAAGCTTGTCAACGCTTATGTCGAGCAGATGAAAATGCCTGGCTTGCTACCGATCGTGGGCTCTGCATTTTTGCTGGTCGCCGCTGCGATCATCGCTTCAGTCATGCCGGCGGCCCGCGCCGCTCGCATCGATGTAATGCAGGCGCTGCGAGCAGACTAATGATTGAGCAGTTTACAGCCGAAATCAATAGACTAGAGATAGATCCTCTTTATGTGCGGAATTGCCGGCCTTGTTACCACTGCGCCTTCAGCCGGCAGCAATGCGATCGTTCGCCGCATGGCGGATCGCATTCAACATCGGGGTCCTGACGATTTCGGCTTTTTCGGCGATGATTTTGCGGCTTTAGGGCATCGCCGGCTGAGCATTGTGGACGTCGCGGGCGGACACCAGCCCATGACGAACGAAAACGGTTCGTTGTGGATCACGTATAACGGCGAGATCTTCAATCACGCCGGGATCCGGCCGGAATTGGAGCGGGCCGGCCACCGTTACGCCTCGCGCTGCGATACCGAAACCATCCTGCATGCCTACGAGGAGTGGGGGCCGGAGTCGGTCGCCCGTTTTCGCGGGATGTTCGCCTATGCGATCTGGGACGCCGCGAATCGGACGCTGTTTTGCGCGCGGGACCGGCTGGGGATCAAGCCGCTTTATTATTTCTGGGACGGACGAACGTTCGCGTTTGCGTCAGAGACCAAGGCGCTGTTGGCGCATCCGGCCATTTCGGCGGAGTTCGAGGAGAGCCTGCTGCCGGAGTACCTGGGCTTCGGCTATGTGAGCGAAGAGCGGACCCTCTTTCGAAACATTCGGAAGCTGATGCCCGGGCATCATTTGACGCTCGACGTTCGCGAGCCGGCGCCGCGGCTAAGGATAGAGCGGTATTGGGATGTGCCGGAGCATCGCGAGGCTGGCGGCTCGGCCGAGGACCTGATCGCCGAAACCCGCCGGCGTCTCGAAGAAACCGTGCGCATGCGGCTGATGGCCGATGTTCCGCTGGGGATGTTTCTCAGCGGCGGGGTCGATTCGAGCGCTATCGCCGCGCTCATTAAGCGCATGACCGACAGCCCGGTGAAAACGTTCGCGGTGGGCTATCGGGAGGCGCAGTTCAGCGAGCTCAGCTTCGCTGCGGAGGTTGCGCGGGCGATCGGCACCCAGCACCGCGAGGTCGTCATCGGCATGGACGACTTTTTCGAGGCGCTTCCCCGGCTGGTGTGGCACGAGGACGAGCCAATCACGTGGCCGTCGAGCGTTTCGCTGTACTTCGTCTCGAGGCTGGCGGCGGAAGAGGTGAAGGTCGTTCTGACGGGTGAGGGAAGCGATGAGCTGTTCGGCGGGTACGAGCGGTACCGCTGGAACATGATCAATACCCGGTGGGCGCGCCGGTTTGGCATGGTTCCTTCGTCGGTCCGCGAGGGCTTGCGCGATCATATCGGCGGCAGCAGCCTTCTTCGGGCTTCGGTACGACGCAAGCTCGGACATACGTTTCTCGGCCGGGACGAGAGCCTGGAATCGCTCTACCTCGACAATTTCTACTGCGCGTTTCCGGCGGACGAGCGGCAGAGCCTGTTGCGTACGGCCGGCGATACGTACGTAAACTACCGCCGCTATTGGGATGCCCGGCCCGATGCTCCGCTGCTGCCCCGGATGCTTTATGCCGACCAGAAGACCTACCTGGTGGAATTGCTGATGAAGCAGGACCAGATGAGCATGGCGACTTCGATCGAGAGCCGCGTGCCCTTCCTCGATCATCAATTCGTCGAGTTTGCCATGGGCATTCCGGACGATCTCAAGATTCACGGCTCGACGCAGAAGTACGTTCTTAAGAAGGCGGTCGAAGACCTGCTTCCCCGCGAGATCATCTATCGCAAAAAGATGGGGTTCCCCACGCCGTTGCGGCAATGGCTCATGGAGGAAAGAGCCGCGCCGCTTCTCGACGGCCTCGTGGCGCGAGACGGGTTTCTCGCCGAGTATCTCAACCTGGAGCACGTGGCGACGCTGCTCCAACGGCATCGCGAAGGGCTCGTCGATGCCACCGACCGAATCTGGCGTTTGTTGAACCTCCAGATTTGGGGTGATGTGTTTATTACGGGCCGCGGCAGCCGTCTGGCTTCCGAACCCGCTCACAGCGCAGTATGAAGCTGCTGTGGGTGAAGGCGGATTTCCTGCATCCTACGACGCGGGGCGGTCAAATTCGCACACTCGAAACACTAAAACACCTGAGCAAGCGGCACGAGATCCACTATGTCGCGCTGGCGAATGGCGATCCGGAGGGGGTGGCGCGGAGTTCGGAATATTGCGCGCGCGCTTATCCCATCGAGCATCAGGTTCCGGAGAAAACCTCGGCTGCTTTCGCGGGACAGTTGGTGAAGGGACTCGTGCAAGCGCTTCCCGTCGCGGTCAGCCGCTATCGGTCCATGGAAATGAAGCGGCGAATCGCCGACCTGAGCCGGCGTGAGCAATTCGATTGCACTGTCTGTGATTTTCTGTTCCCGGCGCCGAATTTGCCCGATCTTTCGTCGTGCGTGCTGTTTGAACATAACGTGGAGGCGATGATCTGGCGGCGGCATGTGGAAAACGCTCCCACGCTCGCGCATCGTCTCTATTACGAGCTACAGGCACGGCGGATGTTCGAGTATGAGCGCCGGGTTTGCCGCAGCGCACGCAGCGTGATTGCCGTTTCCGATGTCGACGCCGAGACGATTCGAACGCAGTATGGCGCGCCACGGGTTTCTTCGGTTTCGACCGGTGTCGACCTGGATTACTTTGCGCGTCCGGGGGACGTCGAGCGGGGCACCGATCTGATTTTCGTAGGGTCCATGGACTGGCTGCCGAACATCGACGGGGCGACGTGGTTCGTGCGGGAAGTACTGCCGCTGATTCGTAAACGGCGGCCGGAATGCACGGTCGCGCTGGCAGGACGTAAGCCGACAGCGGAGTTGCTGGCGCTGGCCAAGAGTGATCCGGGAATCCGGGTAACCGGAACGGTCCCCGACATCCGACCGTTTTTGTGGGGATCGACGGTCTCAATCGTGCCGCTGCGCATCGGCGGGGGCACGAGACTGAAGATTTTCGAAGCGATGGCGGCGCGCGTGCCGGTCGTGTCGACGACCATTGGCGCGGAGGGCCTGCCCGTGGAGAACGGCGCCCAAATTCATATTGCGGACGAGGCCGGTGGGTTCGCCGATCGTTGCCTGGAGCTCATGGACGACGCTTCGGCACGAGAGCGGCTATCGAGCGCCGCATGGGAGCTCGTCTCGGCGCGATTCTCGTGGGACGCCGTCGCGCGGGAATTCGAGCGGTTGCTGCTGGTATGAAGCACGTCGCCGCATTGGTGATCCTCTTCGCGGGGTTTTTCGTGCTCGCGCGTGGCAACACGGATTACGGGCCGTATGGCTACGATGAAGCCGACTATATGTTCGCCGCGTCTCGCGGTGTCTCGGCTAATCTGTTTGACTCGCCGACGCTGCCGCTTCCCCAATTCCTTCAGATGGGACTCCATCGCGGCAGCCGGTCGGAGATGTCGGAGGCGATCCGTAGCGCGAACGACATGGTGTTTTACCGGCACTGGCACGGGCCTTTGTACATTGACTGGCTTGAGGTCACCAGCCGGTTCGCGTCGAGCGAGCCGGCCATGCGGGCTTGGACTTACGTTTTTCCCGTGTTGGCAGGTGTGTGGATTTACTTTGCGGCTGGATTCCTGGGGGCTGCCTTGTTTTTGTGGAGCTACCCGGTGGTTGCCAGCACCGAACTCGCCCCACACCAGCTTTTCGCGCTTTGTTCGCTGGCGACGCTGTTCTTGCTGGCGAAGGTTATGGAGACTGGCGAGCGGCGGTTCTGGTATGGCGCTGTTTTCACCACCGCGCTGGCCTTTTGCACGCTGGAAGTCGCGTTCGTGGTCATTTTGACCGTGATGGTCTGCGGGCACCTGGTACGGGACCGGCTACACCCCGACCTGGGGTTGGCGGCGAAATCGATAGGACTGTTCGTTGGGACAGTACTAGTTATCTGGCCGGCGGCGTGGCTCAAGCTGTCGTTCGTGAAGGCGTACCTGTTCATGGCTTACCTGGCAGTTTTTCGGAAGGGGGCTTGGGGGCCGAATATTACGCTCTGGGACACGTGGTGGGGGCGGTTTAGCACTTCGCCGGTACAGTGGATTGTTCTGGCCGTCGCGGCTGGGTTGATGATTTACCAATTGGCGCCGGTTGGAAACCGTCGCGCAGGATACCATCCTGCCTTACCTTTTGCGCTGTTTGCCGTTCTGATGATTGCGGCGACGTTTCGGGTCAATTCGCAATTTCCACGCTACACACTCACGTTCTTCCCTGCGGTTGTAGTAATCACCGCGATCCTGCTGAAGGAATACAACCGGCGGAGTCTGGTCGTCGGCGCGATTGCCGCCGCAGCTTTCGTCACCGCGTACCTGGAAATCGTTCCGCGGCGGCAGGCGCACGATCCCGCGCTTTACGCTTTGGTCAACCTGATTCGCGATAACCACCTCGGCGACAAGCATCTGCTGGTGCCCCAAGGCGCCATCCCCCAGATCCACTATTACTTCCCCGCCACAACTTTGAAGGGCTACCCGGACGAAACGGCTATACCGAACGACCTAAAGCAAATGGGGGTGGACGCGGTAATCTACGGGGGCAATCCGGTCCGGTACCGCCTGGGCGGAGTGGCCCATTGAGTACGTATGGAACCAGCCGCAGAATTGAGAAGAGGTAGAGCGCTGGAAACAACCGCACATTTGAATGTTCTCAGCGTAGACGTGGAAGATTACTTTCACGTCGAAGCGTTTTCGGACGTAGTCGACCGTTCGGAATGGGATACCTACCCCAGCCGGGTCGAAACGAACACCATGCGCCTGCTCGACCTCTTCGACGAAACCGGCGTTAAAGCGACCTGCTTCGTCTTGGGCTGGGTCGCGGAACGCAAACCGAAACTGGTCGCCGAAATCGTGCGTCGAGGCCACGAACCGGCTTGCCACTCCTTCTGGCACCGCATGATTTTCCGGCTGACGCCCGCCGAATTTCGCGACGACACCCAGCGCGCTAAGGCGTGCATTGAACAAGCCGCCGGACAGCCCGTCTACGGATACCGTGCGCCGACGTTCTCCATCACGGACCAGTCATCATGGGCGCCAGAGATCCTGGCCGACCTCGGCTTCCGATACGATTCCAGCATTTACCCGGTAAAGCACGATCTCTACGGCGTGCCGCGAGCGCCCCGAACACCTTTCCGGTTCGAAACGCCGTCGGGTCCGCTGACCGAATTCCCCATGAGCACCTTCCGACTGTGGAACGGGACGAATCTGCCGGTCGGCGGCGGAGGTTATTTGAGAATTTTTCCGTATTGGTACACGACTATGGGTGTGCACCGTGCCTGGAAGGAAGATCTGCCGATCATTACCTACGTGCACCCCTGGGAAATCGATCCAGAGCAGCCGCGCCTTCCGGGGCATATGAAGTCGCGACTGCGCCATTACACGAATCTGGCAAAAACCCGCGAACGATTGCGCAAGCTGATCGCCCTCGGATCTTTTACGAGCTTCCGCGACAGCCACTTAGAGCCGGGAGCCGAGACCTTCACCTGGAGCAAAGGAGCCTGAATGAAACAAGACAACATGCCGCAAGTTGCGCAGTTCTGGAATAACATCGCCACCGAGTTCGATTCGATTTACACCGGCGATAACAAGAGCGGCTTTGCCCGCGCGTTGGACCGCGTTTTCCGCAAGGACATGTACCAGCGCTACGACTGGGTGATGCGGAAATCGGGCGATGTGCGCGGCCTGCAGATCTGCGATGTCGGGTGCGGGTCGGGGCGTTTCGTCACCGAGTTGGCCAAGCGCGGCGCGGCTCACGTCACCGGCGTGGATGTTGCCCCGGAAATGCTGAAGCTCGCCGGCCAGCTCGTGACCCAGGATGGCGTCGCAGACCGCTGCGACTTCGTGCACAGCGACGTGCTGAACTGGCGAACCGAACAGAAATTCGACGTCACCATCGCGATCGGCTTTTGGGATTACATTATGGCGCCGCCCGAGCGTCTTCGGCTGATCCGGCAGTTTACGAACGGGAAGTTCCTGTCGGCGTGGCCGCGCTTTTGGACGTGGCGGATGCCGGTGCGCAAGGTGCGCCTGCAATTCATTCGCGGCTGCCCGGTGTACTTCTTCCGCAAGCCTGAGGTCTATCGGATGATCGAGGAGGCTGGTTTCAAGGTGGAATCCTGCGAAACCTTGGGCAAGCTGTTCTGCGTTGAGGCGCGGGCCGTATAGGCGGTCGATGCTCGCGCAGATTGTCTTTTGGATCTCGATCGCGGTCCCGGTGTATGCGTACTTCGGATACCCGGTAGTGCTGCTGGTCCTGCGGCTGGTGATCCATCGCGGCGTGCGCAAAGCTCCATACGAACCCACGGTGTCGCTGCTCATCCCGGCATACAACGAGGGCGACGTAATTGAACAGAAGCTGCAAAATTCGTTGGCGCTGGATTATCCGGCGGACCGGCTGGAGATCGTTGTGGCTTCCGACGGATCCAAGGACGCTACGGCTGCGATTGCCCAAGAATTCGAGGACGGGCAGCGGATCCGCGTGCTGGCCTACCCGGTGAATCGCGGCAAGATCGCGACGCTGAACGATAGTGTCCGTCAGCTTCGCGGCGACATCGTGGTGTTCTCCGATGCCGCGGCATTCCTGTACCGCGATTCGGTTCGCAAGCTGGTTTCGAATTTCGCCGATCCGCAGGTGGGGGCGGCCAGCGGGCGTTATACCGTCGTCAAGGCGGACGACGTGAACATCGGCAAATCCGAAGATTTCTACTGGAAATACGAGACGTACCTGAAAGTGCAGGAGTCGCAGCTCGCGTCGACTTTGGGCGGCCATGGGCACCTTCATGCCATCCGCCGCGAGTTGTATCCCTTTCCACCCAAGGGCACCATCAACGACGACTATGTGATTCCGGTGTCCGTTCTCTCCAAAGGATACCGCGCGGTCTACGAGCCCGAAGCCATTGTCTACGAAGAGGCGCAGGAGATGACCGGCTTCGGACGCCGGGTGCGCATCATGGCCGGCAATCTCCAGCAACTTCGCGAGATGAAGGGACTGCTGTGGCCCCTGCGGCCCCTGCCGCTGTTTTTCTTCCTGTCGCACAAGGCCAGCCGGCTGCTGGTGCCGTTCGCGATGCTGGCCGCGCTTCTTGCGAATGCCTTCCTGCTAGCATCGCCGTTCTACGCGTCATTGTTCATTGCGCAGGTCGCGTTCTATCTGTTTGCGGTGGTCGGGACGAAATTTCAGCTCCGGCCTAAGTCGCTGCTCCTGCCGTTCTATTTCTGCATGATCAACGCGGCCACGTTCTTTGGCCTGTACCACGCGCTCACAAGCCGGCGACGAATGGCTTGGAAGTAACTTCCGCGGGATGGAAATCCTTCAATTCGACACCCCAACCCGACCATCCCCGGCTCGCCGCGAATGAGTCCTCTTGAACCGAGAACGCCACATCGACACGCTTTCCAGGACTGAACTCCTCAGCGCGCGGTCCGTAATTCCAGGCTTTCGCCGTGATGAGGCGGCCATTCTGGCGGAAGTGGATCTTGAGGTGCTTTTCGCCAATCGGGACGGGCGGGGCCGCCACTTCGGCATCTCTGATCGATACCACCGGGCATGGATTGCCGAATCCAAACGGCGCGAGCGACAGCAGTTCCATAGCGGAGCGGTCGTCGAGGTCCCGCATGGTGACTTCGGCGTCGACCGCGAGCTGCGGAATGAAGTCGTCCGGGGTGAGCCGTGAGAATGCATACTCGTTGAACCGCCGCCGAAACTCGTCCACGCGGCTCGCTGCCAGCGTCAAGCCCGCCGCCTGACGATGTCCGCCGAAGCGTGTGAAGAGGTCGGGCATCGCCTCCAGAGCTTCCAGCAGGTGAAACGGCCGGATGCTGCGGCCTGAGCCCTGAACCGAGCCGTCCTCTTCGCTGAGCACGAAAACGGGCCTGCAAAAGCGCTCTACGAGGCGGCTGGCGACAATGCCGACCACCCCGCGATGCCATCCAGAGCCGCAAAACACCAGCGCCGCATCGCGCTCAGTGACGGGAGCGCCCTCGCAGGCCGCGAGAATCTCCTTCACCATGTCCTGCTCCGTCTGCTGGCGCTCGGCGTTCAGCTCGTGCAATTCGGACGCGATGCTGCGAGCGTTGTCTACGCTATCCGTAAGGAACATGCGGATAACGTTGTCGGCGTGCGCCATTCGGCCTGCGGCGTTAATGCGAGGCGCCACCCGAAAGGCTACTTCTTCCGCCGTCGGCCGCGACCCGGCGGGAAGCCCCGCGACGTCGAGCAAAGCCCGCAGACCGGCATTCCGCACCTTATCGAGCCCGTGCAGGCCATGCTTCACGATGACGCGGTTCTCGCCGGTCAATGGCACAACATCGGCGACGGTGGCGATTGCGACAATCTTCAAAAACGACGCCAGCAGGCTGTCCACTCGCGCCGGGGGCCAGCGGAGCGCTGTTAGCAATCCCTGCACCAGTTTGAAGGCGACACCGGCGCCGCAGAGGTTTTTCTCGGGATAGCGGCAGCCCAGTTGATTGGGGTTGACTACGGCCAGCGCCGGCGGCAGTTCGGTGTCGGGCAGGTGGTGATCGGTGATGATGACGTCGACGCCCAACTGGCGAGCCACGCAGACCACCTCTTCGGCGCGAATTCCGGTGTCGACGCTGACGATAAGCCGGACGCCGCTTTGCGCAGCCTGCTCGATGACGTCGGTCCGCATGCCGTAGCCGTCTTTCAGGCGATGCGGCACATGGAAGCTCGCCTCGCCTCCCGCCACCTCGATGGCCTTTTTCAGCAGAACGATGGACGTGGTCCCATCCACGTCGTAATCGCCGTAGATGAGGATCTTTTCTTTGCCCTCGATCGCCAGTTTCAGCCGGTCGACGGCCTGGCGCATGCCTGCCATCAGAAACGGATCGTGCAGGTCAGCCAGCGACGGCCGCAGGAAGGTCATCGCGGCTTTGGGATCGCCAAATCCCCGGTTTGCCAGCACGCGCGCCGTCAACGGACGAACACGCAGCGCGTCCACCAGACACTGCACCCGTTCCGGTTCGATCTGAGGGACAATCCAGCGCAAAGTAAAACCCCGAAGCGATCAGTTCTTCGAGAAGTACCCGCTCATCGGCGATTCGTCATCATCTTCATCCTCGGCGATGCTGCCGCCCATCATCTGGAGCTCGTCGAGCAGATCCGTGAATTCGTCGTACCACTCGGTCCGCAAGTCGAAGATATAGATGCGGCTGCCATAGTCGAAGGACAGCTCGAGCGAGCACGTAAAGCCGTCGTAGGCGCGCATTTCCGAAAGACGCCGTTCCAGGGTGCGGTACTCTTCGAGCGGCATTTCCGAATCTTCCAGCCCTTCCAGGGCGTGCTCAATCTCGTCGCCGGAGAACTCCTGGTGGTGGAGCACGATCAACTGCGTTCCAACGGATTTTGCAGCGGTGACAAAATCCTTAAAATCCGGTTCCGAGTCGGTATCCCAAAAGATGGTCGGCGCGGTGTCGAGCACGCGCGAATAACCGTGGAAGATCGTCAATCCCTGCTCGTGCAGGTACGCTTCGATCTCTTCCTTGAGCGAGTCCAGGTTCTGTTTCATGCAGGTTTTGCGCCGCCCACCCCGAGGGAGACGTACGGGAAACTACACGTTATCACATAGGGCCCTTTTGCGATGGAGCCCATGTCGGCGGGCATCTGTTATACTGCGAAATAAGTCTCGGAGAAATATGCGGGAACCTCGTCTCGGCGACGTAATCGACGATCACTGTATTAAATGCCGAAGGATCACCAATCACTCAATCGTCTCGCTTGTGAATGGGGAAGCGGCCAAGGTACGCTGCCGCACTTGTTATCACGATCATGATTATCGGCATGAGCAGGCTCCGCCGTCCAAGAAGGACTTGAAGAAGCAGGAGCTTTTCAAGGAAGTACTGTCGACCGTGGCGCCGGAAGCAGGGGCGGCGGAAGCAGGCGCTGCCGAAGAAGAAGCGGCTCCCGTGGAAGCGGCTGTCGAGAAGAAACCTCGGGGACGGGCGAAGAAGGTGGCGCCGGCGGCAGACCGCAACGTTTCGGCTCCTTAGTTACTTCGTTTTGTAGCCTTTCTCTCGCAGGTATTGGACCAGTTCCCCAGGTCGATCAGTCTGGATTCCGTCGGCGCCGGCATCTATCGCCGCCTGCCAGTCTGCGGGGTTATCGGTCCGCCCTTGACGATCCACATATAAGTCGGCCCCGAATTCCTTCGCCAGCTTGATGACCTCCGGTTTCCAATCCGATGCGCCGAAAGCAATAACGCGCGGGTGCAACTCGGCGATAATACGCTGCACCATTTCGACGCTTACGGATTCCGGCATGATCTTCAGATTCCGGTTCAACTCCTGAATCTGTTTCGACAGCCGGCCGGAATAGATCACGACGTGATCGGACATGCCGTGCTTCTCGATGTGCTGCACAAGATCCTGGGCGGTCACGTCTTTGACATCCACGTAGATGCCGATTTTCCCTCGCGCCAGGTTTAACACCTCGTCAAAGGACGGCATCCTAACGCCGGCAAATTCCGAACCCTTCTTCACGCCGGCATCCAATGCACGAAGCTCGTCGAAGGTCATTTTGGCGATCTCACCGTGGCCGTTGGTGCATCGATCCACGGTAGCGTCGTGACTCAGGATGAGTTTACCGTCGGCGGTGGTCCGGACGTCCACCTCAATGAAGTCGGCTCCCAGCCGGATGGCTTCCTCAAAAGCGGGGATGGTGTTCTCAGGATGATGCAGGTGCTCACCGCGATGGGCAATGGCAACCACATGACGTGTTTGCGCCGAAACATAGGGCATCAATAGGAGGGCAACACAGCAAAAGAATCGCATTCGGGCTCGATACGAAAGGATAGCGTTACTTCCGCTTCGCAGTCATGTCTCGGCCGCCCTGGTGCAGGATTGCATAGCCGTCGATAAACTCGATCTCGGCGTCGACCACCTTGAGGAAGAACTTAGTCTCAGACTCGGCGAAAACAGGAAACTTCGGTTGTCCTGTCGCTTGCGTCATAAGTTGTTCGCCTTCGAGCGTCACCACAATCTCGAAGCCCGGCTGAAGCTCGTAGGTGCCGGCGTAGTGTTCAAGAATTGAGCGCGGAACCATGATTTCTCTGCGCTCCGCGACGCTGTTGGCCTTTTTGACGGCTCTCTGATCGCGGCCGCCCTCGTGCAAAATCGCGTACTCACCGCCTTCATCCTGTTTAAACTCGACCTGGGCATCCACCACTTTCAGGAAGAACACGGTTTCCGATTGCGCGTGCATCTCGAATTTGCCTTGTCCGGTTACCTGTCCCGTGAGTTGGGTGCCTTCGAGCCTGATTGTCAGGTTGATTCCGGGAGCAAACTCGTATGTTCCTACATACCCTGCCAACCTGGCAGCCGCCACAGTCACCTCCTGGCGTTCGGAAGTCAGTTGCAACGGTTCGCCGTGCGCAATGGCTCCCAGCTTCGAGGCGAGTTCGGTAGGCGCCCTACTGTTGAAATTACCGAGAACAACAACGGTCAATTTGTCTTCGGGGTAGTACGCCAGGTGGGCGTTGAAGCCCGGAATTGCGCCGGCATGATCAATTAGTTTGCGGTTTCCGGCTGAATGCACGAAAAGACCAAAGGCGTAGTCGTTTCGGAACGGGGTTGTCATCTTCTGAAGCGATGTTGGCGACAGAATTTTCCCTCCGAACAAGCCGAGTTCCCATCGCAAAAGGTCCTCGGTGGTGGAATAGAGCGCCCCCGCTGAAAACGGAACGCTCATGTCGACGAAACCACCATTGACCAGGCCGTGACTGCTGGACATGTAGCCGGCCGCGCGATGGGCAATAATTTCGGAACTCGAGTCATAACCTGTATCCTTCATGCCCAGCGGTGTAAAGATGTTTTGCTTCAGGAACTCCTCATAACGCCGGCCGCTGATCTTCTCGATAAGGTAACCGAGAACAACATACCCGGAGTTGCTGTACTTCCAGTTCTCGCCAGGTTCGAAGTCCAGCGGCATATCGCGCAAGCCCGCTATCATTTTCTCCGGCGTGGTTGCCAGCCGCTCACCCTGCCCATCGTCATTTGATAGCCCCGAGGTGTGGGTAAGCAAGTGAAAGATGGTGATCTTGTTCCAGGCGGCAGGAGCATCGGGAATGTACTTCTTCACCGGATCTTCGAGCTTCAGTTTCCCGCGTTCCTCGAGCAGCAGGATGCACGCCGCTGTGAACTGCTTCGTTATTGACCCGAGCCGGTATTTGGAGGAAGGGGAATTGGGAACGTCCCATTCGAGGTTGGCCATCCCATAACCTTTGTTGAACAGGACTTCATTGCCGCGCGCCACCAGCACAGAGCCCATGAACGTCTTGGCAGACACATAGGACTGAACGATTTGGTCCATCCGAGCGGTTTCCTGCCCCAGGCAGAGGGCTGCGACCGAGACGAACAGAATGAATTGTCGGACCATGGCTGAATCCACCCATTGCCGACTTCAGCTTAGTACATCGGTTCAAACTCCGCCAAAGTATCGGCACGGGGCCGGCGACCAACCTTCGGCAGGCACCATACAGCGCGGGCTGCTCGCTGGTTGGTATATGTTTGCGAGTTCTGAAACGTGTTCTCAGTGAAAGTTTGGTTTAAGGGGTGAAGCGGTAAAGGACAGGATAAAAATTGCCAGTGCCAGCCATGCCAGGCACGTGCGAGTCTGGTCCATTTTGGTGCCGTCGAAAATCACGGGATGGCGCATGCCGATGATCGCCAGCACGAGCGCCCACATTAACCACATCCAGGAATAAAAGAGACCAAGGGGGATCAACGCCGCGATGAAGATCTTCGAGGTAAGCCGATGCCGTTCACCGATGAGCGCATAAAGAATGTGTCCACCGTCGAGCTGACCAACCGGCAGAAGATTCAACGCCGTCGAGAAAATCCCGACCCACGCCGCGCGGGCGACAGGATGAAGGTAGATATCCGTGACGGGGACACCGGGGAACATCGCCCCCTCCAGGATGCGCACTACGAGGGGTGTGCCGAAGATGAAGTCACCGCTGGTGACGATGCCGTGGACCACTTTCGAGTTCGCAATGCCAAAGATCAGCACCGGCAGAAGAAACGCGAAACCGGCCAGCGGACCTGCGATGCCGACGTCGAACAGAGCGCGCTTGGTATAGATCGGCGAACGAATGCGGATGAAAGCGCCAAACGTCCCGATGAGCGTCGGCGCAGGCAGAAAATATGGCGGCGAGGCATCGATTCCGTAATGCAGGCAGGTCAGGTAGTGCCCCATCTCGTGCGCCAGCAGGATGAGCATCAGCGTCAGTGAAAATGGCAGGCCTTCGAGCAGCACCCCAGGATGCTTGACGAAACTGAGCATTACCGTAATGTTCTGATCGAGATCGGCAGGAGTGCCATCGCGAAAGCTGTGTGCCAATCCCGCCCCGACCAGCGTTGTGGTGAAGAACGTCAGCAGGAGAAGAAGAATATGGAGAGCGAGCCGGCGCATCGAGATTGCCGGCCTGGAAAACGCCAACACGCTCAGGCTTTCGGCGGAGGAAGGTGGAACCACAAAACTTATTGCAGCGTTTGCAGTTCCTTGCCGGGCTTAAACCGCACCGCTTTTCCGGGAGGGATGGCCACTTCGGCGCCGGTGCGCGGGTTGCGCCCAATACCGGTCTTGCGGGGACGCACGTTGAAGATTCCAAAACCGCGCAGTTCGATACGCTCGCCGTGCGCCAGTGCCCGTTTCATACTTTCAAAAACGGTTTCCACGGCCATTTCGGCTTTGGTTTTGGTGATTCCAGTTCGGTTTACGACTTCGTTTATGATATCGAGCTTGATCAAGACGTCCTCCCATGGACGAGCACTGATTCGCGGCTAGATTGCCCCGGCAGGTGCTAAACAGGAGCAAACCTCATGATAGGATTAGGGTTAGCACCTTGTCAAGAACGCTTTCTATGCCTGCTCCGCGCGCCTCGACTGGAATAGCTCCGGAAACGTTTCGCGACGCGTGCGCACAACATGCTGCCGGCGTGACGGTGGTCACCATGTGCGCCGACGATGGAACACCGCATGGACTCACGATCAGCTCGTTTACGCCGCTGTCGCTGAGTCCTCCGTTGATTCTCGTTTGCATCGATTACGCTTGTACGATCCTAAGCCATTTTCGCGGAGCCACGCATTTCGCGGTGAACATTCTCAGCGCGGGGCAACAGGCTTATTCGATCACGTTCTCGGAGAAGCCCGAAGGCCGCTTCGACGGCATCGACTGGTTTCCCGGCGCCACTGCCGTGCCCCTTCTGCCGGGAGCGCTCGCCTGGTTCGAGTGCGAGGTTTCGCAGGTGGTGGAGGCCGGTGATCACGTGATACTGATTGGCCGCGTCATTTACGCCGAAGCGCAGCCCGGTGAGCCGCTAGTTTATTTCGAACGGGGATACCACCGTCTGCTGTAGCTCCTCATTGCTTGAAGGTTGGAGCAAGAATGCACAGGCGAAACCGCCTGCGCCACTTTGGTTGTGGGGCTGGCGTTTTCGCCTGTCATTTCGGGGTGATGTCCAAGGCAGGCTGAAGGCCTGCTCCACCCTTCGACATCCTCCAAATCTTCGAGGGACTCGAAGAATCAGAGGCTGTGTGCCACCTTCTTCTGCGTAGGAGTATCCTTTGGTTTGCGGCTATGATGCGCTCATGGGAGTGGGTTTTGTGTATTGCTCTCTTGGCGGCTCCGCTACAATCTGACGAAATCGCAAACACCACAGGGAAGGGCGACTGGGCCGCCGATGGGGCCAACGTCGGCCTTTGGGGTGGCGAGAACTGGACCTGGGCCGTCTCCGTGCGGCCGTCCATCGCGTATACTCTGACCTCGATTTCGCTTCCCCTCTCCCTCGTCAATCCGCCCGGCGTCGTGAACATCGTGCTGGCGGAGGACGATCACGGTTTTCCTGGCAGACTGATTGAAAAGTTCACGATCGCGGTTAATGACCACGAAGCAGCACTCCAAAAGGTCACGTCCATTCAGCATCCCCAACTCGCCGAAAACACTTTGTATTGGGTATTCGTGACGGCGGCGAATCCAACACGTATTTACTGGCACAACACCAGCGATAACCCACCGCCGAGGGGATGCAAAGTAGCATTGCGCGAAAACCGATCCTCGTGGATTGTTCAGCACGACCAATTCCGGCCGCCCGGCTTAATCCTCTCCGGCGAACCGTTTAGCACACTCAAGGTGGCGCGCGTAACTGGACAATCCTATCCCCGTGTCTTACCTTAAATGTTGGAGTTTTCCAGCATGTTACGGATTCTCGCTGCCCTTGTCTTCAGCGCTGCGACGGTCTTCGCGCAGACCACGGTAATCCGTCTTGGCACACTCGTGCCGAAGGATTCCCGGTGGTACGAAATTCTCGTGAAGATGGGCGAAGACTGGAAGAAAGCGTCCAACGGCAAGATCGAGCTGCGCATTTATCCCGGCGGCGAGCAGGGCGACGAGCCAGAGATGGTCCAGAAGATCCGGATCAAAAAGCTGCAGGCCGTGGCGCTTTCGGGAGCAGGATTGAGCGGCATCGACGCGGCCGTATCAGCGCTGCAGGTTCCCATGCTGCTCGACTCTTACGATGAACTCGACTACGTGCGCGATCACATCTCCGATCGCCTCGAAAAAGGGATGAGGGAGCGCGGATTTGTCGTCCTGAACTGGGGCGATGCCGGCTGGGTTCACTTCTTCACCAAGCATCCGGCGACGAAACCGGACGATCTGCGCAAGCTTAAGCTGTGTGTTCTGCAAGGCGACAACAGCACCTTCGGTTTGTACCAGCAGTACGGGTTTCATCCCGTCGCGCTCGCGGCGACAGACATCTTCACCGGTCTGCAGACCGGCCTGGTGGACGCGATTCAGGCTCCTCCGCTGTTCGTGTTGAGCAATCAATGGTTCGCCGGTGCGAAGAACATGTTGGACATCAAATTCGCGCAGCTTGTCGGCGCAACGCTGATCTCGAAAAGCGTGTGGGATTCGATTCCGGCCGCGATGCAAAAGCCCCTGCTGGATTCAGCGCGGACTGCCGGTGTCGGCCTGCGCGATGAAATCCGCAAAGCCGAAGCCGGCGCTATACCGCTCATGCAGCAGTTCGGGCTAAACGTGGAGCACCCCGATGCCGCGACCGTCGCGGAATGGCGGAAGCTGGCTGAGAGCATTTATCCGAAACTCAAGGGCCCCGTCGTCCCAGCCGACCTTTTCGATGAGGTCGTGCGACTCCGTGACGAGTACCGCAAAACCCACTCCACTCACACCGCGGTGAACAACAAGTGAGCGCGCCCCTTCCGGTTCCCGCCGAAGCTCCGGAAGCGCGTCAGTATCAGCACCCAGCGCACATCTTCGAAGACAGCCTGTCGATGATTGCGTTTTCGCTGATGATCATCCTGCCGGTCATTTCGATGACCACGCGGCTTTTCCGCCTGCCTGATTTTCCCGGCAACGCGGTGGTCGTCCAACAGCTCACGCTCTGGATCGGCATGCTGGGTGGCGCCCTGGCTGCAAGGTCCGACCGGCTGCTCGGAATCTCCTCCATGGCCCTGCTTCCCGAAAAGTGGCGCGCGCCAGTGAAAACCTTCACGAGTTTCGTGCTGGCCGGTGTCTCTGTTTCGCTGGCCTGGGCCAGCATCGTGTTTCTGCAATCCGAGAGGCAGGCTGGATCTTACCTGCTGCCAGGCGTTCCGAAATGGACCGTGCTCGCGATCATGCCGCTTGGGTTCGCGGCCATCGCGCTGCGGGCCGTGTGGCGGGCGGGCTCCAACTGGAAGCCGCGTGCAATCGCGGCCCTTGGCTTGGTACTGCCGTATTTTCTCGGATTCCAGCTTCAACCGGGAACCCCTGGCGTGCTCACCGTGTCCATGACCATCGTGCTGACTGCGACCGTGCTGGGGCTTCCGATCTTCGCGGTGTTCGGAGGACTGGCGCTTCTGCTCTTCTGGAACGCATCGACACCCGCTGCGTCGGTCCCGGTCGAGATGTACCGCCTGGTGGCTTCTCCGCTGCTTCCATCGATTCCCTTGTTCACGCTGGCTGGATACTTCATGGTGCAAGGCGGGGCGACCAAGCGGCTGCTGCGTGTTTTCACGGCGTTGTTTAGCTGGATTCCGGGCGGGCTGGCGATCGCGACGGTCGCCATCTGCACCATCTTCACTTTTGCCGGATCGGGTCTCACCATTCTGTCGCTGGGCGGCTTGCTCGTTCCGATGCTGATCAAGACCCGCTACCCGGAGAAGTTTTCCCTTGGGCTGCTGACGGCGTCAGGCTCGCTTGGCCTTTTGTTTCCGACCAGCGTTCCCGCGATTCTGTATTGCGTCTACTCGCAGACAGCTATTAACAAGCTGTTCATTGGCGCGATTATCCCCGAGCTGGTGATGATCTCGGCGGTGGCCGCCCTGGGAATTTACAAAGGCATTACGAATGACGCGGTTCGCGATCCCTTCTCGCCACGGGAAGCGGCAAGCGCGATCTGGGAAGCGAAGTGGGAGCTGCTGCTGCCGATTATCATGATCACCGGCATCTTCGGAGGGTTTGGGACGCTCACCGAAGCTGCCGCGCTGACCGCCTTCGCGGCCTTCATTGTGGAAGCGTTCATCTACCGCGATCTGAAGCTGAAGCGTGACTTTCGCGAGGTATTTGTGGAGTGCGCCACGATCGTGGGCGGCATTCTGCTCATTCTTGGAGTCGCTCTCGGGTTTACGAACTACTTGATCGACGCCGAGATCCCGTCGCGACTCATCGACTGGGTGCGGTCGCACGTGGAATCGAAGTACCTGTTCCTGCTGCTGCTGAATGGCGCGCTCCTCGTCGTCGGCGCGCTGATGGACATCTTCGCTGCGATTCTCGTGGTTGTGCCGCTGCTGAAGCCATTGGCAGCCGCATATGGGATCGATCCGGTCCAGATGGGGGTCATCTTCATCGCTAATCTGGAGCTTGGCTATCTACATCCGCCGGTCGGCATTAACCTATTCCTCTCGGCCTACCGCTTCAAAAAGCCGATGGGCACGGTGATCTGGGCGACTTTACCGTTCCTTTTCATCCTGATGGGCACGGTGCTGCTGATCACGTACGTGCCCTGGATGACGACAGGGCCCCTGAACTGGTTCAGCAAGTAACCAGCGCCGTTCTGCGCCAAATCACCCGAAAAGACCCACCCAATCCGGCACGTAGGGTTACGCAAGTTATTGAAAAAGCGGTCTGATCACAAGGGACAATCACGTGCGTTAGAAGAGGCGAATGCTCTTGCCCTCGACAGCCGAATTCGTTCCACTGGCGACGGTAGGAAATCGCATTCGTTGCTCCTTATACTCCACGGCTGCTCAACTTCTAAACTGCGGCGAGGGATCCGGTGCGTGCCATATACCTGCAAAGGCCCCTACCTCCAACACGTGCGTGACGCAAACCGTTGATCTTGCAGCAGACGAGCAGCCGATTCACACCTCGGTAGTGCAAAGCGGCTTTCTGGGTGGCCGCTTTGCGCTACGAGGTGGCACGCGCTCCAGCTCCTCCTAAGGCGGCGGCGATTGGCCCCCTCCATCGCCGCCACATACCTTATCGCTCCAAATTGATTTCGATCTGACGCAGGATTTTGTGCGGCCTCGGATCGCCACAGTTAACAAGCGCTGCGTCCTGACAATCGCGCTCCCGCGCTATCACCGGATTGTCTATCGTCCCCGAGAGGATCTTTCCATCCGGAAGGCTGATTTTCATCTCGACGTCGAAAGTCTCCTTCCCCACCGCTGCGACGTACTTATCGCCGTTGTGTGAGACGTTCACCCAGTTGTTCGGAGTATCGGCGACCGTATCAGACATCCACGGCGCCGGGATTTTGATCCGCGGTTTCTTGGGTGGTACGTGCCGGACCAAAAGGGTGGCGACCTTGCCATCGATCGAGGTCAGCGTGATGTCGAAATCGATTGAATCTTCACCCAGGACAACGTAGTTTCCGTCCGCCCAGGATGCCGGCCCTCCATGTTCATGGTACAGGTGATCTCCGGCCTTGTTCAGGTTGCCGACCTTCTCTGTGAGCCACAGGTCGGCATAAAACGTCAGCATATCGGTAATCGGGCCAATCAGCATCGGGTGTACAACGGCGAGGTTTGGAACCCCGGGAGGTGTGCGCGGGTCAAGCGAAAGCAACTGGCGGAAGTCGACGCTCGCCGGCGGCAGATTTACAGGCGCGCCGGCAAAGACCAGATTCGACCAGGCATATTCTTCGGTGAACGCCCCGTCCGCGGTCTTTTTGACGATACCCTTGGCCACAGCCTGGTAGTTGCGTCCCTCATTCGTGGCCTTCATGCGGTAAACCAGGGTCTCGCCGTCCTTGTACCGCCTTTCGAGAAGACGACCTTCCTGGGCGAACGCCAGCGGGGTCAAAGCCACAATGCAGATCAATTTCATTTCCTGGATTCCAATCCTTTCGCGAACAGCATCATTTCCTGCTTCACAACCGACTCGGTACCTTTGAACGGAGGTCCTTCTACAGCCCACAACGCCGTGAGCCCGAGTTGAATCGTTTTGAAAACCATCACCAACTCCGGTATCGCGACATCAGTTCGAATCGCTCCTCGTTGCAGAAGGGTTGTAAAGAGCTTCTCCAGGGGCGGATCGATGGTCTTTTGCATTTCGACCATGTAGGGCAGGAACTGCTGGGTTCGGAGGAGCATCTGCGCCAGGAAGACCCGCACAAAAGCGTGGTAGGGCTCCTTCATCTTGAACTGCCGCGTGATGAACTCCGTCAGAATGGTGCTCACCGGACGCTGCGAACGCATGAGACTGGCCAGTGCGTCCTGAACCTCAGGCTCGAAGCCGACCAGAAAGGCGACGATGATGTCTTCCTTGGTCTCGAAGTAGTTGTAGATGGTTCCCTTGCCGATATCCGCGGCGGCCGCGATCTGGTCAACGGTGACTTCCGCGATGCCGTGCCGGGAGAAAAGTTCGATCGCCTCCGCGACGATACGCTCGCGACTGGCGATTTTTTTCCGCTCTCTCCGTGATAGATTTGTGACCACGGTCATAACTGACTATAGTCATCTCTAGATGCCGTGTCAAAGGGGGGATGCTTCGGGTTTACAATACGGCTTCTACCACGGAGGACGAAATGAAAGGATTCAAGCAGTTCTTAATGCGCGGCAATGTCATCGACCTTGCCGTCGCGGTGGTGATGGGCGGCGCGTTCGGAGCTGTTGTCACCGCGCTCGTGAAGGACCTTTTGACACCCCTGATCGCTGCGATCGTGGGCAAACCCGATTTTTCGGGTATAGCGTTCACAGTGAACGCCAGCAAGTTCATGATCGGCGATTTTGTTAACGCGGTGATTTCGTTTTTGCTGGTTTCCACCGCTGTTTACTTTTTCGTGGTGCTGCCGGTGAACACGTTGATGGCGAGATTGCGGAGGGGTGATAAACCGCCGGATCCGACTACGAAGAATTGCCCGGAGTGCCTCAGCGCGATTCCGATTGCGGCGCGCCGGTGCGCGTTCTGCACGTCACAAGTCGCTTAGAGACATGGCGAGCGAGGTATTACACAGCCTCTGACCCTTCGCGTCCCGCGACGATTTTGGATAAGGTTAGGCGAAAACGCCTATCCCACTTTTCGGTTGCGGCTGTGCTGCCTGGCGGGGCAGGCGGTTTCGCCTGTGCATCTTCCCCGTATGAGTTGCCTACTGGGCGGCCGGTGTGGTGGCGAGGTCGTGCTCGAAGCTCACGGGCGGGTTGTAGAACAGGAACCGCCCACAGCTCTCGCAGAACATCAACTGCTCGCCGCGCCGTAAATCCTGGAAGAATTGCGGGCGCAGGGAGATCTGGCAAGCGCTACAGCGGCCTTCAATCACTTCCGCGATCACCACGCCATGCCACTTCTTGCGAATGCGCTCGTATGCGCTAAGGATTTCACGCGGAAGCTTGGGCATGATCTCTTTGCGTTCCGCTTCGAGGTCCGCAACCTGCTTCTGGTCCTTCGCCGTGGCCTCGCGAGCCCGGTTCTTCTCGGACTCGACCTGCTGCTTCTCTTCTTTCAGCGCCACCTCGGCCTTTTTCATGTTGGTTTCGAGGGGTTCCGCCTCGCCCATCAGGTCGAGAATTCGATCTTCGTGCTTGCGAATCTCCTTCTCGGCGTACTCAATCTCGTGTTGAAACGCGCGGTATTGCTCGTTGGTCTTCGCCTGCAACATCTGGTCCCGCAGCTTGGAGATCTTCTGCTGCTGAACCTTTACGTCGTCCTCCAGGCTCTTGCGTTCCTTCTGATTCGCCGAAAGGGCCGCGCGATCGGCTTCGAGACGGCGGACGTGCGTGTCCAGTGTCTTCTCAATCTGCGCGATATGTTTGGGTAGTGCCGAGATTTCCCGCTGCAGGTCTGCGATTTTGAGATCTAAGGTTTGCAGGCGGGTGACCAGCTCCAGATCTGCGGTCATCAAAGTCAAGTTTATCACGTATGGCGGCTTTGACCGTCTTTGGCTATCCGTTTGCTTGTTTTCTCGGGTTTCTTGAGGTTGATCGTTCCACGACAGTTCTTCGCCCCGCAGGAACAAGGCACAAGCTCCTCATCGGCGCCGAAATGGTAGTCGACGGTTAGCTCTTCGCCTTTCCTGATGCGACGCTTACTGAAATAGATGATGTGGCCTTTGAGGTTTCTCGAAGCCAAATTCGGATCGCAGGAGTGATTGATGAATTCCGCGCCGCTGCCGCCCACCGAGCCGTCCAACGACCAATAGCTGTCCAAAGTGAAGATGTAGTTAAGCGGGCGGCTGGCGCGGATCTTGGTCTCACGGCGGCTGATCCGCTCGCCGGTGTACTCAATCACCTTACGATTGGGAGGGATATTTTGATCCGCATACACGCCCCAGCGATGAATTTTCGAGGGTTCCGCGTGCATGCGGAAACACGCGTGCTTAGGATCGATAAGAGGAGTCTGCAAGTGGAATTCGTCAGGCGCCGATCTTCTGCTTAATGATCCCGATCAGCTCTTTCACCGCCGCGGCGCTCTTCTGCAAGGCCGCCTCTTCTTCCGTGTGCAGCTTGATCTCGTAGATCTTCTCGATGCCGCGCGAGCCCAATTTCACCGGCACGCCGACGAATAGGTCGCTGATGCCATATTCCCCGGTTAGATACGCGGCACAAGGCACTACTTTCTTCTTGTCCTTGAGGATCGACTCTACCATCTCGACGGCGCCGGCCGATGGAGCATAGTAGGCGCTGCCGGTCTTGAGGTAGCGGACAATCTCGGCGCCGCCATCGCGCGCACGCTGCACCAGGCGGTCGAGCGTGGCCTGGTCGAGCAGTTCTGTCAGGGGAATTCCTGCCACGCTGCTCAGACGAACCAGCGGCACCATCGTGTCACCGTGGCCGCCGAGCACCATCGCGCTGACGCTCTCCACGGCGACGTTTAATTCCTGTGCGATGAAGGTGCGGAAACGAGCCGTATCGAGGATTCCGGCCATACCGACTACGCGGTCGCGCGGGAAGCCGGAAACTTTCATGGCGGTCCAACACATAGCGTCCAACGGGTTGGTCACCAGAACGAGAATGCAGTTCGGGGAATACTTCACCGCCTGCTCCGTTGCCGTTTTCACCACTTCATAATTGGCGAAAAGCAGGTCGTCGCGACTCATACCCGGCTTGCGCGCCAGGCCCGCGGTTATCACCACAATGTCCGAATTGACAGTCGGCTCATAGTCGTTGGCTCCTGTCACATTGACGTCGTAGCCTTCAACGGGCCCCGACTCCAGGATGTCCAAACCCTTACCTTGCGGAATGCCTTCGACGATGTCCACGAGGACGACGTCCGCAAGTTCTTTGCCGGCGATTCTGAGAGCGCAGTTCGCGCCGACATTGCCCGCACCCACAACGGTGACTTTTTTTCGCATAGAATCTCCAAGGTAGGACAGCGATTCACTTGACGTCAAGGAGCGAAAGACCAAATGGGTCTCTATTTTGAAGATTTCTCCGTGGGGCACAAGACGGTGACACGCAGCCGCACGGTAACCGAAGCCGACATTGTCGGATTCGCCGGGCTTTCCGGCGATTTCGTGGAACTGCATGTAAGCGAAGAATTCGCGAAAAATGGGCCGTTCGGGCGCCGAATTGCGCATGGACTGTTAGTGCTGAGCATGTCTAGCGGACTGACCGTGCAAATGGGCAACACCACCGACACCGTAATTGCGTTTTACGGCATCGACAAACTGCGCTTCACGAAACCGACGTTCATCGGCGACACGATCCACGTGGAGAAAGAGGTCGTCGCCGCCGAGAAGAAGGGGCCGGGGCGCGGCGTCATTACATTTCAGACCAATGTCCTGAATCAAAACAACGAACCGGTGGTGGTTTACACAGACAAGCTGATGGTGAAGGCTCGGGCGTGAGGGCCCTCGCCGGAATTACAGTACTCGATCTCACCCGTCTTCTGCCTGGCGCATCCGCCACGGCATATCTGGCGCAAAACGGCGCGGACGTGATCAAAATCGAGCAGCCGGGCGACGGCGATTACGCCCGGTCGCTCGATCCGGAGGTATTCGCGTCGACCAATGGCGGCAAACGAAGCGTCGGACTTAATTTAAAGGATCCACGCGGGCGCGAACTGTTGCTGCGATTAGCGGATCGTGCGGACGTCCTGATTGAGGGCAATCGGCCGGGTGCCATGTTGCGACTCGGCTTGGGCTACGACAAAATTCGAGAGCGGAACCGCCGCCTGATCTATGCCAGCCTGACCGGCTACGGACAAGACGGGCCATATGCCATGCTCGCGGGACATGATGTAAATTACCTGGCGCTCGGGGGTGTCCTCAGTATGAATCTTCCGGTCATCCCCGGCGTGCAGTTTGCCGATCTCGCCGCCGGGGCGATGCAGGCCGTGAGCGCTATCCTTACGGCGTTGTTCGAACGCGAACGGACCGGCGAAGGACGCTATCTGGACGTGTCGATGCTGGCCGGAGTGAAGTCGTTTCTCACTGTGCCGCTGGGCATTTATCGGCGAACCGGCCGCGAGCCGGAATCCGGCAACGAGGTTCTGAGCGGGCGGTATGCCTGCTACAGCCTCTATCGCGCCGGCGATGGCCGCTGGCTGGCCGTCGGAGCTTTGGAGGCGAAATTCTGGGCGGAGTTGTGCCGTCGCCTGGGCTGCCCTGATCTCATTCCACGCCAGTTTGATTCCACCGCAAAGGAATCGTTGGCCGCGATTTTCGCAATGCGGCCGGCCGAGGAATGGTTCGAGTTGCTGCGCGATTCCGACTGTTGCGTCACGCCGGTGAGGACTGTCGGGGAGATTGCGGGCGAAATCGGACCACCTGCGGGTCCTCCGGCGCCGGCGCTCGGCGAGCACACCCGCTCGATTCTTCGGGACTGCGGGATCGGCGACGAGGAGTTCTCGAATCTGCGGGCGGAGGGGGTTATTCAATGAACGTTGTGTACTGCATCCGGCACGCAAGCCGGGTGCATGCCAATCGGATTGCGGTGGATTATGAAGGGCAGCAGTTTACGTGGAGGCAGTTCTATCGCATCGCGCAGAACTCCGCCCGGCGTTTGTCCGAAATGGGAGTACGCAAGGGCGATCGGGTGGCAGTGCTATTGGGCAATTCGCCAGCGTATCTGGACCTCTACTACGCGATAGCCATGACCGGGGGGCTTATTGTTCCGCTGAACACGCGCTGGGCCCCGCAGGAGATGCGCTTTACGCTGGAGGACTCCGGCAGCAAGCTGTTGTTTGTCGACGAGCGGTTTGCGCACCTCAAGGATCAACTCGGAGCGATTCAAAACGAGGCGCCATTTGCACCGGACGCAGACGGCCCCGGCTTCGACTACGAAGAGCCGGACGAAAACGACATCGCCGGACTGTTCTATACGAGCGGCACGACGGGCGGTCCCAAGGGGGCCATGCTGACCCACCGTAACATCTACTCGAATGCCCTGCATATCTGTATTTCGCCGTTCGGTCCACAGCCGGATTGGCGCTGGCTGCACGCGTCTCCCATGTTTCACCTGGCCGATGCCGGCGTTCTTCACGGCGTGACGCTAAACGGCGCCACAAATTGCTTTCTGCCCTCGTTCGATGCCGAGGGCCTCATGAAGACGATCGAGCGGTACCGAGTGACCCACGTCCTACTGGTGCCGACGATGATCAACCTGCTCCTGAACCATCCCAATTTCGGCCGCTACGATCTTTCGAGCCTGCAGGGCATCAACTACGGCGCTTCCCCGATGCCTCTGACGCTGCTCGAGCAGGCCATGGACAAGCTCGGCTGCAAGTTCACGCAAGGCTACGGCATGACCGAAGCTAGTCCGCTGCTGACCGCTCTTCACTCCGACGATCACCGCCTGGAGAATGTGGATCAGCGCTTCACGCCCGTCAAATCGGCTGGAAAACCGGCAGTCGGCGTCGAAGTGCGCGTTGTGGATTTTGACGAACGAGAGCTTCCGCCGGGCGAAGTCGGCGAAATCATCGCTCGCGGACCGAACGTCATGAAGGGCTACTGGAATCGGCCAGAGATTAACGAAGAGGTTCTCCGCGGGGGATGGTTGCACACCGGCGATCTTGGCGCGTTCGATGACGAGGGCTACCTCTATATTTACGACCGCAAGAAAGACATGATCAAGACCGGATCGGAGAATGTGTACTCACCCGAAGTCGAAGCCTCCCTCTGTGCGCACGCTGACGTGCTGGAGGCGGCGGTGATCGGGATTCCCGACCCGGTATGGGGTGAGACCATTCGCGGTGTCGTAGTACTTCGCGCCGGTTGCAGGACCAGCGCCGATGAGCTTATGACCTGGTGCCGGGGACGGCTGACGCACTTCAAGTGTCCCCGCTCAATCGTGTTTACCGATTCGCTGCCCAAGGGCGGCACTGGCAAGGTGCAGAAACAAGTGCTCCGGACCCGGTTTGGGGGAAGCGCCGCCGCGGCCTCCTAACCGCGGTTCGGAGCTCCACAACACGGAAAACGCAATGCGTAACAGTTGGAAGCGCACAGCGTCTGTCCTCCGAGGACGAAAATGTTGATCGTAGTGTTTTCGCTTAACCTGAGATAGTATGTGCGGAATTGTTGGGTACATCGGACAACGCAAAGCGGTGCCCATAGTTCTGGATGGGCTTCGCCGGCTGGAGTATCGGGGATACGACTCCGCGGGGATCGCCGTGCTCGAAGACGGCGGCCAGTTGGCGATTAGAAGGGCGGAGGGCAAGCTCCGGAACCTGGAAGAAACTATCCGCGCCAACCCGGTGGATGGCGCTTATGGCATTGGACACACGCGCTGGGCCACTCACGGAAGGCCCACCGAGGAGAACGCACACCCACATCGCGACTGCACCGGCGACATCGTGGTGGTGCATAACGGCATCGTCGAGAACTACCTTTCCCTAAAGCAGCAACTTTCGAAGGAGGGGCACAAGTTCGTCACCGAAACTGATACCGAAATCATCGCCCACCTGGTCGAGAAGTACTACACGGGGAACCTCGAAGAAGCGGTTCGAAAAGCGGTAAAGCAGCTTAGCGGAGTTTTCGCCCTCAGTGTGATTTCCAGCAGGGATCCGCGCAAGATCGTCGCCGCGCGGTCGGGACCTCCGGTGGTTGTGGGGCTCGGGGAGAATGAATATTTCGTGGCTTCCGACGTCCCCGCCATTCTCAGTCACACCCGCGACATGATTTTTCTCAACGACGGCGATCTCGCGGTGCTGACCTCCGAAGGCGTTCGGCTAAGCGACTTTGACGGCCTTACCATCAAGCGTCCGGTATCCCATATTCTGTGGGATCCGATCATGGCGGAAAAAGGCGGCTACAAGCATTTCATGCTCAAAGAGATCTTTGAGCAGCCGCGCGCCGTCCGCGACACGATGCTGGGGCGTGTGGGCCAGGAGTCGGGCCACATTTTCCTCGACCAGATGAACATCACGGAGCGTGAATTTCGTGAGTTCAAGCAAATCAAGATCATTGCCTGCGGAACGAGCTGGCACGCGGCGCTCGCAGGCAAGTTCATGATTGAGGAGCTGGCGCGGGTTCCGGTGGAAGTGGACTACGGCAGCGAATTTCGGTATCGAGATCCGATTCTATCGAAGGATGTGCTCACGGTCGTCATCTCGCAGTCGGGCGAGACAGCGGACACGCTCGCCGCGCAACGCGAAGCCAAGCAGAAAGGTTCGATCACGCTGGCAATCTGCAACGTGATCGGTTCGATGGCAACGCGGGAAGCTTCCGGGACCATCCTTACGCACGCCGGACCCGAAATCGGCGTGGCGTCCACAAAGGCGTTCACGTGCCAGCTCACGGCGCTATTTATCCTCGCCATGCACCTGGGGCAGGCACGGGGCGTGCTTTCGCCCGAGGAATCGCGACGTCTTGTACAGGAACTCGTCCGGCTGCCCGGGAAACTCGAGGCGATTCTCGACCACGACACGGTTTATGACGACATCGTCAAACGCCTGTTCCGCGCAAACGATTTCCTCTTCCTGGGCCGCGGCATCCATTTTCCGATCGCGCTCGAAGGCGCGCTCAAGTTAAAAGAGATTTCTTACATTCACGCCGAAGGTTATCCCGCCGGTGAGATGAAGCACGGCCCGAACGCCCTGATCGATGAAAACCTCCCGGTGGTCGTAGTCGCTACGAGAGACCGCGACAACGAAGCGAGCTGTCTGCGCTTCGAAAAGACGATGTCCAATATTCAGGAAGTGAAGGCGCGTAGCGGGATCGTGATTGCGATTGCTTGCATGGGCGACGAGGAGGAACTCCGCAATGTCGCCGATTTCGTGCTGCACATCCCGCCCACCAGTGAGTTGCTGCTGCCGATTCTGGAAGTGGTGCCGCTCCAGTTGCTCGCGTATCATGTCGCCGTACGCCGCGGATGTGATGTCGATCAACCGCGCAATCTCGCCAAGAGCGTAACGGTCGAGTGAGACAGGCCACACACCAGGTCCACGTTCAGACACGCGGCAAAGGACTGTACAACTTTACACGTGAAGTTCAGACCTGGATGCAAGGGCAAAAGCCGCAGACCGGTTTGCTGACCCTGTTTTGCCAGCATACGTCAGCTTCACTGGTGATCCAGGAGAATGCCGACCCCGATGTGGTCGAGGACCTCAAGGATTATTTCGAGCGCCTCGTGCCGGAGAATACGTCGCTTTACCGGCACACGCTCGAAGGCCCGGACGACATGACCTCGCACATTCGCACCGCGCTGACGCAGACGCATTTGAGCATTCCGATTCACGGCGGCCGGCTGGCGCTTGGGACCTGGCAGGGAATTTATCTTTTTGAGCACCGTGAACATCCGCATCGCCGCAGCGTGATTTTGCATTTGCTTTCGGACGAATGATAGACGTGTACTGTCGTGCTCAGTCGGTTTCGGCGCTGCTCCATGAAACTGAATGAACACCGCATGTCGCAACAGACAGTTTCCGACGATGGGTTATCCTACGCGTCAGCCACCGTAGCGCAGGCCACCTGGGTTCCGGCCTTCGTACCTGACGCGAAGAACCGGCGGTTTGCCATTGCCTCCGTATACCGATCATAGGTCCCGCCAAACACCGCATCCCACGAGCGCTGGCACGCCAGACGCCTTGAGTTATCGCGCATCGAGCTGCGGAGTTCATGGTGCCGGTAAAGCAGGAGCACACTGTTTACGAAGTCGAGCTCATTGCCGGCGATGTAACCGGTCGTTCCGTCACGAACCAGGAACTTGGGGCCTCCGAACGCACTCACCACCGCGGGAACTCCCGAAGCCATCGCTTCTAAAACAACATTCCCAAACGTATCTGTCTCCGAGGGAAAGACAAACACGTCCATGTTGGCGTAAGCCTCAGCGAGTGGTTCGCCTTTCAGAATCCCCGGCAAATCCGCGCGCTTCATGTTTGCGGAAAGCCATGAACGCTCGCTGCCGTCGCCCACGATCAGAAACCGGGCCGACTTAACACCCGCGTCCAACAACGAACGCTCCAGTCTCGCAAGGAGCCGCACATTCTTCTCGGGGGAGAGCCGTCCTACATAGCCGATCACGAAATCCGTGTCCGTTCGCCGGCGGCGCGCCGGAGCGAAGAGCTCCGTATCGATTCCGCGCTCCATCAGATGCGTCGGATTGCCGGTCCGCTCTGCCAGGAACTGCACCAATTCCGGATTTGGCGCAAAATGCAGGCGCGCGAGTTTGTAGAACCGGAGGATCAGCCGCAGAGACTGGCGCTCCGTGAAGCGAACGACAGGCGCACGCATTCCCGCCGGCCACCAACCGAGCAGCTTCTCCAGGCGGCGGCTACCAAATTCATGTACATTCGTATGCCACGACGCAACCAGCGGCACCCGCAGCTCGTGCGCAATCATCGCGCCGAGTATTCCGAATTGGCCGGGGCCGGTGATGTGTACCAGGTCGGGCTGGAACGCCCGCACGCGTTCCCCCAGCCACCGCTGGTAACGCCAGAACATCAGGTCAAATCGCAAATCGTGCTCGAGGCCTAGCGACAGCGGACTGTGGGAGAGCTCGATCGTCAGATGTTCGCCTTCTGTCCGCTCCAACGTTCGCGGTCCCGCGTGCACGGAACAAAATGGATATCCGCGCCTCTGCGCAAAACCGTCGAACTCGCGGCTGGTAAGTGCAACGCCGTTCACTTCATGGAAACTGTCGGTAAAGAACGCAACTCGCGGCACCTTCACAACGCCACCTCCTCGCGTTTCGCGAACGTGGCGCGAAACACCTGCCGCAGCGGGGGCTGCCGCAACATCTGGACTCCGTTTACGAAGATGCGGGTCGCGAGCGGACCTCGTCCGCCCCACAGCGTGGCGAGCGATCGAGCGATGCCGTCTTCGCACCGGTAGAACACCCGCTCGTCCCACCTCCGCCAACCCTCGCCATGATTCTCGTGGTAGGCCAGGGTGTCCTCAATGGTTTGCAGGATTCGAAGGAAGAACGGCTCGGAGTATTGATTCGTGATCAGCACGGTGCTTCGTCCGTTGCGTACTTCGTCGGCGAACTCGGAGAATGAGCCGGCTTTCGTCAGATTCAGAATCGTGTTCGGTTCGAGCGCATGGCGATCGCCTCCGGAAATCACTGGCTTTCCGTAATCCCGCGCCAACAGAATCGCATCCCGGTTTTCCGCCCAGGGACGCAGCCCATTGAGTTCGAGGGCGTGCAGGTTTGAACCGAAGCGGTTCAGCAACTCGCGCGCGATCACCATGTGATTGTTATGGCTGATTCCCTTTTCGTCCCAGCACGGGTGATTGAAGACCACCAGCCGCTCGGGACACGCGGCGAGCCATTCCAGCAGATCCCCAAGACGCTCCTCGGCGGGGATAGCGGTGAACGCCGCCAGTTCCGCCATGATGTCGCGCGCCGATTCCAGCGGCAGATTGTGCACACCGAAGTGAACGAACGTGCCGCGGAACGGCACGGTCCACTCAACCGAAACGGGCACCCTCTCACATTCCGACAAGACGCGCAGTTTCAGCGGTCCCGTAATGTTGTCGTGATCCGTGATCGAAACCAGAGCGCGGAGGCCGAAGCGGTCTTGAATCTGGCTTTGCTCCAGTTGAAAGGCATGGTGAACCGCGAGAGGAGGCGTCCACCACGCGCGCCTCAGATCGAGATCGCCTCCATGCACGGCGCGATACCTGGCCTCCCCATGTTGGAGCGCCATCCGAATCGGAGCAACGCCAATTGCCAGGCGATAAATGAAACCGAGACTCTCTTCCGAGTGCAGCGTGTGGCTGTGTAACGAGACTCCCGAGCGGAAACCCGTGACCGCGGCCCGGTCTCTCTCGAAGCGAATTTGGTCGTATGTCAAGCCGGTTCCTCCTGGAGAAGTGATGGAATGACAGGCGATTGCGCAAGTGTAGTTTGCTCGAATCGCAAAGCGAGAAAGCTTCTTGGCCGGAACTCTATACTGACAGGTAGCGCCGAATCGTCGCGGTCGTAGGTGACGTGGAACTGCGATGCGACATGGCCTTTTTCGTTCCGGATGCGGCCCTCCATCGCGAGGTGTTCGCCGGATTTCTCCCGAGGATGGGTCAGCAGCCGGTAGATCTTGGCGGCGTGCAGAAACTCGGTTTCCCTCGACACCCGCGCGAGCATCGCCGCGCGAGCCGCATATAGAAAGGTCGGAATGGCGTCGGCTCCGGACCGTTGTGAATTGACGCCATTCTCTGCCGGCATGCCTTCGCGCACAATCTCGGCGACCCTTGCGCAATTGAGCCAAGTGAAGCCGCCTTCGATTTTTGTTACGAAGACACCAGTCGAATACGAGGTCAGGGAGCACCGGCCGTGCGAGGCACTCAACGTCAGCGATTCGCCCGATGCGGCGAGCGACTTCCGCGCCGCGGTGAAATCCGTCTCCGGGGAAGAGGTCATGAAACCGAAATACGCGCTGGCCACTACCCTTTGCGACTGACTGCAAACCGATTCCTGCGCCATCCCGAAACGGTTTAATCCATGCAACTGACCCGGCCATGATCCGGCGAAAAATTGCAGCGCGGTGATGATCCCGTCAGGCGTCGCATGCTCCTCCACTTGCAGAACCGCTCCACCCACGTTATGTTTCGCGATCAAAGGAACACCGAGCGCAGAGACGATCTGGTTGATCTGATAATGGCGAACGTGGGTCGCGGTCGCGCCGCTTCCGAATCTCAGCGCGACATCTTCCACTTCGAAGCGTGTGCCAGCCCAGGCCAACAGCGGCGCCACCAGCACCCGGCCGATGAGGCTTAATACTTCCCGCCTTGGCGGGTACAGCGCGCGCTTCATGCACCCAGCATGCACTCGAAGATTTACTGGGTCATGTCGCGTTTGTTAAGGTCCAAAAACAACTTATGCCCTGAATGTTCGGCATCAGAAGTTAACAAATATCCGCGCTTCATGAAGAAGACGGTACTGGCCGACGCAGCGAGGGAAAATAGCGCCGAAGCCAGAATGCCGCGGCCGGCATGCTGGGTTCCACCGGCCATGTGGATGGCCAACTCGAGCGACTGGCAAAGCACCATCGACTCAATTCCCAGCACGAGCGCTATGGCCCATGTCGGCCGACACAAACGGTATGCCTGGGCGAAAGCGCCCATGACTCCAGCGATCGCGATAGCGAGGCCAAGTTCCAGGCACGACGAGAGGGCCACGCCCGCTGACCGTCCGCGCAGTATCGCGCTGACGAAGACGAAGGTTCGGAAAGCGCCTCCGAGCATTGCCGTCTTCCAGTTCCATCCGCAGGATGAGATAGTCGAGCGGATAGCGAACGATTCTGACCGTCACCGCGGCGAGCGTGCGTTCCAACGATGGAGGATTCGCGCCATCCAGCGTGCGGCAAATCCGCCTGCATCTTGTGCATGCCTGACTTTAGAAACAAGCTACATGAAAATTGTTACCGGCTGGTTGCGATCCCGTCGCACCCTTGAGAATTTACAATTTCAAGTGATGCTGCGCATCCAGATTACAAAGCGCGCCGATGGCTCCGGCGTGTTACGGTGTAGCCGCCCCGATGGCTCCGTCACGTGGCAAAAGCAGAAGGACCGGCACGCGCGGTTTTTCGCATTGCATGATCTGACGCATTTCGCGGTGGAAACGGAGCTCGGGTACCGGCAGGGTTTTTTCGGGTTAATTGCCGCGGGGTGGGATATCGATGAGACCGGCGGCAAAGGACCCCGCGGCGCGTTACCTGCCGAAACGGTCGAAGTGGAGCGCATTGTCGGAGCGTTCGATGCCGAACGTGCTGCGGGAACTCCTTGGACAGCCGAGGAATTCAATCAGCACCTGGCACTTGAAGGATGGGCGCCGAAGCGGCCGCTTACCGCAGAAGACCTTCTCGGCATACGAACCGTGCGTAGCAGGCTATTCGCCCAGTGGTCCGCCGTAAGTCCCGGTGAGTCGATTGAACTCCAATTTCCAACCTGATGTGATAGATTCTGGCTTGAGCTATGGACCTCTTCACAAAGAAGCCAGTTTCTAAGCTGCTGGCCGAGTCCGAGGATAAGGAACACGGCCTGAAACGAAGTCTCACTGCGACATCGCTGGTGGCCCTCGGAATCGGTGCGATCATCGGCGCAGGCATTTTCACGCTGACCGGTGTCGCGGCCGCGACACACGCGGGACCGGCCTTGGTCTACTCCTTCATCCTGGCAGCGATCGGATGCGCGTTCGCGGGGTTCTGCTACAGCGAATTTTCGACCATGATCCCCATCGCCGGAAGCGCTTACACCTACGCTTACGCAACAATGGGCGAACTGCTGGCGTGGATCATTGGCTGGGCGCTCGTCCTGGAGTACGCCGTTGGCGCGGCGACCGTCGCGGTGAGCTGGTCCGCCACCATCGCCTCGATCCTTGCTGACTTCGGCATTGTCATTCCCCATGGCCTTCTGGCGTCGCCCTTCGATCCCATGCCCGGCTCGGTCAACCTGATGGCCGTAGTGATCGTGGTGGGTATCTCCAGCATTCTGATCATCGGAGTGCAGGAATCCGCGCGCTTCAATGCTTTTATTGTCTTCATCAAGGTAACGGTCGTGGTGCTTTTCATCATCGTGGGGTACTTCTACATCAATAAAGCAAACTACACGCCTTTTGTTCCACCCAATACGACCGGGAAATTTGGCGTTTTCGGCTGGACAGGAGTGCTCGCGGCAGCCGGCCAGATCTTCTTCGCTTATATCGGGTTCGACGCCGTCTCAACGGCCGCGCAGGAAGCACGGAATCCGAAACGCGATATGCCCATCGGCATCATCGGCTCTCTGGCCATCTGCACTATTCTGTATATCCTGTACGCTCAGGTACTCACCGGCGTCGTGAATTACAAAGACCTCAACGTCGCGGCGCCGCTGGCAGTGGCCGTCGACCGAATGCGCGATCTGCCGTGGCTGGGTAAGCTGATGAAGATCGGCTCACTGCTGGGCCTTACCAGCGTGATTCTTGTCATGCTGCTGGGTCAGTCCCGCGTCTTCTTCTCAATGTCGCGCGACGGCTTGCTTCCCCGCGTCTTCTCCGATATCCACCCTCGGTTTCGAACTCCCTGGCGCTCCAATCTTCTTCTCATGCTTTTTGTGTCGCTTGGCGCGGCCTTCACCCCGATTGCTCAACTTGGCAACCTGACGAGCATTGGAACGCTTTTCGCGTTCGTCCTCGTATGCGTCGGTGTCATCATCATGCGCAGAACCGACCCCGATTTGCCGCGTCCCTTCAGGACGCCGCTCGTCCCGCTGGTGCCGATCCTCGGAGTGCTCGTGAATTTCCTGCTCATGCTCGGGCTTGGCGGCATCACCTGGGGCGCATTCCTGACCTGGATGATCATCGGGCTGATCGTTTACTTTTCCTACAGCCGGTTCCATAGCCATCTTCTGGGCCAGGCTCGGACTTAGCTCTCTCTCCGAACCAGCTTTTTGCAGCCCTCCTCTTGACAGGTGTACCTGTCCGCCATATAGTGTGTATAGCATACTGTTGTGTACACAGTATGTGGCAAACATGACTGCCGAACTGTTCGAAAACCTACGCCTGGAGTTGAGACGCGGCTGCCTGACAGTAGCTGTGCTGGCTCAACTGCGAACCGAACATTACGGTTACGCCCTTCGTAAAGCGCTGGCAGATCAAGGCTTAGCCATTGATGAGAATACTCTTTACCCATTGCTCCGGCGGCTGGAAAGCCAGGGTTTGCTGGTCAGCCATTGGCGCGAAGAGGACAAGCGGAACAAACGCTTTTATCGTTTGTCGCCCGATGGCGAGATGATCCTGGCCCAACTTCTTGAGGAATGGCAAACCCTCAATGCTTCATTGGAGCGAATTACGACTGGGGGCGAGGCTGGAGTTGAGCAGGCTGAACCCGTACTGGAGCGAAAAACTTAGGAAACCCCATGGAACTGCTCGATCGCTATTTAAATGCTGTAAAGCCATTCCTGCCCAAGAAGCAACAGGATGACATCATCAAGGAACTGTCGGAGAACATCCTGTCGCGGGTGGAGGACAAGGAAGCAGACCTCGGCCGCCCGTTAACTGAAGACGAACAGGTAGAGCTTCTCAATAGCTATGGCCATCCCATGCTGCTGGCGATGCGCTATCGCCCGCAGCACTCGCTGATCGGACCGACCGTCTTTCCCTTCTACTGCTTTGCCATTCTGATCGCGCTCGCCATCACCGCCGTGTTCTATGTTCTCGGCATCTTGACGCTGGCGGGACAGGGCGCTTCCGCGAAGCAAATCATTGATGCCGCCCTGCAGTTCCCCCATGCGGCCCTTCCCGCCGTCGGCTGGGTCACGATACTGTTCGCCGCTGCCGAGTTGTGGTTGTCAAAGAGCCACTTCCTCGAGAAGCTGGCCGCTAAATGGAACGCGCGCAGCCTTCCGCCGGTCAAGCGCCAGGTGGAGCGCGTGCCTCGGTCGCAATCCATCACGGAGCTTATTTCCTACGTTTTTGCTCTCTGGTGGCTCGCCGGGCTGCGTTACTCATATTTAATCTTCGGCGCCATGCCGTTTCCCATTGCATTCGCGCCGGTTTGGTACACCTTGTACATTCCCATCCTGCTGCTGACGCTGCTTAGCGCGATACAACCCGCCATCAACCTCGTACATCCCGAGTGGACGTTGCTGCGTAGGGTTTTTCGGCTCGTGAGTACCGCCGCCAGCGTTATTGTCTGCCGGATTCTTTTGAACGCAGATGAGCTGATCGTCACCGGCGGCTTCAGCGCCGCTCAGAAACCGATTCTCGATCTGATCAACCTCTCAATGCGGATCGGCGTGGCGATCGCGCTGATAATTACAGCTATCCAATTCGTCGTTGAAGCCGTAAAACTCATCCGCAAGTTGATCCAGAATCGCGGTTTGCGCGCGGCTTTGTCGGGAGTCTTTTAAAGGACCGCAAAATGGAACTTCTCGATCGATATCTGAAAGCCGTCAGGCTCTACCTTCCTCGCGCGCATAAAGACGACATCGTCCGCGAACTCTGCGAGAATCTCTTGGCTGCAATGGACGATCGGGAGAAGGAACTCGGCCGCCCGCTCGCAAAGGCCGACGTGCAGCAGATTCTCCGACAGCATGGCCATCCGATGATCGTAGCCGGCGGTTATCATGTCAACCGCCGCTCGGTCACCTTCGGACGGCAATGGATCAGTCCCCAGATGTTTCCGTTTTATGTGAGGCATCTCTGGTTGAATCTGATCATCACCGTGGTTTTTGTTGCTGTCGTCGCACTCGCGGGCAAACCGATCGTCGTGCCGTTGCTGCTCTTTTCCATCGGCTTACAGTTCGTTATTCTGACGGTGGTCTATAGCGCCATGGATGCACTCATGCGGCGATCCCAACTTCCGGCAGCGCCATTGCCGTTGGAGTTTCCGATTCCCCGCTGGCAATCCAAAGCCGGAATCGCGCTTTGGGCCGTGTTCACTCTTTGGTGGCTCTCCATCCCGGTGTTCCCGGTTGTGCTTTTTGGTCCTGCAGCCGGCGTTCTCAGGATCGCGCCAACAATTGAGGGATACAACGTACCGATTGTGCTCCTCCTGCTGGCAGGGATCGCGCAACGCGTAACGAACCTTATTCGTCCGGAGTGGACCCGGCTGCTTCCCCTGTCGCGTTTAGCAATCAACGGAATCGGACTGATTCTCATCTATCGTCTGATTCAACACCACCCATTCGTTGTTGTAATGGCAGGTACGCACGACGCTCACGATATCGGCCTCGCCGCGACTTTCAATTCATGCATTGAGTGGGGCGTAGTAAAGACCTGGCTATGGATCTATTTCCTCGCTAACTTCGTCGCGCACGGGCTCGTGTGCCTCGATGATCTCCGCTGGCGAATTCTTCGGCAGCGTAACCGGATCCCGTCTCACGCGTTGTAGTTTCGCGCAAGAGGGTTTCACAAACAGAACAATGTCGGGAAGGAGAAAGCTATGAGTGTGTCTGCAGTTTTAACAACGCCCGCGCTTGACCGCGGCACGCCGTCAGGGGTCGAATACAACGTTTCCATCGGATATCTCCGGGCCTTCATCACCATCATGGTGCTGGCGCATCACGCCGTCATCGCTTACATTCCATTTCTGCCGCCGGCCGCGTCAACGTTCACGGCAGAACCACGACTGTGGCGAGCATTTCCGATCGTCGATAGCCAGCGATGGGCCGGCTTCGGTACATTTACCGGTTTCAACGACCTCTTCTTCATGTCGTTGATGTTCTTCCTTTCCGGCCTGTTTGTTTGGAGCAGTCTGCAGCATAAGGGGAGCGGCGTCTTCCTTCGCGATCGCCTGCGCCGCCTGGGGGTGCCGTTCATCGCTGCAGCAGCCATCATCGCCCCGCTCGCTTACTATCCGGCCTATTTGGTGACGGGCGCAGACGCCAGTCCCGTGGTTTTCCTGCGGCAATGGTTCTCTATGAAGGACTGGCCGGCGGGTCCGGCATGGTTTGTGTGGGTGCTGCTGGCATTCGACTGCGTGGCGGCCGCGCTGTTTGCTTTCATGCCGAAGTGGGGTGAAACGCTCGCTCGCGTAACGTCGGGCGCGATCCGGCGGCCGATCGCATTTTTTGGACTGCTCCTGGCCGTCTCGGCTGCTGTCTACATTCCCATGGCGCTGACGTTCAGTCCGGTAGACTGGAGCGCATTCGGGCCATTCACGTTTCAAACCAGCCGGATACTTCATTATTTTCTGTACTTCGCGGCTGGTATTGTCGTGGGCGCTTACGGCCTGGATCGAGGGCTGCTCGCAATGGGCGGCAAACTCGCCCGACGCTGGCCGCTGTGGGTCACCGCAATGCTGCTTGCGTTTGGCTTCGCCACCGTCATCTTCTTCGCGTCGCTACAGGATCCGAAGAACCCCGCGTTTTGGGGTACTCTTAACGGATTTGCGTTCACCCTATCTTGCGCAGCCTCCAGCTTTGCTTTCCTGGCAGTTTTTGTCCGATTCGCTCAGCGAAGCCGGCCGCTGTTCAACAGCCTGCGCGACAACGCCTACGGAATGTACCTGATCCACTATGCATTCGCATCATGGCTGCAATACTGTCTCCTCAAGACAGCACTCCCGGCGATCGCAAAGGGTTCGCTCGTCGTGGCCGGTACCGTCGTCCTGAGTTCGCTTGCCGTAGCCGCAATGCGGCGGATACCGGCCGTCGCAAGGGTGATCTGAGGGAGATGCCGCATGAAAACGAATTGTGTGGCCCAATTATCGGGAACGACGAAGCGTTTTGGAAAGATCGTGGCTCTGGACCAATTGGACTTGGAGGTTCAACAGGGCGAGTTGCTCGCTCTGCTGGGCCCGAACGGCGCCGGAAAGAGCACCGCGATTTCACTTCTGCTGGGATTGCTGCAACCTGACGCCGGCTCGGCCCGCATGTTTGGTCAATCGCCCCGATCGATCGCAGTGCGCCGGCGAATCGGCGTAATGATGCAGGAGTGTTTTCTGCCGCTCGAACTGCGCGTCCGCGAGTTGATCGATCTAACCGCGAGCTATTATCCTGAGCCGCTGCCCACGAGCGCCGTCCTGGAGATGACTCACACGGATGCCCTCGCAAATCGCCCATACGGCAAACTTTCCGGCGGGCAGAAACGGCAGGCACAGTTTGCCATGGCAATCTGCGGCCGCCCGAAGCTGCTGTTTCTGGATGAGCCGTCAGTCGGCCTTGACGTGCAAGCACGGGAAGTGCTGTGGCAAACCGTTCGCCTGCTGGTGCGCGATGGCGTCTCCATTGTACTGACCACGCACTATCTGGAGGAGGCGGAGGCTCTGGCCAACCGGGTCGTGGTGCTTGCCAAAGGCCGGCTTGTCGCTGAGGGCACCGTTAGTGAGATTCGATCTCTGGTCGTACGAAAGCATATCAGTTGCGTTACCACGGTTCCCCCGGAGCAGGTTGGAGCATGGCCTGGAGTTGACGGCGTTGCCCAGGATCAGGGTCGCATGGTGATCACAACCAACACGGCGGAGGCCGTGGTTCGCCGATTAATGACGGTCGACGACAATTTGCAGGAGCTTGAAGTTCGGCGGGCAGGGCTTGCCGAGGCATTCACCGAACTGACAAAGGAGGCAGCATGACACGGCTTCGCACGTTCAACGCTTACCTTTCGGAGGCCCGTTACGAAACATTGCGCATGCTGCGAACGCCAGCCTTTGCGGCGCCGTTTCTGGTGATACCCGGGGCGTTGTATCTCCTGTTCGCGGTGGTGATCTTCGGGCCGCAGCTTCGCGACGACCCGGTATCTTCTTTGAAGATGTTCGCGGGACTAACGGTGTTGGGCATGATGGGGCCCGGAATGTTTGGATTTGGGACAACCGTCGCTATCGAGCGCGAACAGGGCCTGCTTAAGCTCAAGCAGGCTTTGCCGATGCCATCCGGAGCCTATCTGCTCTCGAAAATGATAATGACCCTGGTGTTCTGCACCATCATCATGGGAACGATGATAGTGGCAGCCTTATTCGCGGGTCATCTGAAGTTAAGTGCATCGGCGATGGTGCTTTTTGCGATTGCAAATATCCTCGGCTCGCTCCCGTTTTGTGCGCTGGGCCTGTTGTTGGGCGCGTGGGTCAGCGGTGCCAGTGCGCCTGGTTTCGTGAATCTTATCTATTTGCCGATGATGTGGCTTTCGGGGCTGTTCTTTCCCATGCCCAAGTACGTTCAGGCATTTGCGCCCATCTGGCCCTCCTACCATCTGCTCCAGATTTCGTTTGGGATACTCGGGCTTCCGTCGCTGGGGGGTGTCGTGTCACACTTCAGCGTTCTGGTGGTTGTGTCAATCGTCCTGTTCGTGCTGGCGGTGCGCAGGCTGGCGCGGTAGTCTCAAACGATTGGCATTCAAATCGATGCCGTGTAGGGTGGCGTAGTCGGTTTCGCCTGCGTCCCGGATCACTGAATATCGACCCGGACGACGTTGGCCGCCTGTCCGTCAACCGTCAATTGCAGGTTCGTCTCTCCCGTGCCTGCGAGCGACTGTGGTAACGACACAACCACCTGGTCAAGTCCCCCATCGGAATCCTGCGGCCCCGCGGACAATACCGGAACGTTTTGGCCGTTGATCGTGACGCTAACATTGTCGATCGACGACCGATTGCGGATCCCTGTACCCGGCAATGTGAGCGTTGTCGTGTTATCGCCGCTGAGTGGAATCGGAACGGTGGTGCATGTACCGGCTGTGCACTGCCAACTGGGGGACGACGACATCGTCCCATCCGAAGCAGTTTGCGTCACTATACCGGCTGCGGCGCCGGCGCCATTACCGTAGGCCGTAAACAAACCCGGAGCGACGGTGTTCACGTTGGCCGCTCCGGAAGCCGCGGTCGATCCATCGCCATTCAGAATCGTGATCGTGGCCTGCCCTGTCGCGGTTCCGGCGGGAATCTGGAAGGTAACCTGCGACAGCGAAGTGAAAGAGATCGGAGCCATCCGCGTGGCGCCCGCGGAATCCTGCACCTGGACACTGATGCCGCCTAACGTATTCGGCAGGGAAGGAGGTTGCGCTGTTTCATTGCCGGCCAGCGCGGCTCCATAAAAGTTCACCACCGATTGCTCCGCCACCGCGGAATCGAACGACGCCCCTGATACCACAAAAGCCGGGGCCTCGATACCGTCGAGGTTGTAATATCGAGCCATCCAGTAGGGCAGGATGTAATCGATGCCGGCGCCCTCCACAATGCCGCCGCCTCCGCCATCGAGCTGATACGGGTTGCGCTGCCACAGGAAATCCGTCGTGGGACGGCGCGGAACGGGAACCGGGTTGCACGCCTCATCCGGGCTGTTACACGACGGAAACACGTTACGAAGGTCCATATAGATGTCCCGCCGCGGCCGTTGCAGCCAATCGGACAACATACTTGCGGTGTCCGTGTCGCGGCTCGCATCCGGTCCATTCAAAGCTAGATCGATCATGTTGAAATGAGCGTTCTTCTGATCGTCGGTGTGATTTCGGAGAACGCTGTAAGCCTGCTCGTAAATGTCTTTGAACGAGCTGCTCTCCAGGCGGATGAGGTTATAAAGATTCATGTAATCCAGGTTGAACTTGAAATACGAATCGTTCGAGAGCACGTCGACGCCGATCGGAGCGAGGATTTCCGCCGACCAGAAAATCTTGTCGACATCGTACGACGTCGAATAGTGATTTGGATTCACGTGCCGCCCCACCTGCAGGAAGCTGAGTTGCTGATCCGCCCGGATAATGAAGGTCGTCGAGAGTGAGCCGTCCGGATTAAACACGGTCCAGCCATGTCCTCTTAGATAATCCAGCAGGCGGGTCACCAACGCTGAGATCTCCGACTTCAGATTGGAATCATCAATCATGTCGTATGCCACCGCCAACCCGAAGAACACACCCGAGTACTCGTCGCGCGAGGTGTTACCGATCCAGTACCAGCCTGCCGAGCTGTTGGTGTAGATTCCGTTCGACTGCTGTTCGCCCGTAGTGTTTGGCGCGTACGGTGAATCCAGGGGAATCATGCAGCGCGCCAGCAGATTGTAGCCCGTCACATCGGCGAGCCCTTTAATGCCCGCGAAGGCGTTCTTCGCATTTGCGAGCGCATCCTGTGAACCTGTGACCTTGTACCGAAACGCCTCAGCGGCAAGATATGTGCCCGTCCATAACGCCGAGTCGCCGCAACGCGTGTATCCGGTCAGATCATCGAGATTGGGAGCCGCGTAGACAGGATCGAGGATGGCGCCGTAAGGCACGTGACGCGCCTGAATATTACTCGAGATCGCCAGTGCATCGGATTCCGCCGCTGATCCTAAAAGGCTGCCGATCACCGCAACAGCCCCGGCAATCAGGCACTTTCTAAATAAGTCCGACATAATAGACACAACCTCAGGATATTGGACTGACATTGCGCCCTATGCGTTTCCATAGGTCGCATTGCCAATCATTAAGGAATCCCCACCTTTTTCACCAACGCTTCAAATCGCGCGTCGTCGTGCAGTGGCGCAAAACTCGGCTCGGTTTTCATCAGGGGCAAGGCCACCGAGTGCATTTGAAACGCCTGATCCAACGCTTTGAGCGCTTCGCCGGAGTCCCCTTCAAGTGCCGCCATCACTGCAATCGAGTAAGGATGCGATGGAGAGCGCGCCAAGGCAAGCTCGTAAGATTTGCGTAGCGCCTGCTGGGGGCTGAGCGAGGCGAGTTCCGCCTTTAACTGCGTGTCGCGCACCAGGTACTGCAATTGTGCCGCGGCCTCTTTGAACCTTCCCTGCAATTCCAGCGATCGCATCAGACACGCACGCGCCTCGCCGAACGACGGCTCCAAGTCGAGCATTCGCTGCATGTGCTCCGTCGCCTCTGCAAATTTATGAGCCTGCAGAAAGAGCCAGCCGGCGTCTACGTTGATGCGCTGCGACAACGGATCGAAAGCCAGCGCCCGCCGCAGTGACATTAGGCCTTCCTCGGGATGTCCCGTGGCGACCAGGAACCAGGCGTAATCATGGTGCGCCGCAGCGAGGCTGGGATTGAGGTCAATAGCACGCTTGAAGTGACGCTCGGCTTCCACCCAGTTCCAGTCGTAGAAGAACAGAGTGTCTGCCAGGGCGTTATGGGCGGCAGCATCACGGTCGTTGAGCAACAGCGCCTTCTCTGCGGCTGGTTTGGCTTTCTGAAGATTGGCAGGCTCATCGGTAGCGCGGCCGAGTTGTACATTGACATCAGCCAGCGCCGTGAATGCGTCCGACATCGTTCCATCCGCGGCCGCAGCCTTTTCAAAGGAGGCCATGGCCCGCTGCAGATCTGCAATGTCGCCTTTGTTCGCTAAGTAGCGGCCGCGGGTGTAATCCTCGTATGCGCTTTTATTCAATACCTGCCTGCGCCAACTCATCACCGGCTCGCCCGGCACCACTTGGTCAACGACCGCCTTTGCCACGCGGGCCGCCAGCTCCTGTTCCGTACTGAAGAGATCACTCCGCGCCCGCTCATAGGTTTCCGACCACAACTGCGACTGGTCGGCGACCGAGGTGATGCGTGCAGTGATGCGCACGACATCGGCATTCTGCTGAACGTTGCCCTCAACAACGTAGTTGACGTGCAGGTCCTTCCCAATCTGCTCTAAGCCCTTATTGGTGTTCTTCAAGCTCATCGCCGATGTCTGGGCAATCACCCCGATGCGGTTCTGGAGGACGCCCAACTGGCTGATTGTCTCGCCGGTGAGGCCCTCGACGAAGACGTCGCACTCCTCTCCACAGTTCAGGTTACGGAATGGAAGCACCGCGATTTTCAAGCGCTCACCGGGATCCACCTTCAACGCAGCGCGGTGGCGGGCGACCAATGTCACCGTTGCGATCAGCAGAATAACCGCCGCAGCGACGATGAAAATCGGCCTCCGCGGCGCCACGCGAGGGGCAGCGCGTACAGTTTCAGCAGGATTTGCGGCTCCCACCGTTTCAACTGGAGCGATAAACCGGTATCCCCGCCGCGGAACGGTCTGTATAAACCGCGGCGACTCCGAATCATCACGGAGTGCGTCCCGGACCTGGGCAATGCAGACGTTCAGGTTGCGGTCTACATCCCCCTGGTTTTCCGTTCCCCATATGGCCTGCTGGATCTCCTGCCGCGTCCGCAACTCACCGGGATTCTGAAGAAAGAACTGCAGAAGCAGCAGCGGTTGGGGCGCCAGCTTGATCAGCGTTCCGCCCTTGCGTAACTCGAGATCCGTGGTGTCGAGCTCAAATACTCCGAACCGGTAGACCGCCATGCGTGACTATGAGGTTATGTTACCGCCCACGCGGCACTGACAATCGCCAATGCGGCGGCGGCGGCCGTCTCGGCGCGAAGTATGTTCTGACCCAGAGACGCCGCCATCCAACCCGCATCGCGCATTGCCTCACGTTCCCGGCCGGTCCAACCTCCTTCCGGGCCAACGAGTATCCCCACCGTCTCGCCGGCACAGCGCTGCGACGGAAGAGTTGCAAGAATGGGCGGCGCACCGCTTATTTCCTCGAGCGCCAGCCGGTACGCCGCCTCATAGCGCAGCGCATCGTCGAACTGCGTCACCTCGTGCAGTTCCGGCAGAAGCTGCCGCCGCGATTGTTCGCTCGCCTCGCGTGCGATTTTACGCCAGCGAACCAGGCGGCCCGGCGCCGCCCGATCGAGCCCTTTCTCGCTCCGGTCAGCCACAAACGGAATGATCGCATGTGCTCCCAGCTCCGTAGCTTTCTCGACAAGCCATTCGAACCGATCGAACTTGATCAAGGCAGCCAGAACAACCGGACGAACCAGCGGCTCCGTTGCAGCGAGTTTCTCGACGATCGTAAACGTGACGGCGTCCTTCCGCGCCGTTTCCACCTCCGCGAGATAAACCTGCCGGTTGTCGGAAATCTCGTATTTCTGGCCAGCTTCAACGCGCAGCACGCGAGTGAGATGATGCGCCTCTTCTCCACTCACGGTGGCGTGTCCTGAACGGACCTCATCCACGAAAAAACGGCGTCGCGCCATATCGTTAATGTATCTCCGGCCCGGGTTCCCATATTTATGGGAAAATGGGTCGGTGAAGACCACCATCGAACTCCCCGACGCACTCTTCCGTCGCGCCAAGGCCGCGGCCGCCGAAGAAGGTAAAAGCCTCAAGGATTTCTTCAGCGAGGCCCTCTTGGATCGCTTAAGAGGCAGGAGTGCCGGTGGCCTGGCCAAGCCCTGGGAGGCCGGCTTCGGCGGACTCAAATCCCTCCGCCGCGAGAATAGCCGCATCAGTCAATTGATTGAGGCAGAATTCGGGACCATCGATGAGGAAGAATGGCGATAATCCTCGACACCAATGCGCTCTCGGCTTTCGCCGACGGTGACGAGGGACTTCGCGATGCCATCCATCGCGAAAAAGATCTGGCGATGCCGGTGATCGTTCTTGGAGAGTACCTGTTCGGGATTCGTTCGTCGCGGCATCGCGCACGGTATCAAGACTGGCTGAATCGACATTCGCTGTTTTGGCTCGTCCTATCCATTGGCGTCGGTACGGCAGAGTGTTACGCGGAGATCTGGGGTGAACTCAAATCAAAAGGCCGTCCAGTTCCCACAAACGACGTCTGGATCGCCGCCCTCGCGCGGGAGCACGGATACCCAATCGCAAGCCGCGATAGTCATTTCGACCTAGTCGCAGGTGTCCGGCGCATCTCGTGGACGCCCCGGCTATAATGATCGCTTCATGATCGCCTACCTCCGCGGCACAATCCTTGAGAAACACCCCAACCAGGTGATCGTCGATACGGGCGGCGTCGGCTACGACGTGCTCATTCCCGTTTCCACGTTTTCCGCGCTGCCGGATGCCGGCGCCGAAGTCCGCCTCCGTATTCACACTCACGTCCGCGAAGACGCACTCTCGCTCTACGGCTTTTTTACCGCCGAAGAAAAGGCCATCTTCGAGAAGCTGATCTCGGTGAGCGGCATCGGCCCCACCGCCGCAATCAAGGTCCTCTCCGGCTTGAATACCGCCGACCTGATCACGGCCATCCGCAACAGCCAGGTCGACCAACTCGTCAGGATTCCCGGCGTCGGCAAGAAAACCGCTGAGCGCATGGTGCTTGAACTCAAAGACAAGCTGGAAGGCATCGGCTCACCAGTCGCCCCCGGGCCGGCCGCCAAACCCGTCCCCGTCCTCAACGACATTGAACAGGACGTATTGTCGGCCCTGGTGAACCTGGGATGCCAGCGCGCCGCGGCCGAAGCCGCAGTCCGCAAAGCCAAAGCCGAAGGTGTCGCCGCCGAGTTCGAGCCGCTTTTTCGACGCGGACTGGAGCTCGTGCGATAAATTGAAACTTGCGCGATAAAGGGATAGTCTCGGCCTCGGCGCTTGAAGGTGAGCGCCAGTTTGAGGTCACGCTGCGCCCCCAAAGCCTCGACGAGTTCACCGGCCAGCCGAAACTCAAGGAGAATCTCTCCATCGCCATTGAAGCCGCTAAGCACCGCGGCGAGGCAATGGACCACGTGCTGCTCTATGGCCCGCCGGGCCTCGGCAAGACCACGCTGGCAACGATCATCGCGTGCGAGTTGGGCGTCGGATTCGAGCAAACCTCCG
>Ga0209168_10000116_pt1 | contig 88986 bp, 71 predicted proteins | sample Coa_R1_FD_187156 | JGI IMG/M metagenome (GOLD analysis project Ga0209168, IMG submission 187156) | Surface soil microbial communities from Centralia Pennsylvania, which are recovering from an underground coalmine fire - Coalmine... | ecosystem: Environmental > Terrestrial > Soil > Unclassified ...
TCATTCTCGATCACACGCCTTTCTATGCGGAGTCCGGCGGGCAGGTTGGGGACCGCGGATGGTTTTATTCCGACGATCACAATACCGTCGTGGCGGAAGTGACGGGATGTTATTACCCGATTCAGGGCGTGCGGGCGCATCAGGTGGTGGTGAAATCGTCCATTTACGTCGGAGACAAGGTCGATGCCGTCGTGAACACCGATGTCCGTGAAGCTACGATGCGGAATCATACGGCTACGCATCTGCTGCATGCCGGGCTGCGCGAGGTGCTGGGCAAGCACGTGAAGCAGGCGGGATCGCTCGTCTCTCCGGGGCACCTGCGGTTTGATTTCTCGCACTTCACCGGCGTGGCGGATGAAGAGTTACAGGATATTGAGGACATCATCAACAAAGAGGTGCTGCGCAACCGGAAGGTAGAGACCATTGCCGATGTGCCGATTGACGTGGCCGTGAATGAGTATCACGCCATGGCGTTGTTCGGCGAGAAGTATGGCGACAAGGTACGCGTGATCAAGATCGGAGACTTTTCTACGGAGCTTTGCGGCGGGACGCACACGGGTGCGACCGGTGAGATCGGGTTGATCAAGATATTGAAGGAAGGCAGCGTTTCGTCCGGTGTGCGGCGCGTGGAGGCGATTACCGGAGAGGGATCGCTGCGACATTTCCGGAAAGATCATCAGCTTGAGAACGTGGTGTCGGCATTTGTATCTCCCACCCTTTCGCAAAAGGCGCGAAAGGATGCGGCACCTCCCGGCAGTGAAGGTGCACAGGGCGAAGAGGCCTCTTTGACGCCAGCCGAGGCCCTGAAGCTTGAGCTGGAAAGAAAAGATGCGGAGATCAAGCGATTGGCGCGGGAACTCGATCAGGCGCGGATGAAGTCGGCTTCGTCGGCAAGCGCCAACGTCGGGGAAAAAATAAAAGAGATCAAGGGCGTGAAGGTGCTGGCGCATCGCGTGGACAATCTGGAGCGGGCGCAACTGCGAACGCTGGTCGATCAGTTGCGGGACAAGATCGGGTCGGGCGTGGTGGTGCTGGGATCTGCATCGGATGGAAATGTCGCGCTGATCGTGGGCGTCACGAAAGATTTGACTTCGCGCGTGCAGGCGGGGAAGGTTGTGGGTAAGGTGGCGGAGAAAGTGGGCGGCAAGGGCGGCGGGCGTCCGGACCTGGCGGAGGCTGGGGGGAAAGATGCGTCGGCGCTGGATGCGGCGCTGGACGGGGCATACGGCGTAGTGGAAGGATTGCTGGCATGAACCTGGACGACACAGCTGCAGGCGTTGGTCAGGAGCGGTTGCGCTTCATCAAACACAAAGGGCAGGTTATCTTTGTGATCGACTTCAGCAACTGTCCAGCGAAAGAGATACTGTTGTTGCTCGATCAGGTGCAGGCGCAAATCGCGCGGCATGCGCCGGGGTCGGTACTGACGCTGGCCGATGTCAATGGGGCGAAGATCGACAAAGAGGTGGCCACCAAGATCAAGAAAGTGTTGGTGCTGGATCGTCCTTATGTGAAGCGGTCCGCGTGGGTAGGAGTCGAGAGCCTGCCGCACGTTTTTTATGAGAATTTTAAGACCTTCTCGCAGCGTGACCTTCCTCCATTCAAGACACGGAAAGAGGCGATGGAGTGGCTGGTCAGCGAGTAGCCTGCAGGCGTTTGGACCCCGCAGCGTCGCCAAACACTTTTTCCACCACAGAGACACAGAGTCACAGAGAAGGCCGACATCTGGCTCTTTGTCTTCTCGGTGCCTCTGAGGCTCCGTGGTGGATGGAGGGCCAGACTTAATGAAAGCTAGCTCCTCCATTTCAGGGTGACGGGACCGGACATCGGGTGTTTCATGGGTTGACCGGTGCGCTTGGATTCCAGGTGCGCAGCCTTCAATTGGAAATACCATTTGGCGGGACGGTCGGCGTCGTCGATCAGCATGAGGTGCGGATTGTGCTTCAGACCCTCGGCCTGGAGTTCCATGGTGCGGCGGTCTTGTTCGACGAATTTTCCGAAAACAAATTTCAATAGATCCGGGACGAGCGGGACCCAGCGGAAGAGGTTCCACGCGGCGACTACATCAATGCGGCACTGGTTGCGCGTGATCGGCGTAACGGTGGTCAGGCTGGAAAACCAGTATTTTCCGGCGCGGATGGTTTCGGTGCGGATGTTGGGCAGGACGAAATCGATGGTGGTCGAGATCGAGTTGGCGTCGGCATACAGGCGCAGAAGCTTGTAGGGCGCAGAGTTTGAGCTCGGCGTGTGCGCGGCCATGCGAAAGCCGTTGGGAACGGGCTCAAAGTTTTTCTTCTTCTCATGAATGCTGTGCTGGGTGCGCCACCACCAGGCTTGGTGGACGAAGGGTCCGTGGGCCGGATCCATGAGGCCGATGATGCCGTGGTCGATGCTGACGGGCATTTCGGCCTGGAGATAGGCAAGCTTGTATTTCTCACTGAACTTCATAATGGTTGGGGCGGGATCGCAGGCCTCGGCTGGCTTCGTGAATCCGGCGCCTTGCGGGCCGGGATCGGGGACGTAGACCCATATGAAATTGTCCTGCTCTTCGCAGGGATAACTTCCGGCGTAAATGCGATCGACCTTCAGCGTTTGATCCGCGGTGAGCGAAGGAATCAGCTGGCACTGGCCGTTGTGAACGTCGAATTGCCATCCGTGATAAGGGCACTCGAGATTTTCGCCGTCGAATCTTCCGGAATTGAGGGGCATGCCGCGATGCGGGCAGGAGTCGCGAAGGGCGAAGGGCTGTCCCTGACGATCGCGGCCGATGACGAGGGGAATTTCCAGAAGCGTAGCCCTGTGCAGTTGATTGCGATGAACTCGGTCGGCGGGCAAGGCACGATACCAGAAGCCCGTGAGCATCAGTGTGTCGGTGGCCTGGCGTTGCGGGAGGTCGAGTTCAGGCATAGGAGGCGATTTCTGAAATCAGATTTTAGATTGCAGATTGAATGCATATGCTAGCATCCGCTGGGCCTGTAGAGCGGCTGGAAAGTCTTTCACCACAGAGCGCACAGAAGTTCACAGGGAAATCATTCGCATGGAGATTCGAGGGCGATTTCGGCGGTTGACGCCGGTGCAGCGGAATACCTTTATTGCGTGCTTCATGGGCTGGTCGCTGGACGCGTTCGATTTTTTCATTCTCGTGTTCTGTGTAAGCGCGCTGGCGACGCAGTTCCACGCCAAAGTCTCGGAAGTTTCGGAGGGAATTTTCTGGACGCTGGCGATGCGTCCGGTGGGCGCGTTTTTGTTTGGGATGATGGCCGACAAATTTGGGCGGCGGCCGACGTTGATGGTCGACATCATTGCGTATTCGGTGTTTGAGCTGGCATCGGCGTTCGCTCCGACGTTGAAGATATTTCTGATTACGCGGGCGCTGTTCGGAATCGCGATGGGCGGTGAGTGGGGCGTGGGAGCGGCGCTGGCTTTTGAAACGTTGCCCGCCGAAGGACGCGGTTTCTTTTCGGGACTGCTGCAGGAAGGATATGTGGTCGGGTATCTGATTGCCGCGGTCGTCTACGGAACTTTGTTTTCGTTCATTGGATGGCGGGGAATGTTTGTGATCGGGGCGCTGCCGGCCTTCTTAGTCATCTACATTCGAACCAAGGTGGATGAATCTCCGGCTTGGTTGCAAGGAAAGGTCGAGCGAAAAACGGAACGAAATCTGGGCGAAGATATCATGTCGCATGCGAGGATTTTCGCCTTCCTCGTCGTGCTGATGTTTGCCTTCAACTCGTTCAGCCATGGAACTCAGGATCTATATCCAACCTTCCTGCAGAAGAACTTACAGCTTTCGCCGAAGACGGTGAGCTTCGTTGCTATTGTGTACAACGTCGGGGCTCTGGCGGGAGGAATCCTGTTTGGATCGTTATCGGAGCGAATCGGAAGGCGGCGCGCCATCGTCATTGCAGCGCTTTTGGCGATTCCGGTGATCCCGTTGTGGGCCTATTCGAAAACTGTGCCACTGCTCGCGCTCGGCGGATTCTTGATGCAGTTCATGGTGCAGGGTGCCTGGGGCGTGATTCCGGCACACCTGAACGAACTATCTCCCGCCTCGGTGCGGGGAACGCTGCCCGGTTTTGCTTATCAACTGGGGAATTTCATCGCTTCCCGCAATGCAGTGATTCAAGCGAAAGTAACGGAGAGTCGTTACGGCGGGCACTACCCGCCGGTGCTGGCGTGGACGGTATTGATCGTGGCGAGTCTGGTGGCGATTGTCACAGTAAGTGGGCGCGAACGGCGCGGCGCGGACTTATCAAAGACCGCGTAGAAGCGAGTGGAGTTTACGCAAATGGACGACAGAATCGATTTTCTAGGGGTGTGCAAGAATCGGCACACTAGCGGCATGGCACAAAGGAATCATTGTCAGGGGAAGATTCGTATGGTACGGTAGTCGAAAAGCTCACGCCTTCGCTGATTCATACAATCGGGTCCCAAAGCACTGGTTTGCTACGAATGCGTGTATCTGAGGTAGCGCCACAATGAAGGACACACTAATGACTCCCGTACCAGCAGGGGAATCCGCTGATAGGGAAAATTTCGCAAACCGCAAGCTGATTCGTCCCACGCTACCGCGGGCAGAAAATCACGGCAATCATAATTCTTCGCCCGCGCCGATGCAGGAGCGCCGGGAACGTCCAGAGCGGCACGATCGTCCGGAACGCGGAGAGCGCCCCGACCGCGGAGAGCGTTCGATGGGAGCGCCGGGCGGGAAGAAGCCGGCACCTCCGGAGCAGACCAATGCGGAGAACTTTTATTACCAGAAGCAGATGCAATCGCGGACGGCGATGGTGATCGTGCTGCAGGATGGCGAAGAAGTTCACGGCATCATTGAGTGGTACGACCGCAATTGCATCAAGGTAAACCGCGAGAATGGCGATCCCAATCTGATGATTTACAAGCCCGCCATCAAGTACATGTTCAAAGAGGGCGAGAATCAGAAGTAAAGTTCGTAGTTTGCCTCCGGTTCCGGCTTCCGATGCGCCTGATTCTTTCGTGTCCGTTCCTCCTCGGTCCGCTCGATCCAAAAACTCTCCGGCCCGCAACCTCCGGGCCGCCTGACGGGCGGGGCGCCCGTCACCACTGCTCACCTTCTTTGCGGAGACTGGTCTAAAGAGTGGTTTGGTGACCCTCCATGAAAACAATCAGAGTTGTGCCCTTGCTAGTTGTGATGATGACGGTTCGTGTCCTGGCCGCTCCGATGAGCGAGGCCGACCGCGAGCACCTGCTGGTGCACTTTCAAATGACGACGCAGATGGTCGAAGAGCAGGTGATTGGTTTGTCGCCGGCGCAGCTGGAGTACAAGGCGTCGCCAGACCGGTGGAGTATCCGGGAAGTGGTGTCGCATTTGGCGGTGGCGGAGCCGGATTACTGGCGCGGGGTGCAGAAGGCGGTGAAGGCCGCTCCGGATATGAATAAGAAGAAGTCGTCGGCGACCGACGCTGACATTATGTGGTATGGCATCGATCGCGTGGTGCATACGAAGACGGGCGGCGGACATGAAAAAGTCGATACTTATAAAGATCTGAACGAGGCGATTGGGAAATTTGAGGCGTTGCGAGTGACGATGATGGATTACATCAAGACGACCAACGACGACTTGCGCGCCCATAGCTTTGGAGAGTATGGAGAGACGATCGATTGCTGGCAGTGGATGCTGGAGATCTCCACGCATTCCGAGCGGCACATCCAGCAGATTCGCGAGATCAAGAACGATCCGGGTTTTCCGAGGAAGTGAAGCAGGGGACGTTTGCGGCGGCATGGAGAAGGAAAGGCGGCCGCGCGGGTTGGCTCCACGCGAGATCCCTCGCCCCGCTGGCAAAAACGCGGGGCTTCGGGATGACGGCTGCCGGGGGAGCAGTGCCGATCATCAACAGAGTGAAATACCACCGGATCAAAGGAAAATCTGACTTTGCGGGGGGGAGGTCGGTCAAAAAACGCTGCGGCCCGAAACTTCCGGGCCGCCTGACGGGCGAGGGCGCCCGTCACCACAAGCGCCCGTCACTACATGGTTCTTACTGGCCACTGACAACTGGCCCCTGGCCACTGCCCTTACGTTCCTTCCGACCAGCCGGCGAGGTACTCTTCCTGCTCGGGCGTTAGCTTGTCGATCTTGATGCTCATCGACTCGAGCTTCAACTTCGCGACGCGCTTGTCGAGCTCGTCGGGAACTTTGTAGACCGTCTTCTCGAGCTTCTTGCAGTTCTTCACCATGTACTCGACCGATAGGGCCTGGTCGGCGAAGGACATATCCATCACAGAAGCAGGATGGCCTTCGGCGGCAGCGAGGTTGATGAGGCGGCCTTCACCGAGAAGGTTGATCTTGCGTCCGTCTTTCAAGGAATACTCGTCCACAAAATTACGAGTTGTCCGCTTCGAGGACGACATATTTTCGAGCGCTGGAATATCGATCTCGACGTTGAAGTGTCCGGAGTTGGAAATGATGGCTCCGTCTTTCATCAGCGCGAAATGATCCTTGGTGAGCACGCTCTTGTTGCCGGTGACGGTGCAGAAGACGTCGCCGAGTTTGGCGGCTTCGGTCATCGACATGACGCGGAAGCCGTCCATGACGGCCTCGAGCGCTTTCGTGGGATCGACCTCGGTGACGATGACTTCGGCTCCGGCGCCACGGGCCCGGGAAGCGAGGCCGCGGCCGCACCATCCGTAGCCAGCGACGACGAACTTCGATCCGGCGAGTAGGAAATTCGTCGCGCGGATGATGCCGTCGATAGTGGATTGTCCGGTGCCGTAGCGGTTGTCGAACAGGTGCTTGGTGTCGGCGTCGTTGACGGCGACGATGGGGAACTTGAGCACGCCTTCTTTGGCCATCGCGCGCAGGCGGATGACGCCGGTGGTGGTTTCTTCGGTGCCTCCGATGACGTATTCGAGCGCGTCGGTGCGCTTAGTGTGCAGGATCGAGACGAGGTCGGCGCCGTCGTCCATGGTGATCTGCGGCTTGTGATCGATGGCGGCAAGGATGTGCTGGTAGTAGGTATCGTTGTCCTCACCCTTGATGGCGAACACGGGGATGTTGTGGTCGCGGACGAGAGACGCCGCGATGTCATCCTGCGTGGAAAGCGGGTTGGAGGCGCAGAGAACGACTTCGGCCCCGCCGTCGCGCAGGCAGATGGCCAGGTTCGCGGTCTCGGCCGTGACGTGCAGGCAGGCCGAGATGCGGATGCCGGTGAGTGGCTGGTTCTTGATGAATTCCTTGCGGATGATCTGCAGGACCTTCATCGACTGGTTTGCCCACTCGATGCGCTTCTTGCCCAGATCGGCCAGTTCGATGTTCTTGATGTCACAATTGATGGCGGCGGTTGACATGCTGCTCCTCTTTTTAGCTTCTAGCTTTCAGCTACGTTTGTTGTTTTGGCGCGCTTCGTGGCGCTGAAGATTATCGTTTGATGACCGGAACGATGATGCCCCACGAACATTTTCGCAGAATATATGCGTTTCGGGAACCTGGATTACCAAGTCAAAATCTTTCACCACAGAGGAACACAGGGCGAATCTTATTCCTCGGTGAGACTCTGTGTCCTCTGCGGCGAATGCTTTACTTATTTTCTTGCGGCTACGGGTTCACGGAGGCCGGCATCGCTGGCCAGCTTGGCTGCTTTGTCGGTGGCCTCCCAGGTGAAGTCGGGATCGTTGCGTCCGAAGTGGCCGTAGGCTGCGGTCTTCTTATAGATCGGGCGGCGCAGGTTCAGCGACTCGATGATGCTGCGCGGCGTCAGTTTGAAGTGCGCGCGAATGATGTCGGGGATGATGGCCGGATCAACCTTCTCTGTTCCGAAAGTTTCGACCAGCACGCTGACCGGATCGGCGACGCCTATGGCGTATGCTAGCTGCACTTCGCAGCGTTCGGCGAGTCCGCCGGCTACGACGTTCTTGGCGATGTGGCGTGCCATGTAAGCCGCGGAGCGATCAACTTTGGTCGGATCTTTGCCGCTGAAGGCGCCGCCGCCGTGACGTCCCATGCCGCCGTAGGTGTCGACGATGATCTTGCGGCCGGTGAGTCCGGTGTCGCCCATGGGGCCGCCGATGACGAAGCGTCCCGTGGGATTGATGTGGTACTTGGTGTCTTCATCGAGAAGCTGCGGCGGAATCACGGCCTGGATCACGTGCTTCAAAATGCCAGCGCGCAGCTCTTCGTTGCTGACGGTTTCGGCGTGTTGCGTGGAGATAACGACCGCATCGACGCGGACGACCTTGCCGTTCTTGTCGTATTCGACCGTCACTTGGGATTTGCCGTCGGGACGAAGGAAGGGGAGCGTTCCGTCTTTGCGCACTTTGGAAAGACGCTGGGTCAGCTTGTGCGCGAGTGAGATGGGAGTCGGCATGTAATCCGCATTCTCATTGACGGCGTAGCCAAACATCATTCCCTGATCGCCGGCGCCGCCGGTGTCGACGCCCATGGCGATGTCGCCGGACTGCTTGTTGATCGAGGAGATTACGGCGCAGGTGTTGCAGTCGAAGCCGTGAAGGGCGTTGTCGTATCCGATGGATTGGACGGTGCCGCGAACGACCTGCTGGAAGTCGACGTAAGCCTTAGTGGTGATTTCGCCAGCGATCATGACGAGGCCGGTGGCCGTGAGGGTTTCGCAGGCGACGCGGCTTATGGGATCGTCGGTAAGACATGCATCGAGAATAGCGTCAGAAATCTGGTCAGCGATCTTATCAGGATGGCCTTCGGTCACCGATTCCGAAGTGAATAAATAACGATTCTTGGATGGCAAGTTTGTATGTCTCCTTTATATGGGCAAGCCTTTACCGCGCGATCTTCTATCAAAGCGATCCGCGCGCGGCTCGCATCCGAGCTCAGGACAATTTGTCGGCGAGCTAGCGGAAATCCAACTGGCCGCGTTAGGAGCGGCACACTGGGAGGAAGTCCTTTGAAAAGGCTATCAGAGCATATGGGGGGACGCAACGGTTTTGGCCTTAAGGGCTTTGGGGAGAGTTGAATAGCGGAAATTTGGGGGTGGGCGGAGATTGGGACTCTGCGAAGATTTCACGGGGGGTCGCGTTCCCGTTGACTGTATCTCGGCGCACGCTGTCGTACGGTCCTTCCGAGAGCTATAGCTCTCGTCAGGCTGACAATCCCCTGGCTACGCGTAAAGGTTCGCTGGCGACGGCTTCGCCCGGTACCCTGACACTCAACAACTACACGAAGGCCCGCTTTCCAAGCGCACTCTGCCTGATCGCGGTGGCGGATTGACAACATTTGGGACTCACAGCATAATTGCTCCCCAAGTTTAGGCAGCGTGATAAGCCTTGGCTGCTTTCTCTGTTCTGCTCTGGACTCCCCTGCGGTTACCCGTCGCTGAAGTGTGTGTGTTGCCAAGAATGTTCGCTGGAGATGACTTCGATGAACGAGATTAACAGGATCCATTTGCGCGGCTGGAAGAGCGGTTGCGCCGTTTTTCTATTTTGTGCCGTAGCGACGATGGGCTTGTCGGGGCAAACTTTCAGGACGCTGGTGAATTTCACCGGGATCAATGGGACGGGAGCGAGTGCTCCTACTATTCAGGCCTTCGATGGGAACTATTACGGCACAACGGGCGGAGTTGGAGCGAATTGTCAAGGATCTACCTGCGGGACCATCTACCGACTCTCAGCGGGCAAGTTGACTACGCTGTATACGTTCTGCTTGCAGAGCGGCTGTCCGGATGGGAATGATCCCGGTGGCACCCTGATCCAAGCCTCGGATGGGAACCTGTACGGGACGACGTACGGAGGCGGATCCAACGGCGGTGGCACGTTCTTTCGAATGAGCCTGGCGGGCAAGCTAACGACGCTCTACAATTTTTGCGCGCCAGCCAGTTGCGGTTATGGGAGTGTCCCGCTATTGATACAAGGATCGGACGGGAGTTTTTACGGAACAACCCAACTTGGGGGCGCCAACGGCTATGGGGCGATTGTCAAAATCTCCTCTACTGGAAAGCTGACTACCTTGCACAGCTTCACACTTAATGACGGCGCCAGTCCGATTGGCGGGCTAATCCAAGGCGCGAATGGGAACCTCTACGGAACAACTTCGGATGGTGGCAATTTCAATTGTGTCAACTGGTTTGTAAATTTTTGGGGTGGCTGCGGAACTATTTTTGAGCTGACACCGAAGGGCAGGCTTAGCACACTCTACAGCTTTTGCCCTTTTTCCTGCAGCGATGGTGCGATCCCTCAAGGAACTATGATCGAGGGTGGAGATGGAAATCTCTACGGAACAACCCACTTTGGGGGCTTCGGCTATGGAGAATCGCAGTGCGATCCTGTGGGCTGTGGAACGATCTTCAAATTCACTGCGCAAGGCCAACTTACGCCTCTCTATACGTTTTGCACCCAGAACGAGGGAATGTGCACCGATGGATTCTGGCCTGCAGCAGGTCTGACGGTTGGCAACGATGGAAACTTCTACGGGAGCGCCACTAACGGCGGCCTTTGGACAGGTTATTGCACGTTCGCGTGTGGCACGCTGTTCAGCGTGACACCCGGCGGAGTGTTTAGCGTTCTCCACAATTTCCTTGGTACAGATGGATCTTACCCTGGCGTTCCGCCTATGCAGGCGACCAACGGCGTATTTCTTGGGTCGACGTCATCCAGCGGGGCCGGTAATGACGGGACCCTCTACAGCTTGTCGATGAATCTGCCGGCGTTCGTGGAGACGAACCCCGCGTCCGGCACGGTTGGGACGACCGTCGTGATCATGGGGAACAGTCTCAAAGGGAGCACGGCTGTGACGTTCAACGGAACAGCGGCGAAGTTCCGTGTAGCGGCGAACAGCGCGATTGTCGCTACAGTTCCGACGGGAGCGACCAGTGGATTGGTTAGTGTGACGACTCTGAAGGGTACGTTCACGAGCAACGTGGCGTTTACGGTGAGACCGTAAACATCAGGGCTGGGTTGTCGGATTCCCCGTTCACAGTATCTGGCGACACCCTGTCGTAAGATCCCTCCGACAGCTATCGCTCTCGTCAGGATGACAATTCCCGCTTCGCGAATGCGCGCTGCGGTAACCCTTTGACCAGTCACTTCCGAGACCTGGAATATGGCTTTCCGGTCCGATTTTCCGCAAGCAGGTGTGTCCTTCTGCAATCCCACTGAAAATAAAGTGCTTAGAGATGGGAACTCCGAACAGGCGGCCGGAGTCTATGTCTAATAAGGAGTTTGGCTCCGGAGCGGTTGGCTGAAGTACGTCCCGGCTCGAATTTCAGGGACGGGATGGGGTGGAAAATCCTATAATCAGGGGACGCCGTTATGGCGGGAGCAACCACCTTGGGTGATTTAGCGAGTGCTATCGGGGCAAGGTCGCAGGAAGAATCTGCGATCGTTGCGGAGCTGAAGACCGGTTCGGAAGCGGCGTACGCCTGGCTGATCGGAGAGTTCCAGCAGCCGGTGTATGGGCTGGTGTACCGTGTGGTGAACGATCCGGCAGACGCGGCCGACACAACGCAGGATGTATTTCTGAAAGTGTTTCGCGGGATGAAACACTTTCACGGCGAGTCGAGTTTGAAGACGTGGATCTACCGCATTGCGCTGCATGAAGCGGCGAACCGCAGGCGATGGTGGTTTCGTCATAAGTCGAAGGAGACCTCGATTGAGCCGGCGGAGTCGGAAGGATCGAGCGTGACGGAGAACGCGATGCAGTTGGCGCTGACCGATCATGCGGAGTCTCCCTTTGAGAACGTCGCGCACCATGAAGTGCAGCAGCGCGTGGAGCAGGAGTTGAGGAAAGTGCCGGAGCCATACCGGACCACGCTGGTACTGCGCGACCTCGAAGAGATGTCGTACGAAGAGATCGCCGAGGTTTTGGAAGTCTCATTAGGTACAGTGAAGTCAAGGCTGACCCGCGGTAGAGAAGCGCTAAGACAGAGATTGGCGCCGTATGTCCGCGAGGTTGGGAACGAACTGGGGTTAAGCGCTCCGCAAGAACAACGTGGTGAGCGTTCACAGGCTACTGGAGGGGGTAGAAGGGTCGAGGTGATGCCATGATTGGCATGGAGAAGACGGGCACAAGGACAAGCATGGGATTGCAGTGCCCTGAGGCGAAGCAGTTGTTCTCGCCTTATCTGGACGGAGCGCTGACGGGCACGGAGATGCTCGCACTGCAAAGTCATTTGGCGGAGTGCGCCGGATGCAGTCGGCAGTATGAATCCCTACGCAGGACACAGAATCTGCTGAGCAGCGTGGCACGGCCTAGAGTGCCTTCGGATTTGGGATTGAAGCTGCGTCTGGCGATTTCGCGTGAAGTAGCGGTGGCACGACGTGGGCGATTCGATGGCTTGAAGGTGCGCCTGGAGAACGCGCTGGAAGCATTCATGGTTCCGGCGACAGCGGGTTTTCTGAGCGCTGTGATTATTTTTGGAATTGCGATGGTATATTTCGTCGCACCGTCAAACCTGCATGCGGGTAACGATGTTCCCCTGGTGATGCTCAACACCGCGCCGGAGCTGCAGCCCAGTGCGTTTGGCCTGTCAATGAATTCGATTGACGACGACTCTCTGGTCATCGAAGCTTATGTTGACGCGAACGGGCGCGTGCAGGATTACCGGATTCTGTCAGACTCCGGCGAGTCGAAAGAAGTGCTGCCGGAAGTGAAGCGGATGCTGATCTTCACGACATTCCGTCCCGCGCTGTCGATGGGACGTCCGACGCCGAGCAGAGCTGTGTTGTCGTTCTCGAAGATCAGTGTGAAGGGATAAGGGCCTCCGTAGAGTTGTTGCTTCAAAAGAAGGGCGGAACGAATGTTCCGCCCTTTTTCTTTTTGCCGCGGCGTTGAATCATCTACTGGCAGGAGTCGCTGACTTTGTGAAGGTCAGTGACATTCAGGTGTCCATGCTCGGCAGTGTTGTTTTTCATGCCCGTGTCATGGCCCATCTGTTTCGCGTCTTCTTTCATATTGTGCATGGTGTCGTGGGCGACGACGCCTTTGGCGCGGACCGTCTGATTCACGTGACTGGCAAGATCGACCGAGTTGTTCTGGTGGAGTTCCCAGGTGCTGCCATCGTTGGCGGTGAGAAGGTATTCGTTTCCGTTGCCCGATTTTGTGAGGCATCCGGTGATGCTGCGAACGTTGTCCTTCGAGTTTGAGCCGCTGTCGTCCTGCGCGAGAGCCCACACCGAAGTCAGAGCTGCCACCAGCACACATAGCAACAAACGCGTCCATTTACGGGTCATTTTATTTGTCATCGAGTTGGAGTTCCTCCTTAGTCGCGCCCGTTGGCAGATGCGGGCCATTCCGAAACATAACTTGGCGCGGGTAAGGTGCGGGTGAAGGCTGGATAGTTGCCTGAATTCGGAATCAGGCTTGGGTGATCTTTATTGCCTCGACGCTGAGTTGCTGGTAAATGGGTTGTTCTGCGGTGACGGGCCGTGTTACGAACAGTTGCCGCATCGAAGCGAGTAGGGGTCCTTAGACTGCGGTTGAGCTTCGCTTTGCGAAGCTCAATCCTCGCTCAGGATGACAGAGTGTGAGGCGCCGCCATTAATGAGCCTGGTGCTGCCAGTTCAATAGGAGATTAATGGGTTGTGAGACGTTGTCGCCGGTAGGGCGGGCGGCGAGAATGCGTTTGCCATCGGGCATGATCGAGAGCACGATGAGATTCGGCGGAAGGCTCAGCAACTCTTTGGGAGCGGAGAATTCCGGCTTGTCGCCGTTCATGTGGACGTCGACATGGTAGATTTTGTCGCCTTGCGGGTACAGGATACTTTTCCCATCGGGAGACCAATAAGCGGCACCCGTGACACCTCCGGTAGAAATTTGCCAACGCGCGCCGGCGGCGGGAAATGACGTAACGTAGAGTTCGGGGCTTCCAGCTTCGTCCGAGCTATAGTTCATCCACTTGGCATCGGGGGAGAGCCTGCCGCCACGATCGTTGTAGCGACTGTTCACCACAGGAACAAGCCTCATCTCTCCCCGAAGATCGAGATAGTAGATATCGAATCCGGTGTGGGCATCCTGCACGTTGAAAATGAGATAGCGCCCGTCGCGCGAGATATCGACGAGGGTCAGGCTTCCGTTTCGATGATCCAGAAGTTTCTCTTCTTTGCCGGATGCGCCGAGTTCCCTGCGGACCAGGGATCCGACATAGCCCGTGGTGGTCGCTATGAACAGATTTTTCCCGTCGGGGGAAACAACGGCCGTTTGGGCCGTCTCCTCGTCGGGCGTGAGCCGATTCACAGTTTTGCGCTGGATATCAGCGAGCCAGAGGCTGTTGCCATTCGAGGTGGGACTGGCGCGGTACACGATGGCCGTCTGATTACTCGAGGAGAATGTGCCACCGACGTAGGGAGCGGGCTCACCCCAACGTTCAAGCTCTTTGCCGGTATTGTCGAGCCAGATCAGTTCGCGATTTTGCACAGAAGAATTGCGGTAAAGGAGCAGGTTGTGACCGACAGCAAAATAACCGAGGTTACGAGGATTGTAGAACTCGATGCTGGCCTCGATGGGGATGGGATTTCCTTTGAAACTGATGCTGGAAGGATCGAATTCCTGCTGGGTCAGAGTGCCTTCTTTGACATAGAAGAGATATCCATCGCTGTAAGCGACATTGGAGCCGCCGGGAAGAACTTGTTTTGATTCCTGTTTGTCGAGAGATCCGGCGAAAACGCTGCCGACGGCATCTCTTCCGCGCTGCACATAGAGAAAATGCTTCCCGTCCGGAAGAAAATAAGGGTTCCGGTCGGTGAACTGGGAGTCGTCCTTATCAGCGTGCGTCGCCTCGACGGGAGTGCCTCCACCATCGGAGACCGACTGCAGAGGGCCGGCGATCCGCGGAGCAAAGATGATGGTGCCCTTCCCATTCCAAGCGCCGCCGCGTCCATCGGGCGCGTCACACAGAGTTTGCGGGGGACCACCGGCGGCGGGAATTTTCTTCAGTTTGCCATCGGCGAAGAAACCCAGATACTTGCCGTCGGGTGACCAGAAGGGGAAAGTGCCACCTTGCGTTCCGGCGAGTTCGGCAGCTTCTCCGGTGGACAGCTGGAGCAGGAAGATGCTGCTCTCGTTGTTGCGAAAAACGATTCCCTTCTTGAGCGTTACGAGTGCGATGCGTTGGCCATCGGGTGCGAGTGCTGGAGCTCCGGCCATGATCGGGGCGAAATCGAATCCGGCGGGTTGTTCGAGGCTGGCATGGATCGGTTGCTGCGCGGACGTCAGACGATTGGCGTAAAAGAGCACAAGGGCGATCGCGACGAGGGCGACCAGCCAGCCCGCAACCAGAGCGGCGGTCAGAGCGTTCATTTTCTTTTTGCGGCGGGAGGTCACGAGCGCGGGAGCGCCGGCCTGGCTCATGCCTGCGGACGCGATCCATTGCAACTGCAGTTTCAAGTCGTGCGCGCTCTGGAAACGGTCGTCGGGTTCTTTAGCGAGGCAAGTACGGACGATCTGTTCGAGCGCGGGAGGAGTCATCGGCTGCAGCGTCGCGATCGGCTCGGGATCCTTCTCGAGGATCGCGCTTGCCAACGACAGCTGGCTCTTACCCTCAAACGCGCGCTTGCCAGTGAGCATCTCGTAAAGCATCGAGCCGAACGCGAAGATATCGCTGCGCGCATCTGCCTCTTTGCCCTGGATCTGCTCGGGACTCATGTACTGTACGGTACCGATCAGGGTTCCCGCGACTGTCACGGGGGAAGCCAGATCGGCCATGGTGGCCGCCATCGTAGCCATCGATGAGATATGCGCCGAGCCCGACTTCGGGCCGGTGCCCAGGCCGACAGGTTTGGCGAGACCGAAGTCCATCAACTTAGCGCCGCCCTTGGTGAGCATCACGTTGCCGGGCTTGAGGTCGCGATGAACGATGCCGCTGCGATGGGCTTTGTCGAGTGCGTCGGCGATTTCGACAGCGATCTTCAGGGTTTCGTCAGTCGTGAGTGGCTTGCGGGATAGGCGAGCAAAAAGCGTCTCGCCCTCAAGGTACTCCATGACGAGATAGTCGACATCGCCCTGGGAGCCGACATCATAGAGAACGCAAATATTCGGATGCTGCAGACCGGAGATCGCCTTGGCCTCGCGTTCAAAGCGGGCGCGCAATTCGGGATTCGCATTGAGATGGAGCGGAAGAACTTTGATGGCGACGGAGCGCTCCAGGCGGGTGTCGCGAGCGCGATAGACCTCTCCCATACCGCCCGCGCCAACCGCAGATTGCACCTCATACGGACCTATCTTGTTACCAGGGACGAGTGACATAAGTCGGGGGATTATAGCAAGGCGTGAAGTTCGTCTCAGCTCTCGCTTAGAGAGTCTTCTGAGAGAATAAGAGAATCCCTTCGAATGGCCTTCCCATCAGCCCGGTACATGTTCCTTCCGCGATGGTGCAAAGGTTTGCTCACAGGTTCTTCGGGAGGGCGGGAATCCCTCTTGGGAATGTAGATAGATGCCGTCTAAGCTGCTTGTTTACATGCACTTATACTTTTGAGAGATTGACGTTGCGCGGTGGCCAACCGCTTGCTGATTTAGGAAAGTACCGGACGCGTCACGGTTCTGGGAGAAGGTGGGGCCTTCCAGAAAAGAGGCCAAGGAACTGGGGAAATTGGTCTTGGGAGCCCGGAAATACATCTAAAAAGAAGAGCCGAAAACGGCCGAAAGGGAATGTCCGAGGTAGCGGACAGCGATCTATGAGAACGAATCTCGCCACAGTGCTCGACCCAAATCGTCGCAGCAACGACGCTGGAGAATTTGATGCAGCCCTTCGCCGCCGGATCGTGGGACAGGATCAGGCAGTTGAGAAGGTCGTAGAGATTTATCAGATGTTCCTGGCTGGATTGAATGCGCCGGGGCGTCCGGTGGGGAATTTGTTGTTTTTGGGGCCGACCGGATCGGGCAAGACGCGCGTGGTCGAGGCCATGGCCGAGGCCTTGTTCGGCGACGCGCGGGCCTGCATCAAGATCGATTGCGCGGAGTTTCAGCACTCTCATGAAATCGCGAAGCTGATTGGATCGCCTCCGGGCTATTTAGGGCACCGCGAGACGCATCCGCTGCTGACGCAGGAAGCGCTGAACCAGTGGTTCACGGAGAAGCTGAAGCTCTCGATCCTGTTGTTTGACGAGATCGAGAAGGCGAGCGATTCGCTGTGGCAATTGCTGTTGGGAATCCTCGACAAGGCGACGTTGACGCTGGGCGATAACCGTCGCGTGGACCTCTCGCAGTGCATCATCATCATGACGTCGAACCTGGGCGCATGGGAGATGATGAATCTGGTCGATGGCGGATTTGGATTCGCGCCAAAAGTGGTTGAGGTTGACGAGTCGTTTGACGACAAGATTCAGCGCACCGCGGTGGAAGCGGCGCGGCGCAAGTTTACGCCGGAGTTCATGAACCGCATCGACAAGACGGTGGTGTTCAAGACCCTGCGCGATGAGCATCTTTCGCAGATTCTGGATATCGAACTGGGCATGGTGCAGCAGCGCGTCCTGATGGCGGCGGGCACGAATCAGTTTGTATTCAACTGCACTTCGGCGGTGAAAGAGTTCTTATTGAAGGAAGGAACGGATCCAAGGTATGGCGCGCGGCACTTGAAGCGGGCGATCGAGCGGAATCTGGTGTTCCCGTTGGCGAATCTCGTCGCGACCGGGCAGGTCAAGCTGGGAGACTTCGTGCGGATTGATATGGCTTCTGAAAACAAGATGATCTTCGTGAAGGAAGCCGAGAACGCAATGGCCCCGGTACTGCTCGAGCGTTATGGAGCGGCGGCGGGCAGTCAACCAACGACACGCGCCGCACGCACTGCGGCTAATAACCGCCGAGACTTTGGGACTCCGTCACCGGGAGTGGCGGAGAGCAAGTGAGCCCTTAGCCGTCAGTTATCAGCTTTCAGCAAGGCTTTTACCCTTCTCGCTAGAACGCATCTCGCGAGTCGTATCTCAACGGCGCCGGTTACCCTTTCCGGCGCCGATTTTTTTGGTGAGTCAGGCAGCCAGTAGAAACACGGGAGATTCCTCTCCCCCGCTGGAAAAAGCGCGGGGCTTTCGGAATGACGCCATCGGATTTGCTAGCAACTGACGAGTTTTTCGTTCACTCTGGACCGCCTCTTGCGAGCGCCTGAAACGGATTGAGAATGGCAATCGCTATTTGCCCTGGATCAGCGTGGATTGGCTGGCGACACAATACCACGTTCCATTCTCCTTGATCCACGTATCAGTGAAGCGTCCGTGGCGAATGTATGGCTTACCTTTGCGGGTGCCTTTTTCCGTATAGGTACCGGTGACGACAGCTGCATCACCATACACATTGGCTACAGCAGATTCGTTGACGATCTGCGAGGGAGAGAGATCAGGAGCCTTGATCGAGGCGAGGAAGGCAGACTTGTTCATGATACTGCCGTCATAGTCGATGTAAACCAGAGTGCTGTGAAGCAGACCATCGAGCGCGATGGAATCCTTACTTTCTTCGGCATGGTTCCAGGCGTTTTCAAGAGCGAGAATGCGGCTGCGTTCGTCTTGCGAGGATCGTTCCTGCGCGACAGCCGGGGCGAAGATCACTGCGAAGGCAAGCACGGGCAGGAGAATTTTTACGGACATGGCTATGCTCCTTGTGCCGGAAACATTCGAACACTAAACGCGCGGATGGAGCAAACGAATTTCGCGGGACGGTGAGTGGACCAGGCGATGACGTGGGGTAATGCGGGTAGGGATCCTTCGACTGCGATTGTTCTTTGCGCGGCGCAAAGAACAATCCTGGCTCAGGATGACAACGCAGTTGCGAGCTTACTTGGCGTGATAGACGGTTTTGCCGGCGACCATGGTCCACACAACTTTTGTGCCCTGCATCTCTTCCGGAGAGACAGTTAAGACATCACGGTCCAGCAGAACCAGGTCGGCGCGTTTGCCGGGAGCGATGACTCCGATCGAATCCAGATTGAGTGCTTTCGCGGAATTGCGCGTGTACGCATAGAACATAGCTTCGCGGGGCATAGCCTGAGTCGGGTCGAGAACGCCTTCGTCTCCCTTTCTTGTTTCCGCTTTGTAAATCGCGCGAAAGACATTGGCAGTTGACACCGGCCAGTCACTCGCTCCGGAGATGATCCCGCCGTTGTCGAGAATCGAGCGGGCGGGATATTGCCACTTGTAGATTTCAGGATCGACGTACGGCTTGAGGATCTCGATGGTGTCGTTGGAAGCCTCCGCCCAGAAGAGTTGTAGGGCACTGATGACGCCGAGTTCGTGGAAGCGAGGAAGGTCTTCGGGACGGATGAACTGTTCGTGAGTGAGGGTGTCTGGCAGGTGCGAGTCACCGTTGGCGGCGCGCGCCGCCGCGATGCCGTCGAGCGCGGCTTTCACAGCGCCGTCACCAATCGCATGGACGTGAATAATCAGGCCTTCTTTATCGGCAGCGATGCAGAGTTGGTTGAACGTCTTCTGATCGATGAGGAGTTCGCCGTTGCGTCCGGAATTCTTGTAAGGCTTGGTCAGGTTAGCGGTCTGCGAGGGGAATTCGGCGACACCGTCGGCGAAAATTTTGATGCCGGTGACGTGCAGGTGCGGGATGTGTCCGTAGGTTTGCTGCTGCTTGTGGACGAAGGCGAGTTCGGCGGGAGGATCTTTCGCGAGAACCTTTGGGAAAGCATCGACCTCGGAGTTGAGTTCGCCTCGAGCGGCGAGCATCTTATAAGCTTTCAGCGCAAACTCAGGGGCGCTGGGTTCAAGCCAGGCGGTGATGCCGAGACTGTAGTTATATTGCAGCGCGGCATGGGCGGCAGCCAGGATTTCGGCGTCGGTGGGTTCGGGCATCAGGCGATCGACTTTGTCCTGGCCAGCGTCGACGAGAAATCCGTTGGGTTGCATGTTTTTGTCGAAGCCGAAATAGCTGCGCTGGTCGGCGTTGAGCGTCTTCAGGTATTCAGCAGTGATACCGGCACGTTCGAGCATAACGCGATTGGCCCAGGCGGTGTGGCCGTCCATACCGCGGAAGATGATGGCCTGTTTCTCGTAGACGCCGGTACTAAAGTCCTGATTCAGCGTGTCGGTGTGCGACCAGAAGGCGAGGGGGAGGCCGAGGATCTCGAGGATGTCGCCGTGCATGCCGCGTCCGGACTTTTTTGCGTCGGCCACGAAAGCAGAAAGCTGGTCGAGGGTGTCCACTTTGTCGGTAGCGTCGGCATGGATGAGGTTGAAGCCGCCGTCGATGGTGTGACTGTGCGAGTCGATGAATCCGGGGAAAAGGCTCCTTCCGTCGAGATCGGTGCGCGTGGCGTTGGGAGCGGCTTTTTCGACTTCCGGCAGATTGCCGACCGCGAGGATCTTGTCGCCGCGAATGGCGACGGCTTCTGCGTAAGGACTCTGAGGGTTGGCAGTGAAAATCTTTGCGTGGAAGAAAATTTGATCTTGCGCGTGGAGCAGGGTGGTGGTGAAGAAGAGAAGCGCCAGGGTTCGTCCCATAGAGTGCCTTTCCGATCTGGTGTGTAACAGAAAGGACCATACTATACACGCAGCGCGGATAGGCAAGGTGATTCGGAACATTGAGTTGGGCGCGCTTTAAACGGTGGCAGACAGGCGTGTCCACCCCACTCAATGGAAAGTCTTTCACCGCAGGGGCACAGGGGAACTCTGGCTCAGTAGGTAGGGATGCTTCGACTGCGCGGCGGACTTCGCTGTTCTCTGTCCGCGGCTTTGCTCAGCATGACATGGGCACGCGAGGGGGGAGAGGAGGTTGTCCCCGCATACGCAAAATCAAAATCCCCACTTCTCGCGCAAAAAGACGCGCGAGAAAAAGGGAAACGGAAAAAGGCGGCTGCTTCGACTGGCATGACAGACCAGGAGGCGTGTCCGCCACCACTCAACGGAAAGTCGTTTACCCCGGGAGCCACACAGGAACACAAAGGGAACTTTGGCGACCAATAAAAGCGCGGCCCGGGGAGGAGTCCGGGCCGCCGAGGCTTGCACGCGTTGCAGGGTTAGAAGGTAAGTTGAGCCCGAATCTGGAGAGCGCGGGGAGAAGCGTCTGCTCCGAGGAACGAGCCGAAAATGCTGGTGGGCGTCGAAACGGTGCGGACGCTGTATCCGAACTGCGAGTTATTGATGTCTCCCACGGGTTGATCGAAGTTGGGATGGTTGAGAATGTTGAAAGCCTGCGCACCGATCTGAAACTCCGCGCCTTCCCACTTGGGAATACGGAAGCTCTTCATGATGGTGAGATCGGTGTCGAAATAATTCGGGCCGTAGATCTGGTTACGACGCTCGTTGCCGAATGAGCCGACGCCGCCAGGAGTCATGGGCGAAGTGAATTCCGCTCCAGTCATACAGGCCGGAGTGGTGACGTAATTGTTGAAGACGTTCGACGAACTGCACGTCAGCTGACCGACCGTACTGTTCGCGAAAATCGAGGAGCCGTAGTTGTAGGCCAGCAGAGTGGAGCTGGAAGTGCCATCGGTCGCGGTAAAGGGATAGCCCGAGTGCGCGAACAGTGTGCCGGAGACAACCCAGTCCGCCGCCAGATCGAGCAGTTTGTTCTGCAGTTTTGGAGTGTGCCAGACATAGCTGACGGTGGCGTACTTGCGCGAGTCGTAGTCGGAGTTGCCGTAGTTGTACTGGCGCCAGTTGTACGGGTTTTGCGGCGTGAGGATGCTGGCGTTGGTATCGAGGCTGAAGGGAAGAAATCCTCCGTTCGAGATGTCGTCAAGAGCGTGACTCCAGGTGAAGGAAGCCTGAACCTGGAAGCTCTGCGCCAGGTTGCGAGTGAATGATGCAGTCACGCCGTTGTAGTTGGAAATGCCGTAATTTCCAGCTTCAAAGACTTCGCTGAAGCGAGAATCCGGCACAGCCGCAGGCAATCCAGCGATCGACGTCACGCCCAGGGCGCCGGCGCAGGCGGCATTGCAATATGCGTTGAGCGCGGGATTGATGCCGGCGAGGTCGGAGCCGTGGTTCCCGACATAGTTCAGGTTGAAGGACATCTTTGAGCCGAGAGGCTGCTGCACTTCGAGATTCCATTCCTGATATTTGGGATAGCGTATGTTGCGCGCCGCGCTGGTGATGGACGGCGGGCTGAACGCAGGGACTGCTGTGGAGATTTGAGCCAGATTGAGTCCGGAGCTGAAGCCAGAGACGAAGGCAGCGTTCGAACTGGACGCCACGGATGCAGCGCCGCCCGGAAAGCCCGGAGCGAAAGGACCTCCGGTTACGAACGTGTTCTTCAATGGTGGATTGGAATCGAACGAGCTTGCAATCGTGGCTGGGAAAACGTCGGCGAAGATACCGCCGCCGCCGCGAATCACGGTTTTTCCCCGTCCAAAAGGCTGCCACGCAAAACCAATGCGCGGTTCCCACGCAATCCTCTGATCTCCGGGGATGGCTTGATGCAGACCATCACGGATTGCCTGATTGTAGGGTTGGGCAGGGTCGTGGCTGATGTCGAGGAACGACGTGGTTAGAGTTGAGAAGCAGTTTGTTTGGCAAACCGGATCGGAATTGTGCTCGGCCCGAAGCGACAGTGTGAGTTTGAAATTCGGTCGAAGCGCCCATTCATCCTGCGCATAAAGCCCGAGGCTATAGAGCGCGATGGGCTGCGTGGGGCGGGTCGCGAAAGCCTGCTGGAAGGCGTCGGCCGTGCCATTAAAAAAACTGGATTCGGTGGCGAACTCGGCGAGCGGGATGGTGCCGAGGAATCCTCCAGGACTGTAATCAGTGATGTCGTTGCGCCGGAAGTCTGCCCCGAACTTCAGATTGTGATTGCCCTTTTGCCAGGCATAGTCATCGGAGACCTGGTACTGGGTGACATTGCGTCCCTGGGGCCACGACGAATAGAAGGTGGTGCCGGGAGATGGGCTGCCGGGAGACTCGAATTGCCCTCCGGCGAAGAACAGATCGTAGGGCATGAGAGTGGTCGCTGCTGCCAGGCTTGCTGGACCGAAGACAGCACCGTACCAGGATCCGGCGAGGATGAATTGGTTCACGGCGTTGCTGCCCACCTGATGTGTTTCCTGGAATTGACCTTCGTACTGAGGCTGGACGCTTTGTGCGTTGAGGGCGTGATTCAGCGGATCGGTGATGCTGGCCTGCAGTCCGTGATCGGTACGGAAGTGAATGAAGGCACGATCGCGGTTGCCGAGATTCTGATCGACACGAGCGGTCATCAGCCATTCGGTGGTGAGGTTGTCGATGTTGGATTGAAACTTCAAAGCGCAGGGAGCTCCGGCGGCAAGCGTCACCGAACCATCGCAGCCGCCGCCAGGCAGGCTGTTGGTGGCGCGAGAGGCTCCGGGAGCCGAATTGTAAAGACCGAAAATCTTGTTATAGAAGGGAATCTCTGCCGCGTTGCCATTGGTGGCAAGGTTGGCGAGGGTAGCCGTCTGAAATTGCGGGCTGGGGATATTTACGGGTTGCGACGTGGGAATCAGCAGGCGTAGGCCCTCTGTATCGACAAAGAAAAACGTTTTGTCCTTGACGATGGGACCACCCAGCGAGGCCGCCCATTGGTTCGCGTTATCGAACGCGCGCGGCGTGCCGCTGTTGTTGGCAAACCAGTCGTTGGCGTTGAGCACGCGGCCATTCCAGAAATATTCGGCGTTGCCATGGAACTTGTTGCTTCCAGCCTTGGTGACGTAGTTCACATTAGCACCGGCAAGAGTGCCGTATTCTCCGGTGTAGCCGTTGTTGACGACGCTGGCAGTCTGGATGTCATTGGCACCGAGCAGAAGGTTGGTAGCACCGGAGTTGCTGAGATTGAGGAAGGGATCGTTCTCGTTCATACCGTCGACAGTGAAGAGATTCGAGGTGGCAGAGATCCCGAAGGTGGCGCTGTTACCGTAACCTCCCTGAGAATTCATAGTGGCGCCGGGAGCGGTCTGCACGAAGTAGGTCAAATCGTTTCCGGGATTCGGAATGCTGGAAACCATTTCCGGCGTAATGGTGGTGGAGACGTTTCCGTTATCGGTCTGGACGGCCCCGCTCTGGGCTTTAACTTCTACCGTTTGACTGGCGCTGGCGATCTGCATCGCCAGATTGACGGTGCTGGATTGTCCAACAGCGACTTCGACGTTTTGTCCGCGCCCCTGGAACCCTTGGGCCGCCGCGGAAACGGTGTAGTTTCCGGGGTTCAGCAGACTAAAACGATATGCTCCGGTGCTGTTGGTGACCGCCGTCTGGGAGGCGCCCGTGCCGTTATTTTTGAGGGTTACGGTCGCATTCGGAACTGCGGCACCGCTTGGGTCAGTGACTGTGCCGGTCACCCCGCCCGAGGTGAGCGATTGCGCAAAGCCTACGGACGAAAAAAGCAGCAGACAAGCAGCCATCAGTGATAGGAAGAATGTCAATGGAAACAGATGTGACTTCATAGTTGAGATCTCCTGGGAGTGCGAACTGAGAGAGGCAGAGGGACCAGAATTCTGCGGGAAAGCGGGATAAGAGCATCGGACACGCGTTGGCGGATACATCGCTACTTCTGGCGGAGATTCGCGGCGCCTCAAAGGCACCGGGTTCTAAGCGGAGAGTGCGGGATGATGAGCGGAGGAGAAGAGACCCGCTGTTAGTAACGTGATTGACTTAGGGCGTATGAGTTACGACCATCTAGTAGAAGAATCATCCTCGAGGAAGACAAAATCTGCTATCAGGTCATTGCTGTATTGTGCGCTGTAATGCGACGCATGTAATCGCTGTGATATGTGATGAATACAAAGATTGGGTGTTTTGTTAGAGCCCGATCCGGCGGGCGTGTTCCGCTACTTGCGCAAAATCAGAAATGCCACGATGAGTACAGCGATACAGCTGAGACCGCTCCATAGATTGACGATGGGATGTAGCCACGTTTGCAGTAATGCGATGCTCACGGCGATGAGTCCGATGACGGATCCCCAAAGGCCGAGAGGTGAGCGCAAGGGAAGAGCAGCGATCTCTGAGGGAGAACGTTGGCGGCGGAAATTGATGTGTGCGGCGAGCGACACGAGCCATGAAATGATCATGCCGGTGAACGCGGCGCCGATCATGTAGCGGAAGGCGTTTTCCGGCGCGAAGAGAACGAGCGCGAGCGCGAAGAGAATTCCGAATGAAGAGTGAAGGACAGCATTCTGGGGAGATCCTTCGTGATTGAGACGGCCGAGGCTGGCGGGAGCCCATCCCGTGCGGGCCAGCGAGAAGATCATGCGTGAAGCTACGTAAAGAGTGGCGTTCGCTCCGGAGAGCGCGGCGGTAAGAACGACAAAGTTCATGACACCCGCGGCGTGCGGGATCTTTACCGTACGAAAAGTCGTGACGAAGGGACTTTCGGTCACGCCGGCGTGATTCCAGGGCATGACGCCGAGCAGGATGATGACAGCGCCAACATATACAAAGGTGAGAGTGAGGAAGGTCATCCAGACGGCCCGCGGAGTTTCTTTGGACGAACGCGATTCACCGGTGGTGACGGCGACCATCTCGACCCCGCCGAAACTATAGACGGCATACGTGAGTGCGACGATCGGAGCGAAGATTCCGTTGGGGAAAAATCCTCCGTGCGCGTTGTACTGCGGAGCGACTCGATGCGTGCCGAGGAGTGCGGCACCGATAAGAATGAAAGCAACGATGGTGGCCAGTTTCACCATCGAGAGCCAGAATTCAACGCGCGCATAGGAGCCAACGCTGCGCAGATTGACGATCAGTAGCGCCGCACCGAAGACGATGATCCATAAATAAGGGCGGGCACCCGGGAACCATACGGACATGTATGTGGCGGCGGCGATCATTTCGGCGCCGATGGCAAGAGCGAGGCCGATCCAGTATCCGGCGCGTGCGATGAAGCCAGCGAAGGAGTTGAGATAGAGATCCCCGTAGACGCCGAAGGAGCCCGCTGCGGGATGAGCGCAAGCAAGTTCGCCGAGAGCCATCGCGACCGTCCAGTTGATGAAGGCGGCGGCAATGAAGCTAAGGATGGCGGCAGGTCCGGCGATTTCCATGGCCGCGCCGGAACCGAGGAGAAGTCCGGTGCCAATGGAGCCTCCAACCGCAACCATGGCCATTTGCGCGGCGGAAAGCTGGGGGCGGAGTCCGTCCTCGTGAAATTGGGCGCGTGCTTCTGTTGAAGCAGACTCCACGGGCATGCAGGAAGATAGCACACGGCTCGTCGGTCGAGATGCCGGGATTGTTGGACACAGCTCGCGCGGTTCCCTCGGCAGTTGTGCCGGCTTGCGGCGAAGGAAAATCCCCACTTTTCGCGCAGAAGACGCGCGAGAAATGGGGCACCCGTCGTTGGAAAAAGGCAAACGAAAGCAGATGAGAGCGACAACGATGGCACGTTTACGCTGCGCCACGTTTTGCCCGGGCGTTACAAAGTAATGGCCGTTGAGGATGGATGGGACTGGGAATGGGGCCATCCGGCGTTGCTCAAGAAAAGACTGGAACATGCGCAAGAGATCGAAGTGCAGCCGGACCGGACCGATCAAAGGGTAGTTGGCGTGGAGTGAGGTTGTTTCTCGGCCCGGTTACTCGTGGAAGGATTTGGGAGCGGGCAGGCATGCTTCGACTGCGCCGCGGCCTTTGCTGCACTCTGGCCGTGGCTCCGCTCAGCATGACAGATGCCTTTAGCAATCGCGGGCGGGTCGCCCGCGCCACACGTGTTTCCCGGCTTTAAGGTTTTTCCACACAAATTGCTGTGACCTTCGTAATCGGCGGTCGGCGTTACCGCATTGCTGGGGGTCGGGGGCGCTCCTAGAATCGGAGCAGGGTTTACTCCGCCCGAACTTCGCATGCCTGAGATCACACGACGACTGGACCGAGCCGAGTTAGCGAAGCGCATTGAGCGCGCGGAGAAACTGCTGCAAAAAGGCAAGACTGCCGAAGCCCTCGAAGAATACCTGCAGGTCCTGCGAGACGATCCGGAAAATGATGTAGTGCGGCAACTTACGGCCGACTTGTGTCTTTCGCTGAGCCGCAATCCCGAGGCGGTGAAGCTGCTGGGTGAGCTGTTTGAGCGGCAGGTCAATGCAGGCGATGCTACCCGTGCAAGCCTTACTTACAAGAAGCTGGCGCGTCACGGAAGTCCGACGTGGCAGCAGAAGTTCCGGTTCGGGCAATTGCTGGAAGGATCGAACAAGAAGCTGGCGGTTGGCACATACGAAGCGGCGCTGCTTGATCTGATGAAGCTGGGAAAGAAGCAGGAGTCGGCGGAAGTCCTGGATCGAATTGTGGCGATCGAGCCAACCCAGGCGAATCTGCTGCGAGTGGCGGAGTTGGCCTCGGAACTGGGGAATCGAAAGCTGGCAGCCGGGGCGTTCCAGAGGGTGGCATTGGCGGCTGTGGCGGAAGGCGGTGACGCGGCGCAATGGTATGAGCGCGCTTATCAGGAAGACGCTTCGGACCAGTCGATCGCACTGGCATATGCGAAGAGTCTTCTGGCAAAAGGGCAGGTGGGCGCGGCCATCTTTATTCTTGAGCCACAGATCAATTCTGGTCCGGTGACGCCTGAATTTCGCGAGGCGTATGCGGATGCGCTGGTAGGAGCGGGGCGATTCGCCGAGGCGGAGCCGTTGGTGTGGCAGCTGTTTGAAGCGAATCCGGCGCGGGTGCAGCAGGTTATCGGACTGATTGGAAGTTTCTTGGATGGCGAGCAGGAAGAGGAAGCCGTGGCGCTGGCGCGCAAGCTGGAGCAGTTTCAGCGAAGGCGTGGAGAGCGGCGGCAGTTCATCGCGATCATGGAAGACATTACCGGATCGCGGCGGGCATCTTCGCAGATGCTGGAGTTTCTGAGCGAGCTCTACAACTCGTCGAATCGCGAGAGTGATTACTGCACGACGCTGCTGAAGTTGTTCGATCTCTACGTCAGTACTGGAGACTTTGCGAAGGCAGCGGAATGTCTGGACCGCGCGGCCGAAGTAGATCCGTATGAACCAGGACATTTGAAACGCCTCGAGATGATCCGGGGCAAGGTCGCCGATGCCCGCTTCAAGGTGATCGCGTCGCGCTTCAGTTCGGCATCGAAGGCGCCGGAAGAGCCGGTGCAGACAGAAGGGCCGACGCTGGGAGCTGGGACGCTGCAGGATCTGATGCTGCAGGCGGAGATCCTGGTGCAGTACGGCATGCGGAATAAGGCTGTGGAGCGGCTGCAGAGAATCCAGGAATTGTTTCCCCGCGAGGAAGAACGAAACGAGGATTTGCAACGGCTTTATCTGGCAGCTGGAGTAACGCCACGCTATGCGGGTTCGGCGCCTCTGCCACCGGCGGCGGTAGCCACACCAGCCTCAGCGCCAGTTGCGGCCGCAGTTCCGGTTCCGATGGCCGATCCGGCAGCGGATGTGCGCACCTTTACGCGGGTAGCGGAGATCACACGCAAGCTGTACCACCAGAGCACGGCTCCGGCGGTGCTGAGTACGGCGGTGAAAGAAATTGGCGCCCAGTGGGAAACATCGCGCTGCATTGCGGTGATGGGCAAGCCGGGCTTGCCGGCCACTGCCATGGATGAATTCTGCGCGGACGGCCTGAAGCGGGCCAGCATCGCGGCAATCGGGGAACTGGTGGCCTGCTTGCATGGCGCGGTCGACGGACACGACCCGTTGCCGATTCCGGATACGGCGAAGTCCGAGCCTTTACAAAGCGCCAAGAAAGCAGTGGCGGAGCTGGGAGCAGCGACACTGCTGGCGATCCCGCTGACCGACGGGGAAGAAACCGCGGGGATTCTGGTTCTGGTGCACAGCCGTCCGCGCGCCTGGCAGCCATCAGACATGGTGGTGCTGAAGACGTTGGCGGATCAGATGGTGATCGCACTGAATAACGCCGGATTGCGGCGCCTGGTGAAGAATCTTTCAGTGACGGACGAGAAGTCTGGCCTGCTGAAGCGAGCTTCGTATCTGGATCTGCTGATGGCGGAGAGCAAGCGTGCGGTCCAAAATTCCTCGGCGCTGTGCGTAGTGCTGATGCAGTTCGGAAAAAGCGGCGCTCTGATCAAAGAGCATGGCGAAGCGGATGTGCAGTCGGTCATGGAAAAGGCAGGGCAGATGTTCGCGGCGAACATCCGGTCGAACGATCTGGCATTCCGTTACGACACGACAACGATCGCCATTCTGTTGGGGGAGACGGCGGAAAAGGAAGGGATGCTTGCAATCGAGAAGCTGCGCAAAATAATCGGGGAGCTGCGCTGGCCCGCGAAGGATGGAGCGGAGTCGCACCAGGTTTTCTTCTCCGCGGGGCTGGCCGAAGCGGTGATCCGGACGGAGTACGATCCGGTGGATGTAGTCACCGAAGTGATCAATCGCGCGGAACATGCGCTGTCGCAAGCGATGGCGCAAGGGTTGGGAAAAGTCGTGGCCCTCGGCCCGGCACTGGCGACAGGAGCGGTGGCTTAGAGATTGGAGCATGCCGTGCCTAGACTCAAGTGGTTGACATGGGTCGGGTTACTCGGAGCGGGAGTTGCGAGCTGGGGACTGATCTGGCTGGCGATCTCACCCTATGTCGTGAGGCAGGCGAGCCGGATCGGTTGGCTGGTATCGGGGCTCGACAATTCGACGGGTGCGAAGGTCATGGCGTTGCTGGCGGTAGTTTTCCTGGCCGCCGTTTGCTCCGAGTGGCTGGTGCGGGTGTTGGGCAAGGATTCGTAAGATTTCGGCTGATTGTTGATGGCGTGGGGCACAACTCAGACGGGTTCGGAAATGCCTCACACGCCGGATACGAAGACTCGTGCTCTAGATCGCGAGATAGGCCTTTTTCTCCTCACGAACCGGAATCTCCCGAAAGAACCGGACGATGCGCTCTGCCTTGGCTCTATGGGTTTGTTTTGGTGTGGTGTCTTGTCTGGCTGCTTCAGGAAGCGGAGCAGGACCACTCCTTATTTGGATGTTCTGAAAATGCCGTTGAAGTCGGTGTAAGTAATACGCCCGCTTTGCGTTTCACCCTCCTTAGTCACCCGCCTGAGGATGTCAGCTCCGGCCAAGATCAGCATCGTTTTGTCTTCCATGGAGCGCGCCCTTTCGAGATTGTGAACATCTATTTCTCGGCAACCATGGCGGAGTCGGCTGTGGGACGCGGATCGGCGGCCACGCGAGACGATATGACTCTGGGCTAAAACCCCATGGTGTCGTCAGCTGACGGACCGTAGGTGGCCGGTACCGGCTTGCCATTGAGGCGCAAGTAGACGCCGAGCTGTGCGCGGTGATGGACCAGGTGATTCAGGAACATCTCGCGGTAGGCGAGAAATCGTGACCCATTGAAAATCGGATGGCCCTGAAAGCTAAGTTTCCAATTGTCGTTCCATGCGGAGTCCGGAGTATTCTGCAGCGTCTTGCGCAATTTCGTAGATCCAGCCTCGAAGGCTTTGACCAATTGCTCGGCGGACTCGAAGGGTAGGGGCTCTATGCTGCCTTTTGAGAAGTCAAGTTCAGGCGTGGTGAGAACGGTGATGCCGAACTCGGCGAGCTGGGCGACGTGGGGCGCGAGCTTGCCGAGCGGCATGGATTTTGGATGAGGTCTGAAGTCGGCTTTGTCAGCGCCCGGAATACGTGAGAGCGTTTCACGGGTATTTTTGATTTCGGCATCCAGTTCGGTAAGAAGTAGTTCGCTGATGGGCATGAGTCCTCCGTGAGACGAGTATAAATGCAGCGGCTAAAGCCGGCCGGGCGGATGCGGCTGATGGCATCGCTGAAGCGATGGCCTGTTACGAATCTCTTCATCGTGGATGCACCGCACCGTGGTTGCGGTGGTCAAAACTTCCTGCACGCTGATAAACTGACAGGTTTGGCGAATTGGCCCTGGCCGGGTCCGGTTGGGGTTCTGCGAGATCATCCATCATGTTAAAAGCCGGAGATATTGCGATTGTCAGCGGGGCGCGCACGCCCTTTGGACGTTACTGCGGGAAGTTGAAAGATTTTACTGCGCAGGAGTTGGGCGCAATTGCAGGCAAGGGTGCGATTGAACGCTCGGGAATCGATCCGAAAGAGTTCGATCACGTGGTGTTTGGTAACGCACAGCAGACGTCGGGTGACGCGCTGTATGGTGCGCGGCACGTGGGGCTCCGGGCGGGGATTCCGATTGAGACTCCGGCGCTCACGGTGAACCGGCTATGCGGCTCGGGGATGCAGTCGATTGTGAGTGCTGCGCAAATGATCCAGACTGACGAGGCGAAGATCGTGCTCGCCGGCGGAATGGAGGCGATGTCGCAGGCGCCATTTGTGATTCGGGGGCGCGACGGATTCACGCTGGCTCCAGGCGGGAAGCTGGAAGACTCGCTCATGGTGGCGCTGCTCGATTCGTATTGCGGATCGTATATGGCGAACACCGCGGAACTCTATGGATCGCAACAGGGGATCACGCGCGAGATGCAGGATGAGTTTGCGCTGCGTTCGCAGAAGTGCGCGGACGATGCGTACAAGGCGGGACGTCTGCAGGATGAACTGGTGCCGGTGCCGCTCCGGAATCATAAAGGCGAGTCGACCGGCGAACAGCTGACCGAGGATGATCACCGGCGCCCGCAGACGACGATGGAAGGTCTGGCGAAGTTGAAGCCGGCATTTGGAAAGAATGGAACCGTCACGGCAGGAAATGCGAGTGGCATAGTCGATGGCGGCGCGGCTGTGGTGGTGATGTCGCTGGATCAGGTCCGCAAGCGAAACATGGAGCCGCTCGGCCGGATTGTCAGCTGGGGGATTGCGGGCGTAGAGCCGAAGGTGATGGGGCGCGGTCCAGTGCCCGCGACGAAGATTGCGCTGCAGAAGGCAGGGTTATCGCTCGATTACATTGATCTGATTGAAGTGAATGAGGCGTTCGCGGCGCAGTATCTGGCGGTCGAGAAAGAGCTGGGATTGGATCGCGAGAAGGTGAATGTGAATGGCGGGGCGATTGCATTGGGACATCCGCTGGGCGCGACCGGAACGCGGCTGGTGATTACTTTGCTGTATGAATTGCGGCGGCGAAAGAAGAAGTACGGGCTGGCTACGGCCTGCATTGGCGGCGGGCAGGGGATCGCGATGGTGGTGGAGAGCATGAGTTAACTTTCACCACAGAGGCACCGAGAACGCCGAATTCGGTTCTCCGTGCCTCTGTGGCGGATTGACTTTGATCTGTGAATATCCGCGTTGATCCGCGGCAAAGGAAGCTGAAGATGGAAATCAAGAAAGTTGGAGTGTTGGGTTGTGGGCTGATGGGATCTGGAATCGCCCAAGTCGCGGCGATGGCGGGATTCGAGGTCACAGTACTCGAGGTAGAGCAGAAGTTTCTCGATAAAGGATTTGCTGGGATTGAGAAATCGCTGGCAAAGTTTGCTGAACGTCCCGTCGAGAAGGGCGGGATTACGGCCGCGCAGAAGGACGCGATCCGGGCGCGGCTTCGCGGGACGACGAACAAATCCGACTTGGCCGATTGCGACATCGTCATCGAGGCCATCATCGAGAACGTGGAAGAGAAGAAGAAGATGTACACGTCGCTCGATGGCATTGTGAAGAAAGATGCGATCTTTGCTTCGAATACTTCTTCGATCTCGGTGACTGAACTTCTGACGTCGGTGAAGCGGCCGGAGCGCTTTATTGGGCTGCACTTTTTTAATCCCGCGCCGCTCATGAAACTGGTAGAAGTTGTGCGCACGATCGCTACGGCCGACGGCGTTTACGAGACTGCTTATGCATTCGCGAAGAAGCTGGGCAAGGTTCCGGTGCGCACGTCGGACAAGACGGGATTCATCGTGAACCGGCTGCTGGTGCCCTACTTGCTCGATGCAATTCGGGCATATGAAGAGGGCGTCGGGTCGATTGAGGATATCGACAACGCGATGAAATTGGGGTGCGGGTACCCTATGGGCCCGTTTACTTTGCTGGACTTCGTGGGGCTTGATACCACGTATTACATAACGCATGTGATGTATGACGAGTTCAAGGAGCGGCGGTTCGCGTCGCCTCCGTTGTTGAAGCGGATGGTGATGGCGGGGTGGTACGGGCGGAAGTCGGGTCGCGGGTTTTATGATTATGCGGACCCGGAGAAGCCGAAGGCGCAGAAGCTATAGCCACGGATTTTACGGATTCACGCGGCTTTATGGTCATGTCATCCTGAGCAGTCGAAGGATCCCTACGATCCGATCTGGTGATGTACTTCGAAAGGCATTATGTTTCGGCTGCATGCAGAGAATTCCTTGTGAAGCCGGTGGTTCTGTTGCAGGAGAGGGGTCCTTCGACTGCGGTAAGTCTTTGCGCTTTGCGCAAAGACTAGTCCTCGCTCAGGATGACAGAACTTGATTTATCCGTGTTGATCTACCTGAATCCAGTGGCAAGGTTGGAACTTATGAACTTCGAAAACATCATTCTCGAGAAGAAGAACGCGATTGCTTATGTCACCGTCAACCGGCCGAAGGTGCTCAACGCGCTCAACATGTCCACCATGGAGGAGCTGCGGGCGGCGTTTCATGACATTAAGAACGACGTCGCGATTCGCGTCGTCATATTTACCGGGTCCGGCGAGAAGGCCTTTATTGCCGGGGCCGACATTGGCGAGTTGGCGAAGCAGGATGCGGTGACCGGGAAGGAATATACGCATCGCGGGCAGAATGTCCTCAACCTGATTGAGAACCTGGGGAAGCCCGTGATCGCCTGCCTCAATGGATTCGCGCTGGGTGGCGGGTGCGAGATTGCGATGGCCTGCACGATGCGGCTGGCGAGCGAGAATGCGAAGCTGGGGCAGCCAGAGGTGAAGCTGGGGATCATCCCGGGATACGGCGGGACGCAGCGGCTGCCGCGGCTGGTGGGCAAAGGGATCGCAATGCAGATGGTGCTGGCCGGAGAGATGATCACGGCGCAGGAGGCGCATCGCATTGGGCTGGTGAATGAGGTGTTGCCGGCGGCAGAGTTGATTCCGCGCGCCGAGGCGATTGCGGCCAAGATTGCGGCGAACGCCCCGCTGGCCGTGCAGTACGCGATGGAGGCCGTCAACAAAGGGATGGAGATGACGTTGAGCGAAGGGCTCTATCTCGAAGCGGTGCTGTTTGCCGTGGCTTGCTCGACCGAGGATAAGACTGAGGGGACCAAGGCTTTTTTGGAGAAGCGGGCGGCGCAGTTCAAAGGGAAGTAATTCGTAGCTTGCTCGTGCGGATAATTGTCATCTAGATCGAAGGATATGTGTACGTTGCGGGCCGTGAGGTGCCGCCGGCGAGTTGCACAGGTCCTTCGGCGGCAAGAGACGCCGCCTCAGGATGACAGAGCTTCCATGACGACCTTTCACCACAGAGGGCACAGAGTTCACAAAGGAAAGCAAATTGAAGATTGAGTCGGTGCCGGAAGAGGCTGTGACGGGGATGGCGGGTACTCTAGATGCCTCGGGGAAGCAGTTTGCGATTGTGGTCTCGCGCTTTAATGCGTTTATTACCGAGCGTCTTTTGCTGAGTGCTTGCGATGGGCTGATTCGAACCGGGGCAGCCAAGAAAGATATCGATGTCGTCCGAGTGCCGGGTGCGTTTGAGATTCCGTCGGCGGCTCGGACTTTGGCTTCGACCGGCGATTATCACGCCATCATTTGTATTGGGTGTTTACTGCGCGGGGATACGGCACATTACGACGTCATCGTTAACGAGGTCACGCGCGGGATTGGGCAGTCCGCGCAGGAAACAGGCGTCCCGCACGCATTCGGTGTCTTGACCTGCGACACGCTGGAGCAGGCGATTGACAGGGCCGGGCTGAAGATGGGAAACAAGGGATTCGAAGCGGCGCTGGCCGCGGTGGAGATGGTGTCGATGACGCAAGGGATCAGGGGTCAGGGGGCAGGGGCTAGGAAAAGCGCTTCCGGGCTTCAGGCTTCGGGATCGGGCCGGAAGCAGGGGCTTCACTCCGCTCGGAATGGCAAAGCAAAGTCTCAAAGTAAAAAGAAGAAACGCACATAAGCCTTCATATAGCCTTCCTCTACAGTAAACTGGCAACTAGCCACTGATCACTAACCACTTTCCTGATGGGTACACGACGAAAATCCCGGGAGATCGCGCTGCAAATGCTTTTCCAGTCGGATATGGGGAAGCAGGATGCCGATCACGTGCGGCGCACGTTTTGGGCCGAGCATGGGACGGCCAGCGCCGAGGTGCGCGGGTTTGCGGACGACCTGTTCCGCGTCGCGACTGATCGCGTTACGGAGATCGACGGACTCATCGAGAAGCACGCTGAGCACTGGCGTATGGAGCGGATGGCGGCCGTGGATCGGAATCTACTGCGTGCGGCAGTGGCGGAGTTGCTGGCGTATCCGGAGACGCCGCGCGCCGTGGTGATCAATGAAGCGCTGGAGATTGCGCGGAAGTTTTCTTCTCCGGAGTCGGTGCATTTTGTGAATGGAGTGCTCGACAGCGTGGGCAAGGAATTGGAAACCAGCACGAAATAAGTTCGGGCCCACCGCAGCACTCCTCCCGCCAGAGAGCAGAACGAGAGAGCAGATTTTAGGAGCGCAGAAGCGACCTCCGGGTTAAAATACGGTTGCTAGAAAAGCCCTCCCCCCGAAACACCCCCAAGTTCCAGCAAAAAGTACACCAACTAGATTTCCAAAGGACACACCCATGAGGCGTTGTGGCTTGGTGCGAATCCCCTCAGCTGTTACCGAGGTTGCGGTCCGACGCAATTTCCCGACTCGCGGCCCAAGGATATCGGCTCTTAGCGAAAAGATTCTCACCGTCCTTTTGCTTACGGGCTGCCTGGCCACCCTTGTTCTGCTTTCCGGTTGTGCCAGTTCAAAAAACTCGTCTTCGACGTTGTCGGGAAGCGTTTCAGTCAGCAGCGGGTCGCAGCAGGCGGCTGTCGTCGGCACGGCCTTTGCTGCGCCTCTGGTCGCGAAAGTAACGCAGGGAGGGTCGCCGGTGAGCGGCGTGGCCGTGATCTTCACGGCGCCGTCTTCAGGTGCGAGTGGCAGATTTGCGAACGGGAAAGCCACGGAGTCTGACACTACCGACGCCAACGGGTTAGCGACGTCGACCACCTTTACGGCGAATGCCACTACCGGAGAATACGCGGTGGTCGCAACCGCAACCGCCTCCGGGCAATCTGCCTCTGTCAACTTCGGCTTGGCAAATATTGCCGCTCAAGTGGTGGTCGTGAACGCGCAAAATGGATCGCTGCAGAGTGCGCAAGTCGGCATGGCATTTACCTTGCCCTTGTCGGCGGTGGTTGACCAGAACGGCTCGCCAGTGAGCGGCGTGACCGTTACTTTCACGGCGCCGTCTTCCGGCGCGAGCGGCACATTCGCCGGGGGCGTCATCACAGATTCAGTGGTAACGGATTCCACCGGAATCGCCACGTCAACGACCTTTACGGCCAACGCTACCGCGGGTCAATATATAGTGACCGCGACGATTGCTGGCGCGTCGGCTCCTGCCAATTTCCACCTCTCAAACACAGCTGCTCCCACCGGCGGAGTGTTTGCCACGGGTGGAGTGACGCAGAATGCGGCCGTCGGCACAGCGTTCAACTCGCCGCTTGTCGCAACCGCTGTAGATGCCAATGGCAATCTCCTCACTGGCGTCTCCGTCACGTTCACAGCCCCCGTGTCAGGAGCAAGTGGAACATTCGCGGGAGGACTCACCACACAAACTGTGGTCAGCGATGCCAACGGTCTGGCCACGTCATCCACGTTCACGGCGAACGCGACTGTCGGCGGACCCTATACCGTGACAGCCACAAGCGGATTGAACACCGCCAACTTCCTGCTGACGAATACATCGGTTCCAGTTACAAGCTATGCGTTTTATCTGAGCGGGCTGTCCCAATCCCACGGTTCGATAGGAGTGCCGGGGATCAACTTGTATGCCTTGGCGGGAGCCGTCACCATCGACCAGAACGGAAACGTGACCGCCGGCGAGGAAGACTATAACGATGGCAACGGCTACACGTATGCCAAAGTTCCCATCACTAATACGGGTAGCAGCCTCACGGTGAACTCGACAACCGGACAAGGCACACTCGTCCTCGTTACCAACAACACCAATCTCGGAGTGAGTGGCCAAGAGACGTTTGGGGTGCAGTTTGTGAATGCAAGCCATGCGCTCATCATGGAGTTCGATGGATCAGCAACCTCGAGCGGAAGCATGGATTTGCAGAATCTGTCGAGTGTGCCGACCGGCGGTTATGCCTTCACCATGTCCGGGATTGACCCCGGCCGTACTCCTCTGGCTTTTGGAGGCGTGCTGGGATTCAATGGCAATCTGGCGAATCCTCAGTGGCCCGGATTGATCGATATCAACGATACAGGGGTTGCTCCGACCAGTGGAACCGCCTTTGTCGGGAGTATATCGGCCGTGGATGCGTACGGTCGCGGACAGATCAGTGGAATCGATGTCGCGGGCGTGATGTTGACGCTCGACTATTACCAGGTTGGACCTGAGGCCATGCGAATCATCGACATGGACAGCAATATCGCCACAGTTGGTTCAGCGTTCGGGCAAGGAACGAATGCAACCTCGGCAACCACTGCCGGATTGGTGGCCTCGATTTTTCAGATTGTGGGTGATCCCTATACCAATAACTTTGGCGTGCTGGGCCAATTCAGCACCGACGGATCGGGAAAATTGACCTCGGGTGTGGCGGACGGCAATGAATTCGGAAACCCGGTATCACTAGCTGCGGCAATCGCAGGCACATATCAGGTCGCGGCGAACGGGTATGGCAATATTGCCATCACGTCGGGAAACCTGGGGAACGTGACGAGTCTGCGGCTTTATCTGACGGATCCCAACCTCAACCTGAATGATCCGAATAACGCGAGCGGCGGCGGTGGAGCGCTGCTGATGGAGTTCGACACTAGCCTGCCTGGCGGAACGGGCATTGTCGCTCCCCAAAGCGACACGTTGACTAGCGACTTCAACGGGGCGTATGCCGCCGGTTGGCAAGCGTTTAATCACTATGGTGAGTTCGATATGTTGGCGCAGGGCACGATGAATGCGACAACCAATACCCTCAGCCTGCAAGGACTGCTGAACGATCCGTTCGCCGCTTTAGGCGTGAACCCATCCGAAACTTCCGGGGACACATTCCAGTCACAGCCGGCGCCCGATGCGAGCAATCCTGGCCGCTATACCATGCTGAACTCGAATCAGCTTCAGATCATGATCACTACCACCCCGCCTTACTTCGATGCCTTCGACGCGGTTCTCTATCAGGCCAGCGGTGGACAGCTGTACTGGATGGAAATGGATACCCACGGGGTATTTGTTGGACCCTTGGAGCAACAAGGATCGCTGACCGGCATTCCGGCCACGAAGCGTCGGATTAACATGAAGAATCGGCCCAGCGCTGTTTCAGGCCGATGAGCTGGATGAAGAAAACGACGGGCTTGGACGAAGAGCACTCCGCAAACTGGATCGCCCTCCCGCAAACGGGTTAGACACCACAAAGCCGGGCTGGTTGGCCCGGCTTCCCGTTGTGGAACTGGTTCGTCGGTCTTGTTTGGATCGGCAAGCCAGAATGTATCGAAACTCGTAGTACCAGAGTTCTTCGGCTCAGTGGCTGCGAAATCTAACGCAGCTGGACTGTGTCGCCGCTCGGTTACATCACCATTGCCAGGTTCTCGAGTTCGTGCTGAAGAACCGGGATGGCGCATCCTGCCATCTCAACGCGGCCTGCCGCATCGAGCGCATCCGTGTGAGAAACCCCATAGCCACGGCCAATCAGGAACACGCGTAGCAGCTCTGCGGCCTCGTATGAATCGACCATGCCACCCTGGAGCAGGTCGTTACGCAATGCCGCCAGCTCCGTCATCGTGAACCTGTCTTTGTCGTTGCCAACCATGCTTGTCACTGTCTCTTCGTATTTCATGGCCGTCATCACCTCCGATTCCGACCTTTTGCCCTATTAGACTCAGCTGCAGTTGTCTAAGTTGCATGCAATTGAAGTGCCGTAAATCATGTACCTCACTCAGTACGTTCCCCAAGGGCCTCTAGATTCAGTAACCCTAGAATATATCGATAGTTGCAGCGAGGACTGTAGGCCGGTCGGGCCGGGGTTGGTGCCCTTGGTACCTGTCGGTAATCCGAAAACTGACACAAAGTGTCGCTTCGCAGACGGTTAATCTCAGCCGACGGTGGTGGTAGGCGGGCAGGGGTGCAGGAGTGCGGGATGTCGAAGCGAGGTGCAACAGGAGCTACGGTTCGACCTTGGCCTCGGCAATCAGCATGATTGGAATATCGTCCCTGACCGGGTAAACGCGATGGCATTGCGTGCACTTTAGGCTTTCAGGGTTTTGCCGATATTCGAGCGGCTGCTTGTCGGCTGGGCAGACCAGCATTTCCAGAAGATCTTTGGCGATCATGGAGTGAAATTATACGAGAAGAGCAGGAGCACGGTTATGGATTTACCGCTTGGCGACCGGAGCCCCTTGACGATTGATCGCGGACCCCTAGGCCCTGACACTCGCAACTCTCGGTGTAAGATTTAATCGGAAGCCCTAGCCGGACGGCTGAAATTATGCCTTCTCTTATTCTGGACGGAACCAAGATCGCGCAAGAAATCCGCAGCGAAGTTGCCGCAGAAGTGAAGTCGATGGCGGTGGCCGGAGTGCGTCCCGGATTGGCAGTCGTGCTCGTGGGACATAACCCCGCCTCGGAGATATATGTCCGAGGGAAGGTCAAAGCCTGTGAAGAGGTCGGTGTTTATAGCGAGAAGTTGACCCCATCGGAGTCCGTGAGCACAGCTGAGTTGCTGGCGCTGATCGAGGATCTCAATCGGCGAGATGAAATTGACGGCATCCTCGTGCAACTGCCTCTGCCTCATCAGTTGGACTCGAAGAAGGTGCTGCTGGCAGTTGATCCGGCAAAGGATGTCGACGGATTCCATCCGATGAACGTCGGCTTTCTTTCGACGCAGCGGCCCGGGCTTGTGCCGTGCACGCCGGCCGGGGTGATCGAGATCCTGAAACGCAGCCATATTCCGATTTCCGGGCGCGAGGCGGTGGTCGTCGGACGCAGCGACATCGTGGGCAAGCCTGCGGCCATGCTGTTGCTCAATGCCAATGCGACCGTTACTGTTTGCCACTCCAAGACGCACGATCTACCGGGAGTATGCCGGCGGGCAGACATCCTGGTAGCTGCCATCGGACGCGCCGGCATGATTACACGGGATTTCGTGAAGCCGGGCGCGACCGTCATCGATGTTGGCATGAACACGGTCACCGATCCTGCAGAGTTCAAGAAATTCTTCGCAGGAAATGCCAAGCGGGAAGAGACATTTCGCAGGAAGGGATCGACGCTGATCGGCGACGTGCATCCGGAGGTGGCCGAAGTAGCGGGAGCGCTAACACCCGTCCCAGGAGGCGTTGGGCCGCTGACGATTGCAATGCTCATGTTCAATACGCTCAAAGCCGCGAAGATGCGTCGCGGGAACCGTGTGGCGGAATTGTCTCGAGCTTAAAACCCACCACGGAAACGCGGAGAATAGAGAAGAGATCGGGGAAGACACAAGAATTCGATTTTCTCTGTGTCTCTGTGCCTCCGTGGTGAAAGAAAGTGTCGAGGGATTGATGCTGAAAGTTGGGCTAACAGGCGGGATCGCCTCAGGGAAGTCAGTGGTTGGAGAAATGTTTGCGGCGTTGGGAGCGCATGTGGTGCAGGCAGACCGTATTGCGCATTCGCTGATGCAGCCGGGAGAGCCGGTCTATAACGAAGTGGTTCGGCATTTCGGACGCGAGATCCTCAATCCGGACTGCAGCGTGAATCGCTCGAAATTGGCTGAGGTAGCGTTCGGTCCGGCACGTTCACCCGTAGGAAAGCGCAGCTCACGGATCGATGAACTCAATCGTATCGTGCATCCGGCGGTCATCCGCAGCCAGGAAGAATGGATGCACGCCATCGGCCAGCAAGATCCGCAGGGAGCCGCGATCGTGGAGGCGGCGCTGCTGCTGGAAGCCGGCGCTGCCAAAAGCTTCAACCGGATGATCGTGGTCACCTGCAATACCGAGCAACGGGCGAAGCGGTTTGCCGACCGCCAGAAGGTCGATCTGGAAACGGCGCGCGAAGAAGTGGCCCGCCGCATGGCTGCGCAACTCCCCGACGAAGAGAAAATCAAAGCTGCCGACTATGTGATCGACAACTCGGGCTCGATTGAGCAGACGCGCGAGCAAGTCTTGTCTGTATGGGACCAACTCAAGGCAGAAGCGCAGAGATCCTAGGGGCCGTCTATCCAGAGGCACATACAGAAAAGAAGATTGCATATTTTTTTCTGTGACGCTGTGTCTCCGTGGTGAATCGATTTATTGCGCTAACGTAGAGTGTTTCTGCGGCGGTATTTGTTTAAAATTAAGAGGGACCTTTTTTATCCCCGAAATCGTATTAGTCTGCGCAGCTTGAGACCGAAGGTGGGTGATCGAGTATGAAATTTGTGCGTCCTTTGCTATTCGCCGTAGCGCTCGCCGGGGCATTCTTCTACTTCACCACGTGGCGCTCGACGCCCGTTGGCGAAGTGCACTCTCTCAACTGGCTTTCGCACCCGTCGCAGGTCGAGATCACGGAAGCGGCACCCGGAGAGTCTCTCGACGGCGAGGAACAAAACAACATCTCGGTGTATAAGCGGAACATTCCGTCGGTCGTGAACGTCACATCCCGGGCTATGACGTTCGACTTCTTCTATGGCCTGGTGCCCCAGGAAGGTCAGGGCTCAGGCTTTGTCATCGACAAAGACGGACACATCCTGACCAACTACCATGTGATCGCCGACGCGCGGCAGGTGGAAGTCACGCTGCACAACCGCAAGAAGTACAAAGCCACCGTGATCGGGACGGACCCTCCACACGACCTCGCGGTCATTCAGATCAAGGCCGCAGACCTGGTTCCGGCGATTTTGGGAGAATCGCGCAATCTGCAGGTCGGGCAGAAGGTCTATGCGATTGGAAATCCGTTTGGACTCGCGGGAACCATGACCCGTGGGATCGTCAGTTCCATTCGGCCGGTCCGTGAACCAAATGGCGCGATGATTGATGAGGCCATCCAGACCGATGCCGCCATCAATCCCGGCAATTCGGGTGGGCCGCTCATGAATTGGCACGGAGAAGTGATCGGCATTAATACCATGATCCTCTCCAACGTCGGCCAGAACGCTGGCATCGGGTTTGCCATCCCAATCGACACGGCGAAGGCAGTGCTCAATGATTTAATGACGCTCGGGCGGGTGCGGCGTCCGGCGCTGGGAGTGCGCACCGTTCCGATCAGTCCAGAACTGGCAGACGAAATTGGTCTGCCCGTCGACTACGGATTGCTGATTATCGGCGTCGTGCCCGGCAGTTCCGCCGATACAGCTGGCCTAAGGGCGGGAAGCGAGCGCGCTTATCTCGGCAATACCCCCATTATGCTGGGAGGCGACCTGATCGTCGCCATCGACGACCAGAAGATTCAGGACCAGGACGACCTCACGCAGATGATGAACAATCACCGCGCCGGGGATACCGTCAAGGTGACCATCTACCGCGGCAAAAAGAAGATGGATGTGCAGGTCTCACTGGGCGAGGCGCGGCAGCAAGTGTAAACGGCTCTGGCTTCCGCCGACTGCTTCGACTGTGTCCCTGTTTCTAATGAGTTGAAAAACTTGGTGTGCTTCCGTTACTCTTTCCACCTGCTTATGACCGCCGTCCTTTAATTCGGCTTCTGCACTTCTGAGCTTTTGTGCGCGGACGTGTGCTCACTGCGCTCACCCTTGGTGCCGTCTCAACTTTTTCATTTTCACTTCGGAGAGGACATTCCCATGGAATTTGTGGACAAAGCACTCGCTCGCCGTCTGGAATCGTGCGAGGAGATGCCGCAGGTGTATTACGCTCGGGCATTTCAGAAGTCACGCCCGGAAATCGGCGCGGCGGAAGAAGAAATCTGTGGCGGCCACATGGTATTTGCGGGCGTGGGCTCGCCCATCGGACGGGCGACCGCAGCGGGCCTGGATCGCCCGTTCATAGCTCAGGATCTGGACCGGATCGAGCAGTTCTATCGGGAGCTCAACGCTCCGTCGCAGGTGGATCTGACTCCGATGCATCCACCGGAAGTTTTCGAGATGTTCAAGGAGCGAGGCTACGCCATTGCCGAACTGAACAATGTTCTCTTCCGTAAGCTGGAGGCAGACGAGTCTTTTCCAGCGCCTCCGGCCCATTGTGAGATCCGGCGCTCGCCTCAGGAAGAGGCCGAAGTGACGGGTTCGATTGTAGAGGGCGCCTTCTTCCCGGAGGGCGCGCCGGAGGCATTTCGCGGATTGATCACTCCTCTTTATCAGATGGAGAATGCACTGGCCTTCGTCGCAACCATTGATCGAAAACCGGTGGCGTGTGGAACAGGGCTGGTAATTCCTGAGCACAAAGTCTTCGCTTTGTGTGGGGCCGGCACCCTGGCTGAGTTTCGGGGACGAGGTCTGCAGACAGCATTGCTGCGAGCGCGTATGGCAGCCGCAGTAAAGGCGGGCTGCGAATACGCCGTGGTCGTGACCCAGGGCGGCACAACCTCGCAGCGCAATGCCGAGCGCCTCGGGTTCCGCGTCGCATACAGCAAGGTGACAGTGATCAAGCAGACGTGAGCAGTTTTACGTTCGTCCATTACAAGCATGAATGATTGCTAGACGAGGCCCTGTCATCCTGAGCGAAGTTGCCGTCTGCGAAGCGGGCGGCAATGCAGTCGAAGGATCCCTACCTTCACTGCGCTGACGAGTGAGTCGCTGTTGGCGTTATCGCATCACTCATTGCATAGTGGAAGCATGACCACGGAGAATCCGGTCCTGCACGGCGAGCAAGTGCGCCTCGAGCCTCTCAAACTCAGTCATGTCGATGACCTTGCTGCTGCCTCGGCCGGACATTCTGATCTCTATCGTTGGAGTCCCGTCCCGCAAAGCAAGGCACAAGCAATCGAATACATAAAGACGGCGTTGGCTTGGCGCGATGCCGGCACGGCCGTTCCGTTTGCGATTGTCCGCATCCATGATGGCGTTGTCATCGGATCGACGCGCTTTTGGAATCTCGAACGATGGGCATGGCCGCAAGGTATCCCTCCAATGGACGAGGTGTTCCGGACGCCTGTGAGATCGGCTACACGTGGCTGGCCAGCTCGGCCATCCGTACCGGTGCGAATACCGAAGCGAAGCTGCTTATGCTGCGGCACGCCTTCGAAGTCTGGCTGGTGCTTCGCGTCTGCTTTCACACCGACGCGCGCAACGCGCGCTCACGGGCGGCACTCGAACGCATTGGCGGTCAGTGCGAGGGAATTCTCAGAGCGCACCGCATGGCCGCAGACTTCATTCCGCGCGATTCGGTGCGCTATTCCATCATCGCCGCAGAATGGCCAGACGTGAAGATGCGATTGATACAGTTGCTGGATCGTCGTTGATAGCCGGCTCCGTTGCTCTGCTTACAGAACGTTCAACGCGCTAGGCGAACGTCTTCGGCTCAATCCCGTACGATTTCTCCCACTCATCGTGCCACTTTTGATTTGCGGGCCACTGAAAGCAAATTCCATATCCGTCTGGATCTTTGAACGACAGTTGACGCATGCCGTACGGCGCAACCTTCGGTTCTTTGAGATCGACACCGTGCGCACGCAGGTGTTGGTAGGCGGCATCGAGATCCTTGCAGCCGAAAAACAGGCATATGTCGTCGTGCATGGCGATGCGCGCGGGATCGGGCGCGGGTGGTCGCTGGCCCTTGTCATAAGCCGTGTTCAGCATCACCTCGGCCCCGTTCAGCCGGAGCCCGGCCCAACCGCAGTCGTCTCCCGGCTCGGATGTTGCCCAAACTTCGAACCCCAGCAGGTCGCGGTAGAACCGGATTGACGTTGGCATGTCGAAAACCTGAAGTAGCGGAGCGACGCCGTGAATATCCATCGGAGTACTATCCTCCTTTGGCGGGAAAATATATCAAAATCTTCCGTCTAGGTTGTCTCGCCGGCCGACGGGAACGTTATGCCGCAGTCGCGACGAAGAACTCCGCAATCAGAATCTCATCTCTCCGCAGGCGCATGTCAAAATTGATCGTCGAAGTGAATCGAGACTCCGAGGTAATAGCCAATGAATGTGGATGAAATTCGCAAGTTTTGCTTGGAGTTTCCTGATGCCACCGAAAAGCTGCAATGGGGCGATGCGCTTTGTTTCAAAGTAAATGGCAAGATGTTCTCAGTGCTCGGGCTGGACCGTGTGCGACTTACTTTTAAGTGCTCGCCTGAGAACTTTGCGGAGCTAATCGAGCGGGAAGATATCCATCCCTCACCGTACCTTGGCCGTCACAATTGGGTCATGCTCGATCGGTTGGACGCCCTTCGCAATGACGAATTGAAAGATTTGGTCCGCCAGTCGTATGAAATGGTGGCGGCGAAAGCGCCAAAGAAAATGCCTACGAAGCGTGCTATCAAGACTGCTGCGAAAAGGCGCAAACCGCGTCCCGCCGCCAAGCTGTCACGAAAGAAAACGCGCTAGCCTCCCCTCGTTTCTAGGCGATCCTCGGTAGTGGCGCATTTTGAAACTGCTGAATTTCGTTGTTATCCTGACCGGAGCCGTTTTTCAGGCGAAGGGAAGGATCTCGATCTCTCCCGGCATCGCGCGTAAGCCAGATAGCGGCACCGCCGCCCAATCCTCCCCGGATTTGACTCTGCCCGCTTTACTCGGCTAGCCTCAGGTGTCTCTTCGATTTCCCGTTTTCTTCGATCCGGCATGCGATTTCCGCATAAGTTATTGATTTGGCTACTGCTAGGCGCGTTGCTCACGCGCTTCGGCGCAGCTTCTACGCAGCCCGTGCGGGGGCAGCATGCCATGGTGGTCACCGTCCACCAACTGGCGACAAACGTGGGCGTCGAGATTCTGCAGTCCGGCGGAAACGCAGTGGACGCCGCAGTCGCCACGGGATTCGCCCTCGCCGTGGTGCATTCCCCGGCAGGCAACATCGGCGGCGGCGGATTCATGCTGATCCGCATGGCCGACGGCCAGACACACTTCCTCGACTATCGCGAGAAAGCGCCAGCCGCCGCCACTCGCGACATGTATCTCGATGCGCAGGGCAATGTGATTCCGCTGGCCAGCGACATCGGATACAAGGCGATTGCCGTGCCCGGATCAGTTGCCGGGCTCACTTACGCCGAAAAGAAATATGGCAGGTTGACGCTCAAGGAGGTGATGGCCCCGGCCATCAAGTTGGCGCGTGATGGCTTCGCGCTGACACAGGGTGAGGCCTCTGACATGCATGATCGTCATCTGGCAGAGTTTCCCGAGTCGCGCCGCGTCTTTCAGCGGAACGGCGACTACTACAAGCCTGGTGAGATTTTCCGCCAACCCGATCTCGCTCGAACTCTGGAGCGGATTGCCGCGAAGCCCGACGATTTCTACCATGGCTCTCTTGCTCGCGAACTCGCGGCAGCCATGCAGAAAAACGGCGGGCTGATTACCGTAGATGATCTTGCCCACTATGAAGTGAAAGAGCGCGAACCGGTCCGCGGAACGTATCGCGGATACGAAGTCATCAGCGCACCGCCTCCATCTTCGGGTGGCACTGTGTTGATCGAATCCCTGAATATTCTTGAAGGTTACGATCTGGCCAAATTGCAGAACCGCTCGGCCGAATCGGTTCATTTCACGGTGGAAGGATTCCGGCGCGCCTTTTTCGATCGCGCGGAATTCATGGGCGATCCTGATTTTTCCAAGGTCCCCGTGGCCCAACTGCTAGACAAGAGATATGCGGCAGCCTGGCGGGAATCGATCGATCCTGAGCACGCTTCGCCCAGCAACGAACTAAAGCGGCCAGCGGTGTTCAACGAGTTGGAGCAATATGCCGAGACGCATCCGCCCGCAGCTGCTCCCCACGAAGGCAATCACACCACCCACTATTCCGTGGTCGATGCCGAAGGGAACGCGGTCGCGGTCACGACTACCATCAACGACTGGTTTGGATCGCGCGTGACCGCCGACGGCCTGGGCTTCCTGCTCAACGACGAGATGGACGATTTCTCGGCCAAACCCGGCGTGCCGAACTCGGACGGTCTGATCCAGGGCGCGGCGAACGCGATTGGGCCCGGCAAGCGGCCCCTATCGTCGATGACTCCGACGATCGTTGTGCACCATGGAAAGACCGTGATGGTTCTGGGCTCGCCCGGCAGTTCAAAAATCATTACCACCGTGGCCAACGTTCTGATGGGCCTCATTGATTACGGGATGAACCTGCAGGAGGCGGTCGATGCTCCGCGCTTCCACAATCAGTGGCTGCCCGACGTGGTGAACGTAGAGAAAACATTTTTCCCCGACACGATTAATCTGCTGCGAAAAATGGGGAACAAGGTTCAAATCGGGCTGGGCGAAGACGAAGCGTCTCCTTATTGGAGCGACGCGGAATGCATTGCTATCGACGAAAAGACCGGTGACCGGCTGGGAGCCACCGATGTCCGCAACAGTAACGGCAAGGCCATGGGATACTAGTAAGGCATTGCTGATTGTTGATTTCTGATTTCTGATTGAAGCTGGCTACCGTGTGCTCCTTTAATCAGCAATCGAAAATCAACAATCAACAATAGCGTTCAGGATACACATGCAGAAAGCAGTCTCAACCTATTTGTTCGTAAAAGAGCGCCTTCATCCCGGCATTCTCGACAGCCTGGTTCGCAGCGGCGTGCAGGCCGTCGAGATTTTTGCTGCACGCCAGCATCTTGACTATGCCAACCGCAAGCAGCATGTGAAGGAAATCGCCGAGTGGTTTCGCGGCAGCGGCGTCCCGCTGAATTCGGTGCACTCTCCTCTTTATGCCGACTACGAGTGGGGACGTGCTGGCGCACCGCCACTCAATGTTGCTTCCACCGATCGTGCCAGTCGGATCGAGGCTATGGACGAGATCAAGCGCTCTCTGGAGATAGCCGAGCAGATTCCATTCCGTTTCCTGGTACAGCATTTGGGTACCCCGAACGAGAGCTTCGACGAGAAGAAATTTGAGGCGGCCATGACTTCGATCGAGCACCTGCGTGCCTTCGCCAAACCACTTGGCGTGCGCATCCTGCTCGAGAACATCCCCAACGAGCTTTCTACTCCCGACCGCCTCGTGGAAATGATCCATCTTGCGCACTTCGACGATGTGGGCGTGTGCTTCGATTTCGGTCACGCGCACATGATGGGCGCGGTGAGTGAAGCCTTCGAAATCCTGCGGAGCCACATCCGCTCCACACATGTCCATGACAACGACAAATTGAAGGATTCGCACCTGTGGCCGGGGCAGGGAACCATCGATTGGAAGGAAGCCATCGAGCTGTTGCGCTCGGCGCCCCAGAAGCCACCGCTGCTGTTGGAGCTTGGCGAGGATGAAAAGGTGAATCCGCTCGAAAAGTTGGGCGAAACCTTCGATCGGCTGGAAAGCGCATGAATTGAGTCATTGAGCGATTGAGTCATCGCGCGATTTAGTCGAAGCTTCGGTGCGGCCGGAGCTTACTAATCACTCAATGACCCGATGACTCAATCACCTAATCAAATCGATATGTCTTCACCCATCACGACCATTGCAGAAATCGGCAAGCACGAAGGCCAGACCGTCACCATCCGTGGCTGGCTCTATAACCTGCGCGAGAGTGGGAAGCTGTTGTTTCCGCAATTCCGCGACGGATCAGGAATCATTCAGGGCGTCGTCCCCAAGAACGCGGTACCCCCCGAAGTCTTCGAGGCCGTGAAGACGCTCACCCAGGAATCGAGTGTCATTGTCGAAGGCAAGGTTCGCGCTGACAAGCGCGCGCCCGGCGGTTACGAACTCGATGTCGCCAATGTGCAAGTCGTGCAGCGCGTGCCTGAGTCTTCGCCTTATCCAATTACTCCCAAGGAGCACGGCACCGATTTCCTGATGGAGCATCGCCACCTCTGGGTGCGCTCGCAGCGCCAGGCTGCAATCCTGCGAGTCCGTGCTGAAATCATCAAAGCGGCGCGCGATTTCTTCGACGAGCGAGGATTCACCCTGACCGATCCTCCGATCATCACGCCTGCTGCCTGCGAAGGAACGACGACCCTTTTTCCAGTCGATTACTTCGAGGAGCAGGCGTTCCTAACGCAATCCGGCCAGCTCTACGTTGAAGCGACCGCGATGGCTTTGGGCAAGGTGTATTCGTTCGGGCCGACGTTCCGCGCGGAGAAGTCGAAGACGCGTCGCCATCTTACAGAGTTCTGGATGGTTGAGCCCGAAGTCGCTTATGCCACTCTCGACGACGTGATGGAGTTGGCCGAGGGGCTCATCAGCTTCCTTGTGAAGCGCTGTCTGGAGCGGCGGCGGGTTGACCTGCAAACCGTCGGCCGCGATATTTCCAAGCTGGAAAAAATCACGCCGCCTTTTCCCCGAATCAGTTACGACGATGCGGTGAAGAATCTGCAAGAGGGACATGCGAAAGGCGTTCTCGAATCCAAATTTGAATGGGGCGGCGATCTGGGCTCTCCCGACGAAACCTATCTTTCCGCGCAGTTCGACAAGCCGGTCATGGTGCATCGTTATCCAGCCAAAGTGAAGGCCTTCTACATGGAGCCCGATCCGCAAAGGCCGGATCTTGCCCTTTGTGTCGACGTGCTCGCGCCCGAAGGCTACGGAGAAATTATCGGCGGCTCGCAGCGCATGGCATCGCACGATTTGCTGCTGCAGCGCATTCACGAGCACGGCCTGCCGGAAGAAGCGTTCAAGTGGTACCTCGACCTGCGCAAATTCGGCAGCGTACCGCACGGTGGCTTCGGTATGGGCATTGAGCGCGCGGTCGCCTGGATCTGCGGCCTCGAGCACGTCCGCGAAACCATTCCGTTTCCGAGGATGCTGTATCGGCTTTATCCATAATATTGAGGGATTGAGCGATTTAGCCATTGCGCCATTGGAATGCTGCGATTCTCGTCATTGGTGCAGAGCCCTTACTTGTTTTTTCAATGACTCAATGACTCGTTCACCCGATCACTCAATGACCCAATCCCTATGACCACAACAACCAATCTCTCTGGCCGTAAAATTCGTGTCATCGGAGTTCCCCTCGATCTCGGCCAGTCCCGCCGCGGCGTTGACATGGGACCATCCGCCGTCCGTGTTGCTGGACTCGAGGCGCGCCTTGAAGCCTTGGGCCACGAAGTGGAAGATGGTGGCAACGTCGCCGTCGCCATTCCCGAGCAGAAAAAAGAGGGAGCCGCCAACGCTAAGTATTTGAAAGAGATCACCGCGACTTGCACCAAGCATGCCGAACTTGTATTGAAGACACTCGAAGCGGGAAAGGTGCCATTGGCGCTAGGAGGAGATCACTCCATGGCGGCGGGCACAGTGTCCGGCGTGGCCGAGTTTTATCGCCGCCAGAACCAGCGCATCGGACTGATCTGGATCGACGCTCACACCGACATCAACACGCCCGATTCGTCGCCGAGCGGCAACGTGCACGGCATGCCACTCGCGGCATTAATGGGACTCTGGCCCGGCGACCTCGCCGATATTTATGACTTCTCTCCGAAGGTGAAGCCGGAGAACTGCGTGCTGGTCGGCGTGCGCGACATCGATGCCGTCGAGAAAGAGAACGTGCGGAAGACAGGTATCGGCGTTTTTACCATGCGCGACATCGACGAGCGCGGCATGCGCACCGTGATGGAAGAGGCTCTGCGCATGGCTGGACGCGGTACCGCCGGCTACCACATTTCTCTCGATATGGATTGGGTCGATCCCGAAGACGCCCCTGGTGTGGGCACACCCGTGCGCGGAGGTGCGACTTATCGCGAGGCGCACCTGGCTATGGAAATCATCGCTGATCACGGCCGCATGCTCAGCATGGAAATCGTCGAGGTCAACCCGGTCATCGACGAGCACAATCAGACCGCAGATCTGGCCGTCGAACTGGCGCTATCTGCATTCGGGAAGAAAATTCTTTAAGCATTCACCGCCGAGCGCGCAGAGATCGCCGAGAAATGATTGTTCGCTTGTGTCGGGATCTTTCTCTTCTTCCTCTGCGATCTCGGCGGTGAGAAAACCCTCCCCGTACCTTCCCTGCGATTGACGCACAACTCTCCTCGCGTCCACACTGAAAGGTCATGGATAAGCTTCGGGTAGGCATCTTGTTTGGCGGACGCAGTGGAGAACACGAAGTTTCCTTACTCTCGGCCGCATCCGTTCTTAACGCAATCGATAAGGAAAAATACGAGGTCGTGCCCATCGGCATCACCAAAGACGGGCGCTGGCTCACTGCGGAGCATGCCGAGAATCTTCTGACCGGCAAGCTCATGCTCGAGCCTCGCAACTTGCGCGCGGGCGATCCGGAGATCACGCAACCTGCCGCTGTCCTTGCGCGTGGCGAGGCGGTCGTCGTCCCTCCTGAGCCGGTGCATCGCGAAAGCGGGCTGATTCCGTTTCAGACGGACGCATCTCCCATGCGTCGAGCCGCCGATCGCGCGATTAATGTCGACGTCATTTTCCCGGTGCTTCATGGCACCTTCGGCGAAGACGGCACGATCCAGGGCCTGCTCGAACTGGCTGACATTCCCTACGTGGGAGCCGGCGTTCTCGGCTCAGCTGCCGGCATGGACAAAGACATCATGAAATCCTTGTTCATCGCCTCCGGACTTCCTATCGTGAAGCACGTCACCATCCTCCGCAGCCAATGGGAGAAAGATCCGAAAAAAATCGAACGGCAAGTCGCACGGTTGAAGTATCCGGTCTTTGTGAAGCCCGCGAACTTAGGATCTTCGGTCGGCATCAGCAAGGCCCACAACAAAAAAGAACTCGGTCCGGCCATAGAAGAAGCTGCCAAGTTTGACCGCAAAATCGTTATCGAGCAGGGCGTCGGCGGCAACAAAGAGAAGGCACGCGAGATCGAGTGCTCAGTTCTGGGCAACGACGAGCCGGCCGCCTCGGTTCCCGGAGAGATCGTTCCCATCAAAGAGTTCTACGACTACAACGCCAAGTATCTGGACGAAGGATCGCAGCTCATCATCCCTGCCAAGCTTTCGAAAGCGGAAACCAAAAAGGTTCAGGAACTCGCTGTGAAGGCCTTTCAAGCAGTGGATTGCTCCGGCTTGGCGCGCGTCGATTTTCTGATGGACCCCAAGACGCGCAAGATCTATCTCAACGAGATCAACACCATGCCGGGCTTCACGGCAATCAGCATGTATCCCAAGCTGTGGGGAGCGTCCGGGTTGTCATATCCCGATCTCATCGATCGCCTGATTCAACTCGGCATTGAGCGCCACGCAGATAAGAAGAAAAACCAATACAGCAGGTAAGACGAACAGCAACTCTGTTGAAGAAGACTCTCTGGATGTTCGCGCGGATGCTCCCCACAGCCAGCTTGCTGGTCCTATGCTTCTTGTCGACATCTTTTTTGCGCGTCGCTCATGCAGAAACCAGGAAGGTCGTCGGTTACTACTACGGAAAGAGCAGCCGCACAGGCTACGAATTTGCAAGCGCTCCTGTAGAAAAATTGACCCACCTCATTTACTCGCAAGCAAAACCGAATTCTCGGGGGGAGTGCGCTCTGGGGCATCCTGATGTCGATGCCCCCAATCTTGCTCTGCTGGGCAGCTTGCGCGCGCAGAACCCTCGCCTGCAAATTTTGCTCTCTGTCGGCGGATGGAGCGGGTCTACCTACTTTTCTGATCTCGCCGCTACTCCCGCGGCGCGAAAAAAGTTCTCTTCTTCCTGCATCGATATAGTCAAGAGATATGGCTTCGATGGCCTGGACATCGATTGGGAGTACCCCGTCACCGGCGGAAAGCCAACAGATCACAAACGGAAGAGTGACAAAGAGAATTTTGTGCTGCTCCTTCGCCAGCTACGCGAAGATCTCGACCCCCTCGGCCGCGGACGTCATCTGCTCCTGACGGCAGCTACAACCTGCTATCGCAATCATTTGCCGGATCTGTCGCTGAGAGAAATGTCCAGTCTCCTCGACTGGTTCAATCTCATGGGCTACGACCTCAACGAGATGGAACCCAAACTGACCTCTCATCACAGCGGACTCTTTGCCTGGCGGACAACTGGCATACGCCCGGAGATAAGCGAATACGCGAATGACGACGCTGCCGTGCGTTGGTATCTCGATGCCGGTGTCCCTGCAGCGAAGATCGTGCTGGGAGTTCCGTTTTACGGACAGATTTGGAGCAACGTGACTGACAAGAACGACGGCCTATTTCAACGCTACAGCGGCCGCCTCGGCGATGACGGAGTATTGAGCTATCAGGAGATTGAAGAATCGTATCTTCCAACTTACTCCAGGCGTTGGGACGACCAGGCAAAGCTGCCGTGGCTTTACAACAAGAAGGCAAAAGTCATGATCAGCTATGAAGATCCCGAATCTCTGAAGGCCAAGGCAAAATACGTGATCGAGAAAGACCTCGGCGGGATGATGTTCTGGGATCTCGCTCAGGACGACAGCCGCTTCTCTCTTCTGACTACGATCTATCAGCAACTGAACCCTTAGCGTCCCCCGCCCTCTGCGGTTGTAATTTGAAATCGACCGCTCTTCTATCTCTTTACCGCCTCGCACATAAAGCTTGTCGCATCGTTCGTATCGCCAGTGCCCTTGTATTTCGCCGCCTGCGGATACGGACACAATGGCCGCGTCATCTTCGCGTTCGTGCGGTCGTGCCCCTCGAACTTCGACGCAATAATCGTGTCCGGCGCCTTCCCTTTCTCTACCCACCTTTGCAGCGCTGCATCGACGCTATGGGTCGGGTCATCGAACTTCAACTCCCCGACCTGACCGAACGAGTCCGGCCCCGGACCGTCTCCGCAATGTTGCATTCCCGGCGCCATATAAAGGCGCACGAAGGAATCGACATCTTTCCGTCCCATCTTCTGGATCACGCCCTCGTAATAGTTCACCGTGTTCAGTGCGGTAATCGCCGGATCATTCCATCCGTGATACAGAATCAGTTTTCCTCCGCGTGCTTTGAATGCCTTCAGATCCGGATCGGTCGCGTTCAGAGCCTGCGCCGTCTTCTCGTTAGCGGCTTTCAGTCCAGCATCGACGCCGAACGTTTTCAAATCCCAATCGGGTTTCTCGTAAACGAAGTCTGAGAAGAACCCAGTGCCGAACGCCGCCATGAGACTTTTCGCGGGAGCCGGACCCGTGATCCACAATCCCCAGCCGCCCTGGCCTTCCTCTGCGCCCGGCAAATAGCCGGGATACACGATTTGACCTGCTGAATCAGGGGTTCCTGCATAAAGTTTCCTGAGCGCAGTTACCTGAGCGGCTGTCAGGCATTTATCGGAGTCCTCTGCCTTGCACTGGATACTCTCCGGATCGAAGTGGCACTGCCGCGGATCGTTCAGAATTCCATCCCGCACGCCATCCAGGTTGTCGCAAGCCGTGTTCACCGCTGAGGCGATCGTCGCAATCTTCACCGGTGGAATGAAACTCGCTGGATCGGACGTCAGAGCCTGCGTGTCGTAGGCAGCGGTTGTAAGCAGCGGTGTCCAGTTGTTAGCCGGGGCTCCCGCCAGAATTCCGTCGTAGTCTTCGGGATACCGTTGCGCCTCCATCAGGGCCTCGCGCCCGCCATCGGAGCATCCCGCAAAGTACGACCGCTGCGGAGCTTTGGAGTAGTACGCCTGCACGAGTGCCTTGGCGATCCGTGTCATCTCGTGTATGCCGCGATGCCCGAAGTCAATGATCTTTTCCGGATGTCCAAGCGCCCACGCAGCATCGATCGGCGAACCTGCGTGCCCGGTATCGGTCGCAGTCGCAGCGTAGCCGTGCTTGAGCGCCGTCCCAAGTTGCATCTCGTCGATCAGCCCCGCAAAGCCGCCGTTGCCGATGCCCTGTAACTTTCCATTCCATCCCGAGGCAGGCAGCCATACTTCAATCTTGATGTCGGAGTCCGCGGTCGGCTTTGCTTCTGCCACGACACGACAAAAGGCCGGCAGAGTCTTGTAAAGCGCCGACAGGTCTGCCCCGCTGAACGGTGCAGGAGACCCGACGAAGGCCCCTGTTCCAACGCTCTGCACCGATGCGATGGTTGTGTCCGCAATCTTGAGCGCCGATAGCTTCTCGCAATTATCCGGAGAAAGCCCTAAGCCGTCTGAGACCAACAAACACACGAACACAAGCGCGCTCATCTGAAATCGCCGCATGGGTGCTCCTCCCGCATCCGTACAAACGGGGAGATTCTATACCTTTAACGGAGTTCGCCTTTACACAAATTGAGTTCAGGTGCAGAATCGTGCGACTCAAGTTTTCCAGAGAGTGTACGAGTGAATGCATGCCCGGCTTGCGGAACTCAGAACCGAGAAGCCGCGGAAGTGTGCGAGCGCTGTGGAGCACCTCTGCCTGCCTCGCCCACGATGTCGATTTCGTCCGAAATGCCGGACGCCGGCCAGGTTTCACCAAAGCCTTCTTCCCATTCGTCTGCATTCCCCAGTCGCGGCTTTGCTCCCGGTAGCGTGGTGGCACAACGCTATCGCGTCATCTCGTTGCTGGGACGCGGAGGTATGGGCGAAGTCTATGGTGCCGACGACCTCAAGCTCGGCCAGCGCGTCGCACTAAAATTCCTTCCTGCGGACCGCATCCAGAGCGCGAGCTGGCGCGAGCAGTTCTTTGCGGAAGTGCGCATGGCGCGGCAGGTCTCCCATGCCAACGTCTGCCGTGTGTATGACGTCGGGGAGAGCGAGGGGCAACTTTTCCTCTCAATGGAATTTGTGGACGGCGAGGATCTCGCCTCGCTGCTGCGCCGTATCGGCCGTCTGCCCGATGACAAAGCCGTCGAGATCGCGCAGCAACTCTGCTCGGGTCTCGCCGCCGCCCACCGCAGCGGAGTTCTGCATCGCGACCTGAAGCCGTCAAACGTGATGATCGACGGAAAAGGCCGCGCCCGCATCACCGATTTCGGACTGGCCATCGCCGCCGCCGACGCCGATCAAACCAAGCCGGCTGGGACTCCTGGATATGTGGCGCCGGAATTATTTCAGGGGGCCACGGCCTCTGTGCAGAGCGACCTGTATGCGCTCGGCCTGGTGCTGTACGAGCTGTTCACCGGAAAGAAAGCGTTCGACGCTGCCAATCTCGTCGAACTCTATAGGAAGCAGAGCGAAACCAATCCAGCACCGCCCTCCACTCTCATCAAGAATTTTGATCCCACCGTCGAGCGAGCCATTCTACGCTGTCTCAATCACGATGCCGCGCAGCGCCCGCGCTCTGCGCTGAGCGTTGCTGCAGCCTTCCCGGGGGGTGATCCGATCGAGGCCGCGCTGGCGGCTGGAGAAACTCCCTCGCCAGAGATGGTGGCCGCCGCGGGCCCCGACGGTTCTCTGCGTCCGGTGCGTGCCTGGTTGTACATGGGACTTAGCTTAGCTCTTATTTTGACTACATACACTGTTTTCATGCCGTACTCGACCGATTGGGGGCTCGCCGTAATGAGTAAGCCTCCGGAAGCACTCGCCGACCGCGCTCAGGATTTCGCCGCGAAACTCGGATATTCGAACGCCGTTGACCATGCTTACTGGATCGACCACGAGCCAGGCGCTATTGACTATATTGCAGCGCACTGGAAGAGAAGAAACGAACTACGATTAAATGGGCCGCCGTCATCCTTCGCAGTGAGCTTTTTTTATCGCCAAAGTCCTTCCTGGATAACTCCAAATGCGGTTTGGCTCTCCGTTTATTCGGCATTCCCAACTTTGAGCATTTCTCCGACTGACCCTCCTTACGAAACTCCAGGTATGGTGTTGGTAAAACTGGATTCGGAGGGCCGACTCCTGCTCTTTCGTTCGGTGCCTCCACAATTGTCGTCCGAAACGCTGCCACCGAATCTCAATTGGAGTCTTTTCTTTGAAGAGGCGGGGCTTGATCAGACGCAATTCGTGCTTGCTTCCCCCAAGTGGGAACCACCCGCGTCTTTTGACAAGCGTACGGATTGGGAGGGACATGTCTCAGGCAGACCCGATACTCTGCTTCACGTGGTGGCGGCTAGTCGCGATGGGCAGCCCGTGTATTTTCAAGTTATAACGCCTTGGAATCAGGAGTGGCGAACCACGCCGGTTGAGGGAACGACAACGGATAAACTCGTTTCCTATATTTTTCTACTGCAATTGATTTGCTATTTTTTCATTGGAGGGTTCTTTGCCCGAAGAAACCTGCGTCAAGGTCGCGGAGATACAAAGGGCGCTTTACGATTGACGTTTTTTGTCGCTTCAATGCTATGTTTTCTTACAGTCTCGAACTATCACATCGTTCCTCGAGTTGACTATTTGGGCGTGCAGTTTGTCTTTCTTGGCATTCCTCTATTCTTTTCTTTTCTTGCGTGGATCAGTTATCTGGCCATGGAGCCACACGTGCGGCGCTATTGGCCTAGGGTCCTTGTCTCGTGGCAACGCGTGCTGGCAGGCCAATGGAGGGACCCTCTGGTCGGACACGATTTGCTTTTGGGATGTTTAGTGGGCTCTTCTCTAATAACTATCGACAGCATTCTCAGTTCATTGGCGGGCATGTCGGAAGCCGGTACAGTCGTGCCATCTTTCGGAAGAGGTGTGTTGCCTGCCTTCGCCTATTCGATCTCTCAACCGGCGCAAGGTTGCATTTTGGCTCTAGTCTTTGTTGCGATGTTGCCCTTTTCATCCAACATCCTCCGTAAGCGGTGGCTCGGCTTCCTCGCAACAGGCTTGGTTATAACCATTATGGTCGGCGGGCAAGGTGGCAGCCCGCTGGACTTCGGAATGGGTGCTCTTTGGGCGCTTGCCTATTTTTTCGCATTGACCCGAGCGGGACTTCTCGGAGGGTTGAGTTTTCAAGTGATTCTTTCAAGCTTTAACGATTCTCCACCGTTGGAACTCCACCACTGGTACGCCAGCCGCGTATTAATCGCGTTGCTCGTTCCCCTGGCGTTGCTTGTCTTCGGCTTCTATGTTTCCCTCGGAGGCCAGCCGATCTTGGGAAAGGCCCTAAGCGAGGCATCAGGGCACGATCCGCGAATCGGATAGCTTTTTTCTGGAGAAATCCAAAGATCTTCCTACGCCCGGAAGCCGCGTTAGACGTTTCTCTCCACTCCCTTTCCCGCGCTCCTGCAGCACTTTGGGAACGAGCTCGCTCTTCGGTGCGGCAGCATACTCGCAGGACTGAGGTGAGTCCACACCCTTGTAACGTTTGGAAGCTGAAAGTCACTATCCATCAACTGTGCGGTGTGGTTCGGATGGGTTCCATCGCAAGGGAGCTGATCCAACACACGGGAGGTGGAGATGCTTGCTCGCAAGGTTGCCGTGCGCCTGATACCGCATGCGCTTGAGGAATTCAAGGATCTGGTGGAAAGCGAAATCCTTCCCTGGCTCCGCAAGCAGGAAGGATTTCTGGACCTGATTACACTTGCAGTACCCGGCGGCGAAGAAGTCGCAGTGATCAGCTTCTGGGATCATGACGTGAGCGTGCCGGGCAGCGGATGGAGTGCCTATCCGGAAGGGCTCGATATTCTGGAAAAAATTCTGGATGGGGTTCCTTACCTAAAGACGTTTCATGTTGTCAGCTCTACTCTTCAAAACGTCACATTGCCGCGGCTAACGCAAGCCGAGAATCTAGTGAGGGAGATCGGCCGGGAGAACTCGGCCAGCGCTCGTTAGGCGCAACTCGCTTGGGCGCGTAACGAATCAGACGGTAAGTAGTGCAGTTTGTTTGTCATCCTGAGCAAGCGCTCTTTGCGCAGCGAAGGACCTGGGCGATCCGCGCGGAGCGTCGCGGGTTTTGCGACGCATAATCGCGCGTTTGGATCGCATCCTCCAACTGCACTACTATCAATTAGACTTTGCCCTTGACGTCCCTGACGCACTTCTGTACGATCCTAAGAACAAGTTCGCCCTTCGGGGTGAACCTGAATTTCATGCAGAGTGGCTGAGGGACGAGCCCTGAGACGCCACGGCAACCGATCTGGGATCATATATCCCGGGTGACCGGTGCCAACTCTCTCCTGGAAACAGGGAACATGGGATTCGGCAAGCGCGCTGTATTTGCTTTCCGATAGCCTCTTTTCCTTTTCCTGGAAAAAGAGGCCATTTGCTTTTATGGCCACTTTTTCCGGCTCGTCTTCAGCTATTCGCTGCTTGAGAAATTAAAGTCGATCCCTTTGGTGGGGCGTCATCCTGAGCGGAGGCGTTTTTCAGCCGGAGCGAAGGATCTCGCGAGAAGCTTCGCCGCTCCTTCAAGCGATCGACCGAAAGCGAGTAGCAAATGTCTTACTACGAACTGCGGTGCCGCGAATGCGGACGGACCTGGGGAAACCAGCCCCGCTCCATCTGCGACGAGTGTTTCTCCCCTCTGGAAGTTGCTTACGACTACGACGCGCTGCGGGCGCAGGTTGCCCAAGGCACGTTCAGCCGTGAGCGCATCTCGCAGCGGCCGCCGAACATGTGGCGCTACTCGGAACTTTTGCCCCTCCCCCAGGGCTTCCAACCGCGGTTGCCGGTCGGCTTCACTCCGCTGTTTCAAGCCCCGCAGCTCGCGCGGAAGTTGACCGGAACAGCGGCGGGCAATGTCTTTATCAAGAACGATGCCGTCTGCCTCCCGACGCTCAGCTTCAAAGACCGCGTTGTCGCCGTCGCTCTCTCGCAGGCGAAAGCCTTCGGATTCGACACCGTCTCGTGCTCGTCCACCGGCAATCTTGCCAACGCCGTCGCCGCGCACGCCGCGCGCGAAGGCCTGAAGGCATGGATTTTCATCCCGTCTGACCTCGAGCCTGCGAAGATTCTTGGCACGAACGTCTTTGGAGCGAAGGTCGTCCGCATCGCAGGCAACTACGATCAGGTCAACCGTCTCTGCTCGCAGATCGCCGACGAGCATCGCTGGGGATTCGTGAACGTCAACCTGCGCCCGTACTATTCCGAGGGATCGAAGACGGTCGGCTTCGAGATTGCGGAACAACTCGGATGGCGTCTGCCCGATAACATCGTCTGCCCGATGGCCGGTGGGTCGCTGATCACAAAAATCAGGAAGGCATTCGACGAACTGATCAAGCTGGGCCTGGTCGAGCCAAAAGAAGTGAAGTTCTTCGGAGCACAAGCCACCGGATGCTCTCCCATCTCGACAGCGGTCAAAACCGGAAGCTCTGAAATCGAGCCGCAGAAGCCGTCCACCATCGCACGCTCGCTCGCCATCGGCAACCCGGCTGATGGCCACTACGCGATCAAGACCATCAAAGGCAGCGGTGGATGGAGCGAAGACGTCAGCGATCCGGAAGTGATCGACTCCATCAAGCTGCTTGCGGAAACTGAAGGCATCTTCACCGAAACCGCTGGTGGAGTCACTGTCGGCTGCGCAGGCAAGCTCTACCGTCAGGACCGCATCCTGCCCGACGAAACCACTGTGCTCTGCATCACCGGCAACGGCCTGAAGACGACCGACGTGCTCGCCGGTGTCTACCAGACCGAGCGCCCGATCGCTCCGAAGCTCACAGAGTTCGAAGCGTACCTGCAGCAGTCGCTGGATGTCGACGATCTACGGGGTGTGATCGCCGCGACCGAACAGGTCGCCGGGATCGGAGCATAAACATGCCCATCACCGTACAGATTCCCACTGCCCTACGCCGTCACACCGACGGCGTAGGCTCCATCACCTGTGCCGCATCAAACCTTGACGCTCTATTCACAGTCCTCGACCAGAAGTTCCCAGAACTCAAGCCACATCTCCGCGACGATAAAGGCCAGATCCGCCGGTTCCTGAATATCTACGTGAACGAAGAGGACATCCGCTTCCTCGGCGGACCATCCTACGCATTCCAGGAAGGCGATGAAGTATTGCTCGTTCCCTCGATTGCCGGCGGAAAGAACTAGAAACGATCTCGAAGATTGTCTTTAAGAAGGACACGACTTCAGTCGTGCGGCCGCTAGCCTCATTGTGACGGGGACTTCAGATCCTGCGTGAGAACTTAAATTCTGTCATGGTCATAATGTTGGACAGCGCGGCCTCAAGCCGCGAAGCGGCGTAAGAATGCAGCCCACGGCGCAAGCCGTGGAAAAAATGTAGAAATTAGCGAAAGCCGCGGAGCGGCGAAAGAAGCGTTCTCACGCGGTCTCTTCAGCCCCTGAGGGAAGCGGTCTCGGTCAGGGGAAGCTTTATCAGCGAGTCTTAGTTACTGATACTGTGGCTCTGCCGACACCTGCCCGGTCGACTGATGCAACTCCTTCGCCCGTTCAATCACCCATTCTGGAAATTTCGGCGCACCCTGAGGAATCTTTCCCAGCGAGATCGCCCAATGGTCGATCCATCCCGTGCCTTCTTCGCCAACGTAAGTGTCGGGCAGGCTATAAGCCGGATCCTCCAGCGCATCGCCCAGCGTAATGAAACGATACCCGCGCTTTCGGAGCACATCCATCAACTCGCCGATGTGGTCCGCCTCAAGATTGCTGGCATGCAGCAGCAGAATCTGTCGTGGTTCGTATCCGACGATCTTCACCGACTCCTGCTCTTCATAAGCAAACACTGCGTCGTGATACGACAGATATTCCTTCACGATCTTAGCCTGTAAATCCGTATCGTTCCGCTTCTTGGCATCTTCGTAGAGCCCCGCGAACATCCAGTCCCAACCATCCAGGGTGATGGGAGCGATGCGGTATCCGCGCTGCGTGAGAAACGCTTCCGACTCCCGCCGCGTCAGTAAGTCGCGCCCCGTGTCCAGATACGGATGCCGAAAATACCGCAGCTTCATCTTGTGTGTCGCCAGCAGCATCTTGGTGACGGTCTCTCCCTGGATCACATCGTCTTCCCATGCCTTCAATCCAACCTGATTCAGCGAAGCATGGCTGTACGTGTGATTGCCCAGTTCGAATCCGTAATCCACCCACATCTGCAAGGCCTTGATGCGCTCATCGACCTCGCCGGGCTTGTAGAGCTTCTTCTCATTCACAAAACCAACTACAGGAATTTTCTGATCGCGCAGTGTGCCGAGCAGCTTGGTAGTGAGCGCAGTGATGTCCGCGGCCGGAGAGCGGTCGGCCATCCCCGAGGGCAGATCGTCAATGGTGATCGCAACCTGCCGATCAGGTTTCGCCGCCTGCCCGAGCGAGAATCCAGGTACCAGACAGCAAGCCAAAACCACAACAGCAAAGAATGCCAGTCTTCTCATACTTGCACCTTTCATGCGCACACCTCCGGCCCGACGATGAAACGAAGCAGCCATTAGAACACGGGATTTCCATGCCGCCGCCATCATCTGGCGCAGATTTCCCATCCAATGAAAACCATGTCCTTAAATGATCACGCAGCCGGCAAGATACATATCGGGACTTCAGGTTGGCACTACAAGCATTGGATCGGACCGTTTTATCCGGGCAAGATGCCGCCCTCCAAGATGCTCCCCTTCTACGCCGAGCGCTTTGACACGGTCGAAGTCAATAACAGCTTTTATCGCCTGCCTGCCGCGACGGCCATTCACACCTGGTGCCGCGAGACACCTCCAGAATTTTGTTTCGCCGTCAAAGCCAGCCGCTACATCACGCACAATCGCAAGCTGAACGATCCGAAAGAAACGGTCGAAAAGTTCATGCATGTGATTGCGAAGCTCGAACCCCGTCTCGGACCCATTCTGTTCCAGCTTCCACCCGGCTGGAAACTCAACCTCGATAGACTCGACACGTTTCTCGCTGGCCTGCCCAAGCGGCATCGCTATGTATTCGAATTCCGCAATCCCACATGGAATGTCCCCGAGATGTTCGCGGTGCTGCACCGTCACAATGCTGCCCACTGTATCTACGAACTCGCCGGATTCCAGTCTCCTATCCAGATCACAGCGGACTTCACCTACATTCGCCTTCACGGTCCGGGAGCCAACAAATACCAAGGGGACTACAGCGACGATGTTCTTCGAACCTGGGCCCAACGGATCCGCGAGTGGCGTAAGGAACTCAAACACATCTTTGTTTACTTCGACAACGACCAGGCAGGCTTCGCCCCAAAGAACGCGCTAGAGCTAAAAAAGATGGTGGAAGAAAGCCTCTCTGAGAGAGAAGCAACCGCAGCCTAACGAGTCACTGGCCACTATTCTCTAGAACCGAGTACCGAGTACTGAGTACTGAGTACTGCATTTCATCCCAATATCCGATGCACAATTTCCGCGTTCTCCCGCACTTCATCTTTCCCCCGCGGAAACATCCCCACCAGAACGCCGTCATTCGGCTTGATGCTCGAAAATGCTGTGCGGAACGCCTGTTCCACGTCCCCATCGTCCACCCGTCCCGCGGCCAGAATCTTGAAGGCGAAGCACGGCTTTGACGTCTGCCGCATCACGCCATACATCCGCGCCGGATCGCTCTGCAGATAAATCTCGCGCGGCATCTCCGTGATCTCACCATTCAGAATCTTTCTCCACTCGTCGACCGTGCGCGTCCGGTTATAAACGCAGCCCGCATAAAAATCGACGTCCCACCCTTCCTCTTCGACCTGCGAGATCACCTCGGGTTTGTGTGTGCCCACGCCCACGATGATGCCCAAGTCGCGCACCATCTTGCACCACTCCCGGATGCCGTTCATCTTGCCTGCCTGAAATGCCTGATCCACAACCTCGCCCTGCCGAAACATGGCCAACGGCTTCAGCGTCCGGGCCTGCTCGATCGTTGCAGCATTGTCGTGCAGCACCTGCAGGATCAGGTGCATCTGTCCACCCTCAGCCACGAACCGCTGCCAATCCTGCGGCATCCGTTCCAGCGCCACATAGTTGAACGCGTTAATTCCGAAGCGCGTGCACTGATGCATAACAGCGCACACCCGGTCCGATGTGTACCACTCTTTCATCGCTCCCGAATAGTTATTGTTGTAATGCGAATATCCGCAAAACGGATTGACTCCCAGCACCATCCGGCTGATCTCCGTGTGGAAGAACTTCATCTTCGCAACTTGAATCTCCGACGCAGGCATCGGCAGAGTTGTAGTCGGCACTGATGGCTCGGCCGCGGCATGGGCATCGAGTGCCGATCCCGCGCCCGAAAGCGCTGCAGCAACCACCGCACTCGATTGCAGAAAGCTTCTTCTCGTCGGCATAAACAGGAACCTCATCGCGGACCGGCCATGTTTTCGGCGGCACACACTGCTCGCCCGGAAAATTCGCTGCGATCCGTCAGGTCCATCAAATTCCGACGCCTGTCTTTTGTATGTGACGGGTGTCACAACGGGGAAGGGATACACGACCTCACGGCTGAAATTCGCCCAAGTGAGCGGCCGGGACTCGGCCTTCAGATCTACTTACTTCGCCTTCTTGCGCTTCCGCTTCGCGACCTTCGCGGCCTGTTTTCCCAATGCAGTGCGAACCGACTTGGGAAGATGTGCAATCGTCCTTTTCTTCTTCGCAGCCGCGGCGGCTTTCTTGATGTTTTTTCTCGCGGCGTTTCGTTGCTTCGTGCTCGCCATGGGACCTCCAAATCAACCCCAATAGATGCTCCAGCAAAGGCGTGGGTTGGTGTGCACCACGTGGCTGCGAGAAGCCTAAAACGGCGCAGATTACGAAGCTCCACGCCAACGTAACTTCGGATGATCGAGCGCCTCCTGGATCGCGTTTGCGATGTATCGTTCCGCCTGACATCCGATGTATTCGCCCAACGCGCGGTAACTTTCGAACTGCAATTCATCGAACCACTGATCGGCCGTCGTCTGATGCGGAAAAGGCGGATTCTGTTCGTAGTAGCGCCACACATCTTCGGGAAGCTTCCGGTCCGAAGGATTCCGCGGGGCCGCATTTCTCAGCGGCATACTGGCTTTCACCAGAATCAGCGTGCCTGCGTCATTGCGATCGGTCGGGTCATAATAAATCTTTCCCAGGACGAAGTTCTTCGGGCACTCGCGTCCACCATCGGTTGGACGGATCGAAGCGAAATCGATCTCAATCCGCACGCCGAAGTCGGTACGCGCCTTTTCGATCAAGCTCAGAAGATCGGTGAACTGATACGCTGAGTCGGCATCGCCATCACACGCCACAATGAGTCGGCATCGGCGGCGGATGAGTTCGTACACCGCCAGGTTCTCGAAGTGCCCGCCATCAGAGAGATACACGTAGCTCTTTTTCTGATCGCTTTGAGCAAACAATTCTGAAAACAGATAACCAAAACCCAAAGCGGGCCCGGTCGTTCCCCACTTTTCCTTTTTTCGCGGGTTCCCCATCCACCAACCCAGCCGCACATCAAACAAAGCCATGAAAAACGCGGTAGCCGGACTGGTGTGGTACCCCATATTCGGACTCGCCGCCGCTCCCGAGATAGCCATCGCCGTGCCCAGGCTGATTCCGCATTCAGTCGGAAACTTCCCGAGTCCTCCATTAACTCGTCCCTGCTGCGTTTTCGCGTAGCTGTTTTCGAAGCCGTCGCAGCGACTGAACCGCGACCCAGCGTCCGACCCTAACTCATAGCCACAGTAAACGGGCGTAAATGCGAATGACTTCGCACGACGCGTGGCGTACCCAAGTTCTTCGCCGCCCGTGATGTTCAATGCCGCATTGAGGATCGGGTAAGGTCCGGGATAGTCGTCGGCAAATGCGCACAGCCATATGTCGTCGTTTGTATCGAAGCCAGTGAAGGGTTCCGGCCTTCGATCGATGTTGGAAGCGCCCAGATAACATCGCACCAGCCGGTTTCGGTAGAAGTGATGAAGCGAAAAGTCATTCACATCCACGCGCCACGAGAGCAGAAGACCGGCCGCAAGGAAGATGACTCCCATCAAGGCCAAACCTGCCACTGATTCGGAATTCAGGACAGTCCAATAATTTTCCTGCAACGTCGGCCAATCTTGCCCGTTCCTGAAGTGCCACAAGTTTGCCGCGCCGTCAAAATCGAAATAAAGACTGGTGCCAATATGCACCGCGGTGCTCAGCAATAAGACCAGTCCGACCAGAAACACGTACGGAGCAGCTTTCGCCAGAATATTCAGTACTTGAGGAGATTTGAGCTTCGCAAGAATCTGCGATCCGACACCGCTCCCACTGACTACATCCTGGGCCGCGGCTTTCTTGACGTTTGGATCGTCAATCTTACCGCTGGTTTTCGCGCTGTTCGCTGCCTCAAGTCCCAAAATGTTGTGCACGATCCAAAGCAAGATGACGATGATCGATTTCTTCTCTAACTCGTAGAGACACCATCGCACTCCGAGCGGCGCAAACGCTGTCGTCGCAGCCAGGGCAAGCCATCCCACGGTGATCAGGCTCAGATAGCCGCCCAGCCGAGCCCACCATTCCCGCACCACATCCATCGATCCACGGCCAACCAGACCGATATGCAGTGTGCCGACCAGCAGCATGATCGTCATCAGAATTCCGCTTCCGATGACCAGAACAATCCAATCCGTGCCTGTCCATGCCGGCAAGTTCCGCAGCAACAGGGTGTAAGCGAGAAATAGACATCCGCCCGCCGCCCCCGCAACGGGCGAAAAGACCACCAGCGCTCCTATCGAAACTTTTTTCTCCGGAGTTTGCCCTCTACGCTTGATCCGCCCGCGTCTGGCCAAAGCCATCAGCGCCACGATTCCCCAAACTACGAAATAGAATGCGGCTCCTGCACCAGCCCACCATTCGATGTCCGCGTCCCCTAGGTCCGTTCTCTCCCACAGGGCGCTGTTCAGCAACACACACGCGATCACGAACGGCAGCATAACGGTTATGGTGACCTTGATTCGTTGAAACCAGTTCTGCAGGATCTGGCTTGAAGATTTTTCGGCTACGACTTGGATGGCCATCGCAATGCAAGCTGCGAACAGCACAATGGCACCCGCGGCGAGCAACCCGAATCCGTTTTCGTTTTCCGTGGCATGGATCAGCCGTAAGAGCACGCTCTGGCACAGCATCAGAATTGCCACAAACACCATTCCGAAAATCATCTGGTTCAGGATGGTGTTTCTCAGCCATGTTCCAGCCATGGCCCACGTATCTCCCGACAAGAGCCCGGTATGCGGCGTCAGATAGTTGCTATACAGGCGTAACCAGTGCAGGACGGAAGGTTCGCTTTTGTTCTCGGGTTGGTATCGCCCCGGACTCAACGCTTCCTCGACGTCAGCAAATGAGTATTTCTGGCCGGTTTCCGAATTCAGCGAGTCGGTGAATCGCTTCGTGAACGCAGCCAGCCATGAGCCTGTGTAGCCGCCCCCGGAAACGGTTGAGAGGTAATCGAATTTGTGGAGCAGTCCTCGCTCCGCCAAAGCTTGCATGATGCCCAGATTGAAGGTCGCACTTCGAATCCCTCCTCCAGAGAAAGCCAGCCCGACCAGGTTGTCCTCATGGGCCGGCTCAGTGACCTTTCGCTGGTCACGTGACGTTCGCACGCGGTCCAGTTCATCCTTCAGGACGACCTCGAAGATTACGGGAGGGTCGATTTTCTTTTTTGTGGAACCCTTATGATGCTTGTTGTGCTTTTGATTCGTGTGCTGAGCTTGCGTGGAAGTAGTGCCTGCGTCCTGGGAAGACGTCATGGCGACCTCGAGAGTGAAGTGTCAAACCCTTGGCGGGGCTCACCCTAGCAGAACTCGACGAGCTCCTGAAAGATAGTGATTCTCGTCCGTAAAACGTAACAGAGGCCCGTCATCTTGAGCAAGATAGCTCGGCCGTCACGTAACCGGTTGCGGCGCCCTTGTCGCCGCTTTGACAGGGGGTGCATTGGAGGGCCGGGTGCCCCAGCTTTTCGCGCCTTTTGTGTCCAGTCCCATGACATGCTTTACAAAATGTCCCGGGACATCCTTTACACTCCCGCCGGGACGGGTGGCCCACTCAAGCCCTCTGCTGGCTTGAGTGGGGAAGTTAAACCGCTGGACAGAGGCGGGTGCGGCGAAAGGGTGGGGATATTCCGCTGCCGCCATCGCCGTGGAAGAGCGGCCCTGAAAGGTGTCCAGTTCCATGACATCCTTTACAAAACGTTCCGGGACATCCTTTACACTCGGCCCGCAGGCATCGCGGCCGGAATGGTGCTGCCGGGAGAGTGCTGCATGGGGTCCAGTTCGCAGATCAGAGTGCGGCGGTAGAACACCAGAATGCGGTGCTCGACTTCCAGCAATCCCACCTCTCTTCCTGCCAGTGCCTTGGTGATGTAATGGCGATGGCGGTGTAACCGGAACTGTCCGTTGGGATCAACCTCATTCACTTCGCTGCCCGCCGGATACTGCCAAACCGATGGCGACTCTCGGAACACTCGCGAACTCTTGTGCCACACCTGATCGGGCGTTTTCATCTGCAGAGCCTCATGCGGACGCACGCAGTTGTATTCCTGGCGAAAATCGTTCAGCCAGTTTTGCCGCCGGGGTGCCCCATCCTTTCGCGCCTTTTGCGAAAGGGTGGGATATTCCGCTGCCGACATCGCCGTGCAAGAGCGGCCCTTTAAGGGCCGCGTCACGAGTCGAAAAACAATTTGCGCTCTGCCGAAGGCCCTCGCCGGAGGGCAAAGCCCGCAGGCGACCGCGCCACCACCGATGCTGACCAGACCAGAACTTTTTCCAAGAATTCGTCAGATCGTAAAGCCTGCCAGAAGCGGCCACCCAAAAGATTTCCACAGTCGACCCTCTCGCGCTTGTGACATCTGACCTTGCGCCTCACAACAGAGATGTTTCATCATGCGGGTGCCGGGTGGCCAAGGGACTCGCCAGGGAGCCGTAGCTAAGTCTTTATTTCGCAAGAATTTGCGTATAAGTCTCAGCGGCTCAAGATTTTGCGGGGCCTGAGGGGATACCCCCACCAGCTAAGTTCTTTGAAAACAAGATTGTGCAGGATTCGAGAGAAAATCTCGCTCGCATCTGTAAATCAGCAAGTGGCTGCATTTGCAATGGATAAGAGGTAAAATATTGGAAATAAAGCAGCTTCCACCACCAGCTGGCCCTGACGAGTGAGGGCACCCAGTTTCTAGGGCCTTAATAAAGGACCTTAACTCTTTGCGGCTCAAGATTTTGCCCGCAACCGGTTGAGCCCCATAGATTATTTCGCGATTTGGCGCTAACTCGATGATTCCAGAGATCGAGAGGGGGAGGGGTACCCGGTCAACAGGCATCTTCCCAAAATGAAACTCGCTCAGGCGAGAATCCCGAAGCACCATTCCAGAAATTATTCTCGACGATTTTCCACCCGCGCCGCGGTAGCCTTACTTGCCTTCCAGTTTGATATCTCCGACTCCGACGTGCGCCCGCAACTCGTACTTCCCGTCGCCGCGATAGCGCAAGGTTTTGCCCAGCCATCCGCTGGTCTCTCCGTATCCGCCACTGTCTACATCGCCGATGCCACAGTCGGCTCGCACCAGTCGATATCCCTTCTGTTCCGTCGCGATGTGGATATCGCCTACGCCGAGACTCACATCCTTATCGCCCTCGATGTTGTCGATGGTCATGTCGCCGACTTTCTGGTGAACGTCGAGATTCGTGTTCTGTGGAACCTCCAGCACTACATCGAAGTTCGTGTTTCCGCCTAAAGGCGAATGGAACTCGATGCTCGCGTTATTGCCGCTGACGTTGAACTCAACACGCGATTCTTTCAGGCTGCTCTCGCGCCTCGACTTGATCGTGTACTCAAGCTTGATCTTGTTCGAGTCGCCCCGCTTGACGTGAATATCGCCTACGCTGAAGCGCACGTGCAAGTAGCCACCCGAGACGAAATCGCGACTGTCGGTATGACTCTCTTCATATTTCCAATCATCAGCCGCACACAACGGAACCAGCAGCAAACACAACAAGGCGACCTTATACACGGAGGGAACGCAGACAGAACGAAGCTGTAACCGTTCATACATGGAACACCTCGCAGTCAGATCTTGCAGACAGACCAATGCCACTCAATGGTACGGAAGAGGCCGTTCAAGAGTTCCGTGAAAGAGTTGGCCAGAAGCGGCCTCAGTTCTTGAAGTCAGCCACGCCGTTCCACACCAGTTGGACGGCGATGGCGAGAATCAGGAAGCCGAAGATGCGATTGATCGCTCCCACCGCGCTCGGCCCCAGGCGCCGAACCAGCGGACCTCCCAGCCAAAAGAAGAGAACGACACTCAGCGCCACTGCCGCAATGCCGATCACCATGCCGATATAGGCTGCGCCATTGTCCACGTGTGCTGCCAGCGCCATGACTACGCCAATTGCGCCTGGACCCGACATCAGCGGCATCGCGAGCGGTGTCAGCGAGATGTCTTCCTTGCCCTCAGCTTCGTGACTTTCTTCCGGAGTGATGCGCGCGTGCGACGTTACCATGCCCCAAGCTGTATTCGCTACGATCAGTCCACCCGCGATCTTCAATACAGGCAGAGAGATTCCGAAAAAGAAGAGCACAAAACGACCGAAGAACAGGAAGATCACCAGTATCAGGAACACCCACAGTCCGGTCTTGACAGCAGTATGATTCCGGTCGCGCGGAGTCCAGGTCGAGGTCATGCTGAAGAAGATTGGAATGCCGCCGAACGGATCCACAATCGGGAACAGCGCAAGAAACGTTGCTGCTGCCGAAGAGGGCAACGTGCGCAAGATATGTCCCAGAGCGGAGTGCATGGCTTACTTATATCCTTCCAGCGTCTTCGCGGCATGTTCCAGCGCAGCAGCGAGCACTGCCAGTTGTTGCCGTGCGCGATCGCTGTCCCCTTTATCGAGTGCTTCGTTGACCCCGGGAATCACAACAGCGGCATAGCCCGTGTACTCTCCAGGCGCATAAATCGCGTGACGGAACCACGGGCGATGCGGCAAGCCTTGCGGCACAATCAATGCGCGCTCGGCGCTGAGCAGCGCTTGATTCAGTCGTGAAGCATCCTGCGGAGGATTCTTCTCTCTGGAAAGTATCTTAGCGCCGGCTGATTCAAAATGATGCGCCGCCGCACTCACCGCGTCGAAGTCAATTGAGTGCGAACCGAACTTGTCTTCTGCTCGCTTCCGCGCCGCTTCCAGATACGCGACAACCTCTTTTCCGTATTCCTCGTAGTCGTATGGCAAGACATCCGCATTGGCCATGCGCACAGCTTCCAGTCCGAAGAAGCGCGCCATTTCTTGCTCGTAGACGAAGTCGGGATCGGCAAATTTCTTAAACCAGTTGAGATTGTCGAACACTGAGTGGTAAACGCCATAGGAACCGCTCGAACTGATGTCGCTCGACGGTACTCCGACGTGCTGCAGGAATGCGGTGTAATCGGATCCACTGCCCAAGTCTCCGACCGGAACATCACTCTTTACCTGCGCTGCCGGAGTGCGGCGGCTGTCACCAATCGCTTCCGTTGGAGACTGAGTGGCAGCAGGCGCTTCCGGCTGCGAGGCTTTTTGCCAGACTTCGTAAACTGTTCCGCCTTTCGGACTTGGCACGGCTTTGGCGACGTCGCGCAGAAACAGTTTGAGACTGGGAACGGAAGAGGCGCCGAACTTTGGGCCGGAAACCGCGACGTCGACATTGAAGTACGCCGGTGAGTTGCGTAGATCTGCTTCGTGCTGCTCGACCCACTCGGTCGAACCGATCAATCCTTCTTCCTCACCATCCCAACTGCCGAAGATGAGAGTGCGCTTGGGCTTCCATCCCGACTTGAGGAGTTCGCCAACCCCGTGCACTGCTTCGAGCATGGCCGCAGTCCCGCTGTTCGGATCGACTGCTCCATAAACCCACGCATCACGATGATTGCCCGCAATCACCCACTGGTCGGGCAGTTCGCTGCCTCTCACGCGGCCGATCACGTCCCAGAGCGTGCGGAACTGGTAATCCTGCCTGAGATGTATCTTCACCTTCGCCGGTCCCGGGCCGATGTGATAGGTGAAGGGTAGCGATCCTTGCCACTCGCGCGGAGAGTCGGGTCCGGCGAGATGTTGCAGGACCGGCCAGACGTCCTGGTAGGAAAGCGGCGTGACCGGAATCTTTGGCATCTGCGCCGACTGATCGGGAGAGATGCGCTGCGAGTCAGGCAGCGACGGCACCGAAGCGACGCCCGGAGTTGTCGGATCGCCGGGGAATTCGAACATAAAACCGGTGGAACCGCGCTGTACACCGGTGTCAGGACGCCACGGGCCGTCGGGATATTTGTCACCACGCCGCCATCCGTCATCGGCGGGATCGGAGTAGATGATCACACCGGCCGCACCATGCTCCTGTGCGACGAACACCTTCACCCCGCGAAAATTCTGGCCGTAGCGGACGAGCACAATCTTGCCCTTCACGTCGATCCCGAGCTTCGCAAGCTTCTCGAAGTCTTCCGGTGTGCCGTAATTGGCGTAAACGACTTCGGCCTCGACATCGCCCGAGGGTGACATGCCGTTGAAGGGCATGACGACGCGCGGATCGTCCTGATAGGGGTCGTTGCTGACGTGCTCGCGTGTCGGCCCGTGCATGGCGACGCCGGCCGGAGCGGTCATGTCGACGCTTATTTCCAGAGGGTAATTGATCCAGACCCGGTACTCGACGATCTCAGTATCGAGCCCGGCGTCGCGGAACTTCTGAGCGACGTAGTCGGCTGTGGCTTTGTCTTCGGCGGTTCCGGCCATGTGCGGTGCTTGCGTCAAGGTACGCAAGTGCTCTTCAGCGAGCTTTGGATCTGGCACGGCGAGGAACTGTTTCTCGATGGCTGCCTCAGCCGCGGCGTTACGGAAGCCGAAGATGGAGGAAGGAGCGACGGATGATCCTGGCGTATTTTCTCCGGCATTGGTGGAAGAACCTGCGAGCAGAATTGCGGATGAAAGGAGTCCCGCGAAAAGGAGTCTCATGGTGTTCGGAGTCAAAGATAATAACGTAGCACAGGCGTCCGACCGAGCGTCGATTAGGCGAGGACTCGTGGTATTGTTTTGCTAAATATTCGCCTAAGCATCAAATTCACCAGTTTCACCAATTGGTGCTATACTGATCGATATGAAGCGTGCCACCATGACACTGCCCGACGACCTTGCAGAGGCTGTGGACAAGTATGTGCAGGCGCAAGAGGCGCCACCGGCATTGACCGCAGTCATGCAAGCTGCACTCCGAGAGTATCTGCGCGAGCGAGGATTCCTGCGAACCTACCGGCCGATGAAGATTTCTCCAAAAGGAAACAGCGGACATAGCGATGTGAGCCAGAACCACGATCTCTATCTGACAGGCATAAAGAAATGACTCGCGCGGTGATCGCGGATACTGGACCTTTATATGCAGCGAATGACGAGGGTGATACGTACCATCAGCGTGCTCTTCGTCAGTTAAAAGAACTGGCCCGGGAGCGGCGGGAGGTACTGATTCCGTATCCGATTTTGCTCGAGTCGTATTCGTTGCTTCTCTTCAGGTTGGGAAGGAATGCGGCTTCTGCGTGGCTGGACGAAGTATCTGACGCGTCATTCGTGAATCCAATGCCCGAAGACTACACTCGCGGCTCCAGCACAGTGCGGGCATTGGCGGACCAGAGCATCACTCTAGTGGACGCTACGCTCGCGGCGCTGGCTGTGCGGATGGGAGTTGAAGTGTGGACATACGACCATCATTTTGACGTGATGCGCATTCCAGTCTGGCGCTAAGGGGAGCCAAAGCGCGTTTTACCGTACTTGTCCAGTGCCGATAATCTCGTACTTCAAGGATGTCAATTCCGGGAGGGCGAAAGGTCCGCGGCAGTGGAGTTTTTGGGTGCTGATGCCCATCTCGGCGCCGAAGCCGAATTCTCCGCCGTCGGTGAAGCGCGTGGAAGCGTTCCAATAGACGGCAGCGGAATCGACCCCGCGCAGGAATTTGTGGGCGTTGTTTTCGTCGGCGCTGACAATCGAGTCGGAGTGTTTGGTCGAGTATTGATTGATGTGAGCGATGGCCTCATCAACATTCGCGACGACCGCGATCGCCATGCAGAGCCGGAGATATTCTTCGTGCCAGTCTTGTTCCGTTGCTGGTCCAACGTGGAAGCCAGCGGCAAGTGCCCGAGCTTTCCCGTCACCCCGCAGTTCAACTCCTGCATCCATCAACTTTTTCACGATTCGCGGGATATATTCGGCTGCAATGGATTGATGGACGAGAAGTTTTTCGGCCGCATTGCAAACCGAAGGACGCTGCGTCTTGGCATTGATTACGATCGCGTCTGCCTTGTCGAAATCAGCCGAGGCGTCGACAAAGATGTGGCAGTTTCCGGCGCCAGTCTCGATCACCGGAACCGTGGAGTTCTCCGTGACGAAGTTAATCAGTCCAGCGCCCCCGCGAGGGATGATCACGTCGACCAGTCCGCGAGACTTAATCAGTTCCTGCACCGATTGGCGCGTTGTGGAATCGAGCAACTCTATCGCGCCGTTTGGCACGCCGGGGAGTGAGATCATGATGTCGACCAAACACTGATTACTTCGCGCCGCTTCTTTGCCTCCGCGGAGAACGATCGCATTCCCTGTTTTGAGCGCCAGTACGGCCGTATCGACCGTGACGTTTGGCCGCGATTCGTAGACGATGCCGATGACTCCCAGGGGCACACGCACTTTGCGGATGTGCAACCCATTGTCCTTGGTCCACTCGGCGAGCGTTTCGCCGATGGGATCTGGCAATGCGGCGACTTCGCGAACTCCGTTGGCCATGTCTTTGATGCGCGCAGGAGTGAGGAGCAGGCGATCGCGCATGGCTCCTTCGAGTCCGGAACTCGCGACATCTTCGCAATTTGCCGTCAGGATTTCTTTCTCGCGCTTCTCGAGTGCGTCAGCGATCGACAGCAGGATTGCGTTCTTGTCATCGGTCGAGAGCAGGGCAAGAGCCGAGGCCGCAGCATGAGCTCGCGTTAGTTTGTCATGCGTCGAAATTGCGTTGCTCGCAGTCGTGGACATCAGTTTGTCTTGTGCGGTGGAAAGTAGGTCCCTATCTTGCGTGCCATTCCCATCGAAATCGCCTGCGGATGCCGCCCGTTCACGATGGCGACGTGCACTCCGCCTTCGCTGGCCAGCTTTGCGGCGCGGAGTTTCGAAACCATGCCACCTCGGCCGAGTGAACTCTTGCCGCGGCACTGGGCTTCCAGCGCCGGAGTCAATCGGCGGATCAAACGTTGCAGGCGTGGTTTTTTGCGCGCGTTCGGAACGAGGAATCCGTCGACATCGGTAAGGAGGAGCAGCCAGTCCGCTTTCACTGCGGTGGCGAGCAGGGAACTGAGTTCGTCGTTGTCGCCAAATGCTCCTTCTAGTTCGCGCACGGAGACACTGTCATTCTCGTTGACGATGGGAACGACTCCAAGGGCGAGAAGCTGCGCCAGCGCGTTCTGAAGATTGCGATAGCGCAACGGCGAAGTGAAGTCGTCGCTGGAGAGCAGCAGTTGAGCGACGACCTTCTTTCCGAAGAACAGACGCTCGTAGGTGTGCATCAATTTGCTCTGTCCGACGGCGGCGCAAGCCTGCATGCGAGGCACGTCGCCGGGGCGCTTCTCGAGAGCGAGGCCCGACATGCCTGCGGCAATCGCTCCGGAGGTGACAATTAGATACTCATTCTTCGAAAGATCGAACTGATCGACAACACCGCGCAGCAAATGGACGTCGATCTGCCCTCCAGGGGCAATGAGACTGGTGCCGACTTTGATGACGACGCGCATCGTGATTCTGGCTGTGGCCGCGAATTCTGTTGTTTACGCGTGACTCCAGCCTGGAGACGCGGCGCGCCGGGAAGGAGGGACAACACATCTATCCTGCCGTTAGAATGACTTTCTTGGCAAGACGAAAAATCTTGTGAGGATGTGTCGATGCCTGCTACGAACGCCACAAGCCGTTTTTCCGATCGGGTCGAGAACTATGTTCGGTATCGGCCGGGATATCCGCCGGAAGCGTTGCAAGCGCTGAAGAACGAGTGCGGACTGACGCCGAAACATCTGATTGCGGATATTGCCTCTGGCACGGGGATTTGGACACGCACACTGCTTGAGCACGGCAACCGAGTTTACGCGGTCGAGCCAAATGTGGACATGCGCCAGGCCGCCGAGCGGTTGCTGTCGGGATTCACTAACTTTACAAGCGTGAACGGTAGTGCGGAGGCGACAAAACTTCCAGATGACAGCGTTGAGTTTGCGACCGCGGCACAGGCTGCGCATTGGTTTGATCGTGAACGGGCGCGGCGAGAATTCGGGAGAATCCTTAGGCCTGGTGGATGGCTGGTGCTGTTGTGGAATGAGCGGGAGATCAATACATCGCCGTTTCTGCGCGACTACGAACACTTGCTGCTCAAGTTTGGCACGGACTATGAAGACGTGAGGCATGAACGCACCACCGATGCAGTAAATGACTTCTTCGATCCGGCGCCTTATCAGGAGCGCGTGTTTGCGATGCGACAGGAGTTCGATTACGAAGGGCTTGAGGGCCGGCTGCTCTCGTCATCGTACGCGCCGGGACCGGAGCATCCGAAACATCGGCCGATGCTGAAAGAGTTACGGCAAATCTTTGATCGGCACGCCGAGAACGGACGTGTGGCGTTCGATTACAAGACGCGCGTGTATTTCGGGAAGCTGAAATGAACCCAAAGAATGTGGTGGCTGAGGAAAAATCTATCCATATGACTCCTGAGGAATTTCGGCAGTACGGCCACGCCGTGGTGGACTGGATCGCGGACTATCAATCGCGCATTGAGTCGCTGCCGGTGCTTTCGCAAGTGAAGCCGGGGCAAATCCGCGCATCGCTACCGGCCGAACCGCCCACGAAGGGCGAGGCGTTCGAGGTCGTGCTGCGAGATGTCGATCGATTGATCCTGCCCGGCGTGACGCATTGGCAATCGCCGAATTTCTTTGCGTACTTTCCGTGCAATGCATCCGGTCCGGGAATTCTCGGAGATCTGCTGTCTTCCGGACTAGGTGTGCAGGGCATGCTTTGGTCGACGAGCCCGGCCTGCACTGAGCTTGAAACGCATGTCATAGATTGGCTGGTGGGTATGCTCGGGCTACCAGGGAAATTTCTTTCGACCAGTGCTGGAGGCGGAGTCATCCAAGACACGGCATCAAGCGCCGTTCTGTGTGCTTTACTCGCGGCGCGCGAGCGCGCCACGGGCTACACGAGCAACAAGAAAGGCTGCAATGGAAAACTTGTGGCGTACGCGTCGACACAAACGCATTCGTCGCTGGAAAAAGCTGCGATGATTGCGGGGATTGGAACGGCGAACCTCCGATTGATTGGGGTGGACGAAACGTTCGCTATGAGACCGGAGGAGCTTGCCAAGCAGGTCGAAGCCGATCGGCAGGCCGGGCTGACGGCGATTTTTGTGTGCGCAACTGTCGGGACAACTTCTTCAAACGCTATGGACCCTGTCGGCGCGATCGGTGAGATCTGCAGAAAAAATAGTTTGTGGCTGCATGTCGATGCAGCAATGTCCGGGACGGCGATGGTTTGTCCGGAGTTCCGGCACTTGCAGAACGGGGTCGAGTTTGCCGACAGCTACAATTTCAATCCGCACAAATGGATGGGAGCGAATTTCGATTGCAGTTGCTTCTGGGTAGCCGACCGGAAGGCGCTGATTCAATCGTTGAGCATTCTGCCGGAATATCTGCGGAACCAGGCGACGGACTCGGGCGCGGTGATCGACTATCGCGACTGGCATATCCAACTGGGGCGACGATTTCGGTCGCTGAAGCTGTGGTTTGTGATTCGGCACTACGGGGTTGAAGGATTGCAGCACAACGTGCGGGAGCACGTGCGTCTGGCGCAGGAGTTCGCCGATTGGGTGAGGCACGATGACCGATTTGAACTGGCTGCGCCGGTGCCGCTGAATCTCGTTTGCTTCCGGCACAAAGCGGGCGATGGAGCGAATCAAACGATCATGGAGCGTCTGAATCGCAGCGGTGATTTATTCCTGACGCATACCAAGCTGAATGGCAAACTGACGTTGCGTTTATCGATCGGGCAGATGCACACCAAGGCGCGGCACGTGGAAAAAGCATGGGAGAGGATCAAGGAAGAAGCCGCGCGCTTGTAGACGATCTGAAAAACTTTCACCACAGGGGACACACAGGAACACAGGGACCCTCCATGCGCGATCGGCTGTAAACTCACTCCGATCTATCGTCACTGGTTGCGCCGGATTTCGCCGATCTCGGGGGATGGGCGAGAAAGGAAGCACGCATTCGGCGAGCTTTTTAAAATTAGTGACTGCAATTGATTATCGTTGGGCCTTCGGGCCGGCGGCTTTGACCTCGGGCGGCGCGTCGAAGTTCTCGATATTCCGGGCGAAGCGGTTGCGCAGGTCTTCGGCCGCGCGATCGTAGGCGGCTTTATCGGGCCATGCATTCCGCGGATTCAGCACCTGCGGCGGAACTCCGTGGCAGCTCTTCGGAATAGTGAATCCAAAGGTGGGTTCGATTTCGAATTCGTGATGGATGAGTTCGCCTTCAACCGCGGCATCGACCATGGCACGCGTATGCGGAATACTCATGCGCCGTCCCACGCCGTAGGGCCCCCCTTGCCATCCCGTATTCACGAGCCAGCATTGAGCATTGTGCTCTCGCAGGCGCCGGCCAAGCATCTCCGCATAAACTTTTGGCGGGAGCGGAAGGAACGGCGATCCGAAGCAGGTGGAAAATGTTGCGGACGGCTCCTTTATGCCCGCCTCAGTTCCAGCGACCTTGGCCGTGTATCCGGAGAAAAAATGATACATGGCTTGCTCGGGGCTGAGTTTCGAAATCGGAGGCAGAACGCCGAAAGCATCTGCGGTCAAGAAGACCACGTTTTTGGGATGTCCGCCAATGCCCGGGATCACCGCGTTGTCGATGAACTCGACCGGGTAAGCGGCACGAGTATTCTCGGTTTTGCTGTCATCCTCGTAGTCGGGAATGCGCGTGTTCGAGTCGAGAGTGACATTTTCCAGCACACAGCCGAAGCGCAAAGCGTTCCAGATCTGCGGCTCATTCTGCTTTGAGAGCTTGATGCACTTGGCGTAACATCCACCTTCAAAATTGAAGATGCCGTCGGCGCTCCACCCGTGCTCGTCATCGCCGATGAGATCGCGCGAGGGGTCAGCCGACAGCGTAGTCTTGCCTGTTCCGGAGAGACCGAAGAACAGAGCGCTCACGCCATTATGTCCGACATTCGCCGAGCAATGCATGGGGAAAACATTGCGCTGCGGCAGCAGGAAGTTCATGACGCCGAAGATCGACTTTTTCATTTCGCCGGCATACGAAGTTCCACCGATGAGCACGGTGCGGCGCATGAAGTTCATCAGGATGAAAACTTCAGAGTTAACGCCGTCGCGCCTGGGATCGGCTTGGAACTCGGGAGCCGAGATAACAGTGAACTCCGGCTGATGACGTTTCAACTCCTCGGGCGTGGGGCGCAGAAACAACTGCCGCACGAACAGATTGTGCCATGCATATTCGTTGACGATGCGGACTGGGAGACGGTACGCAGGATCGGCTCCGCAGAAAAGGTCCTGAACAAAGAGTTCGCGTCCGCGAAGGTGCTCCATGACGCGGGCGTACAGCGCGTCAAATTTCTCCGGTTCGAAGGGTGCATTGACTGCGCTCCAGTTCACCGTATGCTCGGTCATCTCATCGCGCACTATGAATTTGTCTTTGGGCGAGCGGCCGGTCCGATTGGTGTAGCCGACAATCGCCCCGTTGGATGCCATCTTCGCTTCATTGCGGCGGATGGAATGCTCGACTAGCACGCCGGGGGAAAGGTTAAAGTGCGTTCGACCTTCGCTGAGTAGTTCGGCTACGTCGCTGACGTGCATGGTTGTAGCCATGAAAAGTTCTCCTGGGAAGAGCCCCAAAGTGGGCCATCGAGCAAAAACGTTCTATTCTGCCCTAAAAACGACCAGCTTGCCAAGGAATCGGATCACAATTGGCACATTCCCGGCAGCAAAACGATATTGCTAACCAGTCCCCGTTACCCGGCGAAGTACTCAGGAGAGATGCACGGGAGCGGTAGAAGAGTTGTCGCGGAGAAATGGCCAGGACAAACAGTTGTGGCTAGAGTGATGCAGATTCACAGGCCGCTACTCGGAGGATGTTTTGTAATCGCAGGCGGTGCGGCAGGGTTCACAGTACATGAGGCCATCGGTGCAGATGCGTACGTCGATGACGGACTGGCATAAGCAGCAGTACTTTTCACACTGGCAGGCCGACTCGGGCTGCTCGCATTGAGCGCAGCGAATTTTGGCGGGACCGGTTCCGGTGCTCATAAAACTAATGTAGCCCGTCGGAGGGACATGCGAGTAATGACGTTGGTAATTGCCCCAGTGTGGCTTCTTTGAGCATTCCACGAACTCGCGATTTCTTCCTGACCTATAATTCCGAGCAATGACTTTCCAACATCTGCTGGATGGCGCGGAGTTTCTGAGCCAGAGCGGAAACCCCGACGTCACTAGTGTGGAATACGACTCGCGCCGGGTGAAGCCGGGCTGCGCTTTCGTAGCCATGCGTGGAGAGAGCTCCGACGGGAATCGCTTCATCGACCAGGCGATTCAGGCAGGGGCAGTTGCGGTCGTCACGGATTCTCCGACAGAGAAGCCGCGTGAAGGCGTGGCATGGGCATTGGTGCCACACGGCCGGCGGGCGCTGGCGCGGATCAGCGAGAATTTCTATAAGCGTCCGGCGGAGCGGATTGCCGTTACCGGAATTACAGGGACAAACGGAAAAAGCACGACGGCGTTCCTGATTGAATCGATCCTGACGGCAGCCGGACGCAAGACCGCGCTGATCGGGACGATCGAGTATCACGTGGCTGGGCGCGTGTATCCGGCGCCGCACACAACTCCAGAGGCGCTGGAACTCGCCCGCATTTTCAGCGAGGCATTGGGGCAAGGCGCGACAGATGCGGTCATGGAAGTTTCTTCTCACGCTCTGGCGCAAGGGCGCGTTTTTGGTGTGCCATTCGATGTTGCGGTATTTACGAATCTCACACGGGATCACCTCGATTATCACAAGAGTATGGAAGAGTATTTCTACGCGAAGCGGGTGCTGTTTGAGGGATGCGGCACCGATGCCCCGCGAGCGGTCGTCACGAATATTGACGACCAATACGGAGTGCAGTTGTTGGAGTTCAGCCGCAAGCGGAGTTCGGTGGTGTTGAGCTATGGATGGGCGAGCGGTGATTTCCATGCTGAGAATGCCGAGATCACGCCGCGCGGAACGCGATTTGACATAGTCACGCCGGAGCAGAAGCTGGCGATCTTCTCTCCACTGATTGGGCGAGTCAACGTCTACAACATACTGGCAGCGAGCGCGGCCTGCTTTGCACGTGGCTGTGCAGCAGATGCGATCACGAATGGTGTTGCTGCACTCACGCACGTGCCAGGGCGATTTCAGCGCGTGGATTGCGGGCAGCCGTTCACGGTGGTGGTGGACTATGCGCATACGGATGATGCCCTGAAGAATCTCACCACGCTGGCGCGCGAGTTCGTGAAGCGCAGCGGCGGGGCGGCAAGGGTCATAACGTTGTTCGGCTGTGGCGGCGACCGCGATCGAGCCAAGCGTCCGCTGATGGGCGAGGCGGCCGGGCGGGGCAGCGATTTTGTGGTGCTCACTTCGGACAATCCGCGCAGTGAAGATCCGATCGCAATCATCAACGACGCTCTGGTCGGGCTTCAAAAGACGGGAGTCAAGTATGTGGTCGAAGTCGACCGGAGAAAAGCGATTAGTCTCGCAGTGAATGAGGCCAGACCGGGCGACATCGTGCTTCTGGCCGGAAAGGGGCACGAGACGGTGCAGGTCAGTCGCGACGGGACGCATCCCTTCGACGATGTGCAGGTGGCGCAGGAGATTTTGAGGGCGAGCGGGTTTGAATGTGGGTCGTCGTCCACTGTGGAGAAGCAAGGATGAAACTGAGCCTGTCGAAAATCGCGGAGTTTGTTTCGGCGACGGGCAGTTTCCCGTGTGACGAAGTGGCGCAGGCATATTCGATTGATTCGCGAAGCGTGCGCCAGGGAGAACTCTTCTTTGCGGTGAAGGGAGAGCGCCTCGACGGGCACGATTTTGTCGCGGCTGCGCTGGATAAAGGTGCGGTTGGAGCGGTGATACGTCAGGACCAGTCGCAGCGTTTCGGGGATGAGTCAAGACTACTTTGCGTCGACGATACACTCGTCGCTCTGCAGACGCTGGCGACAGCCGTTCGGAAGGTCTGGGGCAAACCGCTCATTGGCGTGACCGGGTCGGCGGGAAAGACGACGACCAAGGAAGCAATTGCGCATGTGCTGAGTTCCCGACGGCAAGTGCTCAAGTCGGAAGGAAATTTCAACAATCATTTCGGACTGCCGCTGATGCTGCTGAAGCTTGAGCCGGAGCACGATCTTGCCGTCATCGAGATGGGGATGTCGCATGCGGGCGAGATTCGCGCCCTGGCGAAGATTGCTCAACCTGAGATTGGCGTGGTCACCAACGTGGCTCCAGTGCATCTGGAGTTCTTCGATTCGATTGCAGGTATTGCCCGCGCGAAATATGAGTTGATTGAATCGCTTCCTTCCAGCGGAACGGCGGTGCTGAATGCGGACGATGAGTACGTCTCGCAATTCGGGCGGGACTTCAAAGGACGCGTGATCAAGTATGGAATCAAGGCAATGGCAGACGTCAAGGCCGAGAACGTCAGATCTCGTGGGACGGAAGGATCCGAATTCGATGTGGTGGCGGCAGGAACTCGCGAGCACGCCCTCGTGCAACTTGTGGGAGAACACAACGTCCTGAATGCGATGGCAGCAGTCTCGGTCGGGTTGGTGTGCGGCATGAAGCCTGCGGAATCGGTGGCCGCGCTGGCTTCTCTTGCGCCGGCCGATAAGCGGGGACAGGTTCTCCAGTTGGGTAACATCACGGTCGTGAACGATTGCTACAATTCGAATCCGAAGGCGCTCAATGCGATGGTGGATGCGCTGGCCGAGATGAAGGCGGCACGGCGTATCGTGGTAGCGGGAGAGATGCTGGAACTCGGCGCCGCTGGAGAAGAGATGCATCGCGACGCGGGCCGGCATATTGGCGACAAGAAAGTGGATGTGCTGCTTGGTGTTCGCGGGCTTGCCCGAGCCATGGTGGATGGAGCCAAGCAAACCGGAACGCGGGCGGAGTTTGTGGCGACTCCTGAGGAAGCAGGCGAATGGCTGGCCCGTGAGACGCGCGACGGAGACGTGGTGCTGCTCAAGGCCTCGCGGGGCGTGAAACTCGAAAAGGCGCTGGAGACATGGAAGGCGAAAATCAGTGGTCAGTGATCAGTGGCCAGCGATCAGTAGAACCGTAGGAAACGGCTGTCCACTAACCACTAGCCACTGATCACTTGGTTTTGTTCGGAGGCTAATTGCTCTATTGGCTGTTGTTCGTCAAGCTGCAACATTACGTTGCGCCGTTCCGCATCTTTCGGTACGTAACCTTCCGCACAGCATTTGCGAGCCTGACGGCATTGTTCACCGCGCTGATCGTGGGGCCGCTGGTGATTGGCCGCTTGCGCGATTTCCAGATCGGACAATACATCCGCGAAGAAGGCCCGAAGGCTCATCAGAAAAAAGCCGGCACGCCGACCATGGGTGGGCTGCTCATTGTTATTGCGATTGTGGTTCCTACATTGCTTTGGGCTGATTTGAGCAACCGGTTCGTTTGGATCGCGGTGTTCTCGACGTGCGCGTATGCGGCGATTGGTTTCACCGATGACTACACGAAGGTGACGCACCGCCGGAACCTGGGCCTCACCAGTCGCGCCAAGTTCGGATTGCAGATTGCGGCCAGCATCGTGATCGCGTCGATGTTGATTGCGATGCAGACGTACAACATGTACTCCACGAAGTTGATTGTGCCGTTCTTTAAACAGTTTCACCCCGACTTGGTTGTCGGAGTTTGGGAACGGCATCCGCATCTTTGGCCGCTTGCGTTCCTGCCGTTCATGGTGTTTGTGGGAATCGTGATTGTGGGGTCGAGCAATGCGGTGAATCTGACGGATGGCCTCGACGGGCTCGCGATTGGCTGCACGGTAATTGCAGCGGGCGCATTAACGGTATTGACGTACGTGAGCGGCCACGCGACATTCGCTACCTATCTTGAGTTGCAGCGCATGCCGCAGGTGGCAGAGCTGACGATCTTCTGTGGCGCGATGGTCGGAGCGTCCATCGGATTTCTGTGGTACAACGCACATCCTGCGGAAGTTTTTATGGGTGACGTGGGATCGCTGGCGTTGGGTGGGGCTATCGGAACTGTCGCAGTAATCATCAAGCAAGAGTTGCTGCTGCCATTCATTGGGGGAGTATTCGTGATCGAAGCGTTGTCCGTGATCCTTCAAGTTGGGTCGTACAAGTTGCGAAAAAAACGAATTTTCAAGATGGCGCCGATCCATCACCATTTCGAATTGATGGGCTGGTCGGAGTCGAAGATCATTGTGCGTTTCTGGATTGCGTCGTTGATTTTTGCGCTGTTCGCGCTGACGACACTGAAGCTGAGATAGCTCACCACAGAGACACAGAGTCATAGAGAAGGCAATGCACTGGGCAATGCTAGTCTCGTTGATTGTTTGCTTCTTCGTTGTAGGGATCGCACTTGACATCGTATCGCCATGGATGAAGATACAAGTCAACAGGAAACTCCCCGCGGATCGTCGGTTGTCGTGGTGGTCCCGGAACTATCGACAGTTGGAACGGATTTATAGTGAGCAACATCCTGATAGCTCTCTTCCCGAGTCGAGTCGGTACGGCAGCTATCTTGCCGTGAACTTATTTGCGGCGATGATTTTGGTTGGAATACTCTCGAGAGACTGGTTTGAGCTCGATTATTTGGGAAGCAATGAAGTGTTCTTCTCCGTGTCTCTGTGACTCTGTGGTGAAATAGACGCTGATGGATCTAAACGGAAAACGCGCATTGGTCGTCGGCTTGGGGAAATCCGGGGTTGCTTCGGCACTTTTCATGAAGGCGCATGGGGCACAGGTCACTGTTTCCGACACAAAGAGCGGTGATGAATTGCGCAATGAGATCCCAGTTCTTCTCGACCACGGGATCACCGTCGAGACTGGAGGACATGGCGATCGCACATTTCGAGGCCAGGATCTCATCGTAGTGAGCCCGGGAGTTCCCGTGGATGCGCCTCCTCTGGTGCATGCGCGCTCGCTCGGCGAGAGCGTGATTGGGGAGATCGAGCTTGCGGCGCAATTTCTGCCAGGTCCGGTGGTTGCGATTACAGGGTCGAACGGGAAGACTACCACGACCACGCTGACGGGCGAGATTATGGCGGCCAGCGGCCATGCGGTGCTGGTTGGCGGAAACATCGGAACTCCGGCAATCTCATTGGCCGAGCGCGCCAAGTCAGAAACGGTCATCGTGCTCGAAGTGTCGAGTTTTCAGCTGGAAACGATTCAGACCTTTCGTCCGAAAGTTGCCGTTGTGCTCAACGTCACTCCCGATCATCTGGACCGGCACCGCACGTTTGAGATTTACGCCGACGCTAAGGCGCGTATTTTTGAGAACCAGCAGCCGAGCGATTTTGCTGTCTTGAATGCAGACGATCCGACTTGTGTTGTCATGAGTAAGCGAACTCGGGCCCAGGTCTTCTGGTTCAGCCGTCAAAAAGAGGTCGAGCGAGGTGCCTGGGTGCACGACGGCAACATTCTTTTCCGCGATGCGTCCGGACAGCATGAGATTCTGCAGGTTTCGGAGATTCCCCTAAAAGGGGCGCACAACCTCGAAAATGTGTTGGCGGCCGTTTGTGCGGGCGTGCTGATGGAATGCGCTCCGGAGAAAATTCGGCAGGCAGTGCAAGCGTTCAAGGCAGTCGAGCATCGACTGGAGTTCGTGGCGACGATTGACGGCGTCGACTACTACAACGATTCCAAGGCGACCAATGTCGACGCAACTGTCAAGGCCCTGGAGTCATTCCCAGCGAATATTCACCTGATTCTCGGCGGCAAAGATAAGGGGAGCCCGTACACGGTGCTGAACGATCTGATCCGCCAGCGGGTGAAGTGGATCTATACGATCGGAGCGGCGGCAGCAAAGATCGAATCACAGGTGAAGGGCGCGGAGATTGTGCACGCCGAGACGCTCGAGAATGCCATCCGCAAAGCGCATGCTGTTGCGCAGCCGGGCGACGTGGTTCTGCTCGCCCCGGCTTGCGCCAGCTTTGACCAGTTCAAAAGCTACGAGCACCGCGGGAAGGTGTTCAAAGAGATCGTGCGCGGGCTTGAACCTGGGAAGATCAGCTTGCCCGCGTGATTTTCTGCGGGCGTCCGGACTGAACCAAAACAATCAACAATCAAAAATCGTAAATCAACACTGCCTTCCTCTCGCTTCGTGATGAAATGAGTGTCCCATGGCGAAGCGCGTGAGTGTCGACCGCTGGCTTTTTACCGTCACCATGCTGCTGGTCTTTCTGGGCCTGGTGATGGTGTTCTCGGCCTCGGCAGTGATGGCGCGCGAGCGCTTCGGGTCGCCGTACGCATTTCTATCGAAGCAATTGATTTGGGCGGTGGCTGGGCTGCTCGCGATGGTCGTCACCATGCGAGTGGACTATAAGCGCTATAAGCATCCCGCGCTGGTCTTCTCGTTCATGGGAGTGACTACGCTGCTACTGATTTCAGTCTTCTTCCTGGACCGTTCGCACAATACGCACCGCTGGATTCACGCCGGAGGGTTCTCCTTTCAGCCATCAGAACTGGCGAAGCCGGTGCTCATTCTGTTCCTCGCGTATTTCCTTGAGGCCCGCGCCAAGACCATGGACGACGTCCGCAATACGTTGCTGCCCGCGGCCGTCCCGGTGCTGGTGTTTCTCGGATTGATCGTGGCCCAGCCGGATCTCGGGACGGCGATTGCCTGTGCTGGCATTGCGGCTTGCATTCTTTATGTTGCAGGCATGCGGCTACGTTACTTCGGATACGCTTTCGCTGCGTCGCTTCTGCCGTTATATTTTTTGATCTTCCATGTGAAGTTTCGCCGTGACCGGATTTTTGCTTTTCTGAATCCTTACGCCGACCGAGAGCGCGCGGGCTTTCATATTATTCAGTCGCTGATCGCTGTAGGTACCGGCGGTGTGACCGGCACCGGGTTGATGGAAGGGAAGCAGAAGCTGTTCTACCTGCCAGAGCCACATACGGATTTCATCTTTGCCGTGACCGCAGAAGAACTCGGATTGGTTGGAGCGATGTTCGTCGTCATCCTGTTTGCCATTTTTCTATGGCGGGGGATGCGCGCTTCCTGGCGGACGGAAGATTTCTTTGGACGTTATCTCGCGGTGGGCATTACCAGCATGGTCGTGCTGCAGGCGTTCATCAACATCAGCGTAGTACTGGGGATGATGCCGACGAAAGGTATTCCGCTGCCGCTTGTGTCATACGGCGGTTCGTCGCTGTTTGTCACGTTGGCCTGTATCGGCGTGCTGCTGAACATCACCAAGCAAGCGGAGTGAGGAAGTTGTTGTTGGGACTTCCGGAATTATTCCCTTGCGATGTGGGCGCGCAGCCACGTTGCTAGGCTTTTTTCTGAAGAATTTCCAGCCGCGACGGATTCCATGGTAGAGATGCACTCGGCGTCATCCGCCTCAAGCGAATATCCATTCAGATTCAGAAATAACTCCATCACAACGAAAGCAGTGCGCTTGTTACCGTCGAGAAAAGGGTGGTTGCGCGCCAGGCCGAACGCATAAGCTGCTGCCAGATCGGCGACGTCGGGACGGTCTCCGTATGCAGCCAGGTTTTGTGGGCGCGCCATCGCCGACGAGAACAGCCCCTCGTCACGGATACCCGCAAAACCGCCGTGTTCCGCCAGTTGCGCTTCATGGACGGCTAGCGCAACGGTCTCGACAACCCAGATCCAGCGCATGTCTCTATTTGGCAAGAGCGCGCAGGACGTTGCGCCGTTTCTTCATGATGCGTTCAGCGGCCTTCATCTGCTTTTCAAAGGCCGGGTCGTAAGGACTGATCCGGTAGCCGTCGGGAGACTCAGTCAAGAAAACGACGTCGCCCTTTTCGATCTTAAGCCGCGAAGCTGCTTCTTTGGGAAGGACAAACCCGACAGAGTTACCGATCTGCATGAGCTTGAGCGAGATCATCATTTACTCCGATGTAATAACATATGTTATTACGAGACAAGACGTGCCGTCAAGGGCCCGGCGCCGATCCTGGTCTCTGGGGTAATCCGTGCCCATTTGTTTGTGGTTTATAGTCAGCACATGCGCGTAATCCTGGCGGGCGGCGGGACGGGCGGACATGTGATTCCGGCGCTGGCTATCGCCAATCAACTCAAAAAGGACTACGACGCCGAAGTGTTGTTCATCGGTACGGCGCGCGGCATCGAGAATCGGCTGGTGCCCGCTGCGGGGTACCCGCTACAACTCGTGCGCGTTGGAGCGCTGAAAAATGTCAGCCTGACAACCCGGCTGAAGACTGCCTTCGATTTGCCGCGGGCACTTTGGGACGCTGGACGCATGCTGAATGAATTCGCGCCGGACGTGGTGATCGGTGTGGGCGGATATGCGTCTGGGCCGACGATGCTCTCAGCCGTGGTGAAGCACATCCCGACACTGGCGTTTGAGCCGAACGTCGTTCCGGGATTTGCCAATCGTCTGGTGGCACACTTCGTGTCGGGCGCGGCCGTGCATTTCGAAGAAACGTCCAAGTATTTCCGGCATGGGGAAGTGACCGGCGTTCCCGTGCGGCAGGCATTTTTCGACATCCCACCGAAACGCGGCGGCGTTCCAACGGTGCTGGTGTTCGGAGGCAGCCAGGGCGCGCATGCGATCAATCAGGCCATGATTCGCTGCCTGCCGGTGCTGCGGCGCGAGGCGCCGGGGATTCACATCATCCATCAGACGGGAGAGCGCGACTATAATGACGCGCTGGCGGCGTATCAATCATTGGGCGAATCGGCGGAGGTCTTCAAGTTCATCGAAGACATGCCTGGGGCATTTGCGCGCGCGGATCTTGTGGTCTGCCGATCGGGCGCTAGCACTGTTGCTGAGATAGCGGCGGCAGGGAAGCCGGCGGTATTTGTTCCGTTTCCGCGTGCGGCCGACGATCATCAGCGGGTGAATGCGGAAGCCTTGGCGAAGCACGAGGCTGCCGTGGTAGTGGAAGAGTCGAAGCTGGAAGGAGTGTGGCTGGCGGAGACGATTGCGGCGTTGCTGCAGGATCGACAGAAGCTGCAGAGAATGAGCCAGGCGGCACGAGAGTTGGCGCATCCGAACGCAGCGCGGGAGATCGCCGCCATGGCGGCGAGAGTCGGGGGAATTGAGTAATTGTGTAATTGGGTAATTGCGTATTGAAACTCTGGGCCCCGACGGTTTTCAATTACCCAATTACCCAATTACTAAATCGGTTCTATGTTTGCAAAGATTCAGCGCATTCACTTCGTTGGCATCGGCGGCATCGGCATGAGCGGTATTGCCGAAGTGCTGCTGAACCTCGGCTACAAGGTTTCTGGGTCGGACCTGAAGAGTTCCTCCGTGACGCAACGGCTGGCGAGTCTGGGCGCGGCGACGTTTGAGGGACATCGCGC
>Ga0209168_10000117_pt1 | contig 88941 bp, 86 predicted proteins | sample Coa_R1_FD_187156 | JGI IMG/M metagenome (GOLD analysis project Ga0209168, IMG submission 187156) | Surface soil microbial communities from Centralia Pennsylvania, which are recovering from an underground coalmine fire - Coalmine... | ecosystem: Environmental > Terrestrial > Soil > Unclassified ...
CGCCGTCGCGGTGGCGCAGGCCACGCTGGCGGTCGTGGGGCTACTCACCGCCACGGTGGCGGTAGTTGGGGCCGTGACGGCATACGTGGTCGCGAGACTGGCCCTCCCGGCCGTGCTGGTCGTGGCGCGGCGGCAGTGGCGTGAGGGGAGACAACATCGTGATCGCGCACCACGCCACGACGAGACCTCAGGGTGGACGCTGGACGCGGCCGTGGTCGGGACCGGCCCTCGCCGGGGTTATCTCCGGGCGGGCCGCGGGTAAGATGCTCGTAGGAAGAGGAGGGTCAGCTCGTGCGCCGCATCCTTGGCATGATCGGAATGGGATTGGCAGCGACGATGACGGTCGCACCGATGGCCGCGACGGCACGGCCGGCGACGTTGGAGGACGCTCCCAGTAAGAGCGTCACCTACGTGGCGCCCATGGATAATGCGATCGACCTGGTGCCCGCGGATGGGTTGGCGCCGAACTCTCTTGACCGAAATGCACAGGGTGATGGCAGTGGTCGGTAGGCTCGGTGTGCGGGCGCAGGTTCGCGGATCCTGCGCCCGCTGGTCTGGGAGAGAATCCTTGCGCGGCTGAAGGGAGCCCAGGCATGGACAAGACACGGTTCGCGGCGCACTGGAACGAGATCCGTCCCAAGGTGAAGAGCCACTGGAACCGGCTCACCGACGAAGACCTTGATCGCGTCCAGGGCGATCCGGACGCTCTGACCGACACGCTCGTGGAGCGGTACGACGAGCCGCGCCAGGCGATCCTCCTAGAACTCAAGCACCTCGTGGAGCAGAGGACGTCTGTTTCGCATCACCCGTAACCTGCGGGGAGAGAAGGCCGCTTCGCTCGGCGCCCTGAGTTCGATGGGGACGCTGCCGTTCGTCTCTCTTCGTCGACCCATCCTCGGGGATGAGGAGAGTTAGGGTAGGGAGGACCTCGGATGCAGGCACGCACGCTTCGACAGGCCGCTGCGCTGGTCGTGCTGGTTTTCGCGGCCGGGCCGGCTGCCGCGCAGAACGCGGGCAGCGATTGGCTCATCGTTCCTGGCGTCGGGATCGGTGCCGTACGCTTGGGCATGCCGGTCGCCGATGCCCTCAGGATTGCCGGCCCGACCCAGGATGCGTACAGCCAGGGCGTGGGGCCGGCAACCGGCGGTCGCCTGTACTACTGGTTCACGACACAAGGATCTCGCACCGCCCAGACCAATGACGGCGGGCGCGTCGGGACGCTGGGCGTGTTCGGAGATCCCGAGTTTGCCACGCCGGGAGGGCTGCGGGTCGGGTCGACGCCAGCCGATGTCGAGCAGGCCATGGGCGCGCCGTCTCGCGTCTCCCGTGACGACGCGCAGGACCGCACTCAGTTCATCTACGATGGGTCCGGCATTGCGTTTGTCGTTGGAGGCGACCCCGCTCGAGTCGCGGGGATTCTGGTGTTCGAGCCCGGGACGCGAGGGACACCATGAGCGGCTCGACCGCGAGCGGAGTGTGGCGCCTGTTACGCCCACCCGAGACACGGGCGTGCGCGTGACGTCCTTGCTCAGAATGCCTCATGTTCACGCATCGTGGATACGGGGCATAATGATAGGGTGGGGAGCTTACCTCCTCGCAAGACGGCCTCGCGTCCATGCAGGTATATCCGGCGGTGCAGGCCGTTCTTCTTTGCCAAGGCTCCGCGCTAGCCATGTGGCCCATCTGATCGTGCGCCACCGTCATCGGAAGGTCCGCCCAGCGTTGTAACCGCATGGTCCGTGGGAAAAATCCCCTGTGAGGGTGCCTGATGGGTCGGGCTCCGATGCGTCTTGTCGGCCTTGCCCTGGCAGATTGGCCGGCGTGGCCGCTTGGAAAGGAGGCACGTGTCATGCACATGCAGACAGGCGGGCGGGCGATCGTCGGATCGATCTGCGCCGCGCTCTTGTGCGTCGCGTTGGTCCAAAGCCCGTCGTACGCGAAGACTCCACAGGAGATCGATGCGAGCGTTGATGCGGCACTCGACCGCTTCACGCAGCAAGTCAGCGGAGCCGACGCATTCCTCCGGGACGCCAAAGGCGTGCTTGTGTTCCCCGATGTCGTGCAGGCGGGGATCGGGGTCGGCGGACAGTACGGGCAGGGCGCGCTGCGGATCGGCGGGCAGACCGTTGCCTACTACAGCCTCGCGTCCGCATCGATCGGATTTCAGTTGGGCGCGCAAAAGAAAGATGTGATCTTGGTGTTCCTCCAGGACAAAGCGCTCCAGGACAAAGCGCTCCAGGACTTCCAAGCCCGGCAGGGGTGGCAGGTCGGCGTCGACGGCTCGGTGGTGCTTGTGAATCTTGGCGCCCACGCGTCCATCGACTCCGCGACGCTTGACCAACCCATTGTCGGGTTCGTCGTCGGCCAGCAGGGCCTGATGTACAATCTGACGCTGCAGGGGTCCAAGATCTCCAAACTGCAGGAGTAGTCGCGGCCCGGGCCGCGCCGTCTGCCCTCAGGGGGACGCGTATTCTGCGTCCCCCCTTTTTGCTGCGCTCACCTCCCTGTCGTCGCTCTCGTCACGAGTGGACGCGCATGAAGCGTGCGTACCGCCCCGGTCGAACCGCTGGCACGTCCTCTCGGGGCCTGATCAACGCCGCGTGGTGTTGTGGTGCGGGAGCGAAGAGGAACTACGAAGATCCGAAGACAAGTAGCCGCCATGCCCACGCTTCGGATAGCCGCCGACGCGTCGCTGATCGGGGTGGCGGTGATCTGGGGCGCGACGTTTCCCCTCGCCAAGGTCGTGCTCCGGTCTCTCGGGCCATTCTCCTATCTCGGTCTACGCTTCGCGATCGCGGGGGTGTTGCTGCTGCCTCTCGCGCGGCGCGATCTCAAGCGCCTCCGCTTGGCCGATCTGGGTCGCGGATGGCTGACCGGCGCGGTGCTGTTCGCCGCGTACGCGCTGCAGACGCTTGGGCTGGCGCAAACGACGGCCAGCAAGGCTGGCCTCATTACCGGCCTGAACGTCGTGATCGTGCCGGTGCTGCTCTTCGTCTGGATCCGGCGGGTCCCGAGCGCCCCGACGGCCGCCGGCGTCGCGCTCGCGGCGTGCGGGCTGTGGTTGCTGTCATGGCAGGGCGAACGCCTCAGTGCCGGTGATGCGCTCGTGCTCGGGTGCGCCGTGGCGCTCGCGCTGCACCTGATCCTGGTGGGACGGTTCGCGGGCGCGCTGCCGCCGGCCGGCTTTGCGTTCCTCCAGGTCTCGACCGTCGCGGTCCTGGGAGGGGCAGTGGGGCTGGTATGGGAGCCCCGGCCGATCGGCGTACTCCCTGGCACGATCGCATCCGTCGTGTTTATGGCGGTCGGCGCGACGTTCGCCGCCTACCTCGCGCAGTCGTGGGCGCAGCGCACCGTGTCCCCGACCCGCACTGGGCTGTTGTTCGCCGTGGAGCCGGTGGCCGCCGTCGGGTTCAGCGTGGCGTGGCTGGGCGAGGCGCTCGGCACCCGGCAGGCGCTGGGCGCGGCGGCGATTCTCGCGGGCGTGGCGCTGGGAGAGGCGGGGCGGGCGAGGGACGGCGCGTAGCGTTCGGCGGGGCAGGCCGCCGTGATCGCAGACGGGCGGCGGAGGAGGACTGGCATGGCGAAGCAGGTGCGGGGCGGGTTTACCACGCGGGCGGTGCATGGCGGCGCGGTGCCGGACGCGAACCACTCGGTTGTCACCCCAATCTATCAGACCGCCACGTTCCAGTACGACACGGTCGAGGAAGGAGCGCGGCTCGGCGCGGAGACCGGATCCGGGTACTTCTACACGCGGTGGGCCAACCCGACGACGCACGTGTTCGAGCAGAAGGTGGCCCTGCTTGAGGGCGGCGAGGCGGCGCTCGCGGTGTCGTCGGGCATGGCGGCGATCTCCACCTCGGTCGTCAGCCTGCTCCGCGCCGGCGACCACGCGGTCGTACCCACCGCGGTGTACCAAGCGACGTTCGAGTTGTTCCGCGGCGTGCTGCCGCGGTACGGCGTAGAAGTCACGTTCCTGGACGATCCCGACCTCGACGCCTACGGCCACGCGATCCGGTCCACCACGAAACTCCTCTACATCGAAACGCCGAACAACCCCCTCCTCGGCGTCACGGATATCGCCGGGGTGGTCGCGCTGGCGAGGCGGTGCGGCGCGCGGACGATCGCGGACAACACGTTCGCGACACCGTACAATCAGACGCCGCTCGCGCTCGGCGTCGATCTCGTCTGCCATAGCGCGACGAAGTACCTGGGGGGGCACCACGACGTGACGGCCGGGGCGATCGTGGGCTCGCGCGATCTGGTCCGGTGCTGTGTGCGGACGATGCGGATCTTCGGCGGCGTCCTTGATCCCTTCGCGGCGTACCTGTTGATCCGGGGCCTGATGACGATGGGGCTCCGTATGGAGCGGCACAACGCGAACGCCTACGCTCTCGCACGGTATCTGACCGCGCACCCGAAGGTGGAGAAGGTCTACTACCCCGGGCTTCCCGAGCATCCCCGCCACGACGTCGCGACCCGCCAGATGTCGGAGGGATACGGGGGCATGCTAAGCATCGAGGTGCGCGGCGATGTCGCCGCCGGGGCGCGTTGCGTGGAGGCGCTGCGCGTCGCCAAGCTGGCCGTCAGCCTGGGCGGGGTCAGCACGCTCGTGACGCACCCGGCGTCCACGACGAGCGTGAACATGCCGCGCGAGGCGCGCCTGGCCGCGGGGATCGCGGACGGGTTGATCCGGATCTCGGTGGGCATCGAGGACATCGACGACCTGATCGAGGACTTCGAGCAGGCGCTAGGGAGAGTCTAGGCGGCTACGCGCCGCTCCATCGCCGGACGATCGGGGGGATCTCGCGGAGCGACGTGACCCGGGCCGTCGGCCGGACCCGGTCGGCGAACCGCGGGTTGTCCGGGTTGGGCTCGATGTCCACGAGGATCGAGCGCATCCCGACGCGGTCGGCGCCCAGGATGTCCGCCCCGAGGGTGTCCCCGACCATCACGACGTCGGCGGCGGGGAGCCCCCACGCGTCGAGCACGTGCGTGAAGATTCCCTCATGGGGTTTCGGCCGTCCGTACTCGGCCGAGGTGACGAGCGGATCGAAGTAGCGGGCGATGTCGTGGGCCTGCGCGATGTCGACGATGAGTTGGTGGCTCGTCGCGTTGCTGATCATCGCGAGCCGCAGATCCAGCGCGACGAGGGCGTCGAGTGACTCGTGCGCCCACGGGTAGAGCCGGCTGATCCGCACCTCCGGCCGGAAGAACGCGGCCTCGGCCCGCTTTAACGTCGCGTCGTCCGTCGGCAGTCCGGTCCCCTCGAACGCCTTCTGAAGCGCCCACGTCACCACGTACTCAACCATCTCCGTCTCGGAACGGCGCCAGCCGTCGAGCCGGATGTCGAGGAGACGTGCCCGGAGCGCGTCGGTGTCTTGGTATCCGAGCTCGGATCCCGCCCAGGCGCCGAGCGCCGCGCACTTCTGTGCCTCGAGCTCGAGCCCCGTCCGCCGAATGAGCGTGCTGCCGAGATCAAAGATCACGCCGCGCACCGGTTCCATGGCTGGTGCGTACCACGCCGGAGGGGATTGCTCCTTCGCTCCCGAACATGGCGCGAGAGTCCAATGTCGTCCGCTTCCGATCATCCCCCAGCCGACTCCGCACCGTCCGGGCCGCGGAGGGTCCGGGTTGCGGTGTTGCTGGGCGGGCCGTCGCCGGAGCGCGAAGTGTCGGTGTGGAGCGGCGAGCAGGTGATCGCGGCACTGGATCCCGCCCGCTTCGACGTACTCCCGGTCGAGATCACACGTGAGGGGCATTGGCTTCCGCGCCCGGACCTGCGCCGTCTCTCCGCCGCCGCGACCGACAGGGCGCGACATCGCGGGACGGACGTGCCCACGCTCACTCGGGCCCGCGATGCGCGGCAGATCGACGAGGTCGTCGGTAGGGGCGTCGTGGACGTCGCGTTCATTGCCATGCACGGTCCGTACGGCGAGGACGGCACGGTTCAGGGCATGCTCGAGCTGCTCGGAATCCCGTACACAGGGTCGGGCGTACTCGCGAGCGCGCTCGCGATGGACAAGCTGCGGAGCCGCCAGGTGCTGCAGGCGAACGGGATCGTCGTGCCCGCGTACGTTGCGATCGACGGCGACGGGTGGTCCCGGGACCCGGCAAGCTTTACCGGGCGGGTCGCCCGGGACCTCGGGTATCCATGCGTCGTGAAGCCGAACGCCGTCGGGTCGAGCATCGGGGTTGCCATCGTTCGCGACGAGGCGTCGCTGCCAGCCGCGGTGGAGAAGGCCCTCGGGTACGGCGAGGTCGTTCTGGTCGAGGAGTACCTGCGCGGCACCGAGTTGACGTGCGCGATCGTCGAGGACCCCGGGACCGGCAACGCGCAGACGCTGCCACTCATCGAGATCGTGCCCAAGCGCGAGTTTTTCACGTACGAGGCAAAATACGTTCCGGGGGCCTCCGAGGAGATCGTGCCCGCCCGGATTCCCGCGGCGGCGGCCGCGCAGGCCGAGCAGGTGGCGTTGCGTGTCCACCGCGTTCTCGGGTGCGAGGGGTTCTCGCGCGTGGATATGTTCCTCGCCGGCGGGACCATATTGGTGTTGGAAGCCAACACCATTCCCGGGATGGCCCAGGGAAGCCTGATCCCCCTCGCCGCCCGCGCGGCCGGTATCGAGTTCCCGGACCTCCTGCGGCGTATCATCGAGAACGCGCTGCGCCGGGCGCGCGTTCGCTCCCGGCGCGCCGAGAGGGCGTGACATGTCCCGACTGCGACGCCACGAGTATGTGAAGTCCCACGGCCTGGGCAACGACTACCTGGTGATGGACCCTCGCGTGCTCGGGGTGCGGCTGACACCGCGGGTGATCCGGCTGATCTGCCACCGCAACCTCGGCGTCGGCTCGGACGGCATCCTGACCCTAGAGGGGAGCCGCCGGGCGGAGTTCGGCCTGCGCATCTTCAACCCGGACGGGAGCGAGGCCGAGAAGAGCGGCAACGGCATTCGCATCTTCGCGAAGTGTCTGTGGGACCACGGCTACACGCGTCGGCGAGAGTTTCGCGTGGACACGAAGGGCGGAGTCGTGCCCGTCTCGCTCGACGTGCGTCGCGGACGCATCCGCTCGATTACGGCGGGTATGGGGCAGGCGACGTTTCGAAGCCGCGAGATTCCCGCGACCGGCCCCGACCGGGAGATCCTCGGCGAGCGGATCTCGGTGGACGGGGAGACCCTGGAGGTCACCGTGGTCTCGATCGGCAATCCCCACTGCGTCGTGTTCGTGGACGACCCCGGGTCGGTGGATCTCGCGCGCCTCGGCGCCGCGTTGGAGCACCACCCGATGTTCCCGAACCGCACGAACGTGCAGTTCGTCCGCATCGATTCGCCGAGCCGCGTCACGATCCGCATCTGGGAGCGGGGCGCGGGGGAGACCATGGCCTCCGGCAGCAGCTCCAGCGCGGTCGTGGCGGCGTGCGTCCGCCACGGTTTCACGGGGCGCCGGGTGACGGTTCAGAGTCCTGGCGGCCGGCTACGTATCGCGGTGGAGCCCGACTACTTCATTCACCTGACCGGCCCCGTCGAGGAGGTCTGCCGCGGCACGCTCAGCCCGGACCTCCTGGCTCGGCTTCGAGGAGGACCGCAATGACGCACGTACTCTACGTGGTGCTCGACGGACTCGCCGACCAGCCGGTCCCGGCGCTCGGCAACCGCACGCCGCTCGAGACGGCGGCGGTGCCGTTTCTCGGTGCGCTCACGCTCGGGGGGCGCACCGGCCTGGTGCAGACGGTAGGCAAGGGGATCGCGCCGGAGTCCGACGTCGCCGTGACGGCGATCCTGGGCTATGACCCCTTCACGTACCACGCCGGGCGTGGGGTGTTCGAGGCCGTCGGTTCGGCGATGGCGTTCGCGGACGGCAATCTCGCGCTCCGCGGCAACTTCGCGACCGGCGGCGCGGGCCGCACGATTCTCGACCGGCGCGCCGGACGGGACCTCGCGTCCGAGGACGCGCGCGCGCTCGCGGAGGCGGTCACGCGCGAGGTGCGGCTCACCGCGGCGCCCGCGGAGCTCGAGGTCCGGGCCAGCGTCGCGCACCGTGCCGCGGTCGTGATCCGACGCCGGGACGGACGGCTGTCGGCGAAGATCAGCAACACCGATCCGGCGTACGGGCGCGTCGGCGAAGGACTCGGCGTGGCGAATGTGGAGGTGGGCAACCAGGTCGAGCAGTGTCGGCCGCTCGACGACAGCGAGGAGGCCCGTATCGCCGCCGCGCTCGTCAATGAGTTTTCGGACCGTGCCCACGAGGTCCTGGAGCGTCACCCCGCAAACGCGCGTCGCCGCGAGCGCGGCCGCCCCCCCGCCAACTTGCTACTGGTGCGCGACGCGGGGGACCATCTGCCGAAGATGCCGCCGATCGCCGAGCGGTTCGGCGTCGAGTTCGGGTGCTTTGTCGAAATGCCGGTCGAGCGCGGCATCGCGGAACTGACCGGCATGACAGTGATCCCCGTGCCGCCGAGCGGCGCCGACAAAGCGCGAGTCTACACGGAGTGGGCCCGTACGGCCGCGCGGGAGTACAAGAAGCACGGCGGGCTGTACATGCACCTAAAGGGGCCGGACGAGCCGGGTCACGACAAAGACTGCCGGGCCAAGACCGAGGTGATCGAGATCATCGACCGGGCGTTCTTCGGCACGTTGCTGCAGGAGGTCCCGCTCGACGACGTCGTGATCTTGGTGACGGCGGACCACGCGACGCCGTGCGTCCTCGGCCGTCACTCCGACGACCCGGTCCCGTTGCTCGTCGCCGGCGTCGGTGTGACCTCGGACGGCAGCCGCATGTTCAACGAGGCGGCCTGCGCCCGGGGCAGCCTCGGGGTGCTCAAGGGGACCGATCTGATGCCCTTCGTGACGACGCTGGCGAAGGGCGGGTAACCGTCCGGGCCGGTCAGGTCGGGCGCAATGCGGGTTTGTCGTCACGCCGTGGGCTCACGATCTGCGGACGGCGTTTGGCCCCGGCGGTTACGACGTCCGCTCCAGCAGGACGACACACTCCACGTGGTACGTTTGTGGAAAGAGGTCGAGGGGTTGCGCGGCGCGCACGGCGTAGCCGCCGGCGAGCAGGTCCTTGAGGTCGGGCGCCAGCGTCGTTGGGTTGCACGACACGTAGACGACCCGGGGCGCGCCGGTCTCCAAGATGCGCCGCACCACGCGGCCGCCCGCGCCGCTCCGCGGAGGGTCCAGGATCAACAGGTCCGGTGCACCGCCGCGCCGCCGGAGCTCCGGGAGCGCCTTGCGCACGTCCCCGCTCGAGAACTCGACGTTGTCGATCCCGTTGAGCGCCGCATTGTCCCGTGCGGCCTCGACCGCGGAGGGCACGACCTCGATGCCGTGCACGCGCGCGGCACGCCCGGCGAGCGGCAGTGAGAACGTGCCCACGCCGCAGTACAGATCGTAGACCGTTTCCCCGCCCCGCAGGGCGGCGAACTCCTCGACCACCTCTGCGAGTCGCTCGGCCTGCGCCGTGTTGGTCTGGAAGAACGTCTCGAGTCCGATACGGAATCGCAGGCCGCGCAGCGCCTCGACGATGTACGCCCGGCCCGCGAGTACGGCGACGCCCGACAGCGGCACGCCGTCGGACGGGCCGGCGTTCACGCCGTGGAGGACGCTCGCGATCCGCGGCTCCGCGGCGACAAGACGGTCGGCTAGCCCCCGCAGTTGAGGGACTTCGGGGGACGTCGTGACGACCGCGACCATGATCTCACCGGTCGCCACGGCCTCCCGGATCACGAGTTGTCGCAGCAGGCCCGTGCGGTCGCGCGGATCGTAGCGCGACAGCCCGGCGGTCTCGGCGAACGCTCGCGCGGCCGACAGGATGGCGTTCGCGGTGTCAGACTGGAGCAGGCACGCGTCGATCGGCGCGATGCGATCGAACGCGCCGCGCCGGTGCAGGCCGAGCACGCCGTCGGGATGGAATGTGAACTCCATCTTGTTCCGGTAGCGCCACGGATCGCGCATCGCGACGATCGGCCGCACGGGGACGCCGCGGACCCCGGCGATGTGGGCCAGGCTGTCGCGGACGATCGCCTCCTTGGCGGCCGCCTGCGTGTCGTACGCGACGTGCTGCCAGACGCAGCCTCCGCAGGGGCCGAAGTGCGGGCAGGGCGGGGCGGTCCGCTGTGCCGACGGCGCCACGACGGCCGTGAGGTCGGCCTCGGCGTAGCCGGGTTTGATCCGCCACGGCCGCGCGCGCACCCGGTCTCCGGGCACGGTACCGGGGACGAACACGACGAACCCGTCCAGGCGTCCGACACCCCGGCCGCCGTACGCGAGGCGGTCGATCGCGAGGGCGATCTCCTCGCCCTTCTTGACGGGGGGACGTTTCCGGTCGGTCGAGGCCGTCATGATGATGCCATGATAACATGGGAGCGGAACGACTCGAACGCCGAGACGGGTGCCGGATGGCCGAGAGACCAACACCGCAATCGATCGCCGAAGCCGCCCGCGACGCGATGTGGGCACGGGATCGCGCGAGTCAGGCGCTCGGCATGCAGGTACTCGAGATCGGTCCGGGCCGGGCGACGCTGCGCATGACCGTGCGCCCCGAGATGTGCAACGGGCACCTCGTGTGTCACGGCGGCATGATTTTCTCGCTGGCCGATTCCGCGTTCGCATTTGCCTGCAACTCGCACAACAGGGTGACGGTCGCGAACAACTGCGTCATCACCTTCATCTCGCCCGCGCGCGAGGGGGATGTGCTCACCGCGGAGGCGGTCGAGCGATCCCGCGGCGGACGATCGGGAACGTGCGACGCGACGGTGACGAACCAGGACGATCAGGTGATCGCGTTGTTCCGCGGGCATTCGACCCAGATCAAGGGCGAACTTGTGCCGGGCCTGACCGCAGACGACCGCTCCGCGCGCGCGGACTAACCGCGTGCCTCCCGTGGCGGCGCGCGGCGGGCGCTATGAGCCCGCGCTTGCCGCCGCGGCGCGCCGCAGGCTCCCGGTAGACAGCGCGAGTCCGACCGCCACGCACACGAGCCCGGCGCCGAGCAGGCTCGATACCGGCTCCCCGAGGATCCACTCGCCGAGTGCGGCCGCCGTCACCGGGCCGAGCGCCAGGAACACGGTGACCCGCGTCGGATCCGCGTGCCCGAGCGCCCACAGCCACAGGTAGTACCCGACAGCGCTGTTCGCGCCGATGAAGGCGATCGCGAGCCAGCCATCCGTGGTGAACCGGGGCGGGCCGTGGAAGAAGCCCTCGCCGGCGGCCAGGAGGGCGAGGAAGGCGACGGCGGCAAGCATGGCAAAAGCGCTCACCGGCAGCGTCGGATACTTTCTGAGATACGGCCGGTACAACACGCTGCAGATCGCGCCGCTCGCCGCGCTGGCGAACGCCGCCAGCTCGCCGGTCCAGGCACCGGGCCCCGCGCCGCGCTCCAACGCCTTCTCGCCAAGCGCGAAACCGACGCCGGCGATGGTGAGGAGCACCCCCGCGGCCTTCGCGCCCGTGAGACGCTCGCGGCCGAGCACCGCGGCGAGGAGCATCGTCAGCAGCGGCATCGTGGCGAAGATCAGCGCCGCCCGCGCCGACGGGATGAACCGCAGGGAGTAGTTCAGCAGCGCGATCAAGACGCCGAACTGTGTGATGCCGAGCAGGGCGATCGGCAAGAGGTCGCGCCGGTCGAACCGCATGCGTGCCGCCGACGCGAGCGCGAACGGGAGCAGGCACGAGACGGCGATGAGGTACCGGAGAAACGCGAGGGACGCCGGGCCGGCCTCGTCGACGACGACGCGCGTGGCGACGATCCCCGAGCCCACCAGGACGCCCGTGGCCGCCGCCGCGGCCGCGGCGAGGCCGCGGACCCGATGCTCCGAGGGTGCGGTCAGAGGTCTAGATCCCATGTCTCTCCGACGAGGTCGTGCCCGAAGCTGTGATGGAGTTCCTCACGTACGACCCGGAAACCGGCCCGCTCGTAGATACGCCGCGCGGCGAGCAACACACTGTTCGTCCACAGCGTCATCTTCCGGTACCCGGCCCGCTTGGCGAAGCCAATGCATTCCTGGACCAGGCGGCTTCCGAGGCCAAGACCGCGCGCCGAGGGCTCGACGAGCATCAATCGGAGCCGGGCGACCTCATCCGACTCCCGGACGACAAAGACCGAGCCCACGATTTCGCCGTCCCGCTCGGCGATCCAGCACCGCTCCCGCTTCGGATCGAAGTGCTGGATGAACTTGGCGGCGATCTCCGCGACCAGCGCCTCGAATTGCTCGTCCCATCCATACTCCTGCGCGTACAAGACGCCGTGCCGGTGGATGACCCACCCCATGTCACCGGGCTGGTGCGGTCTCAGGATGTACGGCGCCGGCAACTCCGAGGACGCGCCGAGTAGGGCCTCGACGGTGTGCATCGCTTCGACCAGGCGCGCCTGCGCGCTCTCGTCGAGAGGGGCGAGGAGCTCGCCGATTTCGTCGCGAGACCGCGCGTCGAGCGGCGCAAACGCGTGACGTCCCTCGGCCGTCAACGAGACGAAACTTTGCCGACCGTCGGACTCGGACGGTTCCCGCGTGATGAGGTGGCGCCGCTCGAACCCCCGGAGGATGCGGCTGAGATACCCGAGATCGAGCCCGAGCTCTCGCCCCAGCTGCGTCGCGGTCAGGCCGTCGCGGTGCGCCAGCTCGTAGAGCACGCGCACTTCGGCCAACGAGAACGGGCTCTTGAGATACCTGCCGACAACGCCGATTTTCTGGGTGTAGAATCGGTTGAAGCGTCGTACCGCGCGGACGCGGGCGTCGAACTCGCTGTCGTCCATCGCCGGCACCCTCCAGTTGTCGTGGTATCGCGTTCGACGAACCATTCCAAGACCGGTTTGTAATTAATTGCCATAATCAAACATCTACTTGAATTTGTCAATCATATTAATAAACAGATCGATTCGCGACTAGAGTGGCAATTGTCCCTTTGAGGGACGTACCGAACATGGATTTCGGTAATCGCCTACGATCTGCTTGGGGGTTTCTCTTCCAACGGGACCCCAGAAAGATCATGCAGGGGAGTTTGGGTTCCGACCATTTCTTTGGGCGGCCACGTTACACGTTGCTGTATCGGCCAGATTCGCTGCGCAAACTTCCCGAGGTCTTCGGGGAATTGGACATTCATTGGCATGGGCAAATTATTCCCGAGCACGTTGAAGACGACGTGACCGATTGCAAACCGGATATCGAACGACATCCGATCTGCTCCTCGAATACGGTACCAATCAATTCGCGTACGGGAAATCGCCAATGCCTTCCGTCCCCCGCCAATGTCAGGAGAAGTGTGAGCCACAAAGACGCCGTATCCTGGCGGGGGTTGTTGTATCGCATAGAAGCGTCGATGTTCCGATTCTGGTATGACGCGTTGGGACGCGTGAAGATGTTGCATCACAAGTGCCGTCTTTACAGCCCACGTTGCAAGCGATTTTTGCGTCCAAGGAGTTAGCCGAGTGACGCGAGCCGATTGGATCATGGGGCCAAGTTTCGGTTTGACGGATCTTTCGAGATCGGCCATCCATCCGGTGTTGCATTGTTCGCAAACCACGTTCACCGTCTGTTGGAAAGGTCTCATCTGGAAGTCTTTAATAGATCCGTCTGGTTGGACGATGCCGTATGTCATGCGGTCTTCTTCAGGGAACAGTTTCCCAATCCATTCGGGGATAACGTGTTCCCCGGTGATTTTGGATATGGATGATCCGCAAAACACGCAGGCCTTGGGCACGGATCTCAGACTACATGATAAAATGGGGTCACAATGGCGACAAAGAAGCGCAAGCGAAAATCGCTGGTCCGCGAAGGCGAACCGTCCCAGACCACGCAAAAGGGACTGGAGATTCCAGTCCCCACGCGTGAGCAGTTTCTCCGCGATCTTGGCAAGGTCATCAAGAAACGGCCTTCCTCACCCGACCGAGCAGCACGTTAAAGACGCCCTTCGGGTCCGTCCGGTTGTTGTAGCGGAACGCGTATTCGTCCAAGTAGGCTTGTAGATGCTTGGTCGAGACGCCGTGATAGACCCCGCTAATCCCGTTCTTAAGCAAAGCCCAGAAGCCTTCTACAGTGTTCGTGTGCACGTCCCCGCGTGCGTAGACCTTCTGCGAGTGGTGAATCCGCGAGTCACGGAATCCCATGTCGCGGAGTTTGTTGTAGACGGGCAATTCGTCCGTGTACACGATGGCCTTCGGCAGAATCCGTGCTCGGAAGTGGGGCCGGAGCGTGTCCCGACTAATATCGGGAACGACTGTGGCCGCAACGCGTCCGGGATACAGCCACCACTTCCGCTGCGCCATTCCGAGAACTGGGACCTTGGATCCTCCCGGCGCAGGACGCCCACCACGCGAACCACGCGGTCCGAAATAGGTTTCGTCCATCTCGACGCGTCCGAACAGAGGCGACGGATCCTGCGTCATGAGCGACCGGATCTTGTTGAACATTCTCCATGCTGTCTTATAGGTCACGCCCAATTCGCGTTCCAGCTGCTTCGCGGAGATCCCGCATCGTGTGCTAGACATGAGATAGATGGCGTACATCCACAGTTTCAACGAGGTCGCGGAATCCTGAAAGATCGTTCCCACCATTGGGTGTTCATGGTGGCCGCAATACTGGCACGAGTACGACGGGCGCTTGGCGTTCCGATGATGCTTCGTGACCTTCTGACACTTCGGGCAAAAGATCCCGTTCGGGTACAAGGTCTGCACCAAGTAGTCCAGACACGCCGCGTCATTTGGGAATTGCTGTTCAAACTCCATAAGCGACGTGCGCGATTCGGACGCCGTGGACCGGACTGGTTCGTTTCGATTAACCTTGGACATTGGAGGAACCTTTTATGAGACGTAAACTTCGCAATATCGACGCCAGAAATAAGAATGGCATTACTGCTCTCGATCCTTACGGAGAGCGTCAAAAAGATCATCAACAAGATCGGCATCCATCGATACAGGATCGAGCGAGACGCTCAACACAGAATCGCAAGAGAGGCAAACGTACTTGACGCCTTTCCATTGTGCTCCATCGGGGCCGAAGATAAGTACTTCTTCCATACGTACAGAGTTCACGACAGCATCGCACTTTGGACAGGAGCCCGCCATTTGCTATCCCCCCTCTCGATTTATATATACCACACGGCAGTACTGCCGTCAAGGGGATAATTGCCACTAGAGTTGACACGCCGTCGCGATGGTCACTAAAATGAAACGTCAGGTGGTCGGACCACTGGGCCATCTGTTGAGGTCGGACCGACCGATCAAGTCGCGCCGGCCGGCCATTTTGCAAATCTATTCAAACGGCGGGGCGCGTGCGCTCCCAGGCAAACGGAGGACCAGCCGATCGCTTCGTTCCGACCCGACATGGCGCGACCCGTTCGGGAGGACCTCGCGCCCGTCCGCAAGACGAAAGTCTACGCGGAGATCGCGGCCCAGATCCACCGGCTGATCGCGGAGGGTCGCCTAAAGCCCGGCGACCGCCTTCCCCCCGAGCGTGATCTCGCCGAGGTGTTTGGCGTGAGCCGCACCTCGGTCCGCGACGCGATCCGCGTGCTCGAGGTGCGCGGCCTGGTGGAGCCACGACACGGGGAAGGGACGGTCGTCCGGCAGATCCCTATTGACGCGATCGTCAGCCCGCTCGCGGACGCGTTGACCGCGTCCAAGGATCTCACCGCCGACCTCTTCGACATGCGCAAGATGCTTGAACCGCCACTCGCCCGGGCGGCGGCGTTTCGCGCGACCGCGGACGACGTCCGGGCGCTCGAGGAGATCGTCGCCAGACACGCGGCGCGCGTGCGGGCCGGCGAGATCGCGATCGACGAGGACAACGCGTTCCACTACCGCGTCGCGACCGCGGCCAAGAATCGGGTCGTGCTGCGCACCGTGGATATCCTCATGGACTTGCTGCGCGAGAGCCGGGTCCGGTCGCTCGAGGGGCCGGGCCGCGCGGAGAAGTCGCTCCAGGGACACCGCCGCATCCTTGCCGCGATCCGGCGGCGGGATCCGGATGGCGCGGCGGACGCCATGCGCGCGCACATCGAGGAGATCGAGACGATTCTGTTCCCGGCCGGGGGATCCGCGGAAGCCCCCGCGCAAGGAGGTGTGCCATGGGACGCGCTGTCTCGGTAGAGATCGTCTACCGAGGGATTTTCCAGAAAACGCTGGCGAAGAACATCAGTCGGGGCGTCGTACTGGCCGCGCGGAGAGACGGCAAGATCGGCATCGCGTTCGGACGATACGGCGACTCCCCGGAGCGCAACGGGGTGCCGGCCAAGAACTTCGCGATCGTCGCGCCCGATCAGGACGAGCTCGAGCTGAGCATGGCGCAGTACGAGCCGCGCGAGACCGACGTGACGATCGCCGTCGACGATATGCTCTGCAAAGGCGTGGAGTCCTGGGCATGGTACGGCCTCCAGCCCATCAACGAGAAGGTCCGCGAGAACGGCGTGCTGGTCGTGACATCGACGCTCCCCGCCGACGAAATCATCAAGTTCTGCCACCAGAAGCCATTCCCGTACCGCCTCGCCGTGATCCCCGCGGTGCCCAGTTTTTCCGGCCTGTGGGTCTACAAGAACGACCACACCGACGTCCGGATCCTCGGCGCGCTCGCGAAGGTCTGCCCCGACCTGGTGAGCCTGGACGCGATGCTCAAGGCGGTTAAGGAAGAGTGGAAGGACGATCTGAAGGTCACCTCCGCCCGCCGCGCGTACGAGCAGACAGAGATCCGTATCGTCCGTCCCGACGAGGGGAACCCAGAGGTGCCCTACCGGTTCGACCTGCCGGGCTGGACGACGATGCGCGAGGGCGTGACCGTCGACGCGATGCCGCTCGGTGAGGCGATGACGGTCGGCGATCAGGTCGGCGGCTACCGGCCTGCACGAAACCCGTACTTCAAGAAGTTCTCCACCCGTACGATGCGGCCGGTGGTCGACTTCGATAAGTGCGTGAAGTGCACGCTGTGCTGGCTCCAGTGCCCCGACGCGTGTTTCGACGTCACCCCCGAGCAGACATACGACCTGAACGCGGAGGCCTGCTGCGGGTGCGGGGTCTGCGCGGCGGTGTGCCCCGTGGATGCGTGCATCACGATGGTGAACGAGGCCGCGTTCACCGACCACAAGAGCCAGTGGGAGCGGTACAAGACGGACCAGAAGGCGTACGCGGCCTGGGTGCATCAGCTGACCGCGACCCAGCCCGAGCGCTCGCACGGGTTTCGGTACCGCGGTCAGTACCAGGAGCAGGTCGCCAAGCTGCGCGCCGGGTCCGGCGGCGAAGGGGGTGGCGAGTAATGGACGCAGACGCCGCGGTCGCGCGGCCCGCCGAAGTGGAGCAGGAGGCGCTGATCAGCGGCAGCGAGGCGGTGGCGGTGGCCACCAAGCTCGTCGACGTCGACGTGCTGACGGCGTACCCGATCCGGCCGTACGACACGCTGATGCAGTACGTCGCGAAGCAGATCGCCGACGGCGAGCAGGACGCCGAGTACATCGTCGCCGAGAGCGAGCACAGCCAGTTCGAGATCGCCAAGCACGCGTCGGCGGTGGGGGCGCGGGCGCTGTGCGGCAGCAGCGGGGTCGGTTGGTGCTACGCGTTCGAGGCGATCGCGGTCACGCCAGCGCTGCGGCTGCCGTTGATCGCCATGGTGGGGAACCGCGCGCTCGACGATCCGGGCGCGTTCGGGACGGAACACAACGACGCGCTTGCGGCGCGCGACCTCGGTTGGCTGCACGTGTGGGTGGATACCGCCCAGGAGGCTCTCGACACGACGCTCATGGCGTACCGTGTCGCGGAAGACCGGCGCGTGTACCTGCCGGTAGCGATCAGCACCGACGGTGCGTTCCTGACCCACTCCCAATCGCTCGTAAAGGTCCCCCCGCGGTCGTGGGTGGACAAGTTCCTTCCGCCGTACAATCGCGGCAACATGGTTTTCCACCCCGACAATCCGATCACGATCGCGCCGCAGGTGAACGAGGACTGGCTGATGGAGATCCGGCGCCAGACCGACGAGGCGATGCGCCACGCCCACGGTGTGATCGAGGAGGCGTGGAAGGAGTTCCGCGCGATCTTCGGCCGCGGCACAGGCAGCCCGTTCTTTGAGGAGTACTACACGGACGACGCGGAGATCGTGCTCGTCGGCATGGGCACGCTCTCGATGCCCGTGCGCGTCGTGGTGCGTAAGCTCCGGGAACAGGGGCAGAAGGTCGGGTTCGTGCGGGTACGGTGGTTCCGACCCTTCGACCACGACGGGCTCGGTGCGCTGCTCTCCCGCTTTCGGGCCGTCGGCGTCATCGACCGGGACTTCTCGATGGGGTCGCCGTTCCACAGCGGTGTGCTCGCGAACGAGATCCGCGCGACGCTGTACGCGCAAGACCGGCGTCCCCCCGTCGTGGGTTTCATCGGCGGCCTCGGCGGGCGCGAGGTGACGATTCCGAACGTGCGGGAGATGTTCGAGTTGACACGCAAGGCGGCCGAGACCGGGATGTCCCCACGAACCACCACCTGGATCGGTGTCCGCTCATAGGAGGGAGACACGATGGACAGTCCTGAGACGACCGCCACACCGCTGCCGGTCCTTGAACCGTTCAAGGGCGTGAAGCGGGTGCCGCTCGAGGAATACTATACGTCGGGGCACCGGACGTGCCAGGGCTGCGAGTCCGCCCTGGTGATGAAGCTGATGGTGAAGGCGGCCGGGCCGCGCACGGTCGTGCTCGGCAGCACCGGATGCATGTACGTCGCCAACACCACGTACTACAGCACGCCGTGGGTCGTGCCGTGGATGCACACCCAGCTCGGCTCGTCCGGCTCGGCCGCGGTCGGGACCGCGGCGGGCTACAAGGCGCTGATGCGGAAGGGCAAGATCAAGACCGAGCCGATCAACGTGATCTCCTTCTGCGGCGACGGCGGTGGCGCGGATATGGGTCTGTCGGCGATCTCGGCGGCGCTGCAGCACACCGAGTACAACCACCTGATTCTGCTGTACGACAACGAGTCGTACGCCAACACCGACATTCAGGCCTCGGGCAGCACGCCCTACGGCGCGTACACGTCGTTCAGCCCGGCCGGCAAGGCGAAACGCATCCTGCACCGCCGCTGGAAGAAGAACACCGCGGCGATGTTGGCGGCGGGGCACTCCGAGTGCCGGTACGTCGGCACGGTGTGCGCGAGCTATGCGGTCGACTTCATGAACCGAATCCGCAAGGCGCTCAGCATCGGCGGGCCGACGTTCATCCACTCGTTCGATCCGTGCCCGAAGGGATGGGACTACGATCCGATGCAGTCGCACGAGTTGGGCGAGCTCGCGGTGCTCACGGGGATCTTTCCGCTCTTCGAGGTGGAGGACCACCAACTGCGGTTGTACGGCAAGTCGAAGCAGATCGCCCAAGGGCGGCAGAAGCGGCTCCCCGTGCGCGACTATCTGCTGAAGCAGGGCCGGTTCGCGCACTTCACCGACGACGACATCGACTACTATCAGGCCAAGGTCGATGAGATGTGGACCAAGTGGCTGGTGCCCGGGGTGTTGCCGTTCGGGTCGGAGATCCTGAACGACCAGCCGCCGGCATAAGCCGATCCCGGAAGCCGACGGGAACGCTAAGACAGAGGTGAGATTGTCCCCGCTGTCAGCGCAGGCGGAACACGAAGGCTGACGCGATCGTCAGCACGCCGATCACGAGTGTGATCACGGAACTGCGAAGCCGCAGGGTCGCCCGCAGCACGGCGTCGATGGTCGCGAAGCTGACGACGGCCGAGACCGCGAGCAACGCCGCCACGGTCGTGAGGTGACGTGGGCGAGCGGGCGGGCGGCGCCGTGTTCGACGATGAGCGGCACGAGCCCGGCGCCCAGCAGGGCGGGGACATCCAGCAGGAACGAGAACCGCAGCGCCGCGTTCGCGCTGTATCCGCGCAGTAGGAGGGGCGTCACCGTCATCGCGCTGCGGCTGACTCCCGGCAGGGCGGCGAGTCCCTGACAGGCTCCGACGATCAGCGACACGACGGGTCCGGGCGCGTCGAGGGCGCCCTCCTGCGCGGTGCGCGTCAGGCGCTCGCGGCGTGCGTTGACGATGCTCGTCCCCAGGAGCAGGACGCCGATCGCGAGCATGGCCGCGGTCCCCGTGGCGGCGGTGAGCGCGTGCTTGACGAGCTCGTAGATCGGGACCCCAACCACCCCGGTCGCCGCCGTGGCCAGGACCAAGTAGCGCAGCGTGCGGGCTCCCGGTGTGCCGGCGAACGGCCGGCGGGCGCCGCCGAGCGCGGCGACGAGATCCCGGCGGAAGTACCACAGCGCGGCCAGGAAAGACCCCATGTTCGCGAGGAGCCCCAGGACGTAGGCGGTCCCGAACGAATAGCCTGCCGCCGCGAAGATGAGCGTGATCATCGTCTTGCTGCTTACCGGCAGCCACTCCACGATGCCCTGCACCATGCCGGCTATTACGGCAAGCCACACCGACGACATCAATCACTCCTCGGGATCGGCGTCAGAGACGCAGGTGGGTCGCCCTGCTCTCGACGGTAGACTTCGCCCGCCGTGCGCGAGGATGTGCCACACGGCCTGCGAAGGCAACTTCCTTGGCAGTGTAGGCGCAGTCAATCTGACTGTCGGCCTCTCGCGATTCCTTGGAGCATCGATCTTCAACGCCAGCCATGTACTTGCAATTGTGCGCAGTTGGACAGCCTTCCTTTTTATAGGTCCAGAGGAAGGACGCCTGATCGTCGGTTTCTGGACAGTCCGATGTCCTGCTGCCAGACTCTCAAACACGGCCGCGCGCGTGGTTTCGGGGGGGTTATCTCCCATCCCGCTAAAGGCGCGCGCGGATCAGAACTGAGGCGCAGGACATGCCAACGAAGCGTCTCGTGTGACAGCTGGCGATCATTCCGTGCAGGGGCAGCGACCTTCTGCCGCGCATGAGACCACGTTCCCCGCCGCCTAGATTCGCGTCGTCCTGAACCACGTCATGGCATACCTACCTCCGAGGCAAGGTGTGGGGCCTTGTGGGCGATCGGCGTCCGGGCGCGGCAGGATACGCGCAACAGGTACCGAACCTGCGGCAGAGGCGGTTGCCGGGAGGCGCGCGTGACGAAGTCGCTTGCTTGGGTCCTCGTCTGTGCGTTCTTCTGGTTGCTCGTTGAGACGGTGTCGATCCCGCCTTGGGTAACCGCTGCAGGTCCATTCCCGAACCCCGCGTGGCGGCCCGCGCCGTCGATTCATATCAGCTTCATCGAACATTTTGCTCCTGGTCACCTGCCGGAGGTCGATCTTCGGCCCAAGATCAGGAGCCGCGGATTGCAGATTCGCGACCAGGGGAATCGCGGGACATGCACGGTCTTCGCCACGACCTTTTTGATCGAGTATCAGCGAGCCGGCATGACGGGCGCGCATGGCGGCGCAGACGCCCTGTCGGAGGAGTACCTCAACTGGGCCGGCAACAAGGCAACGGGCGAGGCCAGCGACGGCGGGTTCTTCACGAAGTTCATCAGAGGGTATCGGGTATGGGCGATCGCCACAAGCGCGAGCATGCCCTACCGGGCGGCGTACAATCCCAAACGTCCCGTGACGCCGAGCGCCGTGACGATTGCCGCGGCGAAGGCGATGTTTCCGGTACGGTATCCGTTCACGACCCTCAAGGTCTGGGACGACACGAAGGGGATGACCCCCGCGGAGTTGCAACATGTGCTCGCGACGCTCCGCTCCGGCCGTCCGGTGGCCACGGGGATCTGGTGGCTCACCAACTTCGCCACCGTGAACGTCGACGGCGTACCGCTGCTGAAGGATTATCCCCGCAGCGCCAACTCGAACTCGAATCCGGCGCTGAATCCGATGTACGATGGTCATTCTATCGACCTCGTCGGTTTTCGCGAGTCACGTTTGTTCCCCGGCGGCGGATATTTCATCTTTCGCAATAGCATGGGGACAAACTTCGGCAACGCCGGGTATGGATTTGTGTCGTTCCAGTACCTGCGGGCCTACGCGAACGATGCCATCGCCATATCGCCACCACCGTGGCGGTCCCAGCAGGGCGTCACCCGTCCCGCGCATTGATCGGAACACCCCGGGCGCGCGGCATGACGTCGGGGTGACCGGTGTCCGCCGGGCGCGCGAGAAACGGGAGTACGGGAAGGACGAAATGGAAGTCCGCGCGCAAAGGCCGGACGAACATTCCCGTGTCCGGCAAAGGCGGACGAATCGACGCGTTGGCCCGACCGTCCCGTGGTCCTGGCCAGGATCTCGGCATCGCGCTTGTGTTCGAGAACAGGCATGGCGGCGTGCCGAATTGTGCGTCGCTCGGGCCGCGCATGAAGTACGGACGCCGATGGCCTTGACAGGCGCTGACGCGCGTGCTACTTGTGGGATTGTCATGAGGTTCGCTCGCACGCCTTACGTCCCGCGGCAATGCATCTGTCCGAAGCGGAGGCCACGCTCGCCCTCGCTGGGGACGGTTCCCCCTGACCGCGTGGTTCCCGCCGAAGGCTCCTGACCGCTTGGCCTCCGCTCCCCGAGGGGATCGCTGTGCCGTTGTGCGGGCGGCCTGCGCGACACATCATCATGGAGAGGGAGGACGCCAATGCCAGCTTCCTACGCTCATCCCGAGGTGCTCGTCGAGACACCCTGGCTAAGCGAACATCTGAAAGATCCCAAAGTCCGGGTCGTGGAGGTGTCGGAAGACCTCACCTTGTACGATCAGGGACACATCCCGGGGGCGGTGCACTTCAACTGGAAGTCGCAGCTGCAGGACGGGATTCGGCGCGACTGGATCGACAAGGCCCAAGTCGAGGCGCTGCTCGGGGCGCACGGCATCGGGAACGACACCACCGTGGTGCTCTACGGCGACAAGAACAACTGGTTCGCGACGTACACGTTCTGGCTGCTCTCGATCTACGGCGTGGAGCGCGCGCGCATCCTGAACGGCGGCCGCGCGAAGTGGATCGCGGAGGGGCGCCCGATCGTGACCGACGTGCCTGCGCATCCGCGCGCGACGTTCCGCGCGAAAGACGCCGATGTGAGCATCCGCGCGTTCCGGGATCAGGTGCTCTCGAAGCTCGGGAAGGGCGTCGCACTCGTGGACGTCCGGAGCCCGCAAGAGTATAGCGGCGAGCTGATCGCGATGCCGGCGTATCCGCAGGAGGGCGCACAGCGCGGCGGCCACATTCCGGGCGCTCAGCACATTCCGTGGGGGCAGAACGTGCGCGAGGACGGCACGTTCAAGTCGCCCGAGGAACTCCGCGCCCTCTACGAGGCGAAGGGGATTACGCCCGACAAAGAGGTCATCGCGTACTGCCGGATCGGCGAGCGTTCATCGCTGACGTGGTTCACGTTGGCGAAGCTGCTCGGCTATCCGAACGTGCGCAACTACGACGGCTCCTGGACCGAGTGGGGCAGCTTGGTCGGCGCTCCGATCGAGAAGCCGTAGCGGTCGCCCCGCGAGCGGCCGATCCGGCCGCGGGATGGGGAGCGAGCGTCGTTTGACGGTCGCCGAGCGACCGTGCTAGAATGGCGTCGCAACGAGAGGGGCCTCCCGTCCCCGGGACGCGGAGGCTCCTCCGTTGCCGGCCCCGGCGCGTCGCGCCGGGCGCGCTCCGTGGAGACCCTCGGGCGATGGGAGGCGGAGGATGTCGCGGCGGGCCGCAGGACAACCGTTCGAGGAGAGCGGGTACGTCAAGGAAATCCCTCCGAAGGACGCGGAGTTCTCCGATTGGTACACCGCCGTCGTGCTGAAGGCCGAGCTTGCCGACTACGCCCCGGTGCGCGGTTGCATCGTCGTCCGGCCGTACGGGTACACGATCTGGGAGCTGATGCAGCACGGCCTCGACCGCCGCTTCAAGGCGACCGGGCACACCAACGCCTACTTCCCGCTCTTCATTCCGCAGGGGTTCTTCGCGCGCGAAGCTGAGCACGTCGAGGGCTTCGCGCCAGAGATCGCGTGGGTCACGCGCGGCGGCGGCGAGGAACTGGCCGAGCCGCTCGGCGTGCGGCCGACGTCCGAGACGATCGTCGGGCATATGTACGCGCGCTGGATCCGGTCGTACCGCGATCTGCCGGTGCTGATCAATCTGTGGAACAACGTGGTGCGGTGGGAGAAGGCGACACGGCCGTTCCTGCGGACGATGGAGTTCCTCTGGCAGGAGGGCCACACCGCGCACCGCACTGCCGAGGAAGGAGAAGCCGAGGCGCGTCAGATGCTCGAGGTGTACCGCGACTTCGTCGAGACCGACCTCGCGATCCCGGTGCTGTCGGGGCGGAAGCCAGAGAGCGAGAAGTTCCCCGGCGCGGTGCGCTCGTACACCATCGAGGCGCTGATGCCTGACGGACAGGCGCTGCAGTCCGGCACCTCGCACAACCTCGGCCAGAACTTTGCGCGCGCGTTCGACATCAAGTTTCTCGACAGCGACAACACGGAGAAGCATGTCCACACGACGTCCTGGGGCGCCAGCTGGCGCCTGCTCGGCGGGCTGATCATGGTTCATGGCGACGACCGCGGGCTTGTGCTGCCCCCCCGCGTCGCGCCGTTCCAGGTCGTGATCGTGCCGATTCTCAGCGGCAAGGACCGCGACGCGGTGCTGCAGGAGGCGCGGGATCTGGCCGCGCGGCTCGAGGCCGCAGGCGTGCGCGTGCGCATGGACGCCCGCACCGAGGTCACGCCGGGGTACAAGTTCAACGATTGGGAGATGCGGGGCGTGCCGGTGCGGGTGGAGCTCGGCCCGCGAGACCTCGCGCAACGGCAGGCGATGCTGGTCCCGCGGATCGGGGGAGCGAAGCGCGCCGTGCCGCTCGACGGGATCGTGGAGGCGGTCGCGGCGGCGTTGACCGAGCACGGAGTGGAGCTGTTCCGCCGGGCGAAGGCGTATCTCGACGCGCACATCGTCTCGGCGGCGACTACGGACGAACTGGCGGAGGCGGTCGCGCAACGGCGCGGGTTCGTGCGCGTGCAGTCGTGTGACGCGGCGATGTGCGAGGGGCGGTTGCGTCAGGTGAGCGGTGCCTCACCCCGCGTGGTGACGGACGATCCTGCGACCGGCCCGTGTCTCGCGTGCGGCGCGCCCGCGACGCAGGTCGTGTACTACGCGCGCGCCTACTGACCGGTGATGGGCGGCATGGTGTCCTGGCGGCAGCGAATGCGCCGGTCGCCGTTGCTGTGGAGCGCGCTCATCGGCGCCGCGATCGGCGTGCTCGTGGTGGCCGTGTGGACCGGGACGGAGGCGCTGTTGCGCGCCACCCGGCCGTCCGGGTCCCTGCCGGCGTCGTCGCTCCTGGGAAAGCCCGCGCCCGCCCTCGCGCTGGAACGGCTCGGGGGCGGGGGGGTGCTCGACCTGCGCAGTTTCCGAGGCCGACCGGTTGTGCTCAACTTCTGGGCGTCGTGGTGCGGGCCGTGTCAGGCCGAGACGCCGCTCCTCGTGCGCCTGCACCAGACCTACGGACCCCGCGGCGTCGTGTTCGTGGGCGTGGACGCGGAGGACGACGCCAACGCGGCGCGCGGCTTCGCGCTGCGCTACCACGTGGACTACCCGCTGGTGATCGCGCGGGACGACCGGCCGCTTCGCCTCTATGGGATCTTCGGGCTGCCGACGACGGTGTTCGTCGGTCCCGACGGCGTCGTCCGCGACGCCGAGGTCGGAGGGTTCGTCGGGCCGGACGCCGAGCGCGCGGTGACCACCCGCCTCGACCGGTTGCTGCAGGCGCCGCGGTAGACGGGCGCCGTGCTGGCGCGCCACCCGCGGCGGGGGCGCAGGGAAATCCGGCGCCGTCGGATAAGGAGAGCGCCAGGGCATTTTCTGTCGCGACGGTCGCGCGTGCCAATCCTTTGTTGTTGTTCGGGGGTGGGACATGTCTTCCCGTGCGCTCCTCGCCGGGGCGTTCTTGCTGGCGTGCCTCGGGCTAACGGCCTGTACGGGACGGCAGATACTCTCGATGCGGACACACCCGCAGCAGCCGTCAGGGCCCACCGCACAGGTGTCGTCCGCGCCGTTCACCGGTCCCGCGCTGGCGGCGACCACCGACTATCCGAAGAACCCGAACGCGTCCAGGCCGGAACCGCCCGCGGAGTATGCGAGCATGAAGGACCCGCTGACGGCGACGCCCGCGAACCTCTCCAGCGCGAAGCAGCTGTTCAACGCCAACTGCGCGCCGTGTCACGGCGCCGCTGGGGCGGGGGACGGTCCGGCCGCGTCCGCGCTGAACCCGAAGCCAGCTGACTTCCGCACTCCGATCCACGCGAAGTTGCCGGATGGCTACTACTTCTGGCGGGTGACGAAGGGCGGCAGCGTTCCGCCGTTCAGCGCCGCCGGGTCCGCGATGCCGCCGTGGGAAGGCTCGTTGACCCCGCAGCAGCGATGGCTGCTGATCCTGTACGTGAAGAGCTTCTCCGCGTCCAAGTGACCGTCCCGAATGATGCGGGCGCTCCGCCGCCCGGCTCGAGTGGAGCGGACGCCGCGGTCGAGCGCGTGCGCACAGCGCTGGCGGAGCGCCGTCTCCCGCTCGAGATTCTCGAGTACCCGGCCGGTACCCGCACCGCCCACGACGCCGCGCGCGCCGTGGGCACCTCCGTGGCGCAGATCGTGAAGTCGCTCGTGTTCCTCGCCGATGAGCGTCCGATCCTGGTGCTTGCGTCCGGCGCGAACCGTGTGGACGTGCGCAAGGTGGCTGGCCTTGCGGGTGCGTCGCGGGTGGAGAAAGCGACCGCGAAGACGACCAGGGACGCGACCGGGTTCAGCATCGGCGGCGTGCCGCCGCTTGGCCACGCCACGTCGCTTCCAGTGTACCTCGATCGGGCGCTGCTTGCGCATCCGGTCGTGTACGCGGCCGCGGGGACGGCGAACACGGTGTTCGCGATCGCACCGGACGACCTGGTGCGCGCGACCGGCGGGACGGTGGGAGATCTTGCGGAGGAGGCGCCGGACTTGCCCGCCCCTGGGAACGTCCGGGACAGCTGAGCCCGAACGCCCCAAGCTCGGTCCAGATCCGAATTGGGCCGGTGCAGCGTCGGGAGTTGAGGTAGCTGATCCGTCGCTCGCGCAGTAGGAGTCAGATCGGTCGATTGCGCCACCCCGCACCGCATGCTATGATTCTGTGGACAATCGCATAGATCTGAAAGCCTTCGGGGCAGGGTGAGCCGGCCGTGCGGCCGGCAATTCCCGATCGGCGGTACAGCCCGCGAGCGGGTCCGCGTTACCGCGGAGTCGCAGGATCTGGTGAGAGTCCAGAGCCGACGGTACAGTCCGGATGGAGAAGGCGTTGTGGATGTGCGCCACTTTTTTGCCCCGAGGGTGACATTTGCCTCGGGGTGTTTTCGTTGGCGACGGACGTGCAGAGCGAGGAACGGTACATGCGCGAGGCGCTCCGCCTTGCGCGGCGGGGCGCGGGGGCGACCAGTCCCAATCCCATGGTCGGCGCCGTGGTGGTTGCCGGCGACGAGGTCGTGGGGACCGGATATCATCCCCGTCTCGGCGATCCGCACGCGGAGGTGTTCGCGCTTCGAGAGGCGGGGTCGCGCGCCAGAGGCGCGACACTGTACGTGACGCTGGAGCCGTGCGTGCACTGGGGGCGCACGCCACCGTGCACGGAGGCGATCATCAGCGCGGGGATTCGGCGTGTCGTGGCGGCGATGCCTGATCCCGATCATCGGATGGGTGGCCGCGGGCTGCGCCGGCTGGCCGAAGCCGGGGTCGAGACCCGCGTCGGCGTCGCAGAGCGCGAGGCCACGGTGCTCAACGAGGCCTACGTGAAGCACCGGACCACCGGCCTGCCCTTCGTCACCGCGAAGTGGGCGATGACGCTCGACGGTCGGATCGCGACCCGGTCCGGCGAATCGCAGTGGATCTCGGGCGAGGCGTCGCGGGCGCTGGCGCACGAGCTACGGGCGGCGTCCGACGCGATCCTCGTCGGCATCGGGACCGTGCTCCGCGACGACCCCGTCCTGACCGCGCGGACGCCCGCGGCCGTGCGGAACCCGCGGCGCATCGTCCTCGACAGCACCCTGCGCATCTCTCTTGGTGCCCGCGTGTTCGCACGCGACGGCACACCCGTGGTGGTAGCGACGACGGACCGCGGGCGTCCGAACACCCGGCGGGCGCTCGAGGCGATGGGCGTCGAGGTCGTGAGCGCCGCTGGGGCGGACGGACGCGTGGATCTCGTAGCGCTCTTGCGGGAGCTGGCGCGCCGTGGGGTGCTCAGCCTGCTCGTCGAGGGGGGCGGCACCGTGCTCGGTGCGTTCGCGGACGCGGGCCTCATCGACAAGGTCGTGGCGTTTGTCGCGCCGACGCTGGTGGGCGGACCGGCTCCGGGACCGGTCGGCGGGCACGGCGTCGAGGCGCTCGCGCAGGCGCGGCGTCTGGTGCGTACCGGCGTCCGGCTGGTCGGCGAGGACGTGGTGATCGAGGGGTACGTCGCGCCGGCATCACCGGCCGGCGAGACGCAGAAGGGGGCGTGAGCATGTTCACCGGGATCGTCGAGACGGCGGGCATCGTCCGGGCGGTCGTCCCGAGCGACGGCGCCGCGCGGCTCGTGGTGGAGGCGGGCGCCTTTCTCGACGGTGCGCGCGTCGGCGACAGCATCGCCGTCAACGGCGTCTGCGTGACCATCACGCGCACCGGCGGTCCGCTGTTCGAGGCGGACCTCGGCGCGGAGACGCTGCGCCGGACGACGCTCGGACAGCTGCGGTCCGGCGTCCGCGTCAACCTGGAACGGCCGCTCGCCGTCGGCGACCGGCTCGGCGGGCACCTCGTGCAGGGACACGTCGACGGCATCGGCCGTGTGCTCGAGCGCCGGCAGGAAGGGCAGGGGTGGTGGGTCGAGATCGCCGTCCCCGACGCGCTTGCCCGGTATGTCGTGGAAAAGGGGTCGATCACGGTGGACGGCGTGAGCCTGACCGTCGCGTCGACGGGCGCGGGGCGCTTCGGCGTGTCGTTGATCCCCCACACCTGCGCGGTCACGACGTTGGGGCAGCTACGGACGGACGCGTACGTGAACCTCGAGGTGGACGTCCTGGCCAAGTACGTCGAACGGCTCGTCGGCGCGTACACCGGGGTCCGCGAAGGCACGTCCTCCGAGGAGCGTGGTGCGTAATGGCCGGGCACCCACAGACCGCCAGCGTGTTTGCGACCGTCGACGAGGCGATCGCGCGGGTCCGCGAGGGCGGCACCGTGATCGTGGTGGACGACGAGGAGCGGGAGAACGAGGGCGATCTGCTGATTGCCGCCGAGCGGGTGACCCCCGAGGCGATCAACTTCATGCTCAAGCACGGCCGCGGGCTCGTCACCGTGCCGCTGAGCGCGCAGCGGTTGGAAGCCCTCGACCTGCCGCAGATGGTGTCCCGCAACACCTCCCACCAAGGCACCGCGTTCACCGTGTCGGTGGGCGCGCGCGACAAGATCACCACCGGGATTTCCGCCCACGATCGCGCGGCGACGGTCCGTGCGCTCGTGGATCCCGCGACGCGGCCCGAAGACCTCTCGCGTCCCGGGCACGTCTTCCCGCTGCGGGCGACCCCGGGCGGGGTGCTGCGGCGCGCCGGGCACACCGAGGCGGCGGTGGACCTCGCGACGCTTGCGGGGCTCCAACCCGCCGGCGTGTTGTGCGAGATTATGAGCGACGACGGCACGATGGCGCGGTTGCCCGAGCTCGTTGAGCTCGCGGCCCGGCACGGGCTGCCGCTGATCTCGGTGCGGGACCTCATTCGGTACCGGCTGCTCCGCGACCGGTTCGTCCGGCGCGAGGGCACCACACGTCTGCCCACAAAGTTCGGCGAGTTCGCGGCCGTCGTGTACGAGAACACCCTCGACGGTGCGAGCCATCTCGCCGTGACGCGAGGGGATCTCAGCGGGGAGTCCCCCGTGCTGGTGCGCATGCACTCGGAGTGCCTGACCGGTGAGGTGTTCGGGTCGCTCCGGTGCGACTGCGGCGATCAGCTGCGGATCGCGCTCGAGCGGATCAACCGGGAGGGACGGGGGGTGCTCGTCTACATCCGGCAAGAGGGACGCGGCATCGGCCTCACCAACAAGATCCGCGCCTACGCCCTGCAGGACGCCGGCAAAGACACCGTCGAGGCGAACGAACTGCTCGGGTTCGCGCCCGATCCACGCGACTACGGCGTCGGCGCCCAGATCCTCGCCGACCTCGGGCTCCGCCGCATCCGGCTGTTGACCAACAATCCGGCGAAGCGCGTCGGGCTGGAGGGGTACGGGATCGAGGTCGTCGAGCGCGTGGCCATCGAGACCCCGCCGAACCCGGAGAACTACCGGTACCTGGCGACGAAACGGCACAAGCTCGGCCACCTGTTGCACCTGGAGTGACGGACGCCACGATGCCGGAGCGGGGGCGGTACGACGGCAGCGGGTTGCGCGTCGGCATCGCCGTCAGCCGGTTCAATGAGCACGTCACGCGCCGCCTCCTCACCGGCGCCCGCGACGCGCTCCGGCGCTGCGGCGTCGCCGATGACGCGGTCGACGTGGCCTGGGCGCCCGGTGCGTTTGACCTGCCGGTGGTCGCCCAGGCGCTGGCGCAGTCAGGACGGTACGACGCGGTGGTGTGTCTCGGGTGCGTCATCCGGGGCGAGACGACACACGATCGCTACGTGGCCCTCGGCGCAGCGGTCGGCCTCAACCGGGTCGCGTTGGACGGGCGCCTCCCGGTCACGCTCGGGGTGTTGACGACGGAGACGCTCGCGCAGGCCGAGGATCGGAGCGGCGGCGCCCACGGGAACAAGGGCGAGGACGCGGCGCTCGCCGCGGTGGAGTTGGTGAACACGCTGCGGGGCCTGCGGCCGCACGGTCCGGACGGCGGCGGCCGCGCCGGGGAGGCGGGTCTGAGGTGACGGAGCGCGAGACGGCTGGCGTGCTGTTCGAAGGCGGTCGGATCTATACCACCGTTGCGGGCGGACCCGACGCCGCGGCGCTCGCGGTCGAGGGCGAGCGGGTCGCCGCGGTCGGGGAGGTGCAGGATCTCCGCGCCAGGTTCCCACATTTCGCCAGGATCCCGCTCGATGGCCGCACGGTGCTGCCCGCGTTCACCGACAGCCACATCCACATCGCGGGGTTCGGCCTGTCGCTCCGGCACGTCGATCTCCGGTCGTGCCGCTCGCTCCGGGAGGCGGTCGCCCGCGTCGCGGCCGCGGCGAACGACGCCCGCCCCGGGCAGTGGATCCTGGGCGGCGGCTGGGACAAGAACCTCTGGCCGGAGGGTCGGTTCCCGCGGCGCGACGACCTCGACCCGGTGACCGGCGCGCGTCCCGTCGCGCTGCGCAGCAAAGACGGCCACACCGCCTGGGTCAACTCTGCGGCGCTTGCGCTTGCCGGGATCACGCGCGACACCCCGGATCCCGAGGGCGGCACGATCGTGCGCGACGCCGAAACCGGCGAGCCCTCGGGGTTGCTGGCGGAGCGGGCGACCCATCCGCTGCTTGCGCTCGCCGGGCGCCCGTCTCCTGAGGCGGTCGAGGAGGCGATCCGGGACGCGTCGGAGGTGCTGCATCGGGCCGGCGTCGCAAGCGTGCACGTGGTGGAGGGGGGCGACGTCCTCGCGGCGTGCCAGCGTTTGCGCGCGCGGGGCGCGCTCGGCGTGCGCGTGTGCATGATGATTCCGGAGGAATCGCTCGAGGCGGCGATCAAAGTGGGGCTGCGGAGCGGCTTCGGCGACGCCACGCTCCGCCTGGGCGGCGTCAAGATCTTCTCCGACGGGGCGCTCGGCTCGCAGACCGCGAGCATGCTCGAACCGTATGAGAGCCAGCCGGGGAACCGCGGCGTCGTGGTGCGTACCGCAGACCAGCTCCGGACGCTTGTCGGTACCGCCGCCGCGCACGGGATCGCCGCGGTCGTGCACGCGATCGGCGACCGCGCCAACCGGTGCGTGCTCGACGCGATCGAGGCCGCGCGCGCCGACTCGGCGCGCTGGGGGTTGCGGCACCGCATCGAGCATGTGCAGTTGCTCCACCCCGACGATCTGCCGCGCCTGGCGGCGCTCGGCGTCGTGGCGTCGATGCAGCCGATCCACTGTACCCAGGACCGTGACATCGGCGACCGCTACTGGGGGGCGCGGAGCCGGTACGCCTACGCGTTCCGCTCGCTCCTGCGGTGCGGGACGCACCTGACGTTCGGATCGGACGCGCCGGTCGAAACGCCGGACGTATTCGCGGGGATCTATGCCGTGGCGACGCGCAAGCGGCGCGACGAGCCGGCCCGGCCGGCGTGGTATCCCGAGGAGCGTCTGACCATCGAAGAAGCGATCGCGGCGTACACGGAGGGGCCGGCCTATGCCGCCGGCGAGGAGCGCATCAAGGGGAAGCTCCTGCCGGGGTACCTCGCCGACTTCGTCGCCCTGTCCCGCGATCCGCTCGCGGGCACCCCCGACGAACTGCCGGAGACTCAGGTGGAGATGACGGTGGTTGGCGGAGCGGTTCGTTACTCGGCTTCGTCGGGGTCGGGCAGTTCGTCCGCGTCGTCGTCGGTGTCGTCTAGGAACTCGAGCACGTCCGCCGGTTGAGTGCCGTCGAGCTCGTCGCCGTCCTCGCGCTCGACGCGGGTTTCCTCCTGATAGCCACACTCGGGGCACTCATACACGAGGACCTCGCCGATCTCGTCGGCCGTGATGAGTTCCATCTCTTCCTGGCATTCTGGGCAGATCTTCGTGAACGGCATCTCCATCGCGACGCTCCGCTTCGGTGCACGGTGGAAACCTCCTCCTCGTGCGCATCCCCAGACGCGGCGCGGACCCGGGGGCGTACGTCCCCGGGTCCGCGCACGGTCCGGTCGCGACCGGACTACTTGAGGATACCGAACATCTCCGCGCGCTTGGCGACGACGTCCCAGTCCAGGTTGTCGAAAAACTTGTCGATGTACGAGGCTTTGCCCGTGCCGTAATCGATGAAGTAGGCGTGCTCGAAGCAGTCGAGCGCCACGAGCAGCCCGCAGTTCCAGACCGGGTACGTATTCTGCTCGTCGCCGATGAAGTTGAAGACCTGGCTCGTATCGAAGTCGTACGCGGTCCACGCCCACCCGCGCGCGGCGATGGCGGTCGCCTTCATGTCGGCCTTCCACGCGTCGAAGGACCCGTACGCCTTCTCGATCAGACCCAACAGCTTGCCAGACGGTTTGCCGCCCTTGCCGCCGAGGTGTTCGAAGTAAAGCTCGTGATTCTTCACGCCCCCGAGAGCGCGGGACAGCTCCACCTTCAACTCGCGGAGCTCCGAGTATGTGGGGTTGGCCTTCGAGAGATCCACCCCGCCGCCGGCGAGGCGGTCGAGAATCTCGTTCGACTTGCCCACGTACCCTTGATAAAGCTTGTAGTGCTCCTCCATCGTTTTCTTGCTGATGCCGTTCAGCTCGACCTCAAACGAGCGGAACTTCTTGGCCTCGAACTTCGCCATGAATCGTCCCTCCTCTCGGGGTTTGCAACGCCATCGCGCGTGCACGTCGACCAGCGGGGGGTAGCCAGTAACGGCTTAATTATACGTCCCGGCGGAACGCCGGGGCAAGCCGCGCGCTGCCGGGCCGACTACCGCGGCGCGGGCGGCGGAGTGTTTGCCGCGGCGTCCGTGCGCGTCACGTAATCCTCCTTCCGATATGTTCCCCGTTGTCCGCAGTGGGGACACGCGTGGTAGTTTGCCGCGAACGTTGCCTTGGTGAAGTTCCGAGTGGCCATCCGGATGCCTGTGTCGAACTCGCGCCCGCAGGCGCTGCAGCGAACCAAGAGGACGAGCCGGGCCACGCTCGCGCTACGCCCCCTGGCCGTCGCGTCGTACGCGCGCTGCGGTCATGTCCGCGCGGCGCCAGATTCGATATCGACCCTCGCCGACGAGCGGCACAGGGAGCACACCCGCGCGATCCGGGTCGAGCAGGGTGGTGGGCGAGACGTTCAGGATCTCCGCCGCCTCGACGACCGTGACGATATCCTCACCGTCCCGAACCATCCGGCACAGTGTGGCCAGAAAGGAGTGGGCGTCTGTGGGGCGCGACAGGAAGAACTCGACCGCCCCGCGCCCGTCGAGGTGCGCCTGCTTGGTCAGGTTGCTGAAGCGTCGCAGTTCGTCAGGGCAGCCGCGAAGATGGGCGAGGACGATCGTATCGAGGTTCTCGGGGGCGACGTGTCCCGGCAACGCAGAGGCCTCCTGCACGCGCCCAACCGGCGCCCCGGTGCGCGTGCCATGCGGTATCCGAGGATGACATGGTGCCGAAGGGGAGACTCGAACTCCCACGGGCTCTCGCCCACTACGCCCTGAACGTAGCGCGTCTGCCAATTCCGCCACTTCGGCATGCGTCTTTCCGGCGAAACCAGCATACTGGAGGCGTCGATCGAGTGTCAAGGCGACAGGTTCGACGCGACGCGCTACGTTCCGGACTCCGCTCCCGGCAGCGCCGCAATGACCTCGGGGAGACGGGAGAGGTCGCGGAGTTCGCGCGTGGGACGGACCGCGTGCGTCGGTTCGCCGTGGCGGTTGATGAAGACGGTGCGATATCCGAGCGCGGCCGCGGGGGCCATGTCGTGGTACAGGCTCGCGCCGACGTGCACCGTTCGGGCCGCGGCGGCGCCGGTCTCCGCACGAAAGCGCTCCCAGTGACCCGGCGCCGGCTTGTAGCTGCCGCAGTCCTCGGCGGTGATGACCGCATCAGGCGTCACGCGCAGGCGCGCGGTCGACGTCGCGAGGAGATCGCGATCGACGTTCGACAGAATCGCGAGTCGGTATCCGGCTCGCCGCAGGGCCTCAAGCGCTGCCGGCACCTCGGGGAACGGCGCCCATCGCGCCAGCGACTCCGGCAGCACCTGGCGCCGATCCGGCGGCAGGGGATGACCGAGCGCCCGCATCAACCTGGCGCTGGCTTCGGTCAGCACCTCTCGGTAGGGACGATACGCCTCGTGCTCGACCTCGGCTTCGACGGCGATGTATCGGGCGGCGAGGGCGCGCCGTTCCATCGGCACCGGCAACAGCGGAACGAGGGCATCCGCGACGCCGCCTTCCCAGTCGATCAGGGTCCCGTAGCAATCGAAGGTGATCCACTCGACGGTCGACACGGGCGCCTTGTTTCGGTGCCCGTGCAGGTCGTCCCTGCGGCCCGGCGCGCGCCGGCGCCGTGGTTTGCGTTGCGGGACGCCTGGGTAAGGTCTTGGTGATCGGCGTCGTGCGCAACCTGATGGGATGGCACGGCTGCGGCGTCCGCGTCCATTCTTTTCAATCCCCGGCTGTGCTCATCATTCGCGGCGGCGCGACGGCGTCCGGTCCCGACGGGGGACGGTTGGGCTCGGGAATTGACGACGTTCGAGCCACGTTCTCTGGGTGCGGAAAGGGTGTGAATGGGATGGCAACGAACGTCCATTCGCGGACGCGTTGGCTGGCGTTACCGTCATGGCTCAGAGGGATTCGAACCGGCGTGACGGCGTGGATGGTGTTGGCGGTGGCCGGCTGGGTCGCCGCGGGGTTCGCCGGGGCGTCCGCCCTGTGGGCTCATCAAGAGACGGCTCGGATAGCGGTGCTGGCGGGGCTGACGCCGGTGTCCGGACCGGGCATCGAGGTCACGCTGTCCGACTCGACGCGCGCGCTTGCGCCCGCCGAGAACCCAAGCGAGGCCCTGGTGCAGGACAGCGATCTGCTCTTGTTGGAGATGATGTTGTGGTACGGCGGCGCTCGAGCGGTTGCGGTCAACGGCGTGCGGATCACGGCCGAAACCTCCATCATTTCCTCGGGTCCGACCGTCGTGGTCGACGGCCATCGCATGGTGGCGCCGTTCCGCGTGTCCGCGGTGGGCGATCAGCGGTTGCTCCAAGGCGTGCTCCAGACGCGCGGCGGGTTTCTCGACCGGCTGCGCGACAGCGGCCTTGGCGTCCAGGTTACGGCGCGATCCTACGTCGCCGTTCCCGCGGCGACCGCCGGCATGGTGCCGCAATAGCCTGACGCCGGTGCACCGCGTGCAGACATCGTCTGAGGGGGGCGACGGCATGAGCATTCTCGCGTGGATCATCGTCGGTATCGTTGCGGGGTGGTTGGCGAAACACGTGATCCCCGGGGAAGGGCCCGGTGGGGTGATCGGGGACCTGGTCGTCGGTGTGGTGGGCGCGTTGATTGGGGGTTGGATCTTCCAGTCCCTCGGACACCCAGGCGTGACCGGACTCAATCTGACCTCGATCGTGGTGGCGTTCATCGGCGGCGTCATCCTCCTGCTGATCATTCGCGCCGTGGGGGGCCGACGGAGCGCGGCCTAGCGAACACGCGGCCTGCCAGGAATCGTCCTCTGACGAGAAACGGTGCCCCGGATCCGGGCACCGTTTCTCGTTGCACGGTGGCGTTGAGCGGCCGGGCGGGGGCGTGTGCCAGGAACGCGTTGGCATGCGAAGAATCCTCTGGATCGTGAAGCTCGTGTCGCTCAACGTGGGGATGCCGACCGAGATCGAAGTGGACGGCCGCACGGTCCTCGCCGGCATCTTCAAGCAGCCGGTGCCGAGCCGTGTGCCGATGCGTACGCTGCACCTCGAAGGCGACGGCCAAGCTGATCTGCGCGCCCACGGGGGGCCGTTCAAGGCGGTGTACGCGTATCCGAGCGAGCACTACCGGTTTTGGACCCGTGAGCTCCCCGGGACCGAACTGCCGTGGGGTGCGTTCGGTGAGAACTTGACGGTGACCGGCTGTATGGAGGACGCCGTGTATATCGGGGACCGTTTCAGGATCGGGTCCGCTGAGGTGGTCGTCACGCAGCCGCGGATGCCCTGTTACAAACTCGGGATCCGACTGGGACGCCCTGACATCGTTGACCGGTTTCTGGCGAGCGGCCGCAGCGGATTCTACTGCGCGGTGGCGCGCGAGGGCGACGTCGGCGCCGGAGACGAGATCGAGGTCGTCGTCCGCGATCCGCACCGGGTCTCGGTTGCGGACATCGCGGGGCTGTTCACGCTCGTCGACGTCCCGTACGACCCTGCGGAGCTGCGCGCGCGGTTGCGGCGCGCCGTTGAGGTTCCCGCGCTCGCGGAGGGACTGCGGCGCCGCCTCAAGGGTCGGCTGGCCGAGTTCGGCTGGGACGCATAGCGGGCGGTCGGCGTCACGGCACCTCCTGAGGGCGACGCCCGCCCGGCGTCGCACGTGCGTCGGCCGGGAACCAAGCCGAGCGCGGCGCCCCGCCCGCACGCAGGGAGGGCTTGTGGACGGGCGGGGTGTATATAGCGGGGTGTATATATAGGATCCGGCGAACGCCGGCACGACGCTGGATCATACTGGGGGGAAGGACCTTATGCGCACGCCTGCGTGGGTAAACACTTCGATGAGCCGCCGGAGCCTGCTGCGACGAACCGCCGCCGCTGGCCTGGGGCTGGCCGCGCTCCGCGGACCGGCGGGATTCCTCGACCCCATGGCCGCCTCGGCCGCCTCGGCGCTCACGCTGTCGTATCCGAGCTGGATGTTCAGCGAGCCGAGCACCGGCAAGTACTTCCGCGACATGAGCGCGGCGTACACGCAGGCCCATCCGAATGCGCAGGTGGACCTGATCCAGCTCCCCGCGGGGCAGTACGTGGAGAAGATCTTCACCGAGGTCCAAAGCGGCCAGGTGCCCGACATTCTCCCGCTGTTCACGACGCAGATGCCGCAGTACATGCACCTTGACCTGCTCGAGCCCCTCGATCCGTGGCTCGACAAGGCGCCGTTCAAGAACAAGCTCGTGCTGCTGCAGCGGTTCGCGCAGAAGAACGGCAAGAACTACGGCGTGGCGCTGACCGCGTCCCCACAGGGACTGCTCTACAACCAGGCGCTGCTCGAAAAAGCGAAGGTCGATATCCCGAAGACCCTGGACGACCTCTACACGGCCGCAGACAAAATCTACAAGGCGACCGGCGTCTTCGGGTTTGGGGTCCACGTGGACACCTCCGCGATGCTCCTGGCGTACGTCTCGTGCATGCAGTGGGTGCTGGGGAACGGCAGCGACTTCAGCAAGACCGACGGGTCGATCACGTGCAATGCGCCGAAGACCGTCGAGGGGTTCCAGCAGATGATGCGGTTCGTGAACGCCCCGTTCGCCCCGAAGGGTCTCGGATGGTACCAGCTCCGCACGATGTTTGCCGAGGGAAAGATCGCGATGTTGTTCGACGGGCCGTGGGACCTGGGCCAGGTCAAGACGGTGAGTCCGAGCCTCTACCCCCTGGTCGGCATGGCGCCCTGTCCCACCCCAACGCACGCCGCGATCACCGGCGGTGCGTTCTACACCATGCTCAAGAAGGAAACGAATAAGCAGGCCGTCTGGGACTACATCGCGTTCGCGACGAGCGACGAGTGGCAGCGGCGGTGGGTCGAGGTCGAGGTGCAGGTGCCCGGGATCACGATCGCGCCGACGTCCGCGTTTCTCCGGCAGAATCCCGGATATCGGTACGTCACGGAACTCGCCGCAAAATACGCCACCGGATTCGGATATCTGCCGCCCGGATACGAGCTCGTCGCGACGACGTTGCAGACGAAGGTCATCGACCACGTCGGCGACATCTGGTCGGGCGCGAAGTCGCCCAAGGTCGCGATGGACGACTGTCAGAAGGAGCTCGAGGCGTGGGCGAAGACACTGCCCCCGGGCGGGCGCAGTTAGGCGCGTAGCGCGTTGCGGCGTTCGCTGAGCGGGGGCGCGGCGGCGTCCGTGTGCCCCGACCCAGCGGGCGCCACGCTGGTGCGGGCGGACCGCCCATGAAGCGGGAACGTCGTGTCTTCGCGATGGCGATGATGGCGCCCACGGTGCTGTGGACGCTGTTCGTGCTCGTGTATCCGGTCGCCGTGACGATCCGCAACAGCCTGTACAATGTCGGCGCCGGCTTCGACCCGCACCCACCGTTTGTCGGTCTGGGGAACTACGCGGCCCTGCTGGACGATCCGATCTTCTGGCATTCCGTGCGCGTCACCGCGTTGTTCACGCTCGGCAACCTGCTGGGGTCCTTCGGGCTGGGCCTGTTGACGGCCCTGCTGTTGCACGAACGGTTCCACGGCCGGCCGCTCGCGCGCGCGATCCTGCTCCTGCCGTGGGCGATGCCGCAGGTCGCGGCGGTGGTCGTGTGGCGGTGGCTGCTGCAAGTGCAGTACGGCGCCGTCAACTACATCCTGTGGCGCCTGCACCTCGTCGCGACCCCGTCGATCCAGTGGTTGGTCCGGCCGAGCCTCGGGCTCTACGCCGTGCTCGCCGCGACCGTCTGGTGGCAGTATCCGATCGCGACCACGTTTCTCCAGGCTGGGATCCAGTCGGTGCCCGTGGACCTCTACGAGGCGGCCGGCATCGACGGCGCCAGCGGGTGGCAGCGGTTTCGTCACGTCACGTGGTCCGGCCTGCGCCACGTGCGCAACATCCTGCTGCTGATGCTCCTGTTCTGGTCGCTCGGGCAGGTGATCATCATCTGGACCATGACCGCGGGCGGTCCGGCGCGCGCCACGCAAACGCTCGCGATCCTCGTCTACCAGCGCGCGTTCTCCGACTTCCAGTTCGGCAGCGCCGCCGCGCTCGCGACGATCGTCCTTGCGATCTCGTTGAGCATCGGGTTGCTCTACTACCGGCTGACGCTCCGCGCGGCGCAGGAGGCGTAGGGTGGCGCTGCGACGTCTCGCTCGCCGCGGGTTCCTGTACGCGGGGACGGCGTTCGTGTGCGTGGTCGTCGGGTTCCCGATCTATTGGATGGTCACGAGCGCGCTCGAACCCGGCAACCTGTTCAACTTCCCCCCGCAATTCCTTCCCACGCATCCGGCGTGGAGCAACTTCGCCCACATCTTCACGGTGAACCCGCTCGCGCACTGGTTGGCAAACAGCCTGTTCGTCGCCTTCGGGACGATGACGTGCTCGCTGCTGCTCGGCGTGCACGCCGCGTACGGCCTGTCTCGATTCCGCAGTCGGCCGGTCGACGCCCTGGGGTTCCTGATGCTCGTCGGACAGATGATCCCGGTGACCGTGCTGACGATCCCGTTCTACGTGCTGTTCCGCGGCCTGCACCTGATCGATACGCTCACCGGGATCGTCATCGCCACCACGACGTTCAGCGTTCCGTTGTGCCTGTGGATGTTGAAGGGATTCTTCGACGGGGTGCCGCGGGAACTGGACGAGGCGGCGCTGACGGACGGGTGCACGCGCCTCGGCGCGCTGTACCGTGTGATCCTGCCCTCGGCGCTCCCCGGCGTGGTCGCCTCGGCGACGTTCGGGTTTATGCTGGGGTGGAACGAGTTCTTCTTTGCGAGCACGTTTCTCAGCACCGAGACGAAGTGGGTCGGCACCGTCGGCCTGGTGACGTACATGGGGCAGTACTTCGTGGAGTGGTCGGCGCTCATGGCCACGGCGTTCGTGATCACGATCGTCCCGGCGATCCTGTTCCTGGCGACGCAGCGGTACATGATGGCGGGGATCACCCAGGGCGCGGTGAAGGCGTGACGGTTCGCGCTGCGGTGATTGGCTGCGGACTCATGGGACGGCGGTACGCGGCGGTGCTCCGCGTCGCCCCCGGGGTCGAGATCGTCGGGTACGCGGACCCCGACCCGCGGGCGCTCGACGCGGCCCGCCGGATCAGCCCGGCACCTGGGTTCGCCGACCATCGCGCGCTGCTCGCCGAGGCGCGGCCGGATGCGGTCTGCGTGTGCACTCCCGACGACCTGCACCGGGAGCCCGCCGTGGACGCGCTGGACGCCGGCGCGGCGCTCCTCGTGGAGAAGCCGCTGGCGACGACGCCGGAGGACGCAGACGCGATTCAGCGCGCGGCCGAGCGCGCCGGGACCCCGGCGATGGTCGGCCACCTCCTCCGGTTCGACGCCCGGTACGCGGCGGCGCGACAGGCGGTGGCCGCGGGTGGGGTGGGGCGGGTGCTGCACGTCCGCGCGTTCCGGAGTGCCGCGGCGGCCGACCGGCGGCGGCGCGGCGCACGGATCTCGGCGCTGTGGCACCTGGCCGTGCACGACGTGGACTTGGCGCGCTGGATCACAGGGTGCGAGGTGACGGCCGCGGCCGCAAGCGGAGTGACCGATCTCGACGGCGCGCTTGTCGTGGCGGCGGCGCACCTCGTGCTGGAGGGCGGTGCGCTCGCCACGCTGGACGCGTCCTGGGCGCTGCCGGACGCGTTCGCCGGCCGCGTGTGGACCGGGTTCACCGTCATGGGGACCACCGGCTGCCTCGATGTGCCATCGACGCACGCCTCCGTCGCCGCACACGCCGCGGGCGGGGTCACGTACACGGACCCGACGCGTTTCTTCGAGCCGCCCGGGCTGTCGCCGCAGGGCGCGCTGCGCGACGAGATCTCGGCGTTCCTCGACGCGGTGCGGGGACGGACGGCGTTGCCGGTCCCGCTCGTCGAGGGGGTCCGAGCGGTGCGCGTGGTCGCGGCGCTCGAGCGCGCGCTCGCGTCGCGAGCGTGGGTGCCGGTGGCCACGTGATCCGTGTCTGAGCATGAGGCCTGACGAGGAGGGTCCACGGTGCTGAATGTTGCCGTCGTCGGTGCGGGCCTGCTGGGCGCGCGCCACGCGAGAGCGTACGCCGAACTTGGCGGATGCCGCTTGATTGGGGTGTATGATCTGGACCGGGGGCGCGCAGACGCCGTGGCGTCGCGTCACGGTGCTCGCGCGTTCACATCGCTCGAGGAACTGCTACGTGCCGGCGTGGACGCGGTGTCCGTGGCGACGCCGGACCACGCGCACCACGATCCGGTCACGGCGTGTCTCGACGCCGGGGCGCACGTGTTCGTTGAGAAACCCCTGGCCATCGACCCGGCGGAGGCCCGCGCGCTGGTCCGTCGGGCCGCGGAACGCCGCCGCGTGTGCATGGTGAACTACAGCCAACGCTGGCTGCCCGAGTCCCGCCGCATCGAACGGCTCGTCGCATCCGGCGTCCTCGGGGAGATCGCCTTCATCGAGTCCCACCGGTGGGACGCGGCCTGGGTGCCGGAGCGCATGATCGCCGGGTGGGCGGATCACACGACGCCGATCCACTTCATGTCGAGCCACGACATCGACCTGATCCTCTCGTGGACCGGCCGCCGCGCGCGCCGGGTCTACGCCGTGGCCCATCGCGGAGCGCTGTCCCGGAAGGACACCGTGGACGGTTACGACGCGCTCCTGACGCTGGAGGGGGGCGTTCGGGTCAGCCTGCATTCGTCCTGGATCCTGCCGGAAACGTTTCCTGCGGCCGCCGACAGCCGGCTCGAGGTGATGGGAGCTGGCGGGGCACTGTTTCTCGACGGGAACCGGCGCGAGCTGTCGCTCTTTCGGCCGCGGCACAGTGAGCGAGTCGTGTTCGGCGGTCCGCGCACGGCCGACGAGGTGAACGGCCGGCTCGCCGGGGCGTTCGTCGAGTCGCTGCGCGCGTTTCTGGACGCGGTCGCCGCGGACGATCACGACGCGCCAACGTCGGCGGCGCGGACGCTGCACGTGGTCGAGGTGCAGGCGGCGACTGTCGAATCCGCGGAACGGGAGACCGAGATCGAGGTGCCCGACGCCGGCGCGCGGCGCTAGCCTAGGCGCGCGAGTGTTTCCGGAAAAACTCCGCGATGCCGCGTTTCTGCAAGGTCCCTTGAGCGACCGCCAGGACGGTGCCCGCGAGTGCTACGTTGGTCGCACGGACCGCAACGTCGTGCATCTCGAGGATACGAGTGCCGTGGCGATCTCAGTGCGCTTGTTGCCATCTGGGAATGAATGATTATTGACGATGTGGAAGAGATGAGCGGCGGCCATCTCGAAGAGATCGCCATGGCAATATTCGGTCGTGCTTCCAGCTTGTGGCATGGCGAGCGCCGAGTGAAGGAGACCAAGATCGCGGATTTCCGCGGCGCCACCGGTACATCCAGAACGTCCGGCCGTACACCCATAAACGGTCGACTCGCCCTGGAACTGCTCGAGGAGCGCTCCGGCTTCGTGGTCGAGCCCCGAGTAAACAGGGCAATAAGGAGGGAAGTGACCGATCGCCTCGTCCCGCCGGCCGAGTTCGTCCAGGCACGCGTCGAAGGTAACAGCCCGGCTGCGCGCGCAGGTCTGCGCCGGGCGCTCGGAGTCAACCACCGTGTTGCGGACTACCTGACGGGTCGGAAGGAACTGCCGCACGAAGACGCGCCGTCGTATGCACCGCACAGCGAAGAAGAGGCGATGATCTGTGCTCGAGCGCTAAGAAACGTATGGCAAGCCACACCGGGCGCCGTGGAGTGGTTGCGGACAGCAACCAGCACGAAGAAGTCGCGCAAACCGCGAAGGTCCTGATCCCTGGCGGCGATGGCGTTAGGCCACAAGAGGCACGCCATGCTCACGTGGCGAAACACGAGACGGCTGTGGCACGAGTCGGCGCGAGTCTCGCGTTCGAGGGGGCCGGGCACGTTCTAGGATGTGGTGCGGGTCGTTGCGGGCTGCCGCGACCCGCCGGCCGGGGCCCCGAGTCAGGCGCGGCGCACGGTTTCCGCCGAGGGTTGCGCGGTCACTTCGTGCGCCCGCACGCGAGGAACGCGTCGAAGATGACCCCGGAAGTCGACGCCGAGGGATCGTCCTTGTGCGCGTCGATCGCCGGGCCGACCAGGTTGGCCAGGTCGTCCACGGTCTTCACGATCGCGCACTTTCCGGCGTCGATGATGTCGCGCACGAGCACCGAGGGTGTCTTCCCCGTGTTGTCCAAATGCCGGACGATGTCGGCGACGCCGGACGCGTAACCCTCGTGCAGGTCCTCACGGGCGAAGTACTCGCGATCGGTATCCCAGCGGCCCTTCCACATAAAGGTCCCTCCCACGGCGTCCACCGTGGAATTTGAGGGCGCGCCGACGACGTCGCACGCCGCGAAGCTGGACACGAGAGAGGAGATGACATTCTGCTGGGGGTTGGCGATTCTGGCGATCGCGCGCGATGCGAAGGTTGCGACCTCCGTACTCTGCGTCATCGAGCGCAGGCATGTGTGGGCTTTGCGAATGAGCAACGGAACGTACGCCCGCACGTCGGCCGGAAAATCGGCGAGATCCTGCACAGTGTCCCAGACCCCCATCGCGTAGCCGTCTTGGAACTGCCAGGTCACGTTTGCCCACCGCTCCTGGCGCACAAACTCGTCTGACTGCGCCACGGCCGCAGCCGGAGTGGCCAGCAGGACGACAAGGCCGACGGCGAGTGCCCGGGTCTTGCCGATCATGGCGATCCCTCCTTCTGCAGTGGAGTTGGCGGGCGTGCGAGGAAAATCCTTGAAGCGCGCGTGAAAACGCCCCTCGGGCGCCCTCCGGTGAGAGGCTTAGGAATCCGCGTCGACGGCAGAGAATGTCTGCAACGCGACCGCTCTCTGACGGTGCGCGCGCATCCGGCGCGGCGAGACCGCGGTACGCTGTAGGAGGAGCCACGTGAAGATCACCGATCTGAAAATCGATCCCATCAACATCACGTACACGCATACGATGTCCTCCGCCACGTCCAAGGCGAGCGGGACGAGCAAGTGCATCGTACGCCTCGGTACCGACGACGGCATCGTCGGGCTCGGCGAGGCGCCGGGAGGCGCCGAGACCCAGGAGGAGATCCTGCGGGCCTATGAGGCGCTCCGCGGTCAGGATCCGTTCCGCATCGAGGCGATCGTGGAACGCCTCCCCGGGCCGCACCGCGGATTGTACGGGCCGACGCCGACCGCGATGTCCGCGGTCGAGATGGCGGTGTGGGACATCATGGGCAAGGCCGTGGGGCGGCCGGTGTGCGACCTGCTCGGCGGCCGGTATCGGAGCGCCGTCCCCGTCTGCGCGCCGCTGTTCACCCACGAAGACACCGAGGCCGACTTCGCCTCGGCGACGCTGGGGGCTGCGGAGGAAGCGATCGCGCGATGGGGGTTCGGGGCGGTCAAGGTGAAGGCCGGCGTGTACCGCCCGGGGTCGGAGCTCGGGGCGCTGCGCGCCCTGCGCCGGAAGTTCGGCGACGGCCTCGCGCTGCGCGTCGACCCGAACGGCGTCTGGTCCCCGGAGGAGAGCATCCGATTCGGGCAGCGGGCGCTCGATCTGGACCTGGAATGGATGGAGGATCCGACGTGGGGCATCGAAGGCATGCAACGCGTGCGCTCCACCGTCCCCATTCCCCTCGCGACCAATATGTGTGTTCGCAACTTCGACGAGGTCCCGGTCGCGTTCCGCGCTCAGGCCGCGGACGTCATCCTCGGCGACCACCGGATCTGGGGCGGCATGTGGCCGACGCGGAAACTCGCGGCGCTGTGCGAGGGAATGAACATTGGGTTCGGGCTGCACAGTTCGCACGAGTTGGGGATCGCCACCGCCGCCCGGCTGCACCTCGCAGCGGCCACCGCGCACCTTAGCTACCCGATCGACGTCACGCACTGGTTCCACGCGGACGACGTGATCGCCGGCGGTCCGCTGCCGATCGCCGGCGGCACGATCGCCGTGCCGACCGGCCCCGGCCTCGGCGTCGAACTCGACCCGGAAGCGCTCGAACGCGGCACGGCCCGCTATGGGCGCGACGGTCAGTACGTCACGACGTTCACCAACCCGTCCCGCTACCGGTGGTGGGTGTGATGGCCGCGCGAGGAGAACGCATGGAGCGGTCCCACGCCGCAGCCTCCGCGACCCGCTCGATCACGGTCGAAGACGGGCTCGCGTTGCGGATCGCGAACGATCCACAGATCGCGCCGGACGGTTCCCGCGTCGTCTGCGCGGTGACGGTGGTCGACGTCGCGGCGAACGGCTACCAAAGTCATCTGTGGGTGGCTCCCGTGAGCGGCGACGCACCGTGGCAGCTGACGACCGCGGCGGCGAGGGACGCCGGGCCGCGCTGGTCCCCCGACGGGGGATGCGTCGCGTTCCTCTCGGACCGGGGCGGTCCGAAGCAACTGTGGGTCATCGCCGCCGGCGGTGGGGAAGCGCGACCGCTCACGTCCGGGGCGCTGTCCCCGTCCGAGTTCGCGTGGGCCCCCGACGGGCGGTCGATCGCCTTCGTCGGCAAGCCGGAGGCGGCCCCGTCGGACGAGGCCAGCGACGTCCGCGTGATCTCGCGACTGCACTACAAGCAGGACGGCGAGGGTATCTGGGACGGTCGCTGGAAGCAGGTATTCGTCGTGGACGCGGACGGCGGTGGCCTCCGGCAGGTGACCCAAGGCGACTACGACCACATCAACCCGGCCTGGTCCCCTGACGGCGCGCTCCTCGCCTACGCGGGGGACGCGTCCCCGGACGCGGACCTGGCAGGCGCGGGCGACATCTGGGTGGTTCCCGTTGGCGGGGCCGCGCCGCCGCGCCCGCTGACGCGGTGCGCCGGGCCCGCCCTGTTGCCCTGCTGGTCCCCGGACGGCACGCACGTCGCGTACGTGGGCCACGACAACGTCTACTGGGGCGCGAGCCATCTCCGGGTGTGGGTCGTCCCGGCGACTGGGGGCGAGTCCCGGTGTCTCTCCCGCGGGCACGACCGGAGCGTGGAGCATCACATCGGGTCCGACGTGCGGGCGAACGCCAGCACGGGCGGGCTGACGTGGTCTCCGGACGGCGGCCGCATCTACTTCATGACCGCGGACGGCGGCAGCACCCAGATTGCGTCCGTGGCGGTCGCCGACGGCGCCGTCCGGCTCGAGACGACGGGTGACCACGATGTGGTCGGCTGCTCGCTGGATCGGGCGGGGCGCCGCCTCGCCTGCGTGGAGGGCGATCCGCGCACGCCCGGCGAGGTCGCCGTCGCCGAGCTGGGGGATCCCGCGCCGCGGGCGCTTCGCCGTCTCACGCGGTGGAACGGCGCCGTGCTGGACGCGCTGGCGCTTGCGGTACCGGAGCGGTTCGAATGCACCGGAGCGGACGGGTGGCCGGTCGAGGGCTGGGTCATGAAGCCGGCCGGGACCGTCGCGGGAGACCGGATCCCCACGGTGCTCGAGATTCACGGCGGGCCGCACAGCGCGTACGGGTACGCGTTCATGCATCAGTTCCAGCTCCTGTGCGCCGCGGGCTATGGCGTCGTCTACGCGAATCCGCGCGGCAGCCAGGGGTACGGCGAAGCGTTCTGCGCGGCGACCCATCACGACTGGGGCGGCAAGGACTACGAGGATCTCATGCGCGTCGTGGACCACACGGTCGGCGCGCACGCCTGGATCGATCCGGATCGGCTCGGCGTCGCCGGCGGCAGCTACGGCGGGTACATGACCAACTGGATCGTGGGACACACGCAGCGCTTCCGGGCCGCGGTGACGATGCGGACCACCTGCGATCGGTACGCGCAATGGGGGACGTCCGACATCGCGTACCACAACGGGCGTTGGGAGTTTCCCGGCGATCCATGGGACGCGGCCGAGTTCTACCGGGAGCGGTCACCCATTACGTACGTGCGTCAGATGAAGACGCCGATGTTGATCCTCCACGGCGAGAACGACTTGCGCTGTCCGATCGCGCAGTCGGAGCAGCTCTTCACCGCGCTGATGAAGCTTGGGACGCCGGCGCTGTTTGTGCGCTTCCCGGGTGAAAGCCACGGCATGTCGGCGTCGGGGCAGCCGCGGCACCGCGTCGCACAGTTGCGACACATTCTGGCGTGGCTCGACCGCTACCTCCGCCCCGCTCAGCCGGCCCGCAACGCGGTCGGCGCGAGCGCGCCGAGCTCCTCGAACAAGCGCACGTAGGCGCGCGCGCCGCGGTCGAAACTCTGGAGGCGCAGGAACTCGTTCGGCGCGTGCATCCGGTTGTCGGGCTCGCCGAACGCGAAAAACACGAGCCACATCCCGAGGCCGCTCCGCAGCAGATCCGAGACCGGGAGCGTGCCGCCGATCCGGACGCGGACGGGATCCTTTCCGTACACGTCCTTGAGCGCGTTGGCGGCCGCGGCCAGCCCGGGGTGGTCGGATGGCATCATGTAGGCGTGCGCCTTGCCAGGGAAGCGCGACACGGTGAACTTGACCCCGGCCGGCGCGTGGCGGTGGACGTGCCGCTCGATCGCGTCGGCGACCCAGTCCGGATCCTGATCCGGCACCAGGCGGCAGGTGATCTTGGCGTGCGCCTCCGCGGGGAGTACCGTCTTGATGCCGTCGCCCTGGAAGCCGCCCCAGATACCGTTGATCTCGAGGGTCGGCCGGACCGTCACGCGTTCCACCGGCGTGTACTCCGGCTCGCCGGTGAGCGCCGTGACCGCGAGTTGCGACCGGTAGGACGCTTCGTCGAAGGGCACGCGGGCGATCTCCTGCCGATCTGACGCGGTGAGCGGGCGTACCTCGTCGTAGAATCCCTGAACGGTGACCCGGCCCTGCGCGTCGTGCATCCCGGCGAGGAGCGTCGTCAGGGCGTGGATCGGGTTCGGGACCGCTCCGCCGTACACGCCGGAGTGCAGGTCCGTGCGCGCACCCCGCGCATCGATCTGGACCGCCGTGAGCCCCCGGTTGCCGATCGTCAGCGAGGGCGTGTCCACGTCCAGCATCGAGCCGTCGGCGCTGATCGACAGATCCGCGTCCAGCAGGGTGCTGTGCTCAGCGATGCACGGTCCGAGGTTGGGGCTGCCGATTTCCTCCTCGCCCTCGAACATGAACTTCAGGTTGAGCGCCGGCGCCCCGGCCACCTCGCGCACCGCGTCGAGCGCGGCGATCGGGGTGTACAGGCTTCCCTTGTCGTCCGTCGCCCCGCGGGCGAACAGGCAGCCGTCCCGCACGGTTGGTTCGAACGGCGGGGATTCCCACAAGGCGAGCGGATCCACGGGCTGCACGTCGTAGTGGCCGTAGATCAAGATCGTCGGCGCTCCGTCCCGTACGTGCCAGTGGCCGTACACGACCGGGTTCCCGGCGGTCGGCAGGATACGCACGTCGGGCGTGCCCACCGCCCTGAGACGCTCCGCGAGCCAGTCCGCGGCTTTGGCCACGGCGTCCCTGTGCGCCGGAAGCGCGCTCACGCTCGGAATGCGGAGGAACGCCATCAGCTCCTCGAGATGCCGGTCGTGTGCTTTCGTCAGGTATGCGTCCGCGGCGGCAACGTTCATCGCACCTCACCCTTGTCGTTGAATCTCGGAGCCGAGGATTGTCGCGTCTCCGGAGGCGTGCGGCCGGCCCGTCCGGCCGCACGCCGTACGGGGACATTCCCCAGCGGCGCGTTCGCCCCTCTTGGGGTCGCGGAGGCGACGAAGGGGCACCCCGCGTGCGGCAGGGCAGGGCGGCCGGTTGGTGGAACACACGCCGGCGTGCATCCACCGATGTCGAAAGGGGCTCCGTGATGCTACGCTCAGACGACGCGAGCGCCGCGCCGCTCCGCGGTCTTCGTGAGTTGTTTCTCCTGCGGCCAGACGTGGTCTTCCTGAACCACGGATCGTACGGCGCCTGCCCGCGATCGGTGTTCGAGGTCTATCAACGCTGGCAGCTGGAGCTCGAACGGCAGCCGGTGGATTTTCTCTTCTACCGGTTCCGGGACCTGATGCAGGGCGCCAGAGCACGGCTGGCCGAATTCGTCGGCGCACCCGCCGCCGACGACCTCGTGTACGTGCCAAACGCAACCACGGGGCTCAACGTCGTCGCGCGTTCCGTGGTGCTGCGGCCCGGGGACGAGGTGCTCGGGACGGATCATGAGTACGGCGCGCTCGACAAGACCTGGACGTTCGTCTGCGGACAGCAGGGCGCCGCGTACGTGCGGGCGGAACTGCCGTTGCCGTTGGAATCTCCGGAGCAGGTCGTTGATGCGGTGTGGTCGCGCGTCACGGAGCGGACGCGGGTGTTGTTCCTCAGCCACATCACGTCCCCGACCGCGTTGACGCTCCCCGTTGGGCCGCTGGTCCGACGCGCTCGGGAGGCCGGGATTCTCACGGTGGTCGACGGGGCGCACGCGCCCGGGCAGATCCCGGTCGATCTGCACAAGCTCGGGGTAGACTTCTACGCCGGCAACTGCCACAAGTGGATGTGCGCGCCGAAAGGCTCCGCGTTTCTGTACGCGCGCCGCGAGATGCAGCCGCTGCTCATGCCGCTTGTCGTGAGCTGGGGCTGGCCGTCCGGGTTCGTGGACCAGCAGCAATGGCAGGGAACGCGTGACGTGGCGGCGTTTCTCTCCGTGCCCGCCGCGATCGATTTCCTCCAGGAGCACAATTGGCCGGCGGTGCAGCGGGCCTGCCACGCGCTGGCGAGGCGTGCGCGCACCGCCCTCGCCGCGGTGAGCGGCCTCCCGCTGCTGTCAGCGGATTCGCCGGTGTGGTACGCGCAGATGGCGAGCGTGCCGATCCCGATCCCCGCCGCCGACGCGCCGGAGCTGCGGCGGCGGCTGTGGACGGAGCATCAGATCGAGGTGCCGGTCACGGCATGGAAGGATCGGGCGGTGTTGCGCGTGTCCATTCAAGGGTACAACACGGAGGCGGACGTCGACGCGCTCGTCTCCGCGGTGTCCGCCGAGGTGCGGCCGTCGCAGCCGTGCGCGGGCACTTAGATCGGGGCGGGCGACTAGAAGGTCGGCGCTTGGCAGAGGTCGGCGCCCGGCGGGTACCCGAAGCTGCTCAGTTGTTGCGGTCCCTGATAGCGCCCGCGATCGCTGAGCATGTCGCCCCACGGGACCGCCTTGTACAGGTGCCCGGGCTGGAGCCAGACTTCGCGCCCCGTGTCTCCCTTGACGGGCTGCCACGCGCGCGTCACGGTGAAGAACAGCACGTGGGGTACCGTCGCGTCGACCAGGGCCACGCAGTACGTGCTGGGCGCCAGCGTGCATACGGGTTTGGCGGTGTTGAAGATCGATGGGTATCCCCACGCGTGAGAGAACTGTGCCTCGCCGCGCGGCTCGGAGTTGTTGACAAAGACGATGAGCGCAAAACTCCCGGTTGACGGCCACAGGGGGCACGAGGCGGGGCCGGGTTGCGCGCTCGTCGAGACCGCCATCATCGCGATGACCGCGCAAGCGCCGCTCAGACCAGATGCCCACTTCATCACACGGTCTCCCTCTCGGGTCGCGTCTGTGTCCGTATATATGCCCACCGATGTCGATCGCCAGTCGGATCCGGAGCTCGTGTTCGGCAGGATCTCGCTGCCGAACACCTTGAAGGGTTCGGCATGACAGGCAAGGGACGTCGCGCGGTCGAGCCCGGGGAAGCCCGTCGCCAGACCACAGCGACGCTCCGGTCCGCTGGCGAGTGGCGGGTCGCGCCCGCCTGCCGAGGGAACGCCGTGCGGGACGACGATCCAGCGACCGCCTTGGATTGGCGAGGGGCTAGGCCAGGCCCCGCGGAGAGATGGCTGTGACGATCGACGACGCGCTCGTGTCGATCTGGCAGCAGATGCTCGTCGACGGCGAGACCGAGGTCGTGCTCGGCCGCCGGCGCTTTCCGGTTCGGTGGATCCGGTCGAAGCAGTTGCGGGCGGTGGACGTCGTCGTGGGGCAGCGGCTGTTCAGCGCCATCGAGCAGAATCCCGAAACGTCGTCGCGCTGGGCCGCCCTGGCGCGCGAGGGCAAGCGCATCGTTCAGATCAAATACGACAACCGGTTCGTCGCAAACGTCTGCGAGGGCGCGATCTTGCACTATCCCGCGTGGCGCGCGGCTAAGCTGCCGTCCGTGAAGCCCGAGACCCCGACCTGACCGCGACGGTGTCGTCAGACGAAGCGGCCGGTCGGGACGCGGGCGGGGTCAGCCGATCGCGAGCATGCGCTCAACCGACCGCGCCGCTCGGAGCCGGATCTCCTCCGGGACGTCGATCACGTATTGCGTGTGCTGCAGCGCCCGAAGGGTGTCCTCCATCGTGATTTGGTTCATATGCGGGCATCGCACGCTGCACAGCCGCAGCATTTCCTTGCCGGGGTTGGCCGCCGCCACGTTGTCGCCCATGGCGCACTCGGTCAGCAGGAGGTACTGGGGCGCGGACGTCCGCTCGACGTACTTCACCATCGCCGTCGTGCTGCCTGAGAAGTCGGCCGCGGCCACGACCTCCGGGCTGCACTCCGGATGCGCGAGGACGACCACGTCGGGGAACTGTTGCCGGATGGCGCGGACGTCGTCCACGCTGAACTGGTCGTGCACCTCGCAGCGGCCGTGCCAGCCGACGAGCTGGGCGTCCACGCTCGGCCCGGGACCCGCCGCCGGCATGATGGTCGGGAAGATGACGTGCTTTCCCGTCTCCCGCGCGACGTTCCTCGCCAGGTATTCGTCCGGGATGAAGATTACCGTGTCGGTGTGCAGGGAGTTCACCACCGCGGCGGCGTTGCCCGACGTGCAGCAGATGTCCGATTCGGCCTTGACATCGGCGTACGTGTTGACGTACGTCACGACCGGTACGCCGGGGAAGCGTTGCTTCAGCGCACGGACGTCGCCGGCGGTGATGCTGGCGGCCAGCGAGCATCCCGCACGTTCCGCGGGCAGCAACACGGTCTTCGACGGATTCAGGATCTTGGCCGTCTCGGCCATGAACTGCACGCCGCAGAAGACGATGATGTCCGCCGTGGTCTGAGCCGCCTGCCGGCTCAGCTCCAGCGAGTCGCCGGTGTAGTCGGGAATCGAGTGGAACAGCGCCGGCTCCATGTAGTTGTGTCCGAGGATGACCGCGTTCCGGGCCTCTTTGAGCCGGTTGATCTCGGAGGCGAGCCGGGCCTTGTGCGCCAGTTCGGCATCCGGCACGATGTGCTCGAGCCTGCTCTTCATCAGCGCGTACATGGCGTCGGCCGACGTCTCGCGCGAAATTGCGGTTACCATGGTGCCGCCTCCAGAGGTCAGTGCCCGGTCGGACGGACGCTCAGGCCGGGGGCAGACGGTGCTGCCACAAGAAGCTCACATCGAACACTCGGGCCGAGTGCGTCAAGGCGCCCGTCGAGATGTAATCCACGCCTGTCTCGGCGATCGCGCGGACGTTCTCGAGGGTCACGTTCCCGGAGGCCTCGAGCGACGCCCGTCCATCCGTGAGTGCCACGGCTTGGCGCATGGTGTCGACCGACATGTTGTCCAGCAGCACGCGCGTCACGCCGAGCGCGAGCGCCGTCCGCACGTCGTCCAGGGTGCGCGCTTCCACCTCGATCTCCAGCGCGCCACCGGCGGTACGTGCGCGGCGCACGGCTTCCGCAACCGACCCAGCCTGGTCGATGTGGTTGTCCTTGATAAGGATACCATCATACAGGCCCATGCGGTGGTTTTGCCCTCCACCCCGGTGCACCGCCAGTTTGTCAAACACGCGCAGCCCCGGAGCCGTCTTGCGCGTGTCGAGAATGACCGCCCGCGTCCCCGAGACCGCGTCGACAAGGTGACGTGTCAGCGTCGCGACCCCGGACATGCGGCCGAGAAAATTGAGCGCGACACGCTCCACCGTCAGCAGCGAACGTGCCGGCCCCGACAGGATCGCCAAGACGTCGCGATCGGTCACCCGTGTGCCTTCTGCGACCTGCGCGGCGAAACTGATGGTGCTATCGAAGAGTTGGAACGCCGCGCGGGCGACATCCAGCCCGGCCACGACCCCGCGCTGCTTGGCGATGATCTGACCTCGCATGAGCGCGTCGGGCGGTACGATGCTGTTGGTCGTCACATCGCCGCTGCCGATGTCTTCCTCGAGCGCGCGTGCGATGGCGGCGATGCTCTTTGGCGGCAGCCCATCCCGATCGTCCCGGGTCGCGCGCCGAGCGGACTCCCCTATGACGTCGCGTGGCATAAGCCCGTGACACCTCCGTCGCAAGCGCCCTTCCACTGCGATAGTACGATGGTGGGGCCAGATGTCATCCCCGCGCGCCGCCGCTCCGTGAGATATTCGAACATCTGAATGTATTGACATCTAAACATGGATTTGGTACCGTGCATCCACGAGATGCCCCGGGTGCCTGCCGCAGAGCGATGGCGGCGGCAGGTACGAGGGAGGCGGCCCCCGCGGGTGTCTCATCGGCACAGGAAGGGAGCTGGGCGCAGCAACAGCGGCGAGCGGCGTGGAACCCGGATACAGATGGCTTCTCCGGAGGTGACAGTGTGTTGAACCGAATCCACCTGATCGGCCGGTTGACCAGGGATCCGGAACTCCGATACATTGCCAACGGCCACCCGATGGCGCAGTTCACACTCGCCGTGGACCGGGACTTTCGGCCTGCTGGCGGGGATCGAGAGGCCGATTTCGTCCATTGCGTGACCTGGCGAAAGCTGGCCGAACAGGTTGGGCAGTACTGCGTCAAGGGACGCCTCGTCGCGGTCGAAGGACGACTGCAAACGCGGGCGTACGAGGCGCAGGACGGCAGCCGCCGCAAGATGACTGAGGTCGTCGGAGACCGCGTGTGGTTTCTGGACAGCCCCCGTGCCGACACCGAGACGGCGACGCCCCGCGGCGAGAGCGATGCGGGTGTGTCGGCCGCCGAATCCGACCCAGAGGCGCTCGGCGCGGACGAGGATGCCCCCGAGATCGACTGACGCGATCTCCGCGCGCTCGCACAGTGTGGTTCGTGGACGGGGCACCGGTCGCGGTGGATGCTTCTCCCCCCTCCGAAGCGTCGGGCGCCCGCGGCGCCCCCTCGTCCACCATCTTCCGCCGGGCGCTCCGGCATGGTGACTGGCAGGGCGGTATCGTGGCGGCGAACTTCACCGCGTCGTCGTAGCAGGCGCAGGTCGAATCACCGGAAGACCCATGAGTCTTCGATGGGCGACCCTCCGTCGCCACCGCCCTCCGGTCCCCGGCGACCGTCAACTCGCTCCTCGCGCAGGCACGATCATGGTGCCGGCCAGAAGCGCGGTTGCGACGGCGCGCGACGCATCGTCCGATTGCCCGTTCCCTTCTCGGAACCGGTGCGCCCACGCGACCGTCCCGTGCGTGCGCCTTTCCACGGACACGACGCACGTATTCTGTTGTGCCGCGTCGGCGCACGCCGCGGGTGCGACCGCGCGAGGCACGCTATCAAGACGGAAGGAGATGATGACCATGCCGTCCGCGACGATCGCGGCCGCGCTCCTGCGGTTGACCTCGCGTGATCGCCAGCTCGTCACGACCCTTGCGGAGCTGCGGTATCTGACCGCGCCTCAGATCCGCGAGGCGTGTTATCCTTCGCTCTCCATCGCGAGCACATCGCGGCGATTGACTCTCCTCCGGAGCCGCCGCGTGCTCGATTGTCTCGGCCACCGCTCGTTCGACGACCGCCGCGCGTTCTGGGGGTTGGGTGCGGTCGGACGACTCGCCGCGGGCGCCCTGGTCGAAGACCACGCGCCCCGGCCGGCGGCGCTCGCGGTCGGTGCCCTGCTGATGGACCATCTGGTCGCCACGAATCAGATTTTCTGCGACCTGTGCGCCGAGTGTCGCGCCGGGCGGCTCGGCCGATTCGCGTGGCTTGGGAGCCACCACACGCACATGGATCTCGGTCTCACGCACCTCGTGCCCGACGCGGCGATCATGGTGTCGGTTCCCGACGGGCTCCCCTGGATGTATTGCCTTGAGCGCGATCGCGGAACGACGTCGCCGGACTTCCTGGCCGACAAGTGCCGCCGGTACCGGCTGATGTGCCAGGTCGCACAGGAGCGCACCGATGACCCGCTGTGGGAACCCCGGGCCGACGCCTGTCTGGTCGTCGCCTGCGACGATGATCGGCGGGCGGCCCTCGCCGCGCGTGTGGCGGCGGCCGCAGGCATCGAGCGGGCATGGTGCGGTCGCGCGGACGAATGCGCGGCGGCGCTGGCCGCTGCGGCCGGCGCCGCGCACGCACCGGCCGCGGCGCGTTCGGACGGTCCCGTTGCCCGGGCGCTCCCGTGGCCGGGCGGCGGCGCGGGCGTGTCGTACGGCGTCGTGGACGATGTGGCGCCGCGCGCCTCCGTCGCGACGGTCGCGCCCGGTCGCGGCGGGGCGGCGGAGGCGTCCGCCTGAGCGCCCGCTGGCTCGCCCTGGGCTTCGTGTTCCTGGCCGCGGCGGTCGTCGTGGTCCCACTGCCCGTCGCATCCCTGATCCTCGCCGGGTCGAGCTGCGCGTCGATCCTGCTCGGCCTGCTCCGCGTCCCGAAGGTCACGGGTCGCCAGGTCCGGCCGATCGCCGCCGCCTCGTGGGCAGGATGGTCCGAAGCGGCTCTGTTTGCCGCGCCGGGCCCGTTTCTGCTCGGGCTATGGCCCAGCAGCGGCCGACGTCTCTATCTCGCCGAAGAACAACTCTCGGGGCACGTTTTGGTGCTCGGCCCCTCCCGCGCCGGCAAGACGGCCGGCGCGATCGCCACGAATATTCTACTCCGGGATTCTGTCCGGGAGAGCATCGTGGTGATGGACGTGAAGACCGGGCCGCGTGCACTGTGGAGCATCACCGCGGGTCGGTACGGCGATCGGGCGCATCTCTTCTGTCCCTTGTTCGATCGGTCGGTGTCGTACAATCCGCTCGAGGACGTGCGCTCGATCGGCGCCGCGCAGCGGAAGGCGGCGTTGCTGGTGCACAACACGACCCCTCGGGACCTGTCGGGCGACGCTCGCGTCTACACGGGTGCGACACGAGACCTGGCAGCGCTGCTGTTTCTGCACGTGCAGCAGCACCGCGACGGGGGCGGCCACACCGTGGCGGCCGTCTATCGTCTCGCGCTGTCCGGGGCCGCCGGAGTCCGGGAGGTGCTGCGGACGAGCCGCGTGCCGGAGGTGCGGGAGCACCACGGGATGTTCGCGGCGCGCGAGCGCCGGGTGCAGGAGGCGGCGGTTACGGGTCTGCTCGAGCGCCTGGCGCCCTGGGCGGATCCGTTCGTCTGCGACGCGACCTCCGCGCACTGGGATCTCGGCCGGCTGGGGAGAGAGCCGCTAGCATTGTTCATTCTCCTGCCCGAGGACGAGGCAGAGCGGCTCCACCCGCTCGTCGCGTGGCTGGTTGCCGACCTGCTCGATGGCCTCATCGCTCAGGCGGATCAGGAGGGCCTCCGGTGCCCGGTCCGTCTGTATCTCGACGAATTCCGCCGGTTCGGCTACCTGGCGGGGCTCAGCGACCGCCTGCCGACGCTGCGGGAGCGGCGTGTCAGCGTCGTGTTGGGCGCACAGGTCCTCAGCCAGATCGAGGAGGTGTACGGACCGCGTGACGCGCGTACGATTGTGGCCAACGCGGAGACGAAGATCATCTTCCGCGCCGGCGACCTCGAGACCGCCCGCATGACGAGCGCTTGGCTCGGCGACACCGCCGTGCCGTCGGTCTCGGTCACGAGCGGCAGGGGGACGGGCCGGAGCACGACGGTTCGTCCCTCCGTCAGACCGCTCGCAGCACCCGAGGAGCTGGTGCGGATGCCCGAGCGGTCCGTCATCGTCCTCACTGGCGCGACGCGGCCGCTGGCGCTCCGACAGGCGCGCTACTTCGAGATGCCCGGCTTGGCCGCCACGGTGCCGCCGTTTCCGCTGCGGCGGCGGGCCGCCCCATCCGTCACGGGCCCCGTCGACACGGTAGCCCCCACCCCGCGCGGGTCACGCGTGCCGCGACGAGCCCCGGCGCCGCGTCCGGCCGGGGGCGTCCGGCCGTAGCGACCGCCCGTGACGCGTTTCGAGCGCCTTGACGGCGACCGGGACGCCTTCACTGTGTTGGGTTGGTGGTGGGACGCGGGTTGAAGTCCGCCGGGATCTCGTTGTGAATACCGAGCTGGACGTCGGCGGGGACGATGCCGATTGTCCGGCAGGACATGCCGCTCGCGGCGGGGAGACGCACCACGTCCTGGTCCGGGATCTCCGCGTAGCCGCCCGGCAACGGCGGAGCCTGGTCGGTGAGCCTGGCCGGATCAAACGCCGACACCAAGTCGGCGACGCCCGGCGTGAGGGCGTCGGTGGGTCCGAGATTATCCTGGCCGTACAGTTGCTTTCCGATCCGGCGGGCCGTCAGCTCGTCGGGGAGGAGCGCCAGCGGAGGCAGGTTGAACAGCACGTCCACGAACTTGACGAAGGACGCGTGGTCCCCGACGGCGTGGTCGATCGCGTGGGCCCGCGCGTACGGCGAGATGAGAAGCAGCGGGACCCGCGGGCCGTCGCTGACCAGGCCTCCGTCGGGGCCGTACGCGGCGCTCGGGGGCGGGACGTGATCGTAGTCTCCCTCGGAGTCGTCCCACGTGATGATGATCGCGCTCTGGCTCCAATAGGGGCTGTGCACGATCTTGTTGATGGTCTCCGCGGCCGTGGCTTCGCTGATCTGCGCGTCAGCGTACGCGGGGTGATCGTCGTCGCCCAGGAAGTTCTTTCGCACCGCCGCGTCGGGATCTGTGGGCACGAGCTTCAGGGTGTTCGTGGATCCGCCCTTGACGTAGAAGACGCCGCCCGACCGGGCCAGCGTGCGGCGGTCGAGCGCGTCCCACAGGTCCTGCAATCCGTGCAGGTGCTGGGCCATCTGGGGGTTGTTCGCGACGTAGCCAAAGTATTGCGGCCCGTTGTGATGGGTGATGTAGGACGCGTGCTGGCCTTCGGCGTCCACCGGCCCGGGATTGGTCGGCTCGTGATCGTAGCCTTCCTCGTACAACCCTCATGCAACGTCGGGGTGCCCGGTGGCGGAGATCGCGGTGACGTCGTTCCGCACGTCGTCCAGGTCCCCATGCGGGTCGCGGTCTTGCGCGGCCACGCGGTCGAGGTTGTAACCCTGAAGCGTCAGGGGAAGGCTGGCAAACGTCAGGTTAATCTGGGTGGCGTATTCCTTGGGCGGGGTGCCGCTGAAGTCGCGCGGATTGACCGGAAGCCGCCGGGTGGCCGGGGTAGGATCGAGCTGCGATCCCCAAAATGGGTCGGCGTCGTTCAGCACCGGGACGCCCGTCCCCTGGTCCCCGCTGCCGTGATAGGCTTGATCGGGGTGCTTGAGCCACTGCGTGGCTCCGGTCTGGGCGGCGATGATCGCCAGGTTGCCGGGCGTGGATGGGCCGGTCATCTGCTGGAAGATGTGGTCGAACAAGACAAACCGGTTCGCGTACCGCCAGAGGATCGGAACGGTGTCGCAGTCTTCGTGGGCCATGGCGAGTTCGCCGAACTGCTTGGCTTTGAGAGATGGCGGTCCCTCGGGCGAATACTTGAGCTCTTCGTTGATCGCAAAGTGGTCCATGAGGGGATGACCACCCGCGACATCCATCCTGGCTACGATCCGCGAGTGCGAGTGGTCGATATCGTCCGTGTCCGCGGCGTACTGATCCGGGCCGATGCGGAATGGATGAATCAGCGCGAGACTCCCGTCGGTATTGATGATCGTCTGGTAGTATCCTGGCGTGTGATCCGCGGGTTGCGAATACAGGCCGTCCGCCTCGGGGAACGTGCCGAAGTAGGAGTCGAACGAACGATTCTCTTGGTAGATCAGGAACACGTACTTCACGCGCCGGCGCAGCAAGCCGATCAGTTGATTCCAGTTGAGTTGCGGTTCGCTGGTCGGGCCGATCAGGACCGGCGGAATGGCGGGGTCTCCGATCTGCGCTACACTTTGCCCCGCGGAGTACGGAGCCCCGGACAGGATCATGGTCAGCACGAACACGCCCAGTGCGGTAGCTCCTCGGGCCCGTCGACGCATAAATGACATCGCCTCACCCCCGTGGACACGGCATATCCATTTCCTTATGTTATGCGCCTCCTATTAACCAAACATGAAGGGGTTGTGAAATCTTCTGACGCTCTCCACGGTCAACCCGCGGGCTCCGTCGAGCGATCGAAGGAGCCGAGCGCCTGATGCATCATCGCCACCCTGCCGCTCGGGAACGGCGGCCAAAATGGGGTGGGCTGACACGCGCTCCTGGGCGGCATTCACGGCAGCAGCTCTCGAATCCACCGGAGGGAGCGCCGGACATCAGTACGCCCCTTAAACTGCGCTTCCAGCCCGGACGGGAGCGCCACGCTAAACACGCCGCGAGGCGCCATCAATTCGGGTCTCTTGTAGTGGAGCCCGTCCGGACGCGTAGCGCCGTTCGCCTCCCCTCCCGCGGGCCCGAGCGCCCGAGGCTTCGTGTCGCCGCGCCCATCGGTGGCGTGGAGTCCTAGCATGGGGCGTGCGGGGAGGCCGGAGGAGACGATCGCCCCGCGAAGAACCCGAGACACGATGCAGCAGGTGGCGTCAGCGGGGCGTGTTGCGTGACCGGCGTGCCGGCGACCGCCGAGGTCGTTGTCGTCGGCGGGGGGATCGTTGGAGTCTCCGCAGCGTTCTTTCTTGCCGAAGCCGGGGTGCCGGGCGTCGTGGTCCTCGAGCGATCGACGACGGGAGCCGGCGCGACGGGGCGGGCCGCGGGAATCGTGATGTTGCAGGCCGGTTCGGAAGCCGACCTGCGCCTCCAAATCGAGAGTATCGCCGTTCACCAGCGGTTGCGCGATGAGCTCGGCACGGATCTTCACCCACACGGCAGCCTACTGGTGTGGACCACGGCCGGCGAGACGCAGGAGGCCCGCCGGCGGGTTTCGATGCACGCGGCGATGGGCGTGCCCCTCGAACTGCTCGACGCCGGCGAGATGCGGCGCCGGTTTCCGTATCTAACCATCGACGATGCGGCCGTCGCAACGTTCTCCGGGGCCGATCCGTGGATCACGCCGCTCGCCATGGTGCAGCGCCTTGCGGAGGCGGCGCGGGCCCGGGGGGTGGCCGTGTGCGAAGGCCATGACGTCACGGGTATCGAGGCGGAGGCCGGACGGGTGTGCCGGGTGCTGACGCGGCGCGGCCCGATCTCGACGCCGGTCGTGGTCAATGCGGCCGGTGCCTGGGCCCGAGCTGTCGGTGAGATGGCGGGCATCCGCATCCCGGTCACGCCGCGGAAGCGACAGGTGTTTGTGCTCGACGCGGAAGGAACCGTCCCGCTGGATGGGCCGTTCATCGAGGAGGAAGGGCGCGACTTCTACTGCAAGATGCGGCCCGAGGGATTGATCATGGTGTGCGGTGAGCCGCCGGGGGAGACCCACGATACGACGGTAGAGTGGGGGTATCTGGACGACGCTCTCGAACCGACGCTGCGCTGGCTGCCCCAACTTCGGCGCTCGCGTGTGATCGGGGCCTGGGCAGGGATCCGGCCGCTCTCGGCCGACGGGCAGCCCGTACTCGGCCTGGCGCCGGAAACCGAAGGGTACGTGGTCGCCGGCGGGTTGGGCGCGCAGGGGCTGGCCCGCGGGCCGCTCGTCGGCCGCTTGATCGCCGAGCTGATCACCACGGGGCGGACCGCGCTGGATCTGTCGCCGTATCGGTTGGATCGGTTCGCGAGGGCGCGGGGCCGGTAGCGCACGATGTGGACCGATACGCACCTCCATCTCGACGACGCAGCGTTCGACGAGGACCGCGACGCGGTGGTCGCACGCGCGACCGCGGCCGGGGTGCGCACGATGATCTGCGCAGGGACATCGGTGGAGGGTAGCCGGCGAGCCATTGCACTTGCCGAAGGCTACCCGGAAGTGTGGGCGACCGTGGGGATCCACCCGGCGGCCGCGGCGTCGGCGGACGCTGCTGCCTTTCAGGCGTTGGCGGAACTCGCCCGACATCCGCGGGTCGTAGCGGTCGGCGAGACCGGGTTGGACTACGTCCACGAACGCGCTCCCCGCCGGGTCCAGGCCGACGCTTTTGCGAACCACGTCCGCCTCGCCCGAGAGACCGGGCTTCCACTCGTAATTCACAATCGTGAGGCGTCGGAGGACGTCGAGCGGATATTAACGGACGGGGGAGCGGGTGTCGTAGTCATGCACTGCTTCACCGGCGGCCCCGACCTTGCGGTACGATGGGCAGAGGTCGGGTGGATGATTTCACTGGCCGGCCCGCTGACGTTTGCCAAGGCGGGGGCACTGCACGAGGTCGCTCGGTGCGTCCCCGCGGACCGTCTCCTGGTGGAGACCGACGCTCCTTACCTCGCGCCGGTGCCGGTGCGGGGACGGCGATGCGAGCCGGCGTTCGTCGTCCACACGGCGCTTGCGCTTGCGGCGCTCCGGGACGTATCCGCGGACGCGCTCGCGGCGGTCCTGGCCGAGAACGGGACCCGAGTGTTCTTCCGGAGGCATGCAGAGGGGGAGGCCCGCGCCGGCGAAGTGCCCGGACGGCGATGATGCGGTTAACGAAACCTGTGACCAGGGACCACGGAACAGCGGCCGGCATCCACGGCGCGCACCGAGTGCGGCGCGTGTGCGCGGGAGCGTTCGTCATCGGGGCGCTCGTCGGCGCGTTTCTCACGCCCGGGGAGACCCTGACGTTTCCGAGCACGGCCGACGAGGTCAAGCTCGGCACGCAGATCGACAAGCAGATTGAATCGCAGTACCGGGTGGTGTCCGATCCCGCCCAGGTCTCGCGCCTCAACCGGATCGGCGACGTCATGGACAAGGTCGTCGAGCGCCAAGATTTGACGTATCACTTTCTGATCGTGTCCTCTCCCATCGTGAACTCGTTCGCGATCCCGGGCGGCTGGGTGTACGTGACGGAGGGGATGATGCGCTTCGTCCGCAGCGACGACGAGCTCGCCGCGGTGCTCGGGCACGAGCTGACCCACATCAACCACCGGCACTACTACATCCAGCAGGACCGGCTGAATCACATGACCCCCGCCATGATCATCGGCCTGGCGGTGGCCGTGCTGGCCCAGTCGCCTGGCCCGCTCATGGCCGAGCAGGCGGTGGTGCAGGGCACGATGTCGACGTATCAACGAGACCTCGAGCAGGACGCCGACCTGACGAGTGTCGCCAGCCTGACGAAAACGCCCTACTCCCCGGTGGCGATGCTCACGGTCATGGAGCACCTCGCTCAGGCGGCGCGGTTGTCCGGGCAGCCCCCCGCCGCCGGGACGATCAGCGCGGACCATCCCGAGCCCGCGGAGCGGGCGGCGTACATCAAGGCCGACCTCGAGCGCCGCCACATCCCGATCATCCGGCGGATTCCGGAGGGGTACCTCCGGATCGCATTGGACCCGGCCGCCGCGACGGGAGACCAGCCCGTTACGATCCGGGTGGAGGGCCAGCCGGTGCTGACCCTCGGCGCGACCGTGGGGGGCCAGACCCCGTCGCAGCGGGCCCAGGCGGTCGTGGCGCGGCTCAACCAGTTCTTCAACGAGGACCCGGCTCCGTACGACGTGCACGTCGCCACGCTCGCCGGACGCACGACCGTGCTTGGCCGGGAGATCGGCCTGTACGACGTCACCCCCGAGGACGCCGCGTACGACCACCTCGATCCGAGCGCGCTCGCGCAGAGCGTGCGATCCAGCCTGGCTCAGGTCATCGGCGGCGCGCCGTACAACCGAGGGTATTGAACCCGTGGAACTCCACGTTGCGTTCCTCCCCGAGGAGGCGGGCGACTGCAGCCGGCGCGTCGTCGCGGTCATCGACGTGATTCGGGCGACCACGTCGCTGCTGGTGATGGCCGAGCGTGGGTGCGACGGAGTCCTGGTCGCGTCGAACGTCGCCGCGGCCCGCGGTTACCGCACGTCGGATCCGGACGTGTTGCTCGCCGGCGAGCAGGCCGGCCGGGCTCCCGAGGGATTCGACTTCGGCAACAGTCCCGCGGCGTTCGCGGAGGCGGATCTCGCCGGGCGGCGCGTGGTGTTCGCCACGACCAATGGCACACGGGCGCTCCACCTCGTGCGCTCGGCCCCGACGGCGTTGATCGCGTGTCTGCGCAACCGTACGGCCACGGCCGCGGTCCTCGCGGCGGAAGCACGAACGCGCGGGTTCGATGTGACCGTCGTCTGCTCCGGCAGGGAAGGACGGTTTGGCCTCGACGACGCCTACACCGCGGGCGCGGTGGTCCAGGCGGTGCTCGCCGGCTCCGGCGCGGATGCCATGGTGCCCACGGACGCGGCGCTCGCCGCGCGCACGCTGTTTCGGGCGTACCCGGACGCCGCGGCACTGCTGCGGACGACGTGGGCCGGACGAAACGTGATCGAGATCGGTCTCGGCGACGACCTGCGCGTCTGCGCCGAGTTGGATCGGTCGGTCCTGGTGCCGAGGATGGGCGAGCGCGTGCGCCTGTTGGAGTCGTGAGCGCGGGTCAGGTTCTCGACCGCCCGTTCCGGCCGCTCCACTGGGGGATGCCCCTGGTGGTCTTGAGCTTCCCGACGTGTCCGGGCAGCACTCCATGTTTCTCCTGTTTCAGGACGTGCGTCAGGTGATCGATCGGCGCGGGGCACGTGCACAGACCGGAGATCCTGGCGTGGCGGCTCACGGCGATCTCGATGCGGAACCCCGTGTTCTCGAGGTGCGAGATGTTCTCCAGCACGGCGCGCCGCAGCGCGCGCAGGCCGGAGAAGTTGGGGAAGCGCGTCTGCATCAGGTCTCGCTGGATCTGGCCGACGCAGACCTCCGCGGTACCGGCCAGCACCGGCTGAAGGAGGTCCTCCACGTGGCGGGTCGTGAGTCCCACCAGGTCACCGTCGAGCAGCGGGATGATCTGAGCGTTGGTGGCGGCGAGCCCCACGGCGGTCGCGCCGCCCTTTCCCTGGTTCGCGTGCAGCGCGATGACACGTGCGGCCCGACGTCGGGTGGTTTCCATGGTGGCGTCCCGCGACCCGTCGTTCACCACGATCACGTCATCGACGAGCGGGCTTCGCGCCACGGTGCCGACGACCTCGCCGCTCGTGCGCTCCTCATTGCACGCAGGGATGATCGCCGCGACTCGAGGCATCCGTCCTCCCAGGCGGTGCGTTGTTCCGTGGTCTCTCGGGACATCCCTCCGACCGAGGCGCCGGGCACCCCCGGCGGGCGGCGCCTCGGTCGGGTGATCCGTGCGGCGGCCGCGCTGTTGGTGTTGCTGGGGCTGGTCTCGAGCGGGCCCACGTCCGCCGGCGCCGAGGAGTTTCTGACCCGGTTCGGGGTCCTCGACGTCCCGGCGGGCACGGCGGTTCACGGCGATGCGATTGCGATCGGTGGACCGCTGAGCGTCGAAGGCGTCGTCGACGGCGACGCGGTCGCGATCGGCGGGGATGTTGTGGTCGTCGGGCGCGTTGGCGGATCCGTGCGTGCGATCGGTGGAAACGTCCTCGTGCGTTCCGGCGCGGTCGTCGGCGGGACGGCGACGACCACCGGCGGCCACGTCACGATCGAACCCGGCGCATCCGTCGGGCGGGCCGGTGCGATTCCCCCTGGGGCGGCCCCGGGCCCGTCGCCGTTCCCCATGCCGCCACCGCGCACGTACGAACCGCCGACGTGGCTCTGGCCCGCAACGATCTTCGGGATGCTTGCGGCGTTGAAGGCGTTCTTCCTGTTCTTCGCGCTGGCGATGCTGATCAGCTTCGTCGGTGCGACGTGGCTGACCGCCGTGTTCTTCCCGCGGGTGACGCAGGATCTCGCAGGCCACCTGGAGCGCGCGCCGGCGTTGGCGTTCGGCGTAGGGCTCCTCACGTGGGCGGCGCTGTGGCCGCTTGTGATCGGGCTCGCGATCAGCGTGGTGGGGCTCGTGGTCGTGGTGCTGATTCCGCTCGCGGTGTTCGCGGCGTTGCAACTCGGGATCGCCGCGATCGCGGTGCTGCTCGGGCGGCGCATCCGACCGTCGAGTGTGAGTCTTGAGGCGCTCGTCGGTGCGGTCGTGCTTGTGGTCGCGTTCGCTATCCCGCACCTCGGTGCACTGCTGCTGTTCCTCACGGCGACCTGGGCGGTCGGGGTGACCGTGCTCGCCCTCATCGAGCGGAACCGCGCACGGCCGATCGCGCCGGCCCCGCCCGCGGCTTCATAGGAGTCGAATCAGAACGCACGTTCCGCCGCCGTAACCCGGTGGTGGAGCCGTCGGCTGCACGTGCGGATTCGGCTGCACAAATCGCGACCGGCCGTGTACCCGCGGCACGGGCGTAGTTGCGCCTCGGTCCTCTGGTATAATAGGTAGCGCGTGCGCCCGTAGCTCAGCGGATAGAGCGTCGGCCTCCGGAGCCGTAGGTCGGGGGTTCAAATCCCTCCGGGCGCGCCACTCTTATACAGTAAGGGTTTGCGAACGACGGGAGGTGACAGAGCGGGTCAAAAAAGCCGTGGGTCAGGGCAAAGCGCTATCCGAGGCACAGGCACCGATCTCTCAGGGATCGGTCACATGTCCCTCACTTCCTTGGCTCTCAAGAGGCGTCCCCAGGGAAGACGCCGAGGAAGTTATGCGAACCGCCCTTCCTAAGTCCACGCAATCGCTAGTTTCACCCGTCGCGAGGTTCTGATCTATGGACTCCATCGTCATCTCCCCCTCCAATGCCTGCACGCCATCCTCGTTCTGGGGGCAACACCGGCCTCAGCACCATACGGTCGAGACCCTAAATGCCGGAATCTACAGGCCCCAGGGACCACGCTAGAAAACCCAGGGACCGGGGTTAGGGAGGGGGCGGGTCTTCCTCACTAGGGCAAAAACAACATGGGCTCGTTGATTCCTCGCTCAGGGAAGTTCTTCGATTTCTCCTTGAGCGACCAACGCGTCGCATGACCCGGCGCGGTTTTCTCTATTCACCTTAGGCTGGAGGGCATGTGAACCGACCGCTCGAATAGGTTGCGTTGCTGCGTGGATTCCCGAGCGAAGACCGGTTGAAAGAGTCTCGGCGGGCGAGCCCGCTGGATTGTCTCGCACAAGGTGGCGCGTGACGACTGGACACGGATTCGGCGAACTGTGGAGCCCTGGGGCGCGAGACTGGGCGAGGTTCGCAGAACCCCACTTCCAACCACTCTACGAAGCGATTCACGACCGGCTTGGGATTCGGGACGGGACACGGCTGCTGGACGTAGGGTGCGGCCCCGGTGGCGCGGCACTCCTTGCTGCTGGGCGGGGCGCGCGGGTAGCAGGCCTCGACGCTTCGCCCGGCGCAGTCGAGGTGGCCCGCGAGCGCGTGCCGGATGGGGATTTCCGGATTGGCGACATGGAAAGCCTTCCCTGGTTGAACGCTTCGTTTGACGCCGTCACCGGATTCAACTCCTTTCCATTCGCAGGCAATCCCGTGGCTGCGCTAGCGGAAGCCCGCAGGGTTCTTGTTCCCGGCGGGAAGGTGGGACTCGTGATCTTTTCGCCGAGGGAAGAGAACCAGCAGCCGAAGATCATGGCCGCGATCGCGGCCTTGGCACCTCCTCAGTCGCCGGGAGGGCCGAATCCCTTTGCCCTCTCTGCTCCCGGTCGGCCGGAGGCTGTGGTGCAGGCGGCAGGCCTGCACACACTGGATCGCGGCGAGTTTCCGATTGTGTCGGTCCATCCGACTGCCGAGGCCGCATGCAGGGCGTTCCTTGCGGGCGGCACCGGTGGCCGGGCGGTCCAGCACAGCGGGCAGGAACGCGTCCGGCAGGCAATCCAGGAGGCGCTGGAAGGATTCCGCGTGGAGACAGGCGTCTACCGGATCGAGCATCGCTTTTGGTTTCTAATCGCCGAGTAACTTTCGCACCATACATGAGCGGTCAGGCTGTTGGTGTCGTGACGTGCTCCTCCGCTTCCGACGTGCACCGCTGAGACCGCGCATGCTCGTTCGCATCCGCGACCGTCGGATAGACTCCCAACACTCGCCCGTCCGCAAGCAAGAGGAAGACGCGCGCCATACAATCGGCGCTCGGCCTCGAAGGTGGTCGCAATCATTTCGACCTCACGCCGCCGGTCGCATGTGGACTGCCTCCATCGCTTTTCGCGGACACCTTGCCACCGTTGCCGTTGTCATCGGGCGCGGCTTTTGCGGCTCTCCGGTCGGCCCGTTCAAGACCCTGACCGGCTCAGACGATGCGATCCCAGTTTAGCGTCCCAGTTCGGTGTTAGAGCCTCGTTCGGACGTCGCGTCTTGCCGCGTCGCGTCGACATCACTTTCTCTCCGACGATCCGCCGCACCAATCCATGCTGTCGGCGTCGTCCGGGCGCTGCGTTCTCGCGGGAGCCGGTCTGCCGGGTGCGATCCACCGCGACGTTGCGGGAGCCGGGGGTCTTCATGGACGGCTTGCGTGTACCCGTGTTGAGTTTGTGCCCGCCCTCGGGTTCCCGCGGCGCAGATCGTTCCGCTCGCCTGTCAGCCATAACGCATCATCCTCCAGTGAGGAGCGAATGTCTCTCACTAGAGTCATCCGCCGGAATGAACGGTCGGACGCGGCGATTCCAACGGTGGCGGGGAATATCACGGACGCCCGGAGCCGTGAGACTCACGCTCCGGGCGTCCTTCGTGTGTCGCCACGGATGGACCGGACAGATTTCTTTGCGCTGAGAGCGAAACAAGACCATGGCAGGAGACGAGCCGGAGACCTGCGAAGCCACCAGCGTCTTGTTGACGGCTCCTCTTTCGTGAGGGCGGCGTGCATGCCTGACACGTTGACCCAAACGCTCCAAACGTGGCATGACTTCTACCTCCTCGTTGGCACCGCTGCCGCCACGTTGGTCGGCCTGATGTTTCTCGCGACTGCGCTGGGGTCACAGTTGCTGAATCGAGAGACGATCCCGGCGCTCGGGGTGTTCCTCACCCCCACAGTGATCCATTTCGTTTACGTCCTCATCATCGCCACCGTGGCGCTGACACCGATCTTGACGCGCGTGCCGCTCGGTGTCCTACTCGTGCTGGCGGGTCTCCTCAGTTTCGGGCAAGCGCTCAGCGGGGTGCGGTACATGCGGCGGCAGCAGCGGGAGGGACGACTCGATCAGAGCGATTGGATATGGTATCTCATCACACCCGTGGTCAGTTATCTCCTATTGATCGGGACGGGCATCGGACTGCTTTCGCGAAACAGTCAAGCGCTCAGCGCATTGGCGTTGGCCACGGTCGTGCTCCTCGTGTTAGGCATTCGGAACGCATGGGACATGGTCGTGTTTTTCGCGGTAAAGACTGAACCACCGCACGGATAAACCGTTGGACTGAATTGTCCTCGCTCTCGTCATTCTCTCAAGTGGTTGCTGGCGACGCGGGCGCTGATCGAGACCCGCTGACCTGCATGGTGATTCGCAATTCCCAGGTGTTGCCGACCGTATCGACCGCCGACGAGATTCGCACTGTCGTGTCGCGGCGTCCCGGCACCCTGACAGGACGGTGGAACCGCGCGATGCTGCTGACGATGGTGCATACGGGTGTCCGCTCCGCCGAATGCCGCCACCTGCTGATTGAGTCGGTCGATTGGCGCGGGCCGAGTATTCATCGGCAGGCGTCCTCCGCGCGTACGCGCGTTCCATTCCCTGCTCATTACTTGCGCGTCGATCCCAAAGCAGTGTGGCCGCTTCGTTCGGAAGTCGCGTCTTCGCGTGTCTCGCCATGATGATTGGCGCCTCCCGTGAGTGCCCGCGTCGCCACCGAGCCGAGACATATCACTGTCTTCAGCGGCGGGTCGGCTTGCGCGATTGCCCTGACGCTGCCCTCCTGCTGCGGGACCTTCGCTGGGGATAAGTCTCGGGACCCGCGTTCATGGATCAAACGGACGAAGGAGAAGATAGCATGAAGCGGAACCCCCGGCTTGAGTCGTTGGTCATATCGTGATCGGAGTCGACGCGACCCACTTCGCACCGGACCAGGCGCTGACGCGGGAGGAGATGATCGCTGTCAAGGCCAGCCGCGACGAGGGAGAAGCCGCGATGGTACCGGTGGACCTCATGTTCCTCCACTATTCGGACAACGCCAAGATCAGCAAGATCTATACGGGCTACGTGCACGAGGACGACAGTGCCCGCGCGTCACACAACCTGCGCGGGTCTGGGGCGCGATCAGAGCCTTCAACCCGCAGATGCCCGTGACCCGTTCGGAGGCGGTCTCGTGCCTCAACGTGTTCGGCGGGGAAATCCCAGACGCGAGCGTCGCTGAGGCCGCCGGGAGGACAAAATGACAGGAGACTCTGAACATCGAACGCTCGCGAGAGCGGGCGCGCCCGCGGCGGGCGCCGTTCGCGATGCGCCTGCGGGGCCTCCGCATGCTTCCGCCTTTGCCACGCGAAACGCGGCAGGGAGCCGGCGGGTTTCGGCCATCGGCGCGGTGACTTTCCGATTCGGGGTGTCTCGGACGGAAGGCGTGCTGAGGCCAAAACCGGAACCCCCCTCCCAATGTCGGGGAGGGTTCGTCTTCGGTCGGAGGGCACGGCGATGGATCAGGGCGACCAGAAACCGTCGGCCAGACTCCGGGACCTACTCTTCGGCTACCGAGTGTCCCAGGCGATCCACGTCGCCGCAACGCTTGGCATCGGCGATCTCCTAACCAACGGGCCACTGACCAGCGAGGACCTCGCCTCCGCAACCGGAACCCACGCGTGCTCACTGTACCGGCTGCTTCGCGCGCTTGCGAGCATCGGGGTGTTCCAGGAGGGCGCAGACCGACGTTTTGCGCTGACTCCCCTCGGTGAGTGTTGGCGATCCGACGCGCCCGAGTCCGTCCGCCCGCTGGCAATCTTCGTGGGTCAACCGGAACACTGGCACGCGTGGGATCAGCTACTCCACAACGTACGAACCGGAGAGAACGCCTTTCACGATGCCCATGGCGTGAGCGAGTGGGAATACCGCGCCCGCTCCCCGCAGGCAGGTGAAATCTTCGACCGCGCGCAGGCGTCTCAATCGCGCCGCGCAGCGGGATCGATCATCAACGCCTACGACTTCTCGCAGTTCAAATGCGTCGTAGATGTGGGAGGCGGCCAGGGTGCGCTACTCGCGGCGATTCTTGCCGCGCATCCTTCGCTGCGGGGTGTGCTGTTCGACCAGCCGCATGTGGTGGCACGGGCCGAGCAAACGCTGCGGGCGGCTGGCGTCGCTGGTCGATGCCAAGTGGTGGGAGGGAATTTCTTCGAGGCGATCCCGGCCGGCGGTGATGCGTACGTGCTACAGTATGTTCTTCACGATCGGGAGGACGAGCAGGCGAGGGCCATCTTGCAGGTCTGCCGGCATGCAACCGGGCAGGACGGGAAGTTGCTCGTCATCGAGCGAGAGATCGGCCCGCCGAACGAGGGTGCGGGGACGAAGTTCATGGATCTGAACATGATGGTATCGCCTGCCGGATGCGAACGCACGCGCCAGGAGTGGACGACGCTCTTCGCCGAGGCCGGGTTTCAACTGGTTGGCGCCTGCCCGGTCGACGACGGATTCCGCATCATCGAGGGCGTTCCTGCGTAACGCGGCGTCGCCGCGCCCCGAACTACGGGTGGATCCTCGGGTGTCCAGCGCTTCGTTCCGGCAGGGACCCAGCACCGAACGACGAGAATCCGTGAGCAGGGATTGGGAGAATCCGGAAAGCCGGTTGCGTGTCGCCCCGGACAGGATGAAAAGAGGGCACCGCTGCAAGAAGACACGACGATGGCCGGGACGCGAGGGTGCGCGTCGCGAGCGGCAGCCGGGGAAGGGGTGGAATGTGACGTCGAGAAGCTCACTTCATGATCGCGTCGCATCGCACGCAACGGGCTGAGTGGCGTTGAAGGCGCGAAACAGAGGGGACCAGACACGATGAGGCTACGTAAGAGCACGGTCGCGCTCGTTACGGGTGCGGCGCGCGGTTTGGGATGGGGGATCGCCCGGGCGTTTGGGATCGCGGGCGCCAGAGTATGCGCGATGGATCTCAACGACGACGAGCTGGCGCGCTGCGCTCGAGACCTTGCCGCAGACGGCACGGACTTCCTGACATGCCGCTCCGATGTTGCAGACCTCGCCGAGTGCAAGAGCGTGGTGAAGAGGATCGTGGATCGCTGGGGGCGGTTGGATGTGGTGGTGGACAACGCCGTGTACATGCCGCTGATCACGTTCGAAGCCACCACACCGGAGGAGTGGTCGCGTCAGATCAACGTCGGCATCGGCGGATTCTTCAATTGCACCTACGCCGTTTGGCATCAGATGAAGGCGCAAGGCGGAGGTCACGTCATCGGCGTCGCAAGCGGCTCCAGCGTTCGCGGCTACAAACAGGAGATCGCATATTGCACGCTCAAGCACGGAATCGAAGGATTTGTGAAAGCACTTTCGTTCGAAGCGAAGGAGCACAACATCGCGCTCAATACGATCGGTCCGGGCGCCCGCATCAAGCCGACACGCATGACTTGGGCGGAATATGACCACGCGCCGGCCGACCTGCGAGCGACATGGACGGATCCGGTCGACCTCGGCAAAGCGTGGGTTTGGCTGGCTGCACAAGCTCCCGGCCGGTTCAGCGGGTATCGCTTCGACGCCGCGAAGGTCGTCCAGACGATCTCGCGCGAGGGGGACGATTTTGAGTTCGCGGTGGAGAAGGTCACGCTATATCCAGACGAGTTTCGTGCGCGCCAGGAGTGGTACAGCAACTATACCGGTTAGCGATCTGCGCCTGCGACGTAGTGCGCTCCAACTTCCGGGAGGATCGAGCCTTGAAGCCCATCTATGAGTCATTGCGATGGAACCAACTCCGAGTCACCGCCCACGCCGCCGCCCAATATATCCCGCTGGCATACGGCGAAGCCGGCACCGTCGGGACCCGCGCAACGCTCATCGCCGGGACGCACGGCGACGAAGGCCCCTGGTCTGCCCTGGCGATCAAGATGTTTTGCCGCCACCCTATCGCGAAGCTCACCGGACGCCTGCGCGTCATCTTTACCGCCAATGCACTCGCCGCCGAGGTCGAGCGCCGCAATTCTTGGATCGATTCCCCCAACGCTGTCGACCTGGACGGCGTCTTCCCCGGGAACAAAGAGGGCTCGCACACCGAGCGCCTGGCCGCTGCCCTCGCCCCGTTGATCGCCGACAGCGACGTGGTGATCGACCTTCATGGTGGCGGCACGTGGTGTGTCAACGCGTTCGTCAAGCGCTTCGAGGGGTCCGAACAGCTGGCGGCCGATCTTGGCGCGCCCTTCATCAGGGACGCCCCTGACAAGCGCGGCGGTCTGACCACGTATGCCCGCTCGCTCGGCATTAGGGTCGTGAATGTCGAAGTCGGCGGGCGCTCGAGCAGGGAGATGTACTGGACCGAGCGCAATGTCACCGGGCTTGAGCGCGCCCTGTTTCGTCTCGGCGTCCTCGCCCTCGATGCGCCCCCTGCGCCGGTGGAGAACGCGATCGACGTCGGTCCGACCACGCCGATGCGGGCAGCCGTGGGCGGGATCTTTGTGCCTACCCTCCGCGAGGATGCGGTTGGTACGGTCGTTCCGGGGGGCACCGAGATGGGCAAAATCCTCGACCTGCACACGCTTGCCGAGCTGCAGGTCTTCACCGCGCCCTTCGAACGGACCGCCATGATGCTCATGCGCCCCCAGATCTGCACCGTTGAAGGCTCGGCTCTTGTCTATGTGATTGCCAAACCTGTCTAAGGTAGGCCGTGCGCGCCGGTGCCCGAGCGACGTCATGTGGCCCCGTTCCGCCTGCTCGTGTCGCGACCCCGCGGGGGGGAAGATACCGGGGAGATGTCACTCGATCGAGCGTGGACGCGACCCCACGAACGGATCGCCCCGCGCCCTCATTCGGCAAGGCGCGGTCAGGCCCGCGTGCCAGGAAAAGCGCGGCACCCGGGCCGGAGCTCGACCCGGCCGGGTGTCGCGGATCGGCGCGCCTCCTTGCTAGTGGGAGGGCACGTGCGTGGCACTGATCGTCGGACTGGAGTGCTTGAACAAACTGCCGGGCGCCCCCGGAACACCGAGCGCTGGGAGTACCCACCGGTCAAGCCCGTAGTAACCGGCGATCCGCCACGCAAGTACCAGCCAGGTTGCCAGAATGAAGAACAGCGGGTTGACGCTCACAGTACCGGCAAGCAGGTAGTTGGCGTTCATGAGCCCGCCGAAGAAGGCTGCCACGCCAGTGAACAGCCCAAGGATCAGCCCCACGCCGACGAGGAGCTCACCCGCTGAGACCGCGTAGCTCCAGGTTGCCGCATGCGGCAACACGACGCTGTGGAGGAAGTTTGCGTACCATCCAGAGACGTCGGGATGGGTACCGCTGGTCTTCTTCAGAGCTCCGAGGATGAACCCGGTCAGGGCGGTCCCAGCCTTTGGGCCGGCCCAGACGGGGTTGTGTAGCTTGTCCCAACCTTCGATCATCCACATATAACCAGCGTAGAGCCGTACGAGTAGCCAGAACCAGGCCATTCGCGTGTCCGCGAACAGAGTTCTCGAGATCGGCGGTTCACCGACCTCAACGCTGTGCCCGCTGTACTCTGCCACTTGGGTCACCTCCGTAAACTCGCTGTTCCTATTAGGGGGACGCATCTCATTAGGTCCCAGGTTACCTTGTTCCAGGCCTCGAGGGCATCGGCAGAGGACCTGATTTCCGGGTCGGGTGGCCACCCTATCTCGAGCGCTACCCACGCCCGTGCGGCAAGCGCATTGGGCTCTCGACACAGGGCGATGAGCGGCGCGCTGCAGTTTTGCGGTTCAAACCCCGCCGCTCGCGCATTTCACCTGTCGGGCGTGGAGCCCGCCCCAGAGGACAGCCGCATCCCACCCGGCCGCCTGTATATCTGAAAAAAGACCGGCTACGCAGGGAGGAAGCCGTCCGGTGAACATCGTAATACGGCTTTGGGGGACTCGTGTGACCCCGCTCGTCACCGATTCCTATCGTCTCGAGGGGCTTCGGGGTGTGATGATGCGACGGGTGCTCGCGATGACCTGCGGTACGGCTATGTTTTGTGTGCTTGTCACCGGGGCGGTGTTGGCCGCCCAAACCCCGCGCAAAATCCTCACCGGTCCGGCGATCTCGAATCCGAGAGTAGTCCCAGGGTCCGAGGCCAAGCTATTCCGGCTACTGAACAGGGCGAGGAAGGCCGTTCACGAGGCCCCTCTTGTCATGGACAACCGGCTCCGATGGACCGCACGAAAACTCTCCCGGGACATGGCGTTCCACGGGTTCCTCGGGCACGTGTCCTCATCGGGGGAGACGGTGCGCCAACGGCTATCTGCGGCGATCAGGCCTGGGACGGTCGTCGGGGAGAACGTTGGGTTGATGGACACGGTTGAAGAAGTGAACCGCGCGTTCCTCGCGAGCCCGGCGCACCGGATGTTGATGCTGTCCCCGAAGTTCCGCCGCGTGGGTATCGGGGTCACGACCGCAGGTGATGGTCAGCTCGCGATCACGGAAGACTTCGCGCAGTAGCGGCGGCGTCCCGCCGGTCCGCCCGATCCGCAACAGCGACATCCCCTAACTGGTTCGCATGATGACTCCGGCGGCTGCGGTCGCCGCTCGCTCCGCGCTGGTCCTGGACGCGGTTGCCGACGAGATCTCGGTGATGCCCATTCCTCCGCAGTGTCCGTCTCCCGGCGTCCGCGGTCGGAACCTTCGCCGGGCCCGCATCGCTTACGAGGTACTTTGCGACGAAGGGAGATTGAGAGCATGCGGAACACTCGGTTCAAGATGTCGATCGTCATGCTCGCCGCGGGGCTCGTGTTGGTCGCTCTCGTGGCGGGGGTCGCGTCGCTCACGACGCGATCGGCGGGTGCTCAGCCCGCAGTGCAGCCACCGGCGCCCCAGCAGCCGAACACCCAACAGCCGCCCTCAGCCCAGGGTACCCGGCCGCATCCGGTGATCGGCACGATCACGTCCGCGTCCGACGGCACGATCACGGTGACCGGCCGCGACGGCTCCGCGGTGACGGTGACGACGACCGCCACCACGCGGATCCTCGGGCGCGCGAACGCGGCGTTGACGAACGTGAAAGCAGGCGATGCGGTGCACGTTCTGGCGGACAAGGCGCAGGATGGGTCGTTGACCGCCACCGCGGTCGAGGATGTTCCGGCCGCGCTCGGAGTGCCGATGCGCGGAAAGGGCGGGCAGACTCAGACACGCGGCGGGCGAACGCTGGTCAGCGGCACGGTCGCCGAAGTTCGCGGCGGCGTCCTGTCGGTGACGGCCGCCGATGGCAGCCTGACGGCGGTCACGATCCCGCAGACCGCGCGGATCGGCACGCTGATCGCGCTCACGCCGGACCGTCTTGTCACCGGCGCGAGGGTGACGGTGCTGGGGCCGCGCAACGCCGATGGCGGCGTGACGGCAACGCTGATCATGGTGGCGGCTCAGCGGGCGCAGTGACGCCCCGGCGCGCGCCCCGCTCACCGGGCATTCGTCATGATGTCGCGGCGGACCGCCCTCCCGGGGCGGTCCGCTGCGCGTCGACATGCGTCGTGCGAGACGGTTGACCCGGACGGCGCTACGACTTTACGCCCAGGATCACGATCTCGTTCCAGGCGAAGTGGATATCGTCGCCCTCCTGTCGGATCTGGAAGGCCGCCGCGGCCGCAGGCGGCGCGTTCAACAACGCGTCTCTCAGCGTCGCGACCTTCGGCTCCGAGACACCGGCGCGGCGCACCCAGTCGGCGAACTGGAGGTGGACGTGGGCCGGCGCGGCGTCGGTCACGCGCAGGCCGTGGGCCGCGAACATCTCTCGGAGCCGGCTCGGCGGGTAGTTCCGAACGTGCGAAGGATCGCGACGCAGTTCCCATGCGTTCATCAGTGCCGCGAGCGCATCGTCCTCCGGCGTGCACGTGTCGTCCAGCACGACGCGGCCGCCGGGCCGGGTGACGCGCGCCATCTCGGCCAGCGCCTGCGTGATGTGCGGGAAGTGGTGCGCAGCCTGGCGGCAGGTCACGAGGTCGAACGACGCGGTCCGGAAGGGGAGCGCCTCCGCGTCGCCGAGACAGAACTCGATGTTGCGCACGTCCCGCGCCGCACGCAGCCCCTGCGCCTCGCGCACCATGCCCTCGGTCATGTCCAGGGCGACGACGCGGGCGCAGCGCGGCGCGACGGCGAACGCCGTGAACCCCGTCCCGGTCGCGACGTCGAGCGTCTGGTCGCCCGGCGACGGAGCCGCCAGGCGAAGCAGGGTCTCCAACCCCTCGGAGTGGCGGTGGACCGCACTGATCGTGTACCACGCCGCCTGGCGCGCGAACTGAGACTGGACGGACCGTTTGGCGTCGTCGGGCATGACCGCCTCCACGCAGGAGTACGTGCGACGCGGAAGAAAACCACAGGCCGATGAGCCTACCGCAGTGGCACGCTTGGTCGGTGCTGTTGGTCGTGACCCTCGCCGGGGACGCGCTCTGCGTTGTGATCGCCTTGTTCGGCGATCTGACGCGCCGCTACCGGATGCCGCACATCTTTTGGTGGATTCTGTGGCTGGCCCAGATTCCCCTCGGCATCCAACTGGCGCTCGGGCTCGTGCTGCTCGCGGAGGGCCTCCGCCCCCAGACGCCGCTGCACTATCTGTACGGCGGGCTTGTCGTGGCGACCGTTGCGGCGCTGTTTACGCTGCGCCCCGGCAGTCCCGCCCGCGGCTTGCTGGTGACGGACGAGGCGGGATACCGCGAATCCAGGTGGGTCGGTCTGTTGTGTCTGTTTCTGCTTTCGTTGGTCGGTCGCGCGTACATGACGGGAACGCTCGGCCATTGACAAAGCTACCCGTGTTTGCTAAAGTCATGTGACAACGTCCGGGGTTTCGGTTCTGCCCGTCGCAGCTCACCGCAACACAGCACCGCGAAACCAGGGACCGTCGATCGGAGCACTTGGCGACGTCCGAGCGACGACACAGGCGATGAGGAGACCGGGTCGCAGCAGTCCCGGATCCGAGAGAGCTGGTTCAGGTGGAAGCCAGCATCCGGTGCTGCGAACGCTCAACTCCGAGCCGCGGGAACCAAAGGCCGTCGTAGAGCGCGCCGAGTAGCACCCGCCGGAACCCGCCGAGACCGGGATGAGGGTCGTTCGAGCCGTGTCGCTCGGACGGAACTAAGGTGGTACCGCGGGGAGTCCCGTCCTTAGAGGACTCCGCGCGGTTTCTGTTTTTGTGGGGCGATTCACGGTACGGACGCGGTCGCACATCCAAAAGGGGGACGTGATCATGGTGCGCCAGACGACGCCTGTAGCGAGACCGGGGACCGCCGCGACGACGAAGCGGATGCGCGGAGGCCAGGCGCTCATCGAGTGCCTGCACCAGGTGGGCGTTGAGGTGATCTTCGGCCACCCTGGCGGGGCGGCGCTCCCGCTGTACGACTCGCTCTACGACGCGGGGGCCATCCGTCACGTCCTCGTCCGGCACGAGCAGGTCGCCGCGCACGCGGCGACCGGCTATCACCGCGTCACCGGCAAGGTCGGCGTGTGCATGGCGACGTCCGGCCCGGGCGCGACGAACCTCATCACGGGTATCACCGACGCGATGATGGACTCCGCGGGGATCGTGGCGATCACCGGGCAGGTCAACACGCATGCGATCGGAACCGATGCGTTCCAGGAGGCGGACGTCATGGGCATCACGATGCCCGTGACCAAGCATAACACCTTGGTCGAGAAGGCCTCCGACCTGCCGCGCGCGGTCCTGCAGGCGTTTCTGATCGCCGGCAGCGGACGGCCCGGCCCGGTGCTCATCGACATCCCGCGCGACATCGCCTTGGCCGAGGCGGAGTTCGAGTTTCCCGAGCAGGTGACGCTGCGCAGCGGCAAGGTGCCGCCCGCCGTGCCTAGCCCCAACCAGATCGCCGCGGCGGCGGCGCTGCTGAACCAGGCGTCGCGACCGATCGTCTACGCCGGCGGCGGCGTGATCACGAGCAACGCCGCGCCCGAGCTCACGGCGCTGGCGCGTCGGACGCGGATCCCGGTGACCACGACCCTCATGGGCAAGGGCGCGTTTCCCGAGACGGATCCGTTGTCGCTTGGGATGCTGGGGATGCACGGGACCGCATACGCCAACTACGCCATCAACACCGCGGACGTGATCCTGGCGGTCGGCGTGCGGTTCGACGACCGGGTGACCGGGCGTCTCAGCGACTTCGCGCCCGGAGCGCGGTTCATCCACATCGACATCGACCCGGCGGAGATCGGCAAGAACAAGCCCGCGCACGTGCCGATCGTGGGGGACGCCAAGGAGGCGCTGCGCGTCCTGAACGGCCAGGTCGTGCCCCCGGCGTGCGAAGCGTGGCACCGGGAGATCGCCGAGTGGAAGGCGCGGTACCCCCTCCGCTACCGCCAGACGGGCGACGTCATTAAACCGCAGTTCGCGATCGAGGAGCTGTACCGGCTGACCGAGGGCAAGGCGATCGTCGTCACCGACGTGGGGCAACATCAGATGTGGGCCGCCCAGTTCTACTTGATCTCGGAGCCGCGGATGTGGCTCTCGTCCGGCGGGCTGGGGACGATGGGGTACGGCTTCCCCGCGGCGCTCGGCGCCCAGGTGGGCCGGCCCGACGCGCTCGTCTGCGCGATCGTCGGTGACGGCAGCTTCCAGATGACGCTGCAGGATCTCGCCACCGCCGTGGAGTGCCGGCTGCCGCTCAAGATCTACATCCTCGACAACCAGTCGCTGGGGATGGTCCGCCAGTGGCAGCAGCTCTTCTACCAGGAGCGGTACTCTCACGTGTTCCTGAAGAACCCGGACTTCGCGAAATTGGCCGAGGCGTACGGGGCGGTGGGGATCAACGTCCGGCGCACGGACGAGCTGCGGCCCGCGCTGCAGCGCTCGCTCGAGGTCACCGACCGGCCATGTCTCGTCGCGATCTCCGTGGACCCCGAGGAGAACTGCTATCCTATGATCCCGTCGGGGCAGTCGGTCAAGGAGATGATCGTCGAAGATGACCGGGTCCGTGATTGAGCTGTTGTCGGGAACGTCGCCGACGCTCCGGCGGGACACGATGAAGCACACGATCTCCGTGCTCGTGGACAACTCGCCGGGTGTCCTCATGAAGGTCGCCGGGCTGTTCCGGCGCCGCGGGTACAACATTCACAGCCTGGCCGTCGGCGTCACCGAGCAGCCGGCGGTGTCGCGGATGATCATCGTCGTCGAGGGCGCGCCGGAGATCCTTGAGCAGATCATCAAGCAGCTCAACAAGCTCATGGAGGTCGTCAAGGTCAACGACGTGACGGGGTTCAACACGGTGGATCGGGAGCTGGCGTTGATCAAGCTCAACGCGACGCCGACGACCCGGATGGAGATCATGGAGATCAGCAACGTGTTTCGCGCCAACGTCGTGGACCTCACCGAGAAGACGATGACGCTGGAGGTCACGGGACGGTCCGACAAGATCGACGCGATCATGTCGTTGCTGCACAAGTACGGGATCCGCGAGATGGTGCGCACCGGCCAGGTGACGCTGGTCCGCGGCACCCAGCCCACCTAGGAGGCCACCGGCATGCCCGCAAAGGTCTACTACGAACAGGACGCCAACCTGAACGTCCTCCGCGGCAAACGCGTCGCGGTGATCGGGTACGGCAGCCAGGGACACGCGCAGGCCCAGAACCTACACGACAGCGGCGTCTCGGTGGTCGTCGGCCTGTACCGGGGGAGCCGGTCGTGGGACCAGGTTGCGGCCGACGGACTCGAGGTCGCGACGGTCTCGGAGGCGGCGGCCGCCGCGGACATCGTGCAGGTCCTGATTCCGGACGAGATCCAATCCCGCGTCTACCAGGAAGAGATCCGGCCGCATCTCCGCAAGGGCAAGGCGCTCGGCGTTTCGCACGGGTTCAGCATCCACTTCCACCAGATCGTGCCGCCCCCGGACCTGGACGTGTTCATGATCGCACCGAAGAGCCCGGGCCACCTCCTGCGCCGGATGTACGTCGAGGGCAAGGGGGTGCCGTCGCTGCTGGCGATCCACCAGGATCCGAGCGGCAAGGCCAAGGCCGTCGCACTGGCGTATGCGCACGGCATCGGCAGCCTGCGCGCGGGCGTGATCGAGACGACGTTTCGCGAGGAGACCGAGAGCGATCTGTTCGGCGAACAGACCGTGCTGTGCGGCGGGATTTCGGAGCTGATCAAGGCGGGATACGAGACGCTCGTGGCGGCAGGATACGCACCGGAGATCGCCTACTTCGAGTGTCTCCACGAGATGAAGCTGATCGTGGACCTGATCTACGAAGGCGGCCTCGGCCTCATGCGCTATTCGGTGAGCAACACCGCCAAGTTCGGCGACTTCACGCGGGGCCGGCGGATCGTTACCGAGGAGACGCGCGCCGAGATGCGCCGGATCCTCGCCGAGATTCAGAGCGGGGCGTTCGCCAAGGAGTGGATCCTCGAGAACCAGGCCGGGCGGCCGATGTTTTCGGCGCGTTACGAGCAGGAGGCCCACCATCCGATCGAGGAGATCGGCGCCCAGCTCCGGGCGATGATGCCGTGGCTCAAGCGCGACCTCGGTGCGGGCGCACCCGCGGCCCCCAAGAAGGCAGAGGCGAAGGCCAAGCGGTAGACGGGACCACCCGGGACGCTCGATGCGGCCCGGGCCCGGCGGCGGGAAGGCCGCCGCACGGGGGACGCGTCGGTGGAGCTCGGACGGGCGACCCCCGTCCGGCGCGACCCGGCCGCGAACGATGGAGGGCGGGGCGATGAGCGAGAAGGTCCGGATCTTCGACACGACGCTGCGCGATGGCGAGCAGTCACCCGGATTCACGATGAACACGCAGGAGAAGCTCGAGGTCGCCCGCGCGTTGGCCGCACTGCGCGTGGACATCATCGAGGCGGGATTCCCCATCAGCAGTCCGGGGGACCTCGAGGGCGTCCAGCTCGTCGCGCGCGAGGTCCGTGGGCCCGTGATCGCCGCCCTGGCCCGCGCCAATCGCCAGGACGTCGACGCGGCCGCGGCGGGGGTGCGGGACGCCGAGCGGTCGCGGATCCACGTGTTCCTCGCCACGTCGCCGATCCACATGGAGCACAAGCTCCGCATGACGCCCGACGCGGTGTATGAGGCGTCCGTCGAGGCCGTCCGGTACGCGCGGACGTTCACCGACGATGTCGAGTTCTCGGCGGAGGACGGCAGCCGGTCCGATCCGGAGTTTCTCTGTCGCGTGATCGAGGGCGTGATCCGCGCGGGCGCGTCGACGATCAACGTGCCGGACACCGTCGGCTACGCCACGCCCGAGGAGTACGCCAACCTGTTCCGCCTGCTGATGGAGAAGGTCCCGAACAGCGACCGCGTGCTCTGGAGCGCGCACTGTCACGACGACCTCGGGCTGGCCGTCGCGAACTCACTCGCCGCGATCGGCGCGGGGGCACGGCAGCTCGAGTGCACGATCAACGGCATCGGCGAGCGCGCCGGGAACGCGTCGCTCGAGGAAGTCGTCATGGCGCTGCAGACGCGTCGCAACTACTATGGGCTCGAGACCGGCCTGGACACGACCAAGATCTACCGGATCAGCCGGCTGATCAGCGCGATCTCGGGCGTGCCCGTGCAGCCGAACAAGGCGATCGTCGGGGACAATGCGTTCGCGCATGAAGCCGGGATCCACCAGCACGGGGTGCTGATGAACCGCGCGACCTACGAGATCATGACCCCGCAGACGATTGGGATCCCGAGTAACAAGCTGGTGCTGGGCAAACACTCCGGCCGGCACGCGTTCAAGAAGCAGCTGGAGGACAACGGGGTGCGGCTCTCCGACGACGAGCTGCAGCGCGCGTTTCAGGAGTTCAAGGTGCTGTGCGACAAGAAGAAGCAGGTCACGATCGAGGACATCCTGTCGCTCGTCGAGACCGAGTTGCGCAGCGCCCCCCAGACGTACGCGCTGCGGGCGTTCCACGTGTCCACGAGCAGTACGCTGCCGCCGATGGCGTCCGTGACCCTCGTGCGGGGCCAGGAGTTGTTCACACAAGAGGCGTCGGGCGACGGTCCGGTCGACGCGATGTACAACGCGATCAACAAGATCGTCGGCCTCGACCCGTCGCTGGCCGACTACGCGATCAAGGCGATCACGGGCGGCACCGACGCGATGGGCGAGGCCACGGTCAGGGTCCGCGACGGAGACGGCTTGTTCGTCGGACGGGGCACCAGCACCGACGTGCTGGAGGCGAGCGCGCGGGCCTACGTCGCCGCGGTCAACAAGATCATCCACGAGCGCCAGCACTGGATGACCAACACGTACGGCTAGTCCGCGACGCGGCGCGGGCCCGGCGGACGGACCGTCCGCCAGGCGGCGAGGAGGACCGTTCATGACCCATCCGGCCCAGATCGCGCTCTACGATACGACCCTGCGCGACGGCACGCAGGGGGCGGGGATCACGCTGTCGGCCGACGACAAGCTGCGGATCGCGGAGCGGCTCGACGAGTTCGGGATCGATTATATAGAAGGCGGATGGCCCGGGAGCAATCCGAAGGACCTCGAGTTCTTCGAGCGGGCGCAGGCCCGGACATGGCGGCACGCCCGCTTGACCGCGTTCGGGAGCACGCGCCGGGCCGGGATCCCGCCGGAGCAGGACGAGAACCTCCGGCTCATCGTGGCGGCCGGGACACCCGTCGCGGTCGTGTTCGGGAAGTCGTGGGACCTGCACGTCCGGGAGGCGTTGCACACCACCCCGGAGGAAAACCTGCGGATGATCGAAGACTCCGTTCGCTTTCTCCAGACCCGCGGCCTCGAGGTCGTCTACGACGCGGAGCACTACTTTGATGGATGGAAGGCGCACCCGGAGTACGCCTTGGCGACGATCGTCGCGGCGCGGCGGGGAGGCGCTGCGGTCGTGGTGCTCTGCGATACAAACGGCGGCCGGCTCCCCTTCGAGATCCGGGCCGGCGTGGAGGCGGCCCACGCGGCGGTGGATGGGCCGCTCGGCATTCACGCGCATAACGACGGCGAGCTCGGCGTGGCGAACACGCTCGTTGCCGTCCAGGCGGGCGCGACGCACGTGCAGGGCACGATCAACGGCATCGGCGAGCGCTGCGGCAACGCGAACCTCGTCTCGATCATTCCCAACCTGCAGCTGAAGATGGGCCGCCGGTGCGTCCCGGACGCGTCGCTCGGCCGGCTCGGCGAGCTGGCGCGGTACGTCTCGGAACTGGCGAACATGGCGCCCGACGAGTACCAGCCGTTCGTCGGGCGCAACGCGTTTGCTCACAAAGGCGGCGTCCACGTCAGCGCCGTGATGGCCCACCCTGCGACCTACGAGCACATCGTGCCCGAGTCGGTCGGCAACCGGCGCCGCGTCGTGGTGAGCGACCTGTCCGGGCGGGCGAACGTCCTCTACAAGGCGCAGGAGATGGGCGTGGACCTCAGCAAGGATCGTCCCGAAGCGCGAGCGATCCTTGCCGAGCTGAAGCGGTTGGAGCACGAGGGATTTCAGTTCGAGGGGGCGGAGGCATCGTTCGAGTTGCTGATGCGGCGCACGCTCGGGCAGCACCGCCCGGCGTTTTCCCTCCTCGGCCTCCGGGTGCTGGCCGAGAAGCGGGGAGACGGCACGAGTGTGTCCGAGGCGAGCATCCGGGTGGCCGTGGACGGCTTGGAGGAGCACACCGCGGCCGAAGGCAACGGGCCGGTGCACGCCTTGGACCGTGCGCTCCGGAAGGCGCTTGAGCGCTTCTACCCGGAAATCGGACGCGTCCGCCTCGTCGACTATAAGGTGCGCGTGCTCAACGCCGACGCCGCGACCGCGGCGCGGGTCCGGGTGCTGATCCAGTCCACCGACGGCGTGCGGACGTGGGGGACCGTCGGCGTGTCGGAGAACGTCGTGGAAGCGTCGTGGCAGGCGCTCGTCGACAGCTTGGAATACGTGCTCCTGCCCGCTGGCGGGCGCCGGCCCCGTCTCGAGGCGGCCCGATGAGCGGCCCGCGGACGTGCCGGATCGCGGTCGTTCCCGGCGACGGGATCGGCCGCGAGGTGATCGCCGAGGCTGTTCGGGTGCTCACGGAGGTCGGGCGGCGGTTTGAGATGGTCCTGTCGTTCGAGGAGGGGCTCGCGGGCGGGGCCGCGATCGACGCGACAGGCCATCCGATTCCTCCCGAGACGGTGGAGTTGTGTCGCCGCTCGGATGCGATCCTGCTCGGCGCGTGCGGCGGGCCGAAGTGGGACCGGGGACCGGCGCACCTGCGGCCCGAGCAGGCGCTGTTCACGCTACGGAAGACGTTCCAGCTCTACGCCAACCTCCGGCCGGCCGCGGTCTCGCCGCCGCTGCTGGGCGCCTCGCCGCTCCGCCGCGAGGTCGTCGAGGGCACGAACTTCCTGATCGTTCGGGAACTCTGCGGTGGATTGTACTACGGCACGCAGTCGCGCACCGGCGAGGGCGATCAGGCGGCGGCCATGGATACGCTGCCGTACGCGGCGCCGGAGATCCGGCGCGTCGTCCGCAAAGCCTGTGAGATCGCGCGCCTGCGGCCGCGACGCAAGGTGACGTCGGTGGACAAGGCCAACGTGCTCGAGACGTCGCGGTTGTGGCGCGAGGTGGCGACGGAGACGGCGCGCGAGTTCCCCGACCTCGCGTTCGAACACATGCTGGTGGACAACGCGGCGCTGCAGCTGGTGCGCGACCCCCGGCAGTTCGATGTCATCGTCACCGAGAACACGTTCGGGGACATCCTCAGCGACGAAGCGGCCGGCGTGATCGGGTCCCTCGGCCTGATGCCGTCCGCGAGCTTGGGCGAGCGCGCCCCGGGTTTGTTCGAGCCCGTACACGGAACCGCCCCCGACATCGCCGGCAAGGGGATCGCGAACCCCCTTGCCGCGATCCTCACCGGCGCGCTGTTGCTCCGCTACGGCGCGGGCCACGAAGCCTCCGCCGCGGCGATCGAAGGCGCGGTGACGCGCGCGCTCGCGGACGGATGCCGCACCGGGGACATGGCGGGGACGACGCCCGCGCTGGGGACCCGTGCCATGACGGACGCGGTGCTCGCGAAACTGGCCTGACCGCGAGCAGGACGGTTCGTCCCCAGCGCCGAGGACGCCGTTGGCGCGCGCCTGCTCCGCGTGCGATTCGCCTTGGTCTTCCAAGCCGATACGAAACCCCGACCCCGATCCGTAACGCCACGTCGTCCGGGCTGGACCCAGACCCGGGTGCGGTGGTTCGCGCCGCCCCATCGGCGCGCCACCGCGGCAGTGTCTTTGACCGTGTGCGTGGAATACTCACCCGTTGACCGGATCACCGGACGGGGGTGGGGGGCGCGATGCGGATTCTCGTGATGGGCACCGGCGGTCTCGGCGGGTACTTCGGCGGGCTGCTTGCGCGCGCCGGTGAGGACGTGACGTTCGTGGCCCGGGGCGCACACTTCCGGGCGCTCGTCGAGCACGGGCTCCGGGTGCGCAGCGTCGACGGCGACTTCGCGCTGCCGGTGCGCGCCGTCGAGCGGCCGTCGGACGCGGGATCGGTGGATCTGGTGTTGTTCGCCGTCAAGACCTACGATGTCGACGGCGCGGGCGAGGCGATCCGTCCGGCGGTCGGGCGCGAGACGGCGGTCCTCTGCCTGCAGAACGGTGTGGACACGGAAGACCGGTTGACCACGATGCTGGGGCGCGGACCTGTGTTGGGCGGCGTGACATACGTTGCGGGTGCGATCGAGGCGCCCGGCGTGATCCGGCACACCGGCCTGCCCGGAGACATCATTTTCGGCGAGATGGACGGCACGATCACGCCGCGCGTCCGGACGATCGACGCGGCGCTCTCCCGCGCCGGGATCAAGAGCCAGGTGAGCGCAGAGATCGTGCGCGTGCTGTGGGAGAAGTTCGTGTTCATCTGTGCAGCCGGCGGGATGACCGCGCTCACCCGGGTCGTCCTCGGCGAAATCTGGGACCACGCGGAGTCTCGCGAGATGTTTCGCGGTTTGATGGAGGAGACGGCCGCGGTCGGCCGCGCCCGCGGCATTCGCCTCGACGGGGTGGTTGAGCGACAGATCGCGTTTGTCGACGAACTCGTGCACGGGGCCGGGTACCATACCCGCGCCTCGCTGTATCACGATCTCGCGGCGGGGAAACGGATGGAGCTGGATGCGCTGTGCGGGGCGGTCGTGCGCATGGGGCGCGAGGCTGGGGTGCCCACGCCGCTCAGCTTCGCGGTCGTCGCCGCGCTGCGGCCGCACGAGCGCCGCGCCGCGGCCGGCGCGGGGCGCTAACGCCGTGCCGCCCTTGCAAATAGGGGCGTCCACAGCATACAATACGCCTGTCGTGCGCATGAGCCTTTTCTCGTGAGAATCCCCGCAGCCGTGAACCCTGACCAAGCCATGGCGATTGCGGTCGCCTTGTGCTACGGGCTCGCGGTGGCGGCGGTCGTCGGCCGCGGACAGCTTCGGAACCCGTGGTTCTTTGTCGCGTTTGTCCTGGGCGCTGTCGTCTTCTGGGTTGCCGCACTCCTCGTGGATCCGATCCAGGCCCTCGTGGCATACCTCTTCGGTTGGGACATCGGTGCGTACAGTACCAGCATCGGCGTCGGCCTGGTCGGCGCGTTGATCGCCGCGACGATCAACGAGATCTTCAAGTTGGCGATCGCCCTGCCCACGCTGTCACGGGGGGGCGCGGAGGCCGACGCCGCCGCGTTCGGCGCCTCGGTGGGCGCCGGGTTCGGCGCGATCGGCGCCTACCAGGTGTTGGGGTTGGCGCTGGTGGCGCGCACGCTTCATATGGGCGCGCCCGACAACCTTGTGACCCCGCTCGTCCAGCAGTTCGGGTTCGTCGCTGCGAACGGCGCGTCGACGGCGCTGGCGGTTTACGGCGCGACCCACGGCCAGCTCGGCGTGTGCCTGGGCGCGGCGGTCCTCTACCAGACGATGTATGGGATGCTCGGCCTGTTGTTCGCGCTCCAGGTGTACGCGCTCCCGGTGTGGACGATGCTCGCCGTCGGGGTCGCGCTCGCCATGCTCGCGTACGCGGTCGTGCTGAGCCTTCCGCGAGCGGCGGCCCGCCTGACGTCCTGACGTGGACGGCGTCGAAGCCGACCGCGCCGCGCAGGACCGGCTGGCGGCCGGATGGCGCCACCTCGCCGCGTTCTTCCAGGAGGGCGTCCGTCATCTCCCCGAGGCGGTCGCGGCGTTCCGCGCGGCCGAGCACCTGCAGCGGCGCGCGGGGGGCGGTGATGCCCTCGTCAACACGTTGCTCGGTCTCTCGCTTGCGCTCCGCCTCCTGCGCGACCCCGAGGAAGGCCGCCGCGCGGTCGTGCTTGCTCAAGAACTGGTGAACATCGTTCGCCGCGGTCGGGGAGAGCAGGACGCACTGGCGTACCGTGGCGCGCTCGAGGCCGCGTGCCGGGATCTCGCCGACGTCGAACGGGACGGCGCTGCGATCGGCGCAGTCGAACAGGGGATCGACGCCTGCGACCGGACGCTCAGACTGGCCCGCCGGCTGCGCGTCGATGCCCCGCTGCCGGCCGCCCGCGCGACGAAAGCCGCGCTGCTCGTCCGCCTGATCGTACTGCGCCGCCAGGCCGATGCGCGGCGATGGCGGGACGCGGAGCGGTTGTTCGCGGCGGCCCTCGCGGCGTGGCCGGAGCGCGACATCGAGGGCGGCGCGGTGGTACGGTGCGATTTCGCGGAGGCGCTTGCGGCGGGCGGAGACGCGGGGCGCGCGGAGTTGCTCGCCGGCGAGGCCGCCGCCGCCCTGCGCGGGACCGGGAATCGGTACTTGCAGGCCAGAGCCGCGCGGGCGGAGGCGCGCGCGGCTCTGGCCGCCGGCCGGCCCGACGCACTCGACCGCGTCGTGACCGCGGCGGCGGCGTTTCGCGCTCTCGGGTGCGAGTGGGACGCGCGGCAGGTCGAGGCTTTGGTGTGAGCGAAGGCTCCGCGTGTTTCACGCAGTGATGCGTCATCGTGGAAAGGTGCCAGCGTCGTGGTGAATCCGAAACTTCGGAGTCCGCTGACCGACACACTGTTTCGCGCCGTGTTGCAGCTGCGTACGGTGGAGGAGTGCTACCGCTTCTTCGAGGACCTTTGCACGATCGGCGAGGTCAAAGCGCTCGCCCAGCGTTTCGCCGTCGCGCGCATGTTGCACGCCGGGCGGACCTATCAGGAGATCGAGGCGCGCACGGGCGCGTCCTCGGCGACGATCAGCCGCGTGCGCCGGTTTTTGACCTATGGGGCGGACGGGTACGCGCTCATCCTCGGCCGCCTCGGCCGGGGAGAGGCGGCGCCGCGGAAGCGCGGTCCCGGCGGCGCGCGTCGGGGCGATGCGTAGAGCCCGTGCGGGGCGCGGCACTGCCGGCCTGATCGCAGCGGCGATCGTCGTTGGCCTGATCGCGTCGGCGGCGGCGGCGGCGACGCTCGACGACCGCGTGTACGCCGTGGCGCGGCAGCTGCTCTGCCCGGTCTGCCAGGGGCAGACCGTCGCGGAGAGCGATGCCACGGTCGCGCTGGAGATGCGGACGATCATCCGGCAGAAGCTCGAGGCCGGCGAGACGCCCGACCAGATCCTCCGCTACTTCGTCGGTCAGTTCGGCGAGAGCGTGCTCGCGGAGCCGCCGCGGCGCGGCGTCTCGTGGCTCCTGTACCTCGGCCCCTTCGCGGCGCTCGTGGCCGGATTCGCGATCGCCGCGGTCGCGATTCGCCGGTGGACCGGCGGCGCCCCGGCGGCACCCCCGTCGCCTCCTGCGGGGATGGATCCCTCCGACCTCGAGCGGCTGGCCCGGGATCTCGACATGCGCGACCGGTAACGCCCGCGCCAAGCGGGCCCCGCCGCGCGCGGGGCGCGGTGGGGCCGGATCCCGGTAGGGTTGGGTATGATGTCGTAGTTCAGCAATCCTGTCATGCTAACGGTTCAGCGAAAATGTCACCCCCTGGGCGCTGAGCTCTTTGCGGCGAGCGATCTGAGCGTATTGCCTCCAGGGATGATCGGGCCCGGGACGTGGAT